>Ga0182027_10000054_pt1 | contig 165571 bp, 149 predicted proteins | sample 712E1DmetaG_FD_121300 | JGI IMG/M metagenome (GOLD analysis project Ga0182027, IMG submission 121300) | Permafrost microbial communities from Stordalen Mire, Sweden - 712E1D metaG (Illumina Assembly) | ecosystem: Environmental > Terrestrial > Soil > Wetlands > Permafrost | place: Sweden...
GCCCGCTCCGCCGCGGTCCTCGGATAGATCTCCATGCTCTCCTGCATGGCTCCATCCTCGCCGCCCGCTATGCGGACATTTCATTTGCTAAAAACACCGGACATATTATGTGCTAACGACACCCTACCTGAAAGGGACTTTCAAGATCACCGACATCAAGGGCCGCACCATCCATCTCGATGGGACCGTGATTCCGCTCACCGTGAAGCCGGAAGACCTGATGGTGACCAAGACCGGCGAGCGGCAGATCGGAAAGACTGTCTTCACTCTGCCCAGCGTCGACGTGGGAAGCATCCTGGAGTACACCTACGATATTCGCTACGACGATAACGAATTCTCGTCGCCTCAATGGGAGATCCAGCGGCCCTACTTTGTCCACAAGGCGCATTACCAGTTCACGCCCTTCAAGGCATTCATGCCGACTGGCTCTCCCGACACCGCGACCAGCATGTACCTGCTCGACAGTCGCGGGCGAACAATCAACAGCCTGATTTGGTGGCATCACCTGCCTCCGGGCGTCACGGTGAAGACCAGCGTAAACGGCAGTTACAGCGTGGATGTGACCGACGTCCCGCCCATCCCTGACGAGGAATGGATGCCGCCGATCCACAGCGTTCTCTACAGGGTGTTTTTCTACTACAAGGCCGCCAGTGACGCGAAAGATTTCTGGATCAACGAGACCAAGCTCTGGTCGAAGGATGTGGATAAGTTCGCCGAGCCGTCGAAGGCCATCAAAGACGCCGTGGGTGGTTTGATTGCCCCAAGCGACACGGACCTCGACAAAGCGAAGAAGCTTTACGACGCAGTGCAGGCGCTCGACAACACCGACTACTCGCGCAAGAGGAGCGAGTCGGAGATGAAGCAGTTGAAGTTGAAAGAAGCCAAGCATGCCGCGGACACCTGGGCGCAAAAGAGCGGATCGAGCGAAGACATCGCGATGCTCTATCTGGCCATGCTGCGCGCGGCGGGCCTCACCGCCTACGCGACCAAGGTAGTCGACCGCGACCAGGGCGTCTTCGATCCCAGCTATTTGGATCTGGATCAGCTTGACACCACGGTCGTGGCCTTGAGCACCGGCGGCAAGGAAATCATCCTCGATCCAGGCGAGAAGATGTGTCCGTTTCAGACGGTGAACTGGCGTCATTCGGGCGCCACGGGCGTCGGCCAGAGCGCGCAGGGGATCTCGATCGCGACCACGCCCACGCAGCTATACAAGGACAATGGCACGACGCGTACCGGAATCTTGACGCTGGACGCGCATGGCGGCATCACGGGGCAGATTCAGATTGTTATGACGGGGCAGCAGGCGCTGCGCTGGCGACAAGCAGAGCTGCGGAATGATGACGCCGAGGTGAAGAAGCAGTTCGACCGCGAGTTGGAGCAGATTGTTCCCGAGGGGGTGAACGCGCACGTTGACCACTTCCTCTCAATGAACGATCCGGCTACAAACCTCATCGCGGTGGTCAAGGTAAGTGGATCACTGGGAACAGCGACGGCGAAGCGTCTTTTGCTGCCCGGCTTCTTCTTTGGGTCCCGCCGTCAAGTGCCATTTGTCAACGAGGAGAAGCGGCAGGAGCCGGTTGACATGCACTACGGCGATCGCGTGACCGATGAGGTCACCTACGATCTGCCCGAAGGAATGACCGTGGAAGGTGCGCCGCAGGATGCCAATATCCCCTGGCCAAGTCACGCGCTGTTCATTGTCAAAACCAAGTCTGATCACGGCCAGATTGTCATCGCCGATACGCTGGCGCGCGCATTCTCATCGGCGAAGCCGGAGGAGTACCAGGATCTGCGCGGGTTTTATCAGAAGGTGGCGGCAGCCGATCAGGAACAAGTGGTTTTGACGATGGCTCCCGCGGCGCAAGCGGCCCCCGCGGGAAAGGGGAACTGATGCGCGCGCGGACGCACGTCGCCGGTAATATCAACCAGCATCGATCTACGCCCTGGGGCTCAGAGATGGGTCCTTATCGTTTTCTCGTTCAGGTTTTGCTGATTTCGGCCTTGGCGAGCGCGGCGATGCTCCGCGGCCAATTCCAGGAGCCCACATCGGAAGAACTCCGGATCACCTCCGATCCCAAGGCCCCGGGAGCGGATGCCGTGTACCTCTACCGCGAAGAAACCACGGATTTCCCTCAACAGTTGCGGTCGTACTACTCCCGGATCAAAGTGCTGACGGAAAAAGGCAAGGAACTCGCAACCGTCCAGGTTCCCTTCGAGCACGGATACACCAAGGTGGAAAAAGTAGAAGCCAGAACCATCCACTCGGACGGCAGCGTGATTCCGCTTGCCGTCAAGCCCGAAGACTTAGTGGACTTCAAGAGCAAGTACTACCAGAAGGACACGCTCGTGTTCACCCTGCCCAGTGTCGAAGTGGGAAGCATTGTCGAGTACCGGCTGCAGATCAAGTTCAGTCATGGCGTGCCGTCCCCGCGCTGGCTGCTCCAGTGCCCCTATTTCATTCGCAAGGAACACTTTGATTTCCTACCCGGTTCGCTCGAGGGCACTTACGTGGACGAACATGGCAGGATCCTCGACCGCCTGATGGCGGCGTCGATGCCGCCGAATGCCCCCATCCCTATTTCACTCGCCGGCAATCGTTTCACGATCGACCTCGCTGATGTCCCGCCGATCCCCGATGAGGATTGGATGCCGCCCATCAACACCATCAGGTGGCGTGTCCACTTCTACTTCACCTACGCCAGCAACGCACGTGAGTTCTGGGATAGCGAAAGCAAGTTCTGGAACCTCGGCAACGAAAACTTCATTCACATATCAAACACCATCAAGAAGGCGGCTGCGGGACTTGTAAACGCCGACGACACCGAGGAGCAGAAAGCTCGCAAGATCTACACCGCAGTGATGAAGCTCGATAACACTGACTGGAGCCACGTGAAATCAGAGGCCGAGCGCAAGAAGGAGAAGCTAAAAGAGCTTCACAGCGTTGACGACGTGTGGAAGAATCAGTCCGGTCCCGGCAACGCGATTGCTTTGATTTATGTAGCGCTGGCGCGCGCCGCAGGGCTTAAGGCATGGCCCATGCAGGTGGTCGATCGCAACCTGGCTCTCTTTGACTACAACTACCTCGACTTCGCCCAATTGGATGACTACATCGCCGTGGTCAACATTGGCGGCAAGGACATCTTCGTCGATCCTGCGCAGAAGGTGGCGCCCTTCGGCAGCCTGCATTGGGCGCATACGCTGGCCTGGGGTTTCCGCGAGTCCGATTCCGGCCCGGCCGAAGTTCAGACGCCCGGACTCGATTACAAAAAGAATGCCGTTGCGCGCACCGCCGACCTGACTGTCGGTGCCGATGGCAATGCCAAAGGAACGGCACACATAGTTCTGAGCGGTGCCCTTGCTCTCTATTGGCGCCAGCAGGCCCTTCAGAACGATTTGGAGGAATTGAAGAAAGAATTCAAGGAATATCTTGTGAATGATCTGCCAGACGGGATAGACGTTGACTTCGATCACTTCGCGCAGCTTGAAGATGATGAGTCGAACCTGACTGCGGTCGTCAACCTCAGTGGCATGATCGGAACGGCGACGGGCAAGCGCCTCATTCTGCCCGGCCTGTTTTTCGAGACCCGCGTCAAACATCCATTTGTTTCCCAGGACAAGCGCATCACGCCAATCGACGTTCATTTCCCGGAGATGGAAACCGACAATGTGGTCTACCATTTGCCGCCGGGCTATGCGGTTGAATGCGCTCCACGCACGCCGGAGGTCAACTGGCCGGGAATTGCGCAGATGCAGATCAACTCCGTCGTCAAAGGAGATTCGGTCGAGGTCGCGCGTGTTCTTGCCCGCACCTTCACCTTGCTGAAGCCTGAAGACTACGATGATCTCCACAATTTCTATGTGAAGTTGGCTACGGCTGATCAGCAGCAAATCGTGCTCGCGCGGCCGGCCGCGGTGAGAGGAAACTGACCAATGGATTACAGGCTCAATTCGCGTTCACTTCTTGCGTGCATCTTCGCAGCCGCATGCCTCGCTTGCGCTGCCCCGCCCGCGAGCGCCGGTTTGTTCGGTAAAGACAGTCCTGTTCCGGATTGGGGACTGGATGCGGCAAAAACGCCCACGCCGGCCTATGTTGGCGACGCCGCCTCCGTCATTCTATTCGATGAGTACGTTGAAACCATCGACGCGCAAGGCCGCGCCCTTGAGCGGGAGCGTGAAGCCATCCGCATTCTCAAGCCGCAGGGTCGCGATACTTCCTGCCGGGTAAGTTACGACGTTGACGAGAAGATCAATTACTTCCGCGAGTGGACGCTCACCGCAGACGGACAGTCTTTCCAGGCCAAGGACACCGATTTCGCCGATATCGGTGACACCGATGCGCCCATTATGCTTTCGACCGAGAGGGCGCGCGTTGTGCGTCCGCCGGCGGCCGCCGTGGGCGCCACGCTGGTCTGCGAATCAGAGGAGTGGCTCAAGCCCTACATCCAGGAGAAGGACTGGCAAATCCAATACGGCTTGCCTGTTGTTTTTGAGGCATTGGAGGTGGATCTTCCCGAGAGCCGTTCGTACTCGGAGTCGTGGCACAATCGGGATCCGGTCAAGCCGGTGCAGGTGGCGCCCAATCATTGGCGCTGGGAGATCAAGGATGAGCACCAACTAATGCTGCGCGATGTTCCTTCAAGGCCGGATTCTGGCGCGCTTGATGCACGTGTGACGGTGCAATGGGGCGACGCCGCGGTGGCAGGCACAGATAAAGAGTGGCAGGCACTGGGCGAATGGTTTGCCAGGCTTGAAGCCGATCGTCCCGATCCTTCGCCGGAAATCACCGCCAAAACACAGGAGTTGATCGCCGGCGCACCGGATTTCTACGCTAAGCTCGTCGCGATCACGTCGTACATCCAGAGGAACGTCCGCTACTTCACCGTTGCCCGCGGAATCGGTGGACTGCAAGCCAATCACGCCGCCGACATCTTCCGCAACCATTACGGCGATTGCAAGGACAAAACGACTCTCCTCATCTCAATGCTGCAGGTGGCAGGGATCAAGGGTTTCTATGTCCCGGTGGATTCGCACCGGGGACTCGTTGATCCTAAGGCGCCATCTCTCGTGGGCAACCACATGATTACGGCCATCCTGATCCCGGCTGACGTCAAGGATCCCAAGCTGAAGGCCGTAGTCACCGGCGCCGATGGTAGCCGTTACCTCATCTTCGATCCCACCGACGAGCGCACGCCTGTGGGCAATTTACCCTCGGAACTGCAAGGCGGCTATGGGCTGCTAGCCGCGGGAACTTCGAGTCAGGTGATCGCACTGCCCGTGCTCGATCCCTCCGCCAACGGCACCAACGCCATCGGCAGGTTCTCGCTCGATACAGATGGCACTCTGACGGGCTCCGTTGATAGTTCGCACTTCGGGCCCAAGGGCGCCGATCTGCGCATGTTCCTCAAATACAGCAATGAAAAGGAGCGGCACGACGCATGGGAGACTATGGTGTCGCACGATCTGCCCGGCGTGGCGCTCGATTCGTTCCACTTTGTCGAGCCCGATGCGCTTGATAAGCCCATCGAATTCCACTACACGGTGACCGCGCACCAGTACGCCCACACCGCCGGGCCTCTTTTGCTGGTGCGTCCCCGTGTGGTTGGCTCGATGGCGATGCGATTCGACGACAAGCCGCGCACGGTACCGATCGACCTCGACGCCACAGGCCGCTGGCACTCAAGCTTCGACATCGCGCTTCCCGCCGGTTACGTCGTCGACGAATTACCCGACCCGGTAACTTTGGACATGGATTTCGCCAGCTACCACACTGGAGTGACTGTCAAGGACAACGTGCTGCACTACGAGCGCGATTATTTGGTGCGGCAGGTGGAGATTCCCGCTTCGCGGGCCGCCGACTTCCGCAAGCTCGAAACCACGATCTTGGAAGACGAGCAGTCGGCGGCGGTGCTCAAGAAACAGTAGATTCCAGTCGAAACCTCTCGCCGGGAATTCGCATGTGCACAGGTTCCCGCAGCCGCGCCGCCGGAGCGTTGAATCGCTTCCACGCGCCAATCATCTATTGAGTTAGATATGACAGCTCCGCTTTTTTCTCCCTTTCAACTTCGCTCTGTTGAATTCCGCAATCGCATCGGCGTTTCGCCCATGTGCCAGTACTCCAGCGTAGACGGTTTCGCCAACGACTGGCACCTTGTGCACCTGGGCAGCCGCGCGCAGGGAGGAGCCGGGCTGGTCACGCTTGAGGCTTCGGCAGTTCTGCCTGAAGGCCGCATCTCGCCCGCCGATCTTGGCATCTGGAAAGACGCGCACATCCCCACCCTCCGTCGCATAGCGGAGTTCATCCATTCGCAGGGTTCTCGCGCCGGCATGCAACTGGCGCACGCCGGTCGCAAGGCCAGCACTGCCACGCCCTTTGATGCAGGGCGCGTTCTGGTAATTCCCGCGGAGGGCGGCTGGCAGCCGGTCGCGCCCAGCGCGATCGCCTTTGCGCCGGACTATGCTCTGCCTGCTGCGCTCGATCCATTCGGCATCCATGCCGTTGTCGAGGGCTTTCGCCTCGCAGCGCGCAGGGTTCTCGAGGCCGGCTTCGATTTCGTCGAGATTCACGCGGCTCACGGCTACCTGCTGCATGAGTTTTTGTCGCCGCTTGCCAATCTCCGCACTGACGCCTATGGTGGCAGCTTCGACAATCGCATCCGTCTGGTGCTTGAAGTGGTGGATGCCGTCCGCCGCGAGTGGCCGGAGCACTTGCCTTTGTTTGTGCGCATCTCCGCCACAGACTGGGCGGACGGTGGCTGGAATCCGGACGAGTCGGTGCAGCTCGCGCATCAGTTCCTCGAGCACGGCGTCGATCTGGTGGATGCTTCCTCGGGCGGACTCGTTCCCAACGCGAAGATTCCGGCTGCTCCCGGTTACCAGGTTGGTTTTGCCTCGAGAATCCGCCGGGAAGCCGGCATTGCCACGGCCGCGGTTGGATTCATCACCGAGCCGGAACAGGCCAACGAAATCATCGCGGAGGGTGAGGCCGATCTTGTATTCCTGGCCCGCGCCATGCTGCGAGATCCCTACTGGCCGGTGCATGCAGAAGATACACTGCACGAACAGGCAAGCTGGCCCAAACAGTATTTGCGCGCGGCGCCGCCCGGCTCGACCGCACGTGCCGCAATGGCTCGCATGTAGAAAGCGAATCCGCGAAGTCCTCGGCATGAATTCGCCTGGTTTTCCTCTGTAAAGGTTGGTTCATCGCGCGAATTTGCTTCCCAAACAATGAAAATGCTGTCCTATACTGCGTGTAGAGCGAGGCTCTCCCCCGGTCGATGCGGTTTCCTCGCCGACTTCTATGGCTACGCAACTCAACCGCAAGCACGCCTACGAGCCACCCTCCATCCCGGATCGCCTTTACTTCAAGATTGGAGACGTCGCCGAACTCTGCGGCGTGGAAACGTATGTTCTGCGTTTTTGGGAGTCGCAGTTTCCGCAGCTGAAGCCCAATAAGAGCGGAACCGGCCAGCGGCTCTACCGCCGCCGCGACGTGGAACTGGCCCTGAAGATCAAGCGCCTGGTGCATGCCGAGGGGTACACACTTGCCGGCGCACGCGTGGTTCTCGAGCAGGAGCAGCGCCGGCCAAACAAGCGCAGCCCCAGATCCAACCTCGATCCGCAGAACAGTTTGCCGCTCGCGGCTGGCCAGAGCAAACAGCTCGACGCGATCACCGCCGCCATCGGGCACGCCCGCGCGGAGCTGCGCGAGATCGCCGGATTTTTGGGTTCTCCCGTGCAGCAACCGGCCCGGCGCCGCAGCCGCCTCGCTCCCATTCGCGCCGCTTCCGGCTCGCTGTTTCCGCCGTAAGCCATTCAACGACCGCATCGGCCGCAGGCGAAACACGAAGTTCAATCTCATCCCTGAATCGCAACCGGAAAAACCGGTGCGAACGAGATTTGCGTTACTCGGCCTTCGCTTCTTCCGCAGCCGGCTCTTCCGCGGCAGGTTCGGCAGGGGCGGGCTCGGCTGCAGCAGCTTCTGCCGCGGCCTTCTCTTCCTCTGTCTCTTCGGCCTGTACCTTCACGGTGACGCGCGCAGTCACTTCGCGGTGCAGGCGGATGGCCACCTTGAAGTCGCCCACGCTTCTGATCGGGTCGCCCAACTGAATCTTGCGGCGGTCGACCTCGTGGCCCTGCGCAGCCAGCTCCGCGGCGATATCGGCCGAGGTAACCGAGCCAAAGAGATGGCCCTGCTCGCCGGCCTTGCGGGTGAAGCTGAGCAGGAGCGGTTCGAGCTTGGTCACCAACTCCTCAGCCAGCGCCTTCTCTGAGGCCGAGCGGCGAGCGGCGGCAGCCTTCATCTGCGTGATCACGGCCTTGTTGGCTGCGGTGGCCTGCATCGCCAGCTTGCGCGGCAAAAGATAGTTGCGAGCGTAGCCATCGGCCACCTTCACCACTTCTCCGCGAAAGCCTAAATCGGCTACATCTTCTTTCAGAATCACTTCCATGGGAAACTCTCCAAATCTCAAGTTCGCGGCACCGGGGGCGCTCTCATCTTTCCGACAAGCGCTCCGGCGGTGGATCAGCGCCGCGCGGAATTCTCGATCGGCGCATCAAGCCGCTCTAGTGCCTGGTGGCAAACGGCAGCAACGCGATGTTCCGGGCCTGCTTGATGGCGCGGGTCAGGCGGCGCTGGTGCTTCGTGCAGACGCCGGTGAGACGCCGGGGCACGATCTTGCCTCGCTCGGCCACAAACTGCTGCAGCAGCCGAAAGTCGCGGTAAGGAATCGCGTCGATCTTTTCCGTGCAGAACTTGCACACCTTCTTGCGGCGGAAAAACTTTCCCCGGCCGCCGGGTCCACCCGCGCCGCGAGGCCCTCCACGCGGGCCAGCGCCCGGTCCGGGTGCGGCATGTGGAGTTGCGGTTGCGTCCGCCGCAGCGGGCGCTTTTGCTTGTGTTTCTTCAGCCATCGTGTTTCCTCATTCCATTTCATTGTTCCAGCGCGCAAAAGCTGCGCCGCGGAATCCTTGGATTGGGCCGCCGCAAGCTGTCGACGAGCAAGGCGGCAAGATCGAGCGAGCGTGCTATGTGCTGGCCTGGGCAGGCTCGGCCGGTTCCCGCGCTGCTGCGCCTTCGGCGGCCGGAGCCGCGCCTTCGCTGCTCACTTTGCGGCGCGTGCCGCGGTTCGCCTTCACTTTCGCCAGACGCTTTTCTTCCTCGTCGATGCGCACCGTGATGAACTTGATCACCGGCTCGGTAACGCGCAGGCGGCGCTCCAGCTCCAGAACCACGGCGCCGTTGGCCTCAATGGTGAGCAGAATGTAGTTTCCGTCGGCGAACCTGCGCACCATATAGGCCAGCTTGCGGCGGCCATACGACTTGTCGACGCTCTTCACCACGCCCCCACCGGCCGTAACCGTTGCGGAAAAGCCGGCGATCAGCTTGTCAACTTCCTCGTCCTCCACATCGGGGCGGACAATGAACATCACTTCATACACACGCGACATCAGCATTCCTTTTCCGCCGGAGCGGTTCGCTCCCGCTCACAGCTATCAGCTCTTTTCAATTCTTCAGCCTTCAGTTCACAGATTCGAACGCGTCGGCCTTACTCCCTGTTCCCTGTTCCCTGTTCCCTATCTTCCTTCCGGTTGAACTCGTTCATCGCGGCAGCCGGTCCCAGTTCGAGGATGCGCCGTGTGGCCGTGGCCACACGGTCCAGGACCTCGTCCAGCACCGCCAGATCCTTCTTGCGCATGGGCGCGAGCAGGTAATCGATGCCCAGTCGCTTTCCTTCTCCAGCCGCAATCGCCTCCGGAGGCAAATCCAGCCCGACGCCAATGCGCAAACGCAACCACTCTTCCGTGCCCAGAGCATCGGTCACGCTGCGGGCTCCGTTATGCCCGGCAGTCGAACCGCGCTCCCTGATCTTGAAGGTTCCCAGCAGCAGATCCAACTCGTCGTAGATCACGAGCAGATCCTTGCCTGGGTCCGCTTCAAACTCTTCCACCAAAGCGGCCACTGCAACGCCGCTCAGATTCATAAACGTCTCCGGCTTGGCCAGAACCACGGGACGACCCGCAATACGGCAGGTCGCAGTGGTTGCCCGGCAGCGCCGGTTTTGGACCGCAACGCCCTCCTGTTGGGCGATGCGGTCGATGGCCATGAATCCCGCGTTGTGCGGGGTCCACAGATACTCGAGGCCGGGATTGCCAAGCCCCACAATCAGGAAAGGGCTGCGCGGAGAAACGGTCTCGCTTGCTTCAGGCAAGGCTTACTTCTTCGCCTCGGGCTTCTTTGCCGCTGCAGGCTCGGCCTCTGCCTTGCCCTTCTTGATCACCTCCGGCTCGGCCGGAGCACCCGCCTCTCCCGGCGCAGCTGCCGCCGCCGTTGTTGCCGCCTCTGCTGCTTCCGCGGTCTCGGGCGCCGCAACCACTTCTTCGCGGATCGATACCACGTGCGCCACGGTTGCATCTTCCGGGGTCAGATACTTGATTTTGTCGGAGTGGGGCAGGCCGCTCACGCGCAGCACCTGGTGCATCTCCAATTCGCTCACATCCACAGCGATGTTGCTGGGAATATCCGCTGGCAGGCATTCGACCTCAACCTCGCGCAACACCTGGTTCAGAATGCCGCCCTCCGTCTTGACGCCCACCGGTATGCCCAGCAGCTTGACGCGCACCCGCGCACGCAGAACCTTCTCCAGTGCGATGCGTTTCAGATCGATGTGAATCAGCCGGTCCTTGAGCGGCTCGCGCTGCCAGTCCACGATCATGGCTTTCGCCGGTGGCTGGCCCGCGACTTCGACATCGATGATGGTATTGTGGCCGGTCTCGGAGTAGAGGATCCGCGAAATCTGCTTGGGATCCACCTCGACCGCCACCGGATCGCCCCCAGGGCCATACAGCACAGCCGGAATCTTGCCTGCGGCGCGCACGCGGCGCGCGGCGTTCTTGTTGAATTTGCCCTCGCGGGGCTTGGCTACGACAACTTCTGACATTTTGATTTTCTCGTTTCTTGAAAAATCGGGCACGGAGTGTTGAGTTCCGCTCCCTTTGTAAAACAGCCTCCAGCTACTAGCTGCTAGCCTCTAGCTGTATGTTGCTGTTGCGCGGCGAATCAATTCATTCACCGCCCTTCCACTCATCGCTTCGCTAAAACGCAATGGTCAGTTTCCGAACTTCACTAGCTAGGAGCTAGAAGCTAGTAGCTAGCAGCTAAGAGAACAGCGTGCTTACGCTGGTCTCCATGTGAATGCTCTCGATCGCTGCGCCCAGCAGGCCGGCAATGGTGAGCACCTTCAGTTTGGGTCGCTTCTGTGCCGGATCGTTCCCCGGCACGGTTAACTTATGCGCCGCCTCGCGCAGCGGGATGGTGTCGGTCACCACGAGCTGCTCCAGCCGCGAGTTGGCGATGCGGTCGATGGCCGGGCCCGAAAGCACGGCATGGCTCGCGCAGGCGTACACCCCGGTCGATCCGGCATTCAAAAGCGCGTCCGCGGTCTTTACCAGAGTGCCGGCCGTATCGATGATGTCGTCGATGATCAGGCAGGTCATGCCCTTCACGACGCCGACCACGTGCATCACTTCGGCGACGTTGATGTCGGTGCGGCGCTTGTCCACGATCGCCAGCGGCGCGCCCATCTTCTGCGCGAAGAACCGCGCCCGCTCCACGCCGCCCGGATCGGGCGAGACAACCATCAGGTTGGGTAGGTTCAGTTCGCGGAAGTAGCTAACCAGCACCGGGCTCGCGTAGAGGTGATCGACGGGAATATTGAAGAATCCCTGAATTTGGGCAGCGTGCAGGTCGACAAACAGCGCGCGATTGGCGCCCGCGATCGTCAACAGGTCGGCGATGAGTTTGGCGCTGATGGCCACGCGCGGGCGGTCTTTGCGATCCTGGCGGGCGTAACCGTAGTAGGGCACGACCACCGTGATGCGGGCCGCCGAGGCCCTCTTGAGCGCATCAATCATGACCAAAAGCTCCACCAGGTGCTCGTCCACCGGATAACACGTGGGTTGCACCACAAAAACATCCACGCCGCGGACATTCTCCAGAAGCTGGAAGAAGACCTCGCCGTCGGCAAAGCGCTGCAGCTTGGCCTCGCCAACTGGAACGCCGATGTGCTTGCCGATCGCTTCAGCCAGCTTGGGATTCGCCGTGCCGGTGAAGAGCTTGAAGCGCTTGTCCTCGCTGAGTTTCGTGGACTTCTTGCGCTCCGGCGCCGGCGCCAGCTTGCCGTCCTTTGTCTTGGCGGCGTCCTGCGCCGCAGGCTCTTTTTGCGAGCCGTCGCGCACCGCGGCCGGTTGATTTACCTGCTGCTTGTTTTCGACCAACGTTTCCGTCGCCATTTGAAGAGCACCTCCATGCTGGTTGGCTATGGCTGCGTTCCTAATGCAAGCTCCTGGCTTTTAGCCTCTAGACTCTAGCTTCTAGCTCCAACTTGCCGAGAGCAATGACCCCGGCTCGCGCAGGAAAAAGCTAGAAGCTAGTAGCTAGAAGTTAAAAGCTGTTCTTCTGGCTGGGCGACCAGGATTCGAACCTGGATAAATGCCTCCAAAGGGCATTGTCCTGCCATTGAACGATCGCCCAGCACGACTGACAGCCGAGGGTGAGTCTCGCTTGCCCAACGGTGAGCTGTCAATCAGCTTCTTCGAACATTTGTTCCCAATAGGCGGCTCGCGTCAGGGTGCGTGTGATGGTGCTCTCGACGCCTAATCCTTGGACTCGGCTTCCAATCCGGTCCACCGCCGCTTCTGCATCTCCGCGGGTCATATACAACCCGAAGAGCGCCGAACCGGACCCCGACAGAGAGGCAAAAAGGGCTGCCTCCGGAGTGCCCGGAGCCGCAAGAAGACGCTTGATCTCAGCAAGGGAGGGATGCTGGGGAAAGACGACGCGTTCGAAGTCGTTCTCGATCCAGCTCATGATCCCGGTGCGGACAAGCGCGGACTCTTGGCGTCCGGCCAGGTCTTCTCCCTCGGAGAAGACACCGGAGGAGCCTGCTTCAAGCCCGCCCGCGGGAATCTCTCCCCGAAAGGCGCTGGCATAGGCACGGCTCAACTTCTCTAGTCTAGCGGTACCGGCCTCGGCGGTCAAACCTTCCGCCGCACCGAGCGCGTCCCAGTCGCGAAAGGCCTGAGGCGTCGAGATGCCGGTCTCCGGTACGGCGACCACGCACCATACCGGATCGACGTCGGGCAGCGGATAAACCTCCTGCCCGTGATCCAGTCCCAGCACCGTTCCGCCAACAAGGAACAGCGGCACGTCCGAGCCGACCCGGGCGGCAATTTCCATCCTTCGACGAGCCCAGCCAAAAAGATCCTGCCCAGTTTCCTGCCCTCTTGCCGCTTCCACACGCTGACTGGCTGATTCATCCGTTGCGGCGGATTGACTCACGATCCCCAGCTCTTTCTCCAGCCCTACCAGCGCGGCGACAGCATTGCCCGAGCCTGCGCCCAATCCGCCCTGCACAGGAAGCCGCTTTTCGATATGGATATCGACCTCAGCCTTGACACCAAGTTGCTCCAAAGCCAATGAAATCATCTTCCAGGCGGTATTGGTGCGATCGGTCGGCACGCGGCTGTCATTCGAGCTGATCCGCAAGATGGTTTCTGGCGCAGTCTTGGCTGTAACTGTAACGATGTCATGGATTTCCAGCGTTTGGTACACCGTGGCGAGCACATGGAATCCGTCAGGACGCCGCGGACCGAGAAAAAGGCCCAGGTTGATTTTCGCGTGCGAGCGGACGTCGGTCGACATACCGATTTATTGTAGAGGGACTTGCTGCCCGCGGCGGGAGTTCGGGTCAATTCCCCGCCGGCCACCGGCACCCGGCAGGCAGACACACGCTCACTCTCCAATTCGCTCAAGCCATGCGGAGGTTGCACACAAGCCAAGCGGGCGCAAGCACATGGAGGGCCCGTGCAGCCCGCTGGTATTTCTCAGCCCCGATTGCCCGGCTAGGTTTCCCTGTAAACCGATGCTCCGGCCACGGTCCCGACAACGGCTTCAACCAGCCCGCCGAGCGTCGTGTAAAGCGTCAGATGATTCGGGAATAGGTGCATAACGTGCATGAAGGCGGCGTTCGGGAACAGGACAGTCAGAAGCCAAACGGCCAGCCCGGCATAGACCGCCGTCTTGATGCCCGCGCCGAATCGCGGCCGGATCGCCACGTAAACCCAGATGGCCACGATCCCGGTCAGAAGTCCAATCACGTTGAGCAAGATGATCTGGACCGGTGAGAACCCGGTCCGGCCAAGGCGGGCCATTCCATCGGCCCAGCGCGGCGCAAGCCAAATGCCATCCACGAAATAATCCAACAGATCGATGGCGATTCCGGCGACAATTCCGCCCAGGATCAGGCGGCCAACATTGATCTTTCCCATGATCTCTCCTTGGGGGATTTTGGGGGACGCCGGCAGTATACGCGCACCCCAAATCGGCGCGCAACCGGATTCTTGTCCGCCTGCGGCTGGCATACCCCGCCGTCTTCGTGTCCAAATTAAATCCAAGGCCAGACGCCCCCTCCGGCGCTCCCCTCACGGCAGGAAATTCAAGCAAATGTGGAACTTCGGCGGTAAACTCTCCGTAGCATTCTAAGGGACAAACTCGGGGGCTTCTATGCACTTCCTGATCTTCTTTGGCGCGCTTTATTTTCTCCCGGCCATCATTGCGGCGCTTCGGCACACGCACAACGCCACTGGAATCCTGCTGCTAAACCTCTTTCTTGGCTGGACCATGGTCGGCTGGTTTGTCGCGCTCCTGATGGCGATCTGCTCCACGCCGTATTGCGCCTGCTACTATCATCGCGAATGGTGAGAGCAGGGCGCGAGCCGCCGGAGTCCGATCTGCAAGAGCTTGATCTGTCGAAGCCGCGCTGGGCGCTGCGCGACTGGATCGCCGCCCTTGGGCTCTTCGCGGCTACGGCCGGCGTCGTCCTTTGGCAGAACGCGCACGTCGCTGTCCTTTTCGATCTAAGCTACATCCTCAGCACCGCAGCGCGCATCGCCCTCGGACAGATGCCGTATCGCGACTTTCCCCTGGCGCACGCGCCGCTGACGTTTCTCATCCAAGCCGCGATCATCCGCCTCACCGGTCGCTTCTTCTTTCACCACGTGCTCTATGTCGCGTTGATCGGGGGTTCAAGCACGGTGCTCACGTGGAGGATCGCGCTCGCATCGCTGCGCGGGCGCGTTGCGGCCGCGTGGACGGTGGCGCTGGTACTCGCCGCGCCGCTCACTGTCCTCGGCATCTACTGCATCGTGCCAAATCCTGAGTACGACTGCGACTGCGCATTCTGGATGTTGATCGCGCTTTGGCTGTTGCGGCGGATCGATGCAAAGACGGGCGTGGTGGGTGGATTTGCTGCCGGCGCGGCGCTTTGCGTGCCACTCTTCTTCAAGCAGAACATGGGGCTGCCGTTTCTGGCGGCGGCCATCGGCGCGGTTCTACTGGTGCTGGCGGTAAAGGCATTCCGCCGCACGCAGGCTTCCGCCGAGCCGCCTGAGACTCGAACGCTGCTCTCTGTGCTGGCTGGCGCGTGCGTCGCACTTGGGATTGCCGTCGTTGCGCTGCATTGGGCCGCGGGCCTCGGTAACTATACCCACTGGACGATCGAGTATGCCGGGCAGCGGCGCTTACCCGGATTCAGCATCATGCTTGGCGTCTATCGCGATCCATCGCTTCTGTGGACTCTGCCCTGCGTTTTGGCTGCCCTCGCGCTTTTGTGGGTGCCCGATCCTTCGCGCAGCTTCATCGCACGAAGGTTGGGATCTAAACTCCGTTGGGCGCGCATCGTAGCTTTTGCCCTGCTGGCCGCGCCGTTTCTCTTCACGCTCGCCTCGTTGCTGATGTACGACGATGCCGACGAGCGCGGCGACAGCCTGCTGGCGCTCTGGCCGCTGCTGCTGTTGCTCGCCGCCGCGCTGGCGATCGTGAAGCTGCTCCGTTTGCGGCGCGAGCTGTCTCTGCGCGCGTTCTTGCCGCTGGTTCTGCTCGCCGCCATCCACGGCGCCTTCCTGTCGCAGCAGCTTTGGGGCTCGACCTACGGGATCTGGCCGTTGCTCGCGCTGCTCGTGGCGGAGATGCTCGCGTTTCTCGAACACTTCTCGCCGCGCAGGACCGCTTCGCGATGGTTTGCGCCCGCGCTCGCCGCGCTCATTTCTGTCACGCTGCTCGTATGCGGAGGGTTCTACACGGCCAGCGAGGAGCGGCTCTCCTACGCGAACTTGCCCGACGGGCCGCCCGCGCATTCCGCCTTTCCGCAGCTTGCCGGTCTGGCCACGCCGGGACCGTATCTGCCGGAGATCGACGATCTCTTGCGCTACGCTCAGGCCAACATTCCGTTTGATGACGGGTTGGTTCTGCTTCCCGGCGAGGAACCGTTCTACTTTGTCACCGGCCGCGTGCCGCGCTTCCCGGTGCCGTTCTTCGATCCAACCATCGATCCCTATTCGCCCGCTGAGATCGCGTCGCTGGTGCGCTCGTGCAACATCCGTTGGCTCATTGTGAAGCGCGACTTGCAGACCAAGGAAGACCCAACACCCCAACGCGCGGCCACAATGCAGGCGCTGATGAGCGAGTTCACACCGGCGGCGCGCCTGCGCGGGTACGACGTCTACCGGCGCGAGCAGTAATCCGCGCCGGCCCTATATTCTCTTCCCGGCCCTTCCCGACCGCCGCAACTGCTCCCAATCCTTTTCCGTCTGCTCAGCGTATGCCACGCCGAACGCTGCAATCGCTTCAGCGAAAGCGGTGCCGGAGCCGATGTAGCCGGCGATCGTTTGCGCGTCGCCGGAGCGCGCGTGGCCGCGGGCGAGCAGCTCGCCGCAGACCTCGGCGTAGGCTTTCAGGTTGGCGCCGGCCAGGTCGTTGATTTCGATGGAGCCCTTGTGATCGTTGAGCTGGCGAACGAGGTACTGGCGGCTGCCGATGTGCGTCCAGCCGAGAAACGGATCGGTCTGGATTTGCATAAAGCGCTGCCCCTCGGCCGCGCGATGGCCGTTATGCGCGGCGGGCCGGGCATCGGGCAGATAGGGCGCGTAGGCTGAGGCACTCTCTTCCTTGATCTGCAGAAAGAGCGGGTCGCCGGGGCCGTTGCCTTCCATATAGATGCAGTAGTCGCGCAGGCCCACCGATCCGGTGCCGACCACCTTGAACGCCACGTCGACGGGGCGGAAGAAGTCGAGCAGGTGTTGCCGCTGCGGCTCTAACATTTCTCGATAAGGCCCGAGCGAGGCCAGCACCGCCGCGGCGCGGGATCCGGTGACGCGCGCCAGCATGGGCTTCGATTCCTTGAAGCGGCGCCGAGCACCGGGCCGTGACGAAACAGGCGCGGTAAGCTGCTCCAGCGTGTGCTGTGGCGTGGCGCGTTCGGCCTTGGCGAGCGCTGCGTGCACCGGCCCGGCCAGATCGATGCGGTGTACCTGGAATCGGTTCATCTCCAGTTGCGGCATGCGGGCAAACGCGCGCATCTGCGCGGCGTAGCGCTCGATGCAGGCCGCGGCGGCCTTACGCGCTGAGATGTCCTTGTTTCCCGCGGCGCGCCCGGCCAGCACCAGCGAGGCCGCCATTCGCTTCAGGTCCCACTCGAAGGGGCCGCGGATGGTCTCGTCGAAGTCGTTAATGTCGAAGACGAGCCTTCCGTCGGGCGCGGCGTAGGCGCCCAGGTTGCGCACATGCGCGTCGCCGCAGAGCTGGCTGACGATGCCGGTGGAGGGAAGCTGCGCAAGGTCCGCGGCCATCACCGGCGCTGCGCCACGGAAGTAGCCAAAGGGCGACGCGGCCATGAGCCCATACTTGAAAGAGATCAACGCCGGCACGCGGCCGTGCATCGATCGCGCCACGAGTTCAAGAGCCGTGGCCGGCCGCGCTTTGGGATGCAGCGCGTCGTGCTCGTGGCGGCCCACCTGCTTGCGCCGTGCCTGGCCAAGTACGCGGCGGTCTTCAGGAGTTGCCCAATGCATACAGCGGAACATACACTGTCGACCCTTACGGCAACAAACAGCGAGGTCTTTCTTGAATTCGTTCCGGAACCCGCGGAAACGGCAAAAGCGCAAAGGGCACAGTGTTAGGTCTCCCGTGTCAGTCTTTGGCCCAACCTCTTAGCCCTCCCTGCCTCAACATCATTATTGGGACGGCGGGCGGGGAGGCAGCGGATCGTGGATGCTCTTCGGCATGGGCGGAAGCGCTGGCCGGCCTCCGGCATTTGGCTGCGGCTGCGGCTGCGGCTGTGGCCGCTGGAACTGCGGCACTTCCGTTTGGTCATAAAGAAAATTCACCGGACGGCCCATTTGGATTGTGAGACGCCGGGCAATCTCATTTCCATAAGGCGTGCCATCCAGTGCCGCGCGCGGCATGCGCACCTCGGTCAGTGCGTCCCGCGAGCCAACATACAGGAGTGCGTCCGCCGCATCGGACAACTTCAATGGTGTTGCCGGAGCGGCGCCACCGGTGACAATCGGCATCGCCGGCAGATCGCCCACCCAGTTGCCGGCAAGCGGAACAATCGCGGGGACCGGCCAGGAGTCGAAGCGTTGATCCAGATCGTCGTAGCCGCCCACTGCATTCGTCCCCAAGACAACCAGGTAAGGATTCGCTCCGGCGGCGCGAATCGTGCTCTCTACAAGCCCAGGGCCATTCCGTCGCAGGAAGTGACCTGAGCCCATGATCAACAACGCGCGATGGTGCTTTGCCAGAACCTCGTCCTTCACAACCTGTGCATACCACTCCTCGCGGTGAGTCAGGTAGGGCCCCAGATCTTCGGCGTCTTTGATCTTGTCCCAATCGCCGTACGGGTCGCCAAGGAGCAAGCGAATCTGATGGCCGCCGCGGCGTTGCAGGTTGGACTCGCGGACGGCCTTGTAAAAGCGCTCATACACCGGCGATGGCGGCCCGACGGCCCCAATCATGTTGCGCCATGCCTTCTCGACCTGCTCAAACGGAACATCCTCGCCTGCAACGTACCGATCCACCGACTTCTGATAGAGCGAGTTGCCGAACTCCACAACGATGTCATCCACTCGTTGAGCGAATTCACGGTTCTTCACCAGCTCGCACAGCCACTCGTACTCCTGTTTGTTGCCGTGCGCTTCGCCGACCATCACGATGTTGTGGGTTTTGAACGCCTCAATGATCGCGCGTGTAGCGTCCTGCACCTTCGGCTGGGCTGTTTGCGGTTCAGCAGATGATTGGCCCGCCGGCGACGCGGGTTGTGCGGACTGAAAACCGCTCGGCCCGGAATCGCTGTCCCACGAGGAGAGCACAACGTGTGCTGATTCCCGGGGAACTCCGATTTCGCTTTTCCCGCGCGCAGCCGTAAACCCGTGCCCCGGCACTTCCGATTTCGTCCGTGCGTCGGAAAGGCGCCCCGAATACGCTACTTCCCTTACCAAGAGATCGTGCTTGGTTGGGCCTTGCCACGCCCTGAGCACGCGGTAGTTTCTGCCATAGCCAACCCAGGTGAAAAGCGAGCCCAATACAAGAACCGACAATATCCCTCCGTACGCGATTGCGCTCAGGCTCGGAACCTCAGGCTGGAGAACGTGGAATCGCGGAGCATCGCCGAGGCTTCGTGCCGGAACCTCTGCAAGCACCGGATCGGCGCGGCGGTGTGCGCGCGGAAGAGAGGCCGCCAGGTCGGCTGCAAGGTCCGTCCAGAGCCGCACCTTTGCCCATGTCCCTTGTTCGTCGCGTGCCCGATCGCGGAAGAGCTGCATCGCCTCGTCTCCAAAGGCCGCACGAAAGTGTGAAGGATAGAGGCGCAAGAGACAGGCATATATCCTCTCAGACATATTCCCCCCTGAGAATCTTCTTGGCCCGCGCAACGCGCAAGACGTCTGCGAGTTTCTCGGCTTCGGATCGTGCCAGTTTTCGCCCATTGGCAGTCAACCGGTAGTATCGGCGCCGCTCATTACCGGGTTCCGCATCGCCGCGCAGATCGACTTCCTCGATCAGCTTTTCCTCCAGCAACGCCTGGATTGAGCTGTACAACGTTCCAGGGCCCAGGCGTATTCGACCGCCGGTCTGCTTTTCGACCTGTCGCATGATGCCGTAACCGTGACGATCTCCGTCAGCCAGAGAGAGCAGAATCTGAAACGCCGCCGAAGGTAATGGGTCGAGTTTTCGCTTTGGCATGTATGCTCGATGATCGATATATCGATAAGCGACTGTATTGCGAACTGGCCGCAATTGTCAAGGGGGCTATATGCGACGCAATGCAGTGGCTCGCGGCGTTCCAGGCCGGAATCCCGCTCCAGGAGAAACCCATTTGAAGCGAAAAGCCGTCTTCCTGTTTCCGGCCGTTGCCGCCTTCGCGGTGGCCGCCATCTCATCGGCCGCACAAGTGCCCGAAAGCTGTGGCCGACCGCGCCTTGGGATGCAGCGCGTCGTGCTGGTGGCGACCCACCTGCTTGCGCCGCGCCTGGCCAAGTGCGCGGCGGTCTTCAGGAGCTGCCCAATGCATACAGCGGAACATACACCGTCGACCCTTACGGCAGCAGACAGCGGAGTTGTCGGTCGAGTCCCTTCGCAACTCGCAGGGTCGAGAGGATTCTGCACTGTGCGATTTCAGTCTTCGCCGAAGAAGCGTTTCCTTACCGCTTCGTCAACCGGCAGGTCGGGTCCAACAAAGAGCGAGTCCGGCTGCCGGCTGGGGTCTTTCGCAATGAGCGGCATGGCCCGTGCGCGACGCGCATCGGCTTCCGATCCCGTGGCGAGATAGATCGCAGTCATCCACTGGTGGAAGGTGTGCATCCGGCCTGCGTAGTCATCATGCTCGTCGGCGTAGGCATGGCCTGCGGCACTCCAATCGTCGGTGCGCATCAGGTGATCGCGCAGCACCCGGGCGTCGCGCATGGTAAGCGAAAGGCCCTGCCCCCAGGTGGGATCGCTCGATGCGGCCGAGTCGCCGAGCAGTGCCACTCCATCGCGGAAGGGATGATCGACCCAACTGTGCGCGCAACCGAACGTCGCCAGCGGGCCAGCCTGTCTCACGTCTTCGAAGAGAGCAGTATTCGCGCCGGTCTTCTTGCACCCTTCAACGAATCGCGCCAAATCGCCGAGCCCTTGAAAGCGCGCTTGCGTTGCATCGTGGTAACACAAATACATCCGAACGCGTCCTCCGCCTTGGGGCGCAACGACCACAAGCTGCCCCAATCCGAAGTTGTAGATGCCCTGGAGGGTGTCTTCCGCCGCGGGGACATTTTCAAGCAGAATCCCGGCGATCATCCTGTCTTCGGGATCGCGCAGCACCTGGAAGCGCGCCGAAGTACGCACCACGGAAGATCGCCCCTCGGCTCCCACCACCAGCCGTGCGGAGATGGTTTCAACGCGGCCTTCTTCTTCAATGACCATCTCCGGCGGCGCGCCCGGTCGCACCTCGCGAACTGCCGCTCCCCGTCGCACCGAGGCGCCCGCTGCTGTCGCCGCTTTCAACAGCGACTCCTGCATTGCGGGGTGATAGCAGGTCAGGAAAGGTAGTTGATGCGTTGTGCTGGGGACAACCTCGCGATGTTCGACCAGGTCACTCGAAACGTAAGTGTCCATCCAGTTGAGGTGCTGCCTGCCGGCTTCGGCGAAACAATCGGTGACTCCGAGGGCCTGAACTTCAGCGTAGCCCCAGGGAAACATCACTTCGCCGCGCACGCGGTCCTTAAATTGCCGCTCGCGCTCGATGACGAGAACCCTGGCGCCATGCTCCGCCATGTTTTTGGCCAGAGCCGCGCCGCCCAGGCCGCCGCCGGCGATGGCCACATCGTACGCTCTCGACATTCTTATTCCTCCCAGAGAGTTTTCACAATGTACGCGGTTTTGCCGGCATCGAGCAAGTGAAACTTTGGTGGAAAATGCCCCTGAGAAATGTCGGATTCGAGGCACGGCAAATGCTTGAGCACTCCCGGTCCGCTCTTGCCAATGGGCTAAGTGGGCCGGGAGCGCTAAAGCGGTTTCGGAAATGGTGTATCCGCACTCATGGCAGCCAAGTCGTCGCGACCCCAAGAACCGGGGCCCCCACGGACAGGTGGCTCGAAGAGCCGGTGTCCGTGGGGTGGAAGAAGCGACGACCCTGAACACAGCTCTGATCGGACACAATATTTCCGAAACCGCCGTAAACGCACGGGTTCGTCAGGCGTGAAGAGCGGCAGCCTGGCGGCCGAAGCCGTGCGGCGGCAGGGTGGAGGGCGCTTCTGGACGTCTGGTGCCGGGAAGATCCGATGCATCGCGGCCGTCCAAATTCCGTCTGACCTTGAACGATCCCACGAGGCGGGTGAGCTCGTTGGCGAGGCGTGAAAGTTGCTCACAGGCCTGCACCGATTGCTGCGAGCTGCCTGCGGTCCGCTCAATGATGGAGGCGATCTCATTCACGCTGGTCACAACGGATTGCGTGGAATAGGATTGCTCGTTTGCTGCAGAAGCAATCTGCGTCACCATCTTCTGCACCGATTCGGAGCCGCGGATGATGCTGTCCAGGGCCTCGCCCGCGGAGCGAGCGGACTCCACGCCGCCTTCCACTTGGATCATGTTGGCGCGCATGGCCTCGACCGCCTCGGCGGTGCCCAACTGGATGTTCCGAACGGTCTGGCCGATCTCCTTGGTGGCTTCGCTGGTTCTCTCGGCCAGTCTGCGCACCTCGCCTGCAACCACCGCGAAGCCGCGCCCATGTTCGCCGGCCCGCGCCGCTTCAATGGAGGCGTTCAGGGCCAGAAGGTTGGTCTGACCGGCGATGTCGTTAATCACGTTGACGATCTTACCGATGGCGTCGCTGGAACGCCCCAGCTCCTCGATCCGGGATGATGTTTGCTGGTTCGCTTTCAACACCTCCGCGATGGTCTCGACCGTGGATTGAACGGTCTGGCCGCCGGTGTGCGCGCTCTCCTCCGCCTTGCGGGCATCAACAGCGGCGCTCTGTGTCGTCTGGCTGATCTCGTTGATCGCTGTTGACATTTCATTCATGGTCACGGTGATGCGCGTTGCCTGTTCCTGCTGTGCCTTGGCCTGCGTAGCAGTCTCCTGGGCGGTAAGAGCCAATTCCGCCGCCGCCGCTCCGAGGGTCTGGGCATGGCCAATCACGCGCTGCACAATGTCCTCGATGCGCCCGATGAAGACATTGAACCATCTGCCGACCTCGTCGATCTCGTTGTTCCCATTCACCTCGATGCGGCGCGTCAGGTCGCCTTCGCCTTCCGCAATGTCTTGCAGACGCAATGCCAGCGAGCGCAGCGGCAGCACGACCTTTGCCTGAATCAACCACCACGCCACCGAGCAAACGATCACCACAAAAACAAGCATCACAAGCCCAGTGAGCCGGCCGCGCAGCGAGTAGGCATCCACCGTATCCAACTGTCGCTGGAAGTTCGCGGCAATGGCTTTGTTGAACGCGCTCATGGAATCAGTCAGAGCCGTGTTGTCTTTCCCCAATGCGCTGACACGCGCCATCAATTCGTCGCTGGGGCTGCCCGTGGCCGCCAAGAGGGCCGTATACGTGTCGTGATCGCGAGAACGGAGTTCCCAGAACTGGGCCAGCAAAGCCTCCGCTTGCTTCTCCAGTTCCGGCGAAGAAGCGAATGCGGTCTTTACAGCATCCAGCGCGGCCGCGGTGGCTTGGGCATCCGTCTCCGCGCCTTTCAGCGAGGCGGCATCCTGCAGTACGACGGCATCGCTGTAGTGCTTCTTCATCCGCTCGAATGAAGCCTCCGCCTCCTGCATCTTGAGCGCGGCGGGAAACAGCGAGGAGGAGATCTCGGACATTCGGCTGTGCGTGGCGGTGGCCGAGATTTGCACCATCGCCAGCAACAGCAGGTAGCCGCTGGCGAGCACAGCCAGTGAGCTCAGGATTCTCGTCTTGATCTTCATATTGCCAAACATCGCGTCACCTTAGAGCCAGGACGTTGACGGCCTCATCCTGGCCATGTCTTGTCGAGGATGGGGATCGCGCTGGGGTAGCGCATCCCCTGGCAGGATGCGGCGCCCCTTCCGTGCTTATTTCACTTCCAAGGTCTTCACACCGTCGGTACTCGCGGTGCTGCTGACGTAGCCGATAGCGCCCTTGGTCCTGGCCACGTACGCCACTACGTCGGCATCGGAGGCAAGGGCTTTTGGCATCGAGCCCTTGCCGGTAAACACCAGGCTGCGATAGAACGCCTGCAGCGCCGGGTCGCTCTTTCCCAGATAGTCTTTCAGGAACGCCTCGTGCGCCGGGCCGCCCTTGGCCAGAACCGGCTCTACGTGCGAGCCAGCGAGTGAATCGGAGTCTTCAAGAAATACGCTCCTCAGATCGCCGGTCGAGATCGAGTCCGTCTTGACACTCGGGTTGGCGATCACCTTTACCCCAGCCGCCTGCGCCTGCCACGATACGCAGAGAATCAACGCCGCCGTAATCAGGATGAATCTCAGATGTTTCATACCGATCTCCTCGTGAGCCGTCTCCGCTGGCCCTTAGAAGTTGACGCTGGTCCTCAGAACCAGCATGTCCGTCCTGCGCTTGAACCCGCCGGGATTCGACCGCTCATAGAAACCTTGCGTCGAATAAACGTCTCCGTAACCGTCCATGAAGTGACCCTCGGCCTTTACGATCCAGAATCGGTTGATGTCGAACCGCACCGCTCCGACTTCGTCGTAGACGTGGTTGCTTGCGATGTTGGCCGGGTTCGCCGGAGAATCCACGTGGTAGTTCGAGTGGTAAACCCCCACCGACAACCACTTCGCCGCAAGGTAGGTCGAGGTCAGAAACCAGTTCTCGTTGCCGCCGTTCCACGTAAACGTCGAGCCGAACACCGGCGTGTAAATGTTCAGCCAGTAGTCGGTGGCGCGGTACTCTCCGCTGAAATCCCATTTCCCCTTCTGGTAGTCGCCATAGCCGACTGCCGTGCGCTGCGGTGCGGCGGCGCACTTGTATAGCGTGTTGGGCGGAAATACTCCCGGCATGTTGTACACGCCGTCCCGGGTCTGTGTCATGTTGGTCCACGATGACCCCAGAATGAGGCCCTTGATCGGCGTCGTCCAACGCAGATCCCAGCCTTCCGCGCGCCCGGAAAGCGAAGTGATGGGCATTCCCAGATCGCTGGAGAAGATGTAGTAGCCGCCGCGATCGTCGAACGTTCGCAGCCCAGCGTAGGCTGTGTAGTCCAGCCTCCCCGCCTTTTTCATCCGGATCTGCCCGTATACGTCGCCGCCGATATGCGCGATCATGCTGCTGCGCAAGTCCAGCGGATAGGTGCCCTGCGGCAGCATCGCCCATGTGTACAGGAATTCCGCGTCCTGCGTGTCGTTATAAAGCCCGATCGCCGTCTTCACCTGGCCGGCGCGCACGCCGAACCAGCGCGCAAACCGATAGTCGCCGTAGGCCCAATCCAATTCCGGACGGAAGTCGTCCAGTTGGCCGACCTTGCGCGCGTAGGCCTGTGCGCCCACTCTGAGTTTGTCGTTGATGGCCATGGAAAAGTTCAGCGCTCCGTCGGTAAAGGCGGGGCTGCCATTGGTCGTGTTCATGGTCAGGAAGTTGTTGTTGTTCGTGTACGCAAACCCCTGCGTTGCGAATCCGTGAACCTGTACCGAGCGGTCGAAGACCTTGAACTCCTGCGCGTGGAGGCACACCGAAACTGTGAGACCCGGGAGCAATGCTCCGGCAATGCATCTGAAAAGCGTTGGCTTCATTGTGGTTCTCCCCCAGTGGTTTTCCGGCAGCGACTCGCTCGATCGGCGCAAAGTCCAGCCGCCCTTGGGACGAAGCGCGCGGCGTTCTCCGCGGCCTTCCACATGAGCCGTCTGCTGGACGGGATCCCTTCCGGTTTAAGCTCTCCTCGTGATATCGGCGGTACCACGCCCCTCTTTAGGCGCGGGAGCGGCCCAAGCCGGCAACCACGCGAGGGAGTGTACGAACGTTCCACTCAGTCGCTGTCCTGAAACGAGACAGGAAGAGCTCCGCAACAGACTCGATTCTTTTCGCGGCGTCGCCGCGCGTCATGGCGCACCGGGTGATTTACACTTTCCAAGGAAGCCCGCACCTATCTTCATCGCTCCATCAATACGCCAATTTGGGCTCCCCTCCGGAATCCCTGCTTGGGAGGAACCTCCTGTTGACGCGAGCAATCTTACGTCTGTTGCCAGTTGCTCTTGCCTTGCCTCTCGCCGTCGTAGCCGCTCCAGCACAAGCTCCCGAGAAGCCGCTGACGGTCGAGGCGATTTTTTCCCACGGACCACTCATTGGCGCGCTGCCCAAAGAACCCACGTGGTCGCCGGACGGAAAACACCTGACCTATCTGGATGGCGGACAACTGATGGATGTGGATCCCGCGACCGGCAAGGCGCATGTGCTCGTGAGCGCGGCCAAGATGGTGCCGCTGGACGAGACGGGCATGTCGGAGCATGACCGTGACCATCGCCAGCGCTACAACATGGCCAGCTACCTGTGGGCGCCGGACTCGAACCACCTGCTCTTCGACTCGAATGGCGCGCTGTGGCTCTACGATTTGCACAGCGGTACCGGAGTGCAGATCGGATTCACGGGCTCGGCTTCCGGCGACGACCCAAAGTTTTCTCCCGACGGCTCCTGCGTCTCGTTTATCCGCGATCACCATTTAGCGGTGATCCGGCTGCGCGAGCCGGGCACGCCCATGACCGCCTTGGCGCCGCCGCCGAACCCGGCGGACGCTAACGGGCAAGCCTTCCTCAACGGCGAGATCGACTGGGTGTACGAAGAAGAGCTCGACGTGCACAGCAACTACTTCTGGTCGCCGGACTCGAAAAACCTGGCGTATTTGCAGATGAACGAAACCCAGGTGTCGAACTACCCGCTCACCGATTGGATTCCCAACCACGCGCAGGTGGAAGGGCAGCGCTATCCGCAGCCAGGGGATTCGAATCCCGAGGTGCACCTGGGCGTGGTGCCGGCGCGTGGCGGCAAAACTGTCTGGATGCAAATTCCGCTTCATGGCGGCGACGATTACGTGCCGCGCTTCGGCTGGGTCGACCGCAAGACAGTCTGGGTGGAGACCCTGAGCCGCGATCACAAGCACCGCGCGCTGTATTTTGCCCGCGCCGACTACGGCGACGCACGCCAGATGCTTGAGATCGACGACGAGAAGTTTGTCGACGAGAACTACGACGTTGCTGTGGGCGATGGATCCATCGTGCTGACGAGCTGGAGCGACGGGCACAACAACCTCTATCTCTACAGCTACGACAAGAAAGAGCCGCTTGCGGCCGACGCGCACCTGGAGAAACAGTTGACCAGGGGCGATTTCGAAGTCGGCGATGTGTACAACGTCGACACCACGCACAGGGTCGTGGATTACGCATCAAATGAAGGCAACCCGCTGGAGCAACAGATTTGGCAGGTGAACTTTGATGGGGATCGCAGGCAGTTGAGCGCAGGCGCGGGGCTCCATCAAGCCACCTTTGCCCCCGATGGCGACGTGTTCACCGACAAGTTCTCCACGCGCATGCAACCGCCGGTGATGCGCCTTTGTCAGGCGCCCGAGAGTTCCGGCTCCGCCGGCGTGTCGACTGCACCAAGCCGGTGCCGCGCGTTTTGGGAGACGCACGCGCTCGATTCCTACCACTTGCGCGCGCCGGAGCAGTTCGAAGTAAAGGCCCACGACGGAACAACGCTCTATGCCACGCTGCTGCTGCCTGAGGGCCCGGCCGATCCGGCTACCGCGCCGCTCATCGTGAATCCCTACGGAGGCCCCCACGACCAGAGCGTGGCGAACAGGTGGCAGGGCGGCCTGCTCTTCGACGAGTTGCTGGCGCAACACGGCTTTGCCGTCCTCCACGCCGACAATCGCGGTATGGGCAACCGCGGACGCGCCTTCGCGCAGGCGGCGTATCGAAACTTCGGCCCCGTCCAGCTTGAGGACCAATTGACCGTGATCGATGCGGCGCTCGAGAAGTATCCCCAACTTGATCCCAGGCGTCTGGGGTGGTGGGGCTGGAGTTGGGGAGGCACGTTCACGCTTTACGCGCTCACGCACTCTGACCGTTTCCGCGCCGGCGTAGCCGTGGCGCCGGTCACCGACTGGCGCAACTACGACTCCATCTACACTGAGCGTTATCTAGGCCTGCCCGGCGAAGATCCCGCTGCCTATCGCGATTTCTCCGTTGTGAACTCGGCGATGAATTTAAAGGGCCGGCTGCTGCTGGCGCACGGAACCGGCGACGACAACGTGCACATCGAAAACACGGTGCAGTTTGTGCAGAAACTCATTGAGGCCGGCATACCATACGACCTGCAGATTTACCCGCGCAAGACGCACTCCATCTCAGGACCCGATGTGCAGACGCAACTTTTCAAAAGGATTCTGGCACAGTTTGAGGAGTATCTGAAGCCGAAGGCGCCGGCTGTGGCCGGAAACTAGCCGTTCTCAGGGTCTGTTAACCCTAAACTTCGTGGCGATGGAAGAGTTCGTCCTTCTTACCTTTGGGGCAGTGGGTGCACTCCAGGCAGGCGACGAGAAGCACGGCCACCCCTACCGTCACCAGCACGGCAAGGATGCTTCCATTCACTGCAATCCAATGCGCCAGGGTTTGCATCTTCGTTCACCGTTCTTGGTTTCGATCTGGCCTTCAACCACGGGTTGAGATCAACGACGATCCTACCCACTCTTATTATGTGACGAAAATGCACCCTTTCGAGTTTTGCACTACGCCTTTCGTAGCACTTGTTCGTCCTATCGAAAGAAATTGGTTGCAATATAGAGAACAAATGGCGAAAATAGTTCCAGAATGGCCTCTGCTTCCAACCCGGCCCCGACCCCCATTCCCGCCGATTGGCCGGAAGAGCTTGCGAATCTTGGGTTTGAGGCTCATATCGCGCAGCGGGCGCGGGAGACCGATCCACTCGAGGGCTCGGGGGCGGATCCTGCTCAGGGACCGATGCTCAACTGGCTCTTCGTCGATCTGAACTCCTACTTTGCCTCAGTCGAGCAGCAGGTGCGGCCGGAACTCCGCGGCCGGCCGGTGGGGGTGGTACCGGCCATGGTCGACACAACCTGCTGCATTGCAGCAAGTTACGAGGCCAAGGCCTTCGGCGTTCGCACGGGGACAATCGTCGCCGACGCCAAGCGGATGTGTCCTGAGATCGTGCTGGTCGAAGGCCGCCACGAGCTCTATACCGAATACCACCATCGCGTCGTTGAAGCCGTGGAGAGCTGCGTGCCAGTCACCGCTGTTTGCTCCATCGACGAGATGGCCTGCCGCCTGATGGGCCGCGAGCGCCCGTTGCTGAACGCAATCGACCTCGGAATGCGCGTAAAGGCCACCATCCGCGAGCGTGTGGGCGAGATGCTGCGCAGCTCCGTGGGCCTGGCGACCAACCGTTACCTTGCCAAAGTGGCCAGCGACATGGAAAAGCCCGACGGATTAGTGGCGCTGCCGCTGGACATTTTGCCTGAGGCGTTGCGCGGGCTCACGCTGCGCGATCTGCCCGGCATCGGAGCGCGCACGGAGAAGCGGCTGAACGAGAAAGGCATCCACACCATGGACGATTTGCTGGCGCTCGACCGTGAGCCGGCCGGCGAGATTTGGGGATCGGTGTGGGGCGAGCGGCTGTTTCACTGGCTGCGCGGCGAAGACTTCGACAGGACCGAGGCCGAACACCAGAAATCCATCAGCCATTCGCATGTACTGGCGCCGGAGATGCGCACGCCGGAAAAAGCCTGGGCCGTGGCGCACAAGCTTCTCCACAAGGCGGCGATGCGGCTGCGCACGCACGGTCTGTGGGCAAGCGATATCGGCCTCGCCATCGGCTTTGCGGTGCCGCGAAGCGAGAACACTCCTGTGAGCCGCTTCGGCGTGCCCGCTCGCGGCTGGCGCGGTGGGCTCAAACTCAGCGAGTGCCAGGACAACCAGACGCTGATCGCGGCCCTGCGGCGCCTTTGGGAGTCTCGGCCCAACGGAGCGCGGTACGAACACCCGTATTTCATCGGCGTGCAACTCAGCGGCCTGGTTCCCGACCGGCTGCACACGTTGGCGCTCTTCGATGGCCTTGAAGAAGAGCAGAGCCGCACTCGCCTGCTTGCGACGATGGACCAGATCAACGACAAGTACGGCATGAGCACGCTCGCCCCCGCCGCCATGCTCACGGCGTACAAGGCTGCTCCCACGCGGATTGCGTTCCACGCCATTCCCGAGCTGTTTTGAAAAACATGCGCGTAGCGGCGTAGCGGTGTAGGGAATATGGATCGAGGGTCAGAAAACCGGATCGGGTCTAGTGGTGCAGACCCTCCCGGAGGGAGGGGCGAGAATAGCCCAGGCCGGAGTCCGCCGCGGCGGACGTCGTCCTGGGGACGCAGACCCCAAAATGCGCAGGGCGCCCCGTAGGGCCGCCCGAATCTAGTTCCCACATTTGGCACGAGTCGTGCCTGCGCAGATGTTTTTTCAGAAATGCGTATTCATTGCCCCACTGACACCGCATGCGGATTCTGCTTGCCGATGCGCCCATGCGGCCCGACAACAAACGGCAACGACAACGCGTTCCAATCGCGGTCGGCGTCGGGCGCTTCATGCAGCGCGGCGTCGGGACGCAGTGCGCGCCAGTTCTTCCCGTCGTCCGTCGAAATGTCGGTCCCATTCGGCCCCACCGTGATCCAGGTTTTGGTCGCCGTGTCGTAAGCGACGGCAGAGCGGTAGCCGTGGGGTGGGGAATGAGCGGCATGCCAGTGCTCGCCTCCGTCCTTCGAATATGCGGCTGTCCCCGAGGAATCGTCGTGCTTCCTGTAGTCGCCGCCAACAACGACAAGGCCATCCCAGTCACGTGATTCGATTGAAAACGCGCCGCTGGATGTGGAGCCCCTTCGCAGCAGCAGACTTACCGCGTGAAATCGTGAACCATCGTCAATGTCGTCGGCGAGGAAGAGACGCCCGCCCCCTGGCCCGCCCGCAACAAAACCGATCGCATAGCGCTCATCAACTAACAGTGCGGAATTGCTTGCTGCAAAAGCGCCCTCTTGGGGAAGCGCACCCAGCCCTTTCCACGCTGTTCGCTTCGAATCATCGCCCTGCCAATCGTCTTGCCACGTCACGCCTTTGTCGCCTGTCTTCCAGAAGCGAAACGATCCATTCACGGGGTCGCCAAGCAAATACCCGTCCTTGTCGAACCGATTGAGCAAGATTGCATCCCAGAACCCATCCTTATCCGGATTCGTAAACACCAGCTTCCACGTGTGGCACCCATCGGTCGTCTTGTAGAGCCGCGACAAATCGCCTTTCCCGCTCGACATCACGATCGCCGTGTTCGCATCGAACGCCTGGATGCCGCGAAAGTCCAAATGCTCCGCGCCGGGTGGAACCGTGCACGCTTGCCACAAATACCCTCCGTCTTCCGTGCGCAAAACCGTACCGTTCGTGCCCGAGGCCCACGCTATCCCGCCGCCCACGTTGTCGATGCCGCGCAGATCGGCGGTGGTTCCGGAGTTTTCCATCTCCCACTGCGCCCGCGCCGCCCCCGCGGCCAACAAAACAAACGCGAGCAACCACTCCATCCGTTGCATACCGAACAGTGTAGGCCACCCTGCAGGCAACGGGTTTCACGGGGCAGGGATCAATGGTCAACGACTAATCGGCTCGGAGTGAGTCAACATCCGCGTTTTGCCAATCAGTCCCTCCCGGAGGGAGGGGCGAAAATAGCCCAGGCCGGAGTCCGCCGCGGCGGACGACGTCCTGGGGACGCAGACCCCAAAATGCGCAGGGCGTCCCGTAGGGCCGCCCGAGCCTTATCCCCAAACGTATCGCGGGTCGTATTCAATCCGATGCTTCTTCAGAAAAGCCACAAACTCGGCCTGGAAATCGTGTTTCCGGTGATGCTCTTGTTGATTAGCGATGTAGGCAAGCGTTGCACCAACCTGCGACCAGCCAATGGAGAAGGCCCCGTACCCTTCCTGCCATTCGAACCCGGCAATCGCGCACGTCTCACGCAACCATCGCGACGACTCGCTCTTGATCTCGCGCATTGCCTTGGCAATCGGAAGCGACGATGGCAGTGAAAGAAGAAGATGAACATGATCATTCGTTCCGCCCACACCGAGCGCGGTCATCTCGCGTTTTCGTGCAACTCCTCCGATATACGCCCACAAACGCGGTTGGATCTCGGCAGTGATGATCCTGCGCCGTTCCTTGGTGGAGAAAACGCAATGGAAGAGCGCGCAGCAGTAAGTGTGCGACATAGTTGGAATCCTAACTGAGTTGCCCCGTCTTGAATCCTCGACCGGCCCTCCGGGGCGGGTGAATCGCGTAGGCATCCGTTTCCCAGGGCTCAGTCCGCTACCGCGGATTTCGGCCTGGGCTATTTTCGATCCGTCCCTCCGGGACGCTCTGGGCTGCTTTCATCTCGCCCCTGAACTTTTTCTCGTCCGCCGCGTACTCTCTGCATCCCATCCCGCGCATTCCTGCGGAATAGAAGGTAGCAGCGATTTATGGCCGGCGACTGGCAGCCCGACTTCGAACAACTCGTCGACGAGCACCAGTCGATGGTCTTTTCGCTCGCGCTTCGCATGACCGGCGACCGCGGATTGGCCGAAGAGATTGCGCAGGATACTTTTCTGGCTTTGGACAGGAATTTGGGGAAGATCGAAAGTCCGCTGCACGCGAGTTTTTGGCTGCGGCGCGTGGCCATGAGCCGGTCGGCCGACGCGCTGCGCAGAAAACGGGTGCGCGGCATGCACATGTGGGTTGGGCTCGAGGAGAACCATGGCGCACAAGCCGAAGAACGCGACTCGCCGTTGGCGGCGCGGATGGAGCGCTTGCTGGCTACCCTGCCCGAGGCGCAGCGCGCGGCGCTGGTTCTCCGCTACCAGGAGGACCTGACGCCGGAGGAGATCGCGGCCACATTGAACGCGCCGCTGGCCACAGTGAAGAGCCACCTGCAGCGGGGATTGAAGCTGCTGCGGGCCAAGGCCGTGATCCATTTGAAGGAGTACATGCGTGGAGTTTGAACCGATTGACGAGTTGGAACGGGAGCTGCGCTCGGGGCTGCAGCGCCAGCCCGCGCCCCCGAGCCTGAAACGAAAGATCATGGAGCGCCGCCGGCAGCAGCGGGCGCTGCAGCACAGGCGCATGGTTTGGTTTGAGCGGCTTGCGGCCTCGGTGGTGCTGGCGGGTGTGGCGGGCGGGGCAGCTTTCTGGCAGCACGTCGTGGAGCAGCGCAAGGGGGAAGAAGCCAAGCAGCAGGTGTTCACGGCGCTGCGCGTCACCAATCACGCGCTGCAGGTGATGAACGCGCAGTTGGAGGAACGAAACAAGAATTCGCGGTAAGAGGGATTCGCGGTAAGAAGGAGAATCGAGCATGAAACTTCGAATGGTTACTTTGATTTTGGCAGCCGCGGCTCTGGTTGCGCCGGTGCTGGCCCAACCCTCACCCTCACCGTCGCCACTGCCGTTGCCGGCGCCGGTAGAAAAGGAGCTGGCCGCGCGCGCGGCCAACGTGACGGAAGTGACGCTGGGCAAGGGCATGCTCGACTTCGCCGCCAAATTCATGGACAAGAACGACAAGGATCAGGCCGCAGTCAAGCAGTTGATCGAGAGTCTCGACGGCATCTATGTGCGCGAGTACGAGTTCGACAAGGAAGGCGAGTACTCGATGGACGAGGTCGAGAAGCTGCGCCAGGCATTTGAGACTCCGGAGTGGTCGCCGATGGTGCACGAACGCGAGCGTAAGGGCGCCGAGACCACTGACGTCTTGGTGAAGCTGGTGAACGGTGAGCCACACGGACTGTTTGTTCTGACGGCCGAGCCGAAGGAGCTGACGATCGTGCTCATCCTGGGGCCGATTCGCATGGACCAGCTCGGCATGTTGAAGGGGCTGGACGGACTAGGCGCCTTGGGTGACGTGGACAAGAACACGCACGGCAAGGACAAGCAGAAGACGAAGAAGGACGGTGACCAATGAACCGGCATTTCTGGATTCCCGTTGGTTGCGCGGTGCGGTGCGTAGCAGTGATCGTTCCGTGGGTTGCGCTGGCGGCCGGCGGCGAGGGCGGCTTTGACGGCGTGGTGAACTCCATCGAGAGCCGCTATCACGCGCACGCCACGCGCATTCCGTTCCTGGGTCTGGCAAGCTTGGTGGCGGGCACGGCGACGCATGGCGGCGTGGCCGGCGTGCACGTGGCCGAGTTCGAGCACTTCCCCGTGCCCGTCGACGGCGAGGAGTTGAACCGCATGGTGAGGGAGAAGCTGGGCCGGGGATGGGAGCCGATGATCCGCGAGACGAGCCGCCACGGAGGCGAGCAATCGCTCATCTTCGCGCATCCTGAGGGCAACCGCATGGGGCTCTTCATTCTCGACCTCAATGGCAACGAGCTGGATGTCGTGCAGGTCTCCGTCGATCCCGACCGGCTGAACGAGACCATCGGCAAGTACAAGCATCACGATGGCGATAGCGGGCACGAATCGGACTGACGCCGCGGCCAACCTTGGACTTTGGTACGGAGAGCAGGCGAATCGTGGAACCGCGCTAAAACTGCGTCACGCTCAGCACATTTCCATCCGGATCCTTGAACCACGCAACCCGGGCTCCGCCAGGCGCAGCCCAAATCCCCTTCGGATCGCCGTCGTTGACTCCCGCATAGCGCTGAAACTCGACTCCAGCCGCAGTCAGGCGCTCGACCGTCTCCTCGATCGACGCCACATCCCACCCCAGCACAGTAAACGGCGCCGGATCGTGTTTGTGTACGGTCGTTACCCGCAGCATGATTCCATTGGCGTCGAAGACCAGTGCAAACGGCTTCTCTTCCTCCGCCAGCCGCAGCCCCAGCACGCCTTCATAGAACGCCCGCGCCTTTGCCGGGTCCGTTGTGGCCACAAAGGCTACCAGCTTGCTTGTTCCGAGAATTGATTCCTCCACCATCCTGCACCCCCGCAGAGACCTTTCCGTCGGCTCAGCTATTTTGGTTCCGTCCGCGTCATCAGATCGACAAACATCTTCTGGAAGCGCGCGAGGTCGAGGTCGAGCTGCGCGTGGACGAGGCGCACGCCGGTCACCGGCTTCAGCTTTTCCGCCCAGGTGAGCGTATCTCCATAGCTGGGCCCGTGGCTCAGGTCAACATCCATATAGAGAAGCCGCTCCTGGGTGACGATCGAGGGATCGATCCATGCGCACGCCTCGAGCTCGTCCCACATATACGTGCGCCGCTGGCTCCATGCGGCGATGTAGCGCGCGGCGGGCGCCTGTGATTTGGCGATGGCGTCGAGCATGGCTTGCGTGAACGGCGCTTTCATGGAGATATCGACAGTTGTCGCGTCGATGCGTGGCCAATCGGCGTGCAGCACAATGTGCGCCGCTTCGGGATCGAACCAGAAGTTGAACTCGTGGCGTGGGTCGGTGGCAAACTCCGGATCGGTGGTCTGCGGATTGAGGCTGCCGCCCATCAGCACAATACCCTTGGTCAGCGCGGCGAACTCGGGATCGATGGATACTGCCAGCGCGATGTTGGTGAGCGGCCCGGCTGTGTAAATGGTCACCTGGTGCGGATGCGCGCGCACCTGGCGGATGAGGAAGTGCGCGGCGTCTTCGTCGGCCGGCTTGATGGCGGGAAGGCCCTCCGGCATGGGCGGAATCTCGTAGGGAGCGTGCGACTGGAACGCCGCAGGCGCAGTGGACCCAGAAGGCGCGGCTCCGGAAGTGGATTGCGCCGGCATGTCATGGATGCGGCCCCATGCGCCGAGCCACGTGACTTTCCCGGCGAGCGCTTCCTCCAGGCGCGTTTGCTCCTGGTTGCGGACGAGCGGAAAAACGGCGCCGCGGGCTACCGGAACGTCGGCGTGGCCGGTCAGCTCCAACATGCGCAACGTGTGCAGGGTCTCTTCGTCGCGCCAGGCGTCGCCGGTGACCATGGTGATGCCCAGAACCTGCACGTCGGGCGCCTGCAGCAGCACCAGCATGGCCATCTGGTCGGAGCCGCCGGGGCCGGAGCCGTCCTGGTCAATGAGGACGAGGCGTTTTTGCGCGGGAAGTAGCGCGGCGCACCCCGCCAGCAGCAGCATTGCAAAGGCTTTTCTCATAGATGGGTATTGTGGCACATCCGCGCCCGCGGTCACGTGCCTTCGCATCCAACCAAATCCCGGTCGATCGCCGACCGCTGACCCCGGATTCCTAACCCCTGCCTCACCGTCGTCCAAAGCTGCGGGGAGTAAACTGCGGCGCGACGGGCAGATTGGTCTTGCCTTCGGGATAGACCACGAGAAAGCGGTTCGGTCCTTCGCCCACGCTGGCAGTCTCAACGCCCTGGAGCGACCGGCAGGCCAGATGCAGCAGTCGCCGCTCGCGGCTGTTCATGGGCGGAAAACTGTAGGGAATCCCCGTCTGGCGCACCTTTTCCGCGGCGGTTTCGGCGGCCATGCGCAGCTCTTCCGCGCGCAGAGCCTTGAAGTTGGCGGCGTCGAAGCTCACCAGATCGTGCTCGTGATGGTCCAGGCGCAGCATCTGCACGGCAAGGGTTTCCAGGGCCCGCAGCAGCTCGCCGTTGTGCTGGATCACAAGCGGCACATCGGGCCCGGCCAGCTCGATGTAGATCTGGCGCGCCTCGACGCCCTGCGGATCGCGCGCGCCGTCGCCCGCCGTGATGCGGTACTTGAGGCGTAGCCCGCCCAGCTTGTTCAAGGTGTTCAGGAATCCGGCGATCTTTTGAGCGGCCAACTGCAGGTCTTCAATCGGCATAACAGACAAGTATCGCAGAGCAGGGTCGGCCCGGGGATGGGTCTGCGGAAAGAAAATCGGGCCCCGCGGTTTATAGGCTGCTCACCGGCGCAGAAAGCAGACGCGATCGGCCCAATCCCACGATGCGGTCTCTTTGGCCAGCGCGGCGAGGGCGCGGACCATGCCGCCGATATTCGATGGCGGAATCGTCTTCTCGTCGACGAAGATGACGCCGCCATGATGCTGCCCGGCCTCGGCCCAGGATTTGAGCAGCGGAGGAATGGTGCGGCGGTCGTAGGTCACCAGGGTCCAGCGGTGGGCGGCAGCATGACGCAGGCAGGTGGCATCGTCCTGGCCGAGGAATCCGCCGCCCTCCCAATCAACCAGCCCGCAAACGGTAATCGACGGCTTGCGACGGCGAAGGCCGGTAGCCACGGCGGGCGAGATATGCTCGTCGAGCAACAGCTTAAGCATTTCTCGCGTTCCGCGGAGCGAACTCCGCGGCCTGAGGCAACATGCGCTTCAAAGCCTTGAAGTCCACGGCATCGTTGTCGGCCAGGGCGGCAGCGATCTCCTCGGGAAATGCCTCGGCGTAGTGGACTGCCGCGCGGACCTTCGCCTCGGGCCAGCCCAGATGCCGGGCCACGGCGGCCACATTGTTTTTGTAAGCGCGGAGCAGCATGGCCAGTTCCCACACGGCCAGCGAGCCGCCTTGCATGAAGGCCTGGCGGCCGGCGGTGGAATCGCGGAAATCGATGAAGGCGAACTCCGAGCGGCGCAGTCCCTCCTCCACGAGGCGCGCGCTGGCGTCGCTGGCGGTCCAGCCGTGGCGGCTGGCCATGCGCTTCAGGCGCCGTCCGCTTTCCGCGGGCAGGCGCATGCTTACAACGATGGATTGGGACGCATTCACGGGTCACCTACATTGTAACTTCTGTCGGTATTGTAACAGATCACTCGAATTTCCGACTTCGCGCCAAACCCCAAAGAGCCTTCGGTCGAACGGCCCGGCATCGAATTCAGGTAGAATGCTGGCGCAGCTTGTATGCTTCTGAGTGTGACTTCCTGCAACAGGTTTCGCCGCGACGTGGCCCGGCTATGTCACCGCCGGCTGGCGGCAATCGGCTGCCTGCTGCCGCTGTTCGCGGCCGTTATTCTCCACGGACAGGCGCAAAACAACAGCGCTGCCACTGACACCACGGGAGCCGGCAAGCCCGTCGTGATCACGTTGGACGATGCGATTCGGTTGGCGCAGGTGAGCGAGCCGGCGTATGTTGCAGCGGCGGCGGCGAGCCGCACCGCGGGATTGGACAAGTCGATTGCGCTCGCCGGTCTATTGCCCAACGTGTCCTATTACAACCAGGGCCTCTATACGGAGCCCAACGGTGCGCATGGCCAGGTGGGGCAAATCTCCGATACCGCGGACTTGCCGAAGTTCATCGCCAACAACGGTGTCAGGGAGTATTTCAGCCAGGCGATCGTGAACGAAACGTTGGGGCTCGGGCCGGTGGCGGCCATGCGGCGTGCCGACGCCGTGGCGGCGATGGCCAGCGCGGAGCAGGAGATTGCACGGCGTGGGCTGGTGGCTGCGGTGACCACATTGTTCTACAGTTCGCTGGCGGCGGACCACAAGCTGGCGGTGGCCGAGCAGGCTCGCCAGGAGTCGGCTGATTTTACGAAGCTGACCACCGAGCGGGAACAGGCGCGCGAGTCGGCACACGCCGACGTAGTGAAGGCGCAACTCCTGGAGCAGCAGCGCGACCGCGATTTCGCCGACGCCCGGGTGGCTGCGGGAAAGGCGCGCCTGGAGCTGGGCGTGCTGCTGTTTGCCGATCCCCGTACCACGTACACGTTGAGCGCCGCGGAGACGGCGCCGCCCCTCGCGTCGAAGGAGGATGTGGAGCAAGCCGCGGGCCGGAACAACCCCGAGCTGAAGAGCGCGCTTGCAGCGCTGGCCGCGAGCAACGCCGATGTGCAGGCGGCATGGGGCGCGTTGCTGCCCAACGTGGGCCTGAACATGACCTACGGCATCGACGCGCCTCAGTTTGCCGCCAACGGCCCCAGCAACCCGAATGGCGACGGTATAAAGACGCGCAACCTCGGCTACTCGGCAAGCGTCACGGTGAACATTCCCGTTTGGGACTGGCTGGCGAGCGAGCATAAGGTGAAGCAGAGCGAGATTCGCCGCGATGCCGCGCAGGTGGCGCTGAGCGCGACACAGAGAAGGCTGATCGCTCAACTGGAGGAGGCGTACGACGAGGCCCAGGCTGCGCGCGATCAACTGGCGTCGCTCGACGAGAGCGTGGCCACTGCAGCCGAGAGCCTGCGCCTGACCAAGTTGCGCTACACCGGCGGCGAGGCCACGGTGCTGGAAGTGGTGGACGCCCAGAACGCTTACGTGACAGCGGAAAACGCGCGCGCCGACGGGCGCGTGCGCTACGAAGCGGCGCGCGCCGCCCTCCAAACGATCACGGGAACCATGTGAGGAGCAGGGGTCAGAGATCAGGGAACAGGGAACCGGATGATGAGCGAGACGATGAACGCGAACACAACCCGAGGGGCACGGGCCATACCGTTGGCCGTGCTGGCGCTGCTTGTCGCCTTCCTTCCGGGCTGCAAGAATGCGCCGGCGCCCCCGACGCAGGTGACGGTCGAGGCCGAGCATCCCCAGCAGGGGCCGATCGCCGAGCAGGTCACCGCCGACGCCGTTCTGGCGCCCATCGCGCAGGCTGCGATTGCCCCCAAGTTCAGCGCTCCAGTCAAGCAGTTCTATGTCGAGCGCGGATCGAAGGTGAAGAAGGGCGAGCTGCTCGTCACGCTCGAAAATGCCGACCTGGCAGCCGCGGCGATGGACAACAAAGGATCGCTTGAGGCGGCGCAGGCGGCTTATGCCACCGCCACCAAGGTGCAGGTACCGGAAGATACGCTCAAGGCTGAGTCGGACCTGGCCTCGGCCAAGGCGAATCTCGATTTGAACCAGAGCATTGTGAACAGCCGCAAGCAGTTGTTCGCCGAGGGGGCGATTCCGGGCCGCGATCTGGACACCGCCGTGGCCGCTCTGGTGCAAGCGCAGGCTGCCTATGACGCGGCCGCCAAACATCTGGACTCGGTGCACAGCGTGAGCCGGGAGGCCGCGCTCAAGGCCGCGCAAGGACAATTGACCTCGGCCGAGGGTAAGTACAACGGTGCCCAGGCGCAAGTGAATTATTCCGAGATTCGCAGCCCGATCGACGGAGTGGTCACGGATCGGTCCTTGTTCGCTGGCGAAACGGCCCCGGCCGGGGCGCCGCTGATCACCGTCATGGATACTTCCGTACTGCTGGCCAAGACGCACATCGCGCATAGCCTCGCGCAGCAGTTGAAGGTAGGTACCGCAGCCACGGTGCTTGTGCCAGGCGTGGCCGATCCGGTACCGGCGAACGTTTCCATGATCAGCCCGGCGCTCGACCCCGGCAGCACCACCGCCGAGGTCTGGTTGAAAATCGACAACAAGGCCGGGAAGCTCAAGGTGGGATCGCCCGTGAAGGTCTCGATCACTGGTAGGACCGTCGCCCAGGCATGGACGGTGCCCGACTCCGCGGTGGTGGCGGCGGACGATGGCTCGAAGACGGTGATGGTGGTGGGCAGTGATGGCGAGGCGCATCGTAAGCCCGTCTCGCTGGGCATCGACAACGGCAAGGACGTGCAGGTGGTGAGCGGGCTGGTGCCTGGGGATCTGGTGATCACGGTCGCGCCTTACGGCCTGGACGAAGGCACCAAAGTGCAGGTGAGCGCGGCGGCGCCGGCGGGCGGAGGGAATGACTGATGCCCGATGAAGGGCCCATTGGGCGCTCCGTCCACGGGCACAAGCCCTTCTGGCTGGCCAGATCCACGCGCCCCATCTTCTTCTTCGCCGTCATGCTCACACTGGCCGGCGTCTATCTCGCCTTCAAGGTGCCGATCTCGGTCTTTCCCGAAACCAACTTTCCTCGCGTCATTATCGGCGTCGACAATGGCGTGATGCCGGTGGAACAGATGGAAGTGACCATCACCCGGCCGATCGAGAATGCGGTCAACTCCGTCCCTGGGCTTACGTCCATACGCTCCACCACGAGCCGCGGCTCGGCAGAGGTCGACCTGTCCTTCAACTGGAACGTCGACATGATCCAGTCGCTGCAGTTGGTGGACTCGGCGCTTGCCCAGGTGCAGCAGACTTTGCCGCCTACGGCCCACATCACCACCAACCGGCTTACCTTCGCCACCTTTCCGCTTCTGGGCTATAGCCTCACCTCCGACACGGTTCCGCAGACCCAGCTCTGGGAGATCGCCACTTATGACCTGAAGCCGCCGCTGAACCGCGTGGACGGGGTCAGCTCCGTGCTTGTCCAGGGCGGGCAGGTGCCGGAGTATCACGTGGTGCCCAACCTGGCGTTGCTGCAGAACTCCGGAGTGACCATCACCGACCTGGTGAATGCGATCAATGCTTCGAACATCGTGCAGTCGCCCGGCCTCTACGAAGCCAATCATCAGTTGATTCTGGGACTGGTGGGAGCGCAGGTGCACGACCTTGCCGGTCTGCGCCAGCTCGTGGTCAAGACCACCCCGAGCGGCGCACCGGTGCGCCTCGGTGACGTGGCCACCGTCGAATCGTCCACCATGCCCGTCTATACCGTTGTCACCGCGAACGGAAAAAACGCGGTGCTCTTGAGCATCACGCGGCAGCCTTCAAGCAACGCCGTTGCCGTGGCCGACGCCGTAGCCCAGGAAGTAGCCGAGCTCCAGCAAAAGCTGCCGCCGGGCGTCAGGCTCGAGCTCTTCTACGACCAGTCGCAACTGGTGCGCGACTCCATCGCCAGCGTGCGCGACGCCATCTGCATCGGCCTGGCTCTGGCCTGCGTAATTCTTTTCCTCTTCCTGCGCGACTGGACCTCCGCGCTGATTGCCGGGCTGGTGATCCCGGTGACGATCGCCATCACCATCGTTGCGCTCTGGATCATCGGCGAGAGCTTCAACCTGATGACGTTGGGCGGAATGGCCGCGGCCATCGGCCTGATCATTGACGACGCCATCGTTGTGGTTGAGAACATCGTGATGCACCGCGATGCGGGCGAGCACCGCGCGGATGCTGTACGCAAGGCGCTCCGTGAGCTTACCGTCCCGCTGCTCGGCTCTACCATTACGCCGGTAGTGGTCTTCCTGCCGCTTGTTTCGATGACCGGCGTGACCGGCGTCTTCTTCCGCGCGTTAGCCATCACCATGACCGCGGCCCTGCTCACCTCGCTGGCGCTGGCGCTCACCTGGACACCAGGCCTGAGCTACCTGCTGTTGCGGGAGCACGTTGCCGAAGGCGACGGGTCTTCGTCGCCGGGGTCGGATCATGGGCCCGAAGGCGAGAGCGGCGCCCACGATCACAGCGCCGGCCGCCTGCTGCAGCGCGTTCTGAAATTTCACGCTCGGGTCCTGGAGTGGGCGCTGGCAAAGCCGCGGTGGGTCGGCGGAATCTGTGTGCTCCTGGTTCTCGCCTCATGGGGCGGGTATCAGTTGCTGGGCACGAATCAACTGCCTGACATGGATGAGGGCGGCTTCATCCTCGACTACTTTATGCCGCCCGGCAGCTCGCTGAGCGAGACCAACCGCGTGCTCCAGGACGTGACACGCATCCTGCAGTCCATCCCCGAAGTGGAAAACACCTCGCGGCGCACCGGCTTGCAGTTGGGCCTGGCCGCAGTCACCGAGGCCAACACCGGCGACTTTACAGTGAAGCTCAAGGCCAGGCGCAGCCGCTCGGTTTGGGACGTGATGGATGAGGCACGCGCCCGTATCAAGGCAGGCGAGCCGGAACTGGACGTCGAGCTGACCCAGGTCCTGCAGGACAACATCAACGACCTGTCGAATACTCCGGAGCCGATCCAGGTGAAGATCTTCTCCAACGATGCTGCGCTGCTCACCCAACTGGGCCCGCGCGTGGGCGACGCCATCGGTAAGGTCCCCGGTGTCGTCGATGTCGCGAATGGAATCGACAACACCATCAGCGGGCCCGCCACCAACTTTCAGGTTGACCCGATCGTCGCCTCCCGGCTGGGCTTTACTCCCACCGAAGTTTCTGACGACGCAACTTCGATCCTGGATGGAATCACCACCAATCCGCTGATCGCCAATGGCCGCGCGTACACCATCCGCGTGCGCCTTGGAGACGAGCACCGCAGCTCGCTCGACGCCATTGAGACCACCGTCTTCAATAGCGCCTCAGGCCATACTGGAACGCTGGGCACGTTGGCCAACATCCAGCAGATGCCGCCGCAAAACGAAATCCAGCGCGAAGACCTGCAGCAGCTTGTGGAGGTGACTGCCGGTCTGGAGGGCTCAAACCTGGGCGGAGTCATGGAGAAGGTGCAGCAGGCGGTAACGGCCCTGCATCTTCCCGCATCGGTTCGCGTGGTGTACGGAGGCACCTACCAGCAGCAGCAGCAATCCTTCCGCGATCTGCTGCAGGTGCTGGTGCTGGCGCTGGGACTGGTCTTCGGCGTGCTGCTGATTGAGTTCCGCAACTTCCCCGCGCCGGTTGCCATTCTTGCCTCGTCGGTGCTCTCCATTTCGGGCGTCATTCTGGCCCTCCTTGTCACCAATTCCACTTTCAACGTTTCGTCGTTCATGGGACTTATCATGGTCATCGGCATCGTGGCCAAGAACGGCATCCTGCTGCTCGATGCCGAGCAGCGATACCGCGACCGAGGCGCCTCGGCCCGCGAAGCCATGCTGCACGCGGCGCAGCGCCGCCTGCGGCCCATTGTCATGACCGCTCTTGCCGCAATCTGCGGCATGTTGCCGCTGGCCTTCGCGCTTGGCGCCGGCTCGCAGATGCTGCAGCCGCTGGCCATCGCGGTAATCGGCGGCCTGACTATATCGATGGTGCTCAGCCTGGTTGTCACGCCGTTGGTCTATTTCCTGCTCACGCGTCATCGTGTCAGCCTGCCTGAAGAAGCCGTGTAACCCGGGACCACATGGGAGAATGGACCTATGCCCCCTGCAGAGCCAATTCGGCTTACCACTGCCGAAGCCCGCGTTCTGGGCGCGCTGATGGAAAAGGAAGCGACCACACCGGAGTACTATCCGCTGTCGCTCAACGCGCTCATCAATGCCAGTAACCAACGCTCGAACCGTGAGCCGGTGATGAACCTGGACGAGGACGATCTGCGCCAGGCTTTGCGCGGCCTGGAAAACAAGGGGCTGGCGGGCCGCGCGCGCTCGGCCGACGGCCGTGTGATGAAATACGAACACTGGCTGGGCGAGGTTTTCAATTTCAGCCGCGCCGAGCAGGCGCTAATGTGCGTGCTGCTGCTGCGCGGGCCGCAGACTCCCGGCGAGTTGCGCGGCCGCACTGAGCGCATATTTCCCTTTGACGAGATCGCCGACGTGCTGGCCGGAATGCAGAAGCTGATGGAGCGCGAACCGCCCCTGGTTGCCGTCCTGCCGCGACTGCCGGGAACGAAGGAGTCGCGCTACGCGCACCTGCTCTCGGGCCCGGTTGAATCGATCGCACTTTCCATCGCCGAGCCGGCAGCCGCGCCCGATGCCTCCGCACGCGACGAGCGAATCGCGCAACTCGAAGCGAAAGTGGCCGAGCTGTGCCAGGAAGTGATCGCCTTACGTCAGAGGGTCGACAGTCTCTTCGGGCAGTAGGCGCCCAGCAGAATCGATCAAGGTCCTGAGGTCTTCGAAAGAACCATGAGTGAGAATGCAGTGGTGACCGGATCGCGTACGCACGAACAGAAGCTCGACCAGCTTGCCGAAGTGGCCGTGAAGGTCGGCCTCGGCCTGCAGCCGGGCCAGGAACTCCTGATGACCGCGTCGATCGACGCGCTGCCGCTGGCGCGGCGCATTACCGAGCACGCCTATCGCGCGGGAGCCGAGCTGGTGACAACGCTTTTCACCGACGAAGAGTCCACTCTCATGCGCTATCGGTTCGCGCCCGGCGGGAGCTTTAACTGCGCCGCTATCTGGCTCTACGACGGAATGGCCGCGGCGTTCAAAAGCGGCACGGCGCGGCTGGCGATCGCGGGCGGCAATCCCACGCTGCTTTCGCAGGAGGATCCCGAGAAGGTGAGCCGCGCCAATCGGGCCCTTTCGCAGGCCTATCGGCCGGCGCTCGAACTGATCACGCGGCACGAGATCAACTGGACCATTGTTGCCAGCGCCACGCCTGCCTGGGCGGCCGCGGTGTTCCCCGATGATGCGCCGGATGCGGCGCTCGCCAAACTCTGGGATGCGATCTTCGAGGCCTCGCGCATTCACACGGGCGATCCTGTCAGCGCCTGGAAGGCGCACGACACCGGTCTGCGGAGCCGCGCCGCCCGCCTGACGGAAAAACGCTACGCGGCGCTGCACTATCGCGGTCCCGGCACCGATTTCCGTCTCGGGCTGCCCGATGACCATGTGTGGCTGGGTGGCGGCTCCGTTGCGGGCAACGGTGTGTACTGCATCCCCAACATGCCCACGGAAGAGGTTTTCACCCTGCCGCACAAAGAACGCGCCGATGGCACGGTATCGGCGACCAAGCCCCTCTCGCATCAGGGAACCATGATTGAAGGCATTCAGGTTCGCTTCGAAGGCGGGCGCATTGTGGACGCACATGCCACCCGCGGCCAGGAAGTCCTGCAGAAGCTGATCGAAACCGATGAAGGCGCGCGCCGCCTGGGAGAGGTGGCGCTGGTTCCGCATTCGTCGCCCATTGCGCGCAGCGGAATCATCTTCTCGAACACGCTGTTTGACGAGAACGCCGCGTCGCATATCGCGCTGGGGCAGGCCTACGCATCGTGCCTGCGCGATGGAGACAAGCTCGCTCCGGAGCAGCTCGCCGCCAGGGGCGTAAACCAGAGCCTGATCCATGTGGACTGGATGATCGGCTCCGACAAGCTCGATATCGACGGCATCACTGCTTCAGGAACCGTGGAGCCACTGATGCGCCAGGGCGAATGGGCGTAAGTCAGCCGCGTTTCCTGCCCATTGCCCAACTCTGGAACGACAGAGTAGGATGCCTCTGAAAAAGTTTTCAGGAGATTGCTACCGTGCGCCTTTCTGCCGTTCTGTCCGCCGCCGTACTTGCTTTGTGCTCGTTCACCGCTTTAGCGCAAACCGCGCCTACAACCCCGATGAAAGTCGTCCAAATACCCGCCCCGCCGCAGGTGGCGCAGACGCCGCCCATGGGCTGGAACAGTTGGAATTTCTTTGCCGGCCGCGTCACCGATCAGGACATCCGCAACGCCGCCGACCAGCTCGCCGCCAGCGGCATGAAGGACGCGGGCTACATCTACGTGAACATTGACGACACCTGGGAGGGTGAGCGCGACGCCGACGGCGTGCTCCGTTCGAATTCGAAGTTCCCTGACATGAAGGCGCTGGCCGATTACGTCCATTCAAAGGGGCTCAAGCTTGGCATCTACTCGTCGCCGGGACCAAGCACCTGTGCAGGCTTTGCGGCCTCGCTCGGCCACGAAGCGCAGGATGCGCGGCTCTACGCCTCCTGGGGCATCGACTACCTCAAATACGATCTATGCAGCTATCGCGAGGCGGTCATGTCTATTCAGGCGCCCGACGACAAGGCTGCGCAGATGCGCGGGATGGTGGCGGCCTACGACAAGATGGACAAGGCGCTCAAGGCTACCGGACGGCCCATCGTCTACTCGCTCTGCCAATACGGGTGGGATGCAGTGTGGGAGTGGGGACCTGAAGTGGGTGCGAATGCCTGGCGCACCACCGGCGACATCCAGGCCAACTGGAACAGCGTGTATTCGATTTTGAATGCACAGGCGGGACTGGCGAAATATGCGGGTCCCGGCCACTGGAACGATCCCGATATGCTCGAGGTTGGCAACGGCAATCTCACACAGGCTGAGAATCGCACGCATTTTTCCATGTGGGCCATGCTGGCCGCGCCGCTACTCGCCGGCAACGACCTGCCCAACATGACGCCCGAGGTTCACGCCATTCTGACCAATCGCGACGTGATCGCCATTGACCAGGACAGCTTGGGTCGCGAAGCCACGCGCGCTTACTCTGACGGCGAGGTGGACGTTTGGACGCGCCAACTCTCCGGCGGGGCCATGGCCATTGCCGTCATCAACGCCGGTTCCGATCGCTATTCCACGCATCCGTTTCATTTGAGCCTGGAGAAGCTCGGCCTGCACGCGCCGCAAAAAGGCAAAGACCTGTGGACCGGCAAGGAGATCGAATTGACCGACAACATGCCGCTCGAAATCGCGAGCCACGACATTCTGCTGGTGCGCATCGCCGCGCCGAAATAGGCAAGTTTCTATCTCACAGGACAGAACATGTCCGGCTGATCGGTTGGGCTTGCCCGAAGCGTAATAAGGAGTGTGCAGGGATCGCGGTCCCCGCACTCAAGTTTCTCGGCCTGCCTGAACACTCGCGTAGGGGATGCCAGAAGCCGGTACCGTCCCTTCGCGAGCAAATCCAGATAGAAACGTCCGTCTTGGTCTGTCCGGACCTTCTTAACAGAGATTTGCTCCGATTCGGATTTGTAAAGGCGAAGTTCCACCAGCGAGTCCTTAACCGGTGCACCCGACTGATCGATGATTCTTCCACTTAGGTGAGTCGCGCCGGAAAGAACGAGATTTGGCCGAACCTGCTCGACCTTCTCGCAGTAGTGCGGATCGGTCGGGCCAACCTGAATAAGTTGACCGACTGCAGGAACGGTGACGGCGACAAGAATCATCGCGAGAGGATTCACGCCGACATTATAGGCCCACGCCTTCGCAGCCGCGCCGTAGGCGCAGTGTTCGTTAGCCCCGTGCTTCAGCATGGGGAGTCCGGCACCTATAGAATGGGAGTCCCGTAGGGACGGTGCCCGCATGGCTCACACATACGCGAGCAATTTCATCCATTGCATCTTCAGCACCAAAGACCGGCGTCCCCTCATCAACGTCGCACGCATGGCGGAACTCTACGCCTATCTCGAAGGCATCGCGCGCGGAGAAGGCTTCCTCTTGATCGCCGCTGGCGGAACCACCAACCACGTTCACCTGCTGCTTGTCCTGCCCCCGCAGCAATCCCTTGCTCATGCAGTCCAGAAACTCAAAGGCAGCTCCTCTCGCTGGATGGGGCGGAACTTTTCCTGGCAGGAAGGCTACGGCGCTTTCAGCGTCAGTCCCTCCCAAGTCCCTACAGTGAAGAAATACATTCAAAATCAGGAACGGCATCATCGCAGGCAGAATTTTGAGCAGGAATTCATCATCTTGTTGCGAAATTGCGGAGTAGCGTACGATGAACGATACGTGTTCGGCTGATCGGGATCAGCGCCGTCCCTCCAGGACTCAATGTCAATTTCCGCATGCAGTCCCCATGCTGAAGCACGGGGCTAACGTACACTGCGCCTCCGGCGCGGACCTTGGCACTGACAGTTATTTTTGCTGCACTGTTGTTCTTACGTTGGCTTTATCTCGATCTGTCCGAAGGAACTACTCCGCTCGGCCGAGGCACACCGCAAACCACTCCTTCGCATCCGTCCAGGTTGACGTTGCGGCGAAGCCGGCTTCGGCAAGCAGCGCCTCTGCCTGGCCCGGCTGGTACTTGTAACTGTTCTCCGTGTGGATGGTCTCGCCGGGAGCGAAATCGACCTCGAGATCCAGCGCGCGCACACGCTGCGCGGCGCGGCTCACGAGATGCATTTCGATGCGCGACTTGGCGCCGTTCCACACCGCGCGGTGCGCGAAGGCCTGCGGGTCGAAATCCGCGTCCAGCTCGCGGTTGAGGCGCACGAGAACATTCCTGTTGAAGGCCGCCGTCACTCCGGCCTCATCGTCGTAAGCAGCCACGAGCGTTGCTTCGTCCTTAACCAGGTCCACGCCCAGCAACATCCCATCGCCGGGCTCGAGTCCCGCGCGCACCCTGCGCAACAAGCGCGCCGCCTGGTCCGGCTCAAAGTTGCCAATGCTTGATCCGATGTAGAGCACCAGCCGCCGCTCGCCTCTGCAAATTGCGCCCAGCGCGAACCGTTGTCCGTCGCCATCGGTGTAGTCCATCACGTGGGGCGCGACCATCACGCTGCGAATCTCGTGCTCGATCCTTTTCTTCGCCACCTCCAGCGCGCTTGCCGAAACATCCACAGGCTCGTAGAGCACTGCGCCCTGCCGCTCGACGGCGGCCTTGAGCAACAGCCGTGTCTTGTCTGCCGAGCCCGCGCCCAGCTCCGCCATGCGCAGGCGCGCGCCATTGGCCGCGCACGCTACCATCTCGCCGGCGTTCGCGGCCAGAATCGCGCGCTCCGTGCGCGTGAGGTAGTACTCGGGCAGCTCGGTGATCGCCTCAAACAGCTGCGAGCCGGCGTGGTCGTAGAACAACCAGGCGGGAAGCCGTTTGGGCCGGCAGCTCAGTCCATTGCGGACCGCCTCGGCGACGTGTTCATCGAATTGCAGTACTGGGGCAGGGGAAGCTGCTGCAGTCATGTTTTCTCAGTTGGATGCGGCCGGCGTGCTTACGATGCCAGCCGGATGCCGGAAAATTGCCATCGCGTCTCGGGGGAGAAGAAGTTGCGGTAGCTCGAGCGGATGTGCCGGGCTGGCGTGACGCACGAGCCGCCGCGCAGGACCATCTGCCCGCTCATGAATTTGCCGTTGTACTCGCCCAATGTGCCGTCGAGCGGCCGAAAACCGGGATAGCCCAGGTAGGCGCTGCTCGTCCACACCCAACAATCGCCGAAGTACTTCCTACCGTTCTGGCCTTCAACGAGTTCTGTGATAGGCGCTGGCATGAGCCGTCCCGAATCCAGCAGATTGCCCTCCACCGGCTGGCCTTCCACCGCCGCCTCCCACTCAAACTCCGTAGGCAGCCGGCGGCCCGCCCAGCGCGCGTAAGCGTCTGCCTCGTAAAAGCTTACCTGGCTCACCGGCGCCGATGCGAGCTCCTCCAGGGACTGCTCGCCGCGCAAGGTGAAAATGCTCCGGCCGCCGTCATCGCTCCAGTAGAGGGGCGCGTGCCAGCCGCTCGCCTTGACTGCGTCCCATCCCGCCGAGAGCCACAACTCCGGCTTGCGGTAGCCGCCATCGGCCATGAACTCTGCGTACTCACCACAGGTCACCAGCCGGTCGGCCAGCGCGTAAGGCTCCAGCCAGACGCGGTGCCGCGGCAACTCGTTGTCGAAACAGAAGCCTGCGCCAGGATGGCCCGCCTCGCGCAGCCCGCCATCAAATGGCCGAAAATCAAGAGGGGTCTCCTGTTTCCTGACCCCTGATCCCTGTCCCCTGTTTCCTTTGCCGTAGGCCGGCCGCAGCGGATTGGTGAAGAAGGCATTGAGAATGTCAGTCAACAGCAGCTCCTGGTGCTGCTCCTCGTGGTTCACGCCCAGCTCGATGCGGCGCAGCGCCTCGGCTCCCGGGGTCCCCGCGGACAGGTCTCCGTCCGCGGGGTGAGATTCCGGCTCCCGCTCGAAGAGCTGCTCCATGGCTGCATCCACGTGCTCGCGGTAGCGCAGAATCTCGTGGAGCCCCGGCCGCGAAAACGACGATCGCAGCCGCTTTTCAGGAAACGCCGAAAAACTCTCGTAATAGCTGTTGAAGAGCCACGGAAAGTCTGCGTGATAGAGCCGGTATCCGGGCAGGAACTCTCGAAGCACGAACGACTCAATGAACCACGTCGTGTGGGCCAGATGCCACTTGGCCGGTGAAGCCTCTGGGCACGACTGCACCATCATGTCCTCCGGCGTGAGCGGCTCGCAGAGAGCCATCGTTTGCCGGCGACTGGCGCGAAAGCAGTTGGCAAGGCTGGAGAGCAGGAGCGGGGAAGCGGTTGCGCTCAAGGGCGTTCTCCCATCTGGGGTGAGTTTAGTTCATTTTGATGAAAACCACTGCCTTTAGACGGCTTGCGAAGGAACGGGGCTCAATTTTTTTGCGTGGGCGGCGGCAGCTCGCGGGGCGGTATCCCCCGAGGTCCGCACGAGCTCCGCGGGAAACGACCGGGCCTGTTGCCCGTCAAAATGCTGTGTGACACGGGGAATGTGCCCGACTGGCATTTGCACCGTATCGGTGCTTTAATTGCAGCGTACGATCTGGCAGGCTTGCCACCCCCTCGCCCCCGTCGACAGGAGGGGTTATGAGTCCGTTTGAAGCGAACCGCTGGGTTTTAGCCACGGCGCTGCTCACATTCTCCTTTGGGACCCCTCGGGCTCTGCCAGCGCAGACACAGAGCCAGGCCCCGGCCGCGACGCCGGCGACAACCCCTGCCGCTACAACTCCGGCCACAGCAACTCAGGCCCAAACTGTCCCCGCTCCCCCACCCCCCACCCCCGAGCAACTCGGAGACGCACTCGTCGGCCATCAACGCTACCAGGCCGCCATTGCCGCCTATGCCAAAGAGCCGCGAAGGACAGCAACCATCTGGAACAAGATGGGCATTGCCTATCAGATGATGTTCAACTCAACGGAAGCTGCGCACTGTTACAAGGAATCTCTCAAGCTCGATCCCGGCAACTCTGACGTTCTGAACAATCTGGGTACGGTCTATGCTTCGCTCAAGCAGTACGGACAGGCAGATCGCCTGTACCGCAAGGCGCTCAAGCTCGCTCCGCGCTCCGCGCTAATTCTAAAGAACCTGGGCACAAACCTCCTGACGGAGCACAAGTACAACAAAGGCTGGGAGGCCTACCAGCAGGCCCTCGCGATTGATCCGGAGATCTTTACGGATCACTCCAGTCCAACGGTCGAAAACCCCTCCAATGTGCAGGATCGCGGCGCCATGAACTACTACATGGCGGCGGGCTGCGCTCGCGCGGGCTACACCGACTGCGCTCTGCAGTATCTCCGATTGGCGCTGAATGAAGGGTTTACTACCCGCAAGAAGGTGGCGTCCGACGCAGAGTTTGTCGGCCTGCGCAACAACCCCGCCTTCCAGCAATTGCTTGCCGAAGAGCAGCACAGCCAAAAGACCACTCCAGCCTCACCCTAAAGCGGTTCTCCTGCACGTGTAGACCAAGGCACAATCGCAAAGTGGCTTTTTCAACAGGAAAAAGCCACCCTGAAGTACGCCGGAAATGGCACATAGTTGCAGGAGAACTGCCGCAAGCAATCCCTCGTCTCCTGCGGTCCTTCATACGTCTATCTGGTAGGTTGGCTTTTTCGCCGCCCGGGAGTTGCCATGAAATTTCGCATAGTGCCCGCGTTCGTAGTTGCCGTTGCTTTCACTGTCGCAGCCGGCGCTCAGGATACCGGCTCCGCTCCGCCGGCCGGGCAGAATTCCGGTCAAAACTCCGGCCAGGGAACCGGTGGCGGCAGCCATCGCGGCGGACGCGGCGGATTTGGCGGCGGCATGGGCGGGGGTGCCGGTATGATGGGCCGCGGCCTGATGGGCACGGTGACCGAGGTTGCAGCGGATCACTACACCATCAAGACCGATGCGGGCGACGTCTACTCCGTCCGCTTCACCGCAGACACCCGAATTCTGAAGCAGGTCGCAGGAATGCGCGCGCCCGGCGGCGGAGACGTGCGTACGACCGGGGGCCAGGGTACAGGCGGCGGAGGGGGCCGCGGCTACGGCGGCGGCAATCCGCCTCTGGAGATCAAGGCGACTGACATCAAGGTTGGCGACGCCATCGGCGTCATGGGCGATATCGACGCAACGGCCAAAACCGTCGGTGCATTACGCATCGTGCAGCTTGACCCTGAAGTTGCCAGGCAGATGCGTGAGTTTGAGGCCAACTTTGGCAAGACCTGGCTGCTGGGCAAAGTGACTGCCATCGACGGCACAAAGATCACGCTCACCGGCGTGCTCGACAATGCGCCTCACACTTTTGTCGCCGACGAAAATACCACCTTCCGCGAGCGCCGTGAGCCCGTGACCCTGGCTGATATTCAAATGGGCGACACCGTGCGTGCGGAAGGCGCTGTGAAGGATGGCGTCTTTACCGCGACCAGCGTGACCGTGGCCGGTATGGCAGGCGGCCAAACGCCTACCCTCCCGCGCACTTCGCCGCCGCAATAAGCACAGCTCGCTTTATTCGATCGATTGCAGGCTCCAGGCGTCGTTGACCAGCACAAAGGTGCCTTGACGCAGGGCACTCAGCTTGTTGCCGGGATTGTGCGCGATGTTCTGCAGCGCATCCGGCACTCCGTCCAGGTTCACATCCTCGGTGAACGAAGCGATTCTGGTGTCCCCCACCGTCTCGATCTGGCCCACGTCGCGGGCCTTCAGATGATTGGCGGCCATGGTCTCCACAACCACGACAAACCGCGTGTCGGTCGGGCTGTCGGGGCGCCATTGAATCACATCGCCGCCGCCCGCCAGCTTGAGCACTTTCTTGCCGTCCGGGGTAAGCGTAAAGTCGCCCCAGTACCCGTTGGGATATCTCTTGGTTTCGAACCAATACTTGGCTGTTACGCCCTGTTGCATTCCCCTATCGTTCACCGTGATGTTGGCCGGCGCAGCGGGAGTCTGGTCGTACTTGGCCTGAATCATGGTCAATGCCTGAGCTTGCGTCAGCTCGGGCGCTGCCTTGCAGCCCGCCATCCACAACCCCGCGCCCAACAGAACCAATGCTCCCAAAGCCTGCATCTTCACCGCGTTTTTCACGTTTCCTCCGTAGACCGCATGAGACGGGTCGAATTGCCTCAACTGGCCATTTTTCATCTACTTTCCTCTCCTGTCAATGCAGTTGAAAGTGACCCCGCTCACACCTATAAGTGCAAGAAAATACGCATTCGATCCCACGATCAACGAGGGCCGTTCGATGCTTGCTCGTGAGCCGTGGAGGGGACTCGAAAAAAGCTCAGCGCAGCGTCACCCTGTTCGAGCAGCCGGATCCTTCTGAGGCTGCCGTACTGCTCCTCAAGGGCGAGCTTGCGCCGGTGCTCGGCAACGACTAGCGCGCCGGACGCGAGAATTTTGCCGGCTGTGCCGCCCAGAAGTTCAAGCGTAGCCGAGTACTCCTTTGCCGCGTCATAAGGGGGATCGAGAAAGACTACTTCGTAGGGTTCCGGTTTTGGACCGCTTTCCACGCTCGATCGCAGAAACGCACTCACGCTCCCCGCATGAACGCAAACTCCGCTGCCGATTCCCAGGCGCGCCAGGTTTCCGCGCAAAGTCTTCAGGGCCGCCTGTGCCCGTTCGACAAAAGTGACGCGCGCGGCGCCGCGGCTCAGCGCCTCAAGGCCCACCGCGCCCGACCCGGCATACAGATCTAAAAAAGCCGCGCCCCAAGCCGCATCGCCCGAGGCTGCATTTTGGACGCGCGGCGCAACCACGTTGAAGAGCGTCTCGCGCAGGCGATCGCTGGTGGGCCGGGTGCTCAACCCGGGTGGGGCTTTCAGCGTGCGCGAGCGGTACGATCCGGCGATGATGCGCATCGCCAACTAGCATAACGGACCCGCACCCATTCCCCGCTTCACCCCTTCACTCTTTCACTCCTTCACTTCCTTCACTCTTTCACTCCCTTCACACCCCGCCCTTTCCCGCCCTACCCTCTACAATCTGTGTATGCGTGGTTGGTCAATCCCGCTGGGCCGCTGGATGGGCGTGGAGATGCGCGTGCACATCTTCTTTCCTCTGCTCGTCCTTGTGCTGTTTGCCATTAGCGGCGCAAACGGCTGGCCGCGCGGTTTGGCCCTCTTTCTTTTGCTGGTTGCGGCGGTCGCGGTCCGCGAGACCGCGCGCCTGCTGGTGGGGGCGTGGCTGGGACTGCGCCTTCGCGCCATCTTGCTGCTGCCCATCGGCGGCCTGTTCGCCTACGCCAATCCCGAGAGCCAGGAAAACGCCAACCGTGGCGGCGGCCAGCTTGCGCTCGCCCTCGCCGGCCCTCTGGCAAACTGGAGTGCGGCGCTCGCCGCTGCCGGCATCATCCTCGGCGCAGGCGGCGACGTGCGGCTCTTCGAACATCCGTTCATCACTCCTGCTTATCTGCTTCGCAGCCTGGTTTGGATGCAGGCTTTTCTGGGACTGCTGCACGTGTTCCCCGCTTATCCCCTCGATTGCGGCCGGCTCATCCGCACGAGCTTTGCTCGTACGCACGGATCTGGTCCCGCGGGCCGCGCCGCCGCCGGCCTTGGCCAGGTGCTGGCCGGGGCTGCCATCGTCGGCGGCATGGTTGCGCAGGAGCCCTGGCTCGCCCTCGCCGGCTTCTTTATCATGATCGGCGCGCAGGTCGAGGATCAGGGCGTGTTCTTCCAGTCCGTGGTCGACACCGTGCGCATGCGCGAGGTGATGCTCACTGACTTTGCTACGCTCTCGCCCTCTGACACGCTCGCCGACGCCCTCTACCGCTGCGTGCATTCGCTGCAGGAGGATTTTCCCGTCGTGCGCGGCCCGCAACTGGTGGGCATCGTCTCACGGCAGCGCATCGTCGAGGCTTTGCGCAACGACGGCAACGGCTACGTGCAGTCGGTGATGTCACGCGCCTTCCAGGTGGCGCGGCCTGAGGACACGCTGGGCACCACCATCCGCCGCCTCACCGCAGGCCACGGCCTGCCCATGATTCCGGTCACCGAGAGCGGGCGCGTGGTCGGCATTGTGAGCGTGCAAAACCTCATGAGCTCCATGGCGCTGCTCTCCGAGCAACGGCGCATCGAACGCCAGGAAGCTGAGAACTAAAGGCTCCTATGGCCGACCACCTGCCGGTTAAGAAATCGAGGACCTGATTGACTGGACTTCGCAGACTCAAAGTGCTCGATCCTTCGCGGCACAACCCAGCCGTTGGGAACCTCTACGGGTGCAAGCCACTGGGAAGGCTCTTGATCGTGGGGATGTCTCACTACGGAAGCGAAGCCGAGGTGAAAGGGGTGGGATTCACGGAGGAAGTTGTAGGCGCAGTTATAGGCGGCAAGCGAATCTCATATTTCACGAAGATGGCTGCCCTCTTCCGCGATTCTGGAGGACGACAATACTGTCCGCCAGAATTCTACCCCAGAGTCGCCTTCTACAATTTCCTTCCTGACGTCTTCAGGGTCCGACAGCGCGTCGACGAAAAACAGCTGCTCAATCCAGATGCACAGAAGTTCTTCTTTCGAGTCGTAGATTACCTGAAACCTGACAGAGTGCTTATTACGGGAGAACGACTTTGGCGGGCTCTCCCATCAAGTATCCCCGGGGCGAACGGAACGAGGAGAGTTCGCGAGGACGGGACCCGACTTGACGTTCGATTCGGGGGCGACGATGCGGAATGCTGCTGGTACACCGTCGAAGGTGCAAAGGACTGTTTGGTCGGCGCGATCACCCATCCGTCGGCAAAGAAGTTCAGCGACAATCCGCAAGCTACTCGCCGGTGGGTCCAGAAATTCCTGAAGTGGACAAAAAGAGTCCCAGCCAAGACGCGGTGAACGCTGGCAGCGCACCAGCGGGCGCCGACAAGGGCGCCACGCGCTCCGCGTTGAGCATTTCTGCAATCCGGTCCACCAGCGGTTCACTTCGAGGGAAGCAGTCCTCAAAAATGAAAACCCGGGTGACACCTCTCTAGCCGCATATAATTAGCCGCGTGTTCCAAGACGCCCAACCGACACACAAGGGATTGAAGAGGAAACCTCTTTGGATTGTCCTGTTCGTAGCTGCTATTGTTTGCATTTTGTTGCTAATTTTCCGCCCCACTTCCAGCACATCAACGAGCTTCCCAGAGCTACATTTTTCCTCTTCTGGAAAGATACCAACCAAGCTGCATGTTTTTCGGCTTGGTATGACTGTTGACGAGGCTATGAATGAAGACCCGACCATAACTGAGCTTGGTGCGGACAAAAGCTCGGAGTCGAAGCCAATAGCAAATAAACGAAACACGACACTCAGTCGTGGAATTTCCGGATCCGGCTTCTACGAGACTGCAACTTTTAATGCCGGAAGATTGATTGATATAAGTAGCAGTGTGAGCGGTATAAGCCCAGAGGATGCTTCGGAATTCAATCAGAACACACTTCAACAACTGGGCACACCGGATGTCCATCCCTCTACGAACGTCTGGGTTTGGATCGATGGCGACGTCCGAATCCGTTATGAGAACCGAGCAGGAGGCTCACCTGGACCCGGATCGAGGATCGTCTCAGTAGAAATTGCGATTTACCCAGAGAAAATAAAAGGATTAATGTCGGCGGAGAATCCCTCGGGGTATAACGAGTACGTTAGGCATTCTTGGGGCGAGAAAACCGGGGACGTTGTCATAAAAACGTTGCCGACGGAGCTGTCCGGCTTGAAGCTTCGTATGACACCTCAGCAGGTGCGTGCTGTCTTCCCAAGTATCAGGATATACAGCATGAACACTCGCCGGCAGCAAGGCGATTTTCAAGGGGGAGGCGTCGTATTTTGGGACGGGTCGTTATTGTTTTTTGAGCGGGATTGGAGAAACGTACCAGATGATCAGATCGATCAGGTGCGTCAGCGGCTGATGGTTGAGTTAGGCACACCGTCTGATTTTTGGTTTGATACAGATGCAGGTTTTCAGGATTTGACATGGGAAGATGACCATACAGAAATAGAGTATATGTTCGGGAAAACCCAATCAAAAGGAATTGCGCAGGTTACGATGTTCTGTCGGGATAAGCAATTGCAAGCACTGTCCGACGCAGCCGACTCGGAAGAGCATCCGCCGCAGTTCTATCCCGCGCCAGATGCACATTCGTTCTTCTAGAGGGCCGCCAATCTCGGTCTTCGAGAAGGCGTGAATTCCTTGGCACTGCTGTGCCCCTTGTGCCGCCCCAAGCGTACACTTTACATGAGGAAAAATCCTGATGGAATTTGAAGACCTTAAGAAGGCGAACGCTGAGATCGCGAGCCTCAGGGCGCGGGGCTTCCACCGAGATGCAATTAAATTGGTGAAGGCCACGGTTCCCAAACTCGCCGACAAGACCGATTGCGTAGCTCTCCTCGCGCAGGGCCTTTATGCCGCACAAGACTTGAAAGATGGCGCCGAAGCACACACGTTTGCTTCAGAGATCCTTGCCGTTGATCCAGGCTTTCCCTCCGCCAGAAAAGCGCTTGGCCTGAGCTAGGCGGGTCACGTGGCCTCGCCGCTCGCCCCCGGCCTCTACCTCGTTGCCACTCCCATCGGCAATCTGGGCGACATCACGCTGCGCGCGCTTGAGGTTCTGCGCAACGTTGACCGGATCGCCTGCGAAGACACGCGCCAAACCCAAAAACTTCTCAATCATTTCCAAATCGAGAAAAAAACCGTAAGTTGCCACGAGCACAACGAGCGGTCGCGCGCCACAGAACTGATCCAAAACATGAAAGCCGGGACGGCCGTCGCGCTCGTCTCCGACGCTGGAACGCCGGGCGTGAGCGATCCCGGCAGTTGGCTCGTGCGCGAGGCCATCGCCGCAGGCGTGCCAGTGATTCCCATTCCCGGCGCGAATGCCGCCATCAGTGCATTGATCGCCTCGGGCCTGCCCGCCGATGAGTTTGAGTTCCTCGGATTTCTGCCGGAGAAAGCCGGTGCGCGTCGCACCCGCCTCGAAGATCTCGCCAAAAGCGCCTCGCTCGCCTCCCAGCTGCATGAGACTCCGCGCACCTTGATCTTCTACGAAGCGCCGCACCGCTTGCTCGATACGCTTGCCGATTTGGAGTCGGTTTTTGGGCCGCAGCTTCGCGTCGTCGTGGCCCGCGAGCTGACCAAGATTCATGAAGAGTTTCTGCGCGGAACCATCGCCGACGTGCGCCGCGAACTCGCCAGCCGGGATCGCATCCGCGGCGAAATCACGTTGCTCATCGAAATGCCGGCGAAGGCTTCCTCGTCGGCCGGAGCGCCGGACGCGGCCAACACGCACGAATCGATCGCCACCCGTGTCGCCCGCATGCAGGCCGAAAGCGGCGTCGGCGAAAAGGAAGCTCTCAAGCGCCTCGCCCGCGAGCTGGGTCGCTCAAAGAGCGAGGTCTATCGCGAACTCCAGCGCGAACGCGCCCGCAAACATTAAGTTCCTCTTCTGATGACTTCTGATGACCTCGTCCCTGCCGCAATAACACAGGATACATACCGACCAGTCGGTATTTGATAAACCAACCCCCAAACGCTTCACCAACCGCAGACGAGTCTGCCGGAGAACCAACAAGATGAAAACTGTTTTTCATCCAACGGCGAACTGTCAAAACTCAAACTGTCTCACCCAAGGGGTTCACCCCAAGCCCTTGTCAAGCCCCCGCGCCCAGAATCATTTCGCCAAACTGTCCCTAAGTCGTTGTTTTTCTGATCTCTGACCCTTGATCTCTGACCTCTGCCAAGCTTGCAGATAATTTCCGCCTTCCGGCGCATACTCAAAGCAAATCCAAATTCCAGGGCTGGCCACCAAACGAGGAGCCTCCGGTCGTGGCCGGAAGGCGGTGACCGCCATATGCGATCAGCTCCTGCAATGTGGTTCGCGGCGGGCAAAAAGCTCAAAAAACTCCCCTAACCACTGTGAATTTGTACCTTTGCGAGTAAGTCCTTTGGAATCAAATATGGACTTCCATACCCCCCTCTGTAAACCGTTTGTTATCAAATATGGAGGTATGGCATACCGGGGGGAGGGGGGCACCGTTACCGATGAGTAACATGGCCGCTTCGTTTAGAGGTTTTGGAGCCGGCCCTGGCCGCCGACGTTCTTTGCTCGACTCGATCCGACTTCTTGGTCCCTGCCGGGGTCCCCGGCGGGCGATTTGTGCCCGCTGGGGTGGCTCGGTCCCTGTCTTACGCCTTGGCCACTTCCACGAGCGTCGAGTAGAACGTCGCTCCGCCGCCGATGTCGGTGAGCCGCTCGCTGGTAAGTGCGTTGATGTTGGCGCCTCCGGGATGCAGCTTTGCCCAGTCGAGGCGCGCCGCCACCACACCGGCTGGCAAGCTTGGATTCAGCATCGCTGTCAACTCCAGCGAGCCGCGGTCGTTAAAGACGCGCACTCGCTCGCCCTCAGCCACGCCGCGCGACTGCGCATCGGCGGGATGGATCTCCAGCCGCTGGCTGGTCCGCGCCTCCATCTTGCGATGACCCGGCAGATTGGCGAAGGTCGAGTTCATGTAGTTGTCGCTCTTGCGGCCCAGCAGCTCCAGCGGATACTTTTTCGCCGCGTCGCTCCATCGCGACTCGACCGGAGCGACAAAGGCCGGAAGCGGGTCGAGCCCAGCAGCCGCCAGCGCCTCCGAGAAGAACTCGATCTTGCCGGAAGGCGTCGCAACTCGTCCAGACGTAAAAGGGCGGAGCCCATCGGAATGGAACGCGAGCGGAACATGCCCTTCGCGCTCCAGATCCTCGAATGTAATGTGCTCCATGTTCGCGTTTTTCGAGTGGCCGTCCGCGCCGATCGAAAGCGCCTGCCGGATCATCTCCTCCGGCGTGTCGCGGAAGCAGGCTTCAGTGAATCCCATCCGCTGCGCAAGCTGGCCGAAGAGCCACACGTTAGGGCGCGCTTCGCCGGGCGGGTCAATCGCTTGTTTGGAAAGCTGCACAAAGTAGTGGCCGTATGCGCCCTGCACGTCGGTGTGTTCGAGGAACGTTGTCGCCGGCAAAATGAAGTCGGCGTAGTCCGTGGTGTCGGTGAAGAAGAGTTCGTGCACTACGGTGAAGAGATCGGCGCGCATCATGCCGCGGCGCACAGCGTTGTGATTTGGCGCCACCGCGCCCGGATTCGAGTTGTAAACAAACAGCGCATGAACCGCGGGACTGTCAGGCGCGGATTTGCTTTTCTGGTCCCTGATCCCTATTCCGTGTTCACGGTCTTTCTGATCTCTGATCTCTGTACTCTGTTCTCTTCCCAGAACGGTCAGGGCGCGGCCAAGCTCCGACATGTTGACCACGCGCGCCAGGCGGCCCAGCGGCGATGCCAGCGCCAGATCGGGGCGGCGGAGAGCATCTTCATCCCAATCGAACGCGCCCGAGGTGGAGAGCTGCGCGCCACCTCCGCGATACTTCCACGCGCCGGTGAGCGCGGGCAGCATGGCGATGGCGCGCACCGCCGCGCCGCCGTTCTCGCATCGCTGCAAGCCGTAGTTCATGCGCAGCGCCGCGGGACGCGTGGTAGCGTACTCGCGCGCCAACTGTTCGATCTCAGCCGCGGTCATGCCTGTGGTTTGAGCCACACGCAGCGGCGGGTACTCGCGCACGCGTTCGGCCAGACGCTCGAATCCATGCGTCATCTCCGCAATGAAGGCGCGGTCTTCCAGGCCCTCGTTTAGGATGACGTGCATCATTCCGAGCGCCAGCGCCGCGTCGGTTCCGGGACGGATGGCGATATGCCAGTCGGCCAGCGCGGCGGTGCGCGTGCGGTAGGGATCGATGACAATCAGCCGCGCTCCGTTGCGCCGCGCCTCTTCAACGAATGGCCACAGGTGAATGTTGTTACCGTGAATGTTCGCGCCCCAGGCCAGGATGAGCTTCGCCAGCTTGAAGTCCTCCGTGGGGAGCCCGAGCTTTTTCCCGTAGACCGAGTTCCACGCCTGCCCACCTGCCTCGGAACAGATGGTGCGGTCGAGCTGGCTCGCGCCGAGGCGATGAAAGAAGCGGCGATCCATGGAGCCGTAACCGAGCACGCCGATGGTGCCTGCGTAGCTGTAGGGCAGGATGGCTTCGGGCCCGTACCGGTCGCTGATCTCGCGGAGCCGCGTGGCGACGGCGTCGAGCGCCTCCTCCCACCTCACGCGCTCGAAGGTCTCGTGCTCGTGCCCGCGCTCGAGTGGGCCTTTCGCCACGCCGATTTTGCGGCGTAGCGGATAAAGAATCCGGTCCGGCGCGTAGACGCGGTCGAGATACTTCGCGACTTTGCCGCACAGGAAGCCCTGCGTTACCGGCTGCGAGGGGTCACCCTCGACTTTCACCGCGCGACCTTCCTCGTTCACTGTAACCAGCACCGCGCACGAGTCCGGGCAATCGTGCGAGCAAACGGTGTGAACGATACGGAAGGGCGGGGAAGCAGCCATGAAGCCATTGTAAGCTGCGAACCAAATGCAGTTCCGTTTGCGTTTGGTGACACTAAACGCGAGTCTGGTCGCATTTAGTTCAAGGCTCCTTTACAGGCCATGTCTCTCTGTCAGCGGCAGCGGGTCGCGCAGGCTGCGTGTACACTGATCAAACCATGAATTGCGTTTTTTGCAAGATCATCGCAGGCGAAATTCCGTCAACGGCCGTTTATCAAGACGAGTTCGCATACGCATTCGCCGACATCAACCCCAAGGCGCCGGTGCACGTGCTGGTTGTGCCCCGCGAACATATCGGCTCGCTCGACGAGGTAGGCAAGGATCACCGCGCTCTGCTCGGGCATCTGGTGTGGGCGGCTGCGGAGATCGCCCGGCAGAAGGGACTCGCCGCCGAATACCGCGTCGTCGTGAATACTGGCGAGCACGGTGGCCAAACGGTGGACCATCTCCACCTGCACCTGCTCGGCGGCCGTATTCACTCCTGGCCTCCCGGCTAAGAGCTGAGAGTCGCGAACAGAAGATCCGAAATCGGTGCAAGAAACGGAAGGGCGCACTCTAACCGGCGCGCCCTTCTGTTATTCCGTGACTCAGCTACATCGGTTGCTGCGAGACTTCCTCTTCCTCTTCCACGCCGTAGCGGCGGAGGAGGATGGGCAGGCTCTGCGAGAAGGCCGAGCGCGGCATCACTACGTCGCAACCCGCCTCCAGGGCCTTCATCTTCAGGTCGCCCTGCAGGTGGTTGAGAAAGCCGATGATGGAAACGGCCCTCTTGAATTTGCCCTTGAACTTGGGAATCAGTGCCAGAGGCTTGGCGTTGAGGTTGTTGAGGTCAAAGACCAGCAGTGAGGGCTTTTCGTTTTCCGGCACGTCGCAGATGCGCGCCACCGCGTCCTTATCGCCCTTGACGAATTCGACCTTGACGCCCAGTTTGCGCGCCGTCTCCTGGATCTTGGCCAGGAAGAAGAGATCCTCAATGAAACAGAAGATGCGCGTCGGAGCATTTTCGCGGACGGGCGCCGCGGGTTGCGTCGCAAAGTGGTCGGGATAATATCCGCCGCCGTGGCCGTTGCCCATCACGGGAATGGTCGAAGGCGGCCCGTCGGCTATGTTGCCATTGACGGCGCGATAGCTGTGGTCCATCGGGCCGACGAAGGTGCGCGGCCCTTTTTGCCGTCCCCTGCGCTTTCCCTGCGGCGGCGCGGAGATGCTGTTTCCGGGCTGCGCTTGAGGAGCCTGGGGCTTTGAGAAGAACTTCTTCTTCTTGCGTCCCTGGCGCTGGTGAATAGGCTTGGGCGGCCCGGCTTGCGGCGGCGGCGCCTGCATCTGCGGCTGCGGCTGACCTTGCAACTGCTGGGCTTGCATCGCGGGCTGCTGGCTTGACTTGTTCTTGCGGCGGCGGCGGCGGCGGCGATGCCCTTGCGGCTGCATCGGCTGCACCTGACCGGCGTCAGGCGGAGGCCCCTGTTCTTGCGGGGGCTGCGTTGATTCTGTTGTCATGATGCGTGTACTTTCTAGTGCTTTGCTCTCTGGTGCATTGAATTGCGCGTTTTCGTTTTGGTTGAGGAACTGCGGGACTTCTGCGCGCCTCTTCTCCGGAAAACGCGGCAGATCTCCATCAGCGCACTGCCCTCTTTGAAACAGCGGCGCGGCCATCTCTTCCCCCGTGGGGAAACGCCGCGGGACCGTCATCAAACCGGCCACCGCGCCTCAGCCTCTGTGGTCCCACCCCTTGAGCCTCTGTGAGAATGCGATTGCCGCTTGATGCGGGGAGTCGTCAATCAACCCCATCCGATCGCCGGAATCGACTCGGCGCGGCTTCTGCTTTTCTCAGATGATGCCCTTTCCTATGCGAGCCTTCGTCGCGCACAGCCTGATTAGAACGCTACTGCGGGGCGAAATTTACTTGCTCGGCGGCGAGCTTGCACAACCCCATGCCCGGGTGGCCCGCGTCAGCCGCTTGATAGGCAACCTTGATACTACAGGGAAGGTCCACCTCTGGCAAGTGAAGGCCATGTGCGAAATCATCTTTGGTAACACATGTGGGGAACCCAGGGATTGTTCGGTGGGGAGGGAAAACGCCGTCCGGGAAAGCCGGAGCGAACGCAGAAACGCCACTCCTTGTGGAGTGGCGTTTCGCTCCTCCCGCGCTGGTCACTGGCCTCCCAGGCAAATCGAGAGCGGGGCTTGTTTCCTCTGCTCTGGTTGCGGGCTCCTCGGCGGCTTCTCCCTTTTGAGGGCCGCTCGTTGGCGGTTGCTCCTGCCGAGTGCCCGGTGTTGCTCTGGCTCGCTCAGCGTTCCTTTGAGCGGCCGACACATCACTGGCACTGATAACGTAGCAATCGGAGTTCCGTTCGAGACATTCTTTCTTTTCAAATGGTTATACGAAACACGGAGGGCGATTGTCTCGATTCTGGAAGTCAAAAGGCGAAACTCCTTCAAAAAAGCGTAGAGGAATAGGCGCGGACTGCTGGCCAGATGGCAATCAACGCTGGCATTTGGGGCAGTAGTGCGTTCCACGTCCGGCTACCAACACGCGCCGGATGGGCGTTTGGCAGCGGCGGCAGGGCTGGCCAGTCCGCTGGTACACGCAGTGCTCGAGTTGAAAGAAGCCGCGTGCGCCATCGGCATCGACGTAATCGGAAACCGACGAGCCACCAAGACGGATGGCGTGGTTGAGGATCTGGCGAAGCGCCAACCGGAGCCGCTCGAGTTCGGCGCGGGTGAGGCGACTGGTCTGGCGGCGCGGCCTGATGCCGGCTTGAAACAGGCTCTCGTCGGCATAGATATTGCCCACGCCTGCCAGGAGCGTCTGGTTGAGCAGCGCTGCTTTGATGCACAGGCGCCGGCCGCGAAAGAGCGCGACGAATTCGCGTGCGGCAACGGTGAGCGGCTCCGCGCCAGGAGCGCCGAACGCAGCGCCACGGTGAAGATCGCGGAACTCGAGCCGGCCAAACCGGCGCGGATCCACGAAGCGCAACTCCCGGCCACTCGCCAAATCCAGCCGCGCATGCGTGTGCGGAGCGACAGGGCAATCAGGTGTGGTGACCAGCAGCCGCCCCGTCATGCCGAGGTGCACGATCCACTGCGCCTCGGGCGCGGCGGGTTCTTGCGCGGGCGGCGCTGTTTCTTTATGAGGGGCGTTGGTCGCTTTGCTCGCCGCGCCTAACTCGAAGACCACATGTTTCCCGATGCGGTGGACAGCCAATACGACGCGCCCCGCAAGCCCCTTGGACTGGCGCGCGGGCGGCGTCTTGAAAGGTTGTGGGTGACTGCTGAACCAGGCCTGGACGATGCGATCGCCACGCATACGTTGATTCGCGCCGCGAGCGATCGTCTCCACCTCGGGCAGTTCCGGCATCGGCTTATTGTAGAGGATCGCGGCTCCGGGACACAGTATTTCAGGGAATGCTTCTGAGCTCCAGACACTACACTGAGTGCAACGAATGACCGCGCAAGAACCCGTAACGGACACCATCGCCGCCATCTCCACGCCGCCGGGGCGGGGCGGCATCGGGATCGTGCGCCTGAGCGGGCCGCAGGCTGCGTCCATCGCATCGCAACTCGTGCGCCCGCATCAGCCGCTGGAGCATGCCCGTGCGCGGCTGGCCGATGTGCTCGACGCGGAGGACGCAGATGCTCCGCGCATCGACGAAGCCGTGGTGACTTTCTTTGCTGGGCCGAATTCCTACACCACCGAAGATCTGGTGGAGATCGCCGCGCATGGGTCGCCGGTAATTTTGGGGTTCCTGTTGCGCCGGGCGCTCGAGCTCGGTGCGCGTTTGGCCGAGCCGGGGGAGTTCACCCAGCGCGCTTTTCTGGCCGGCCGGCTTGACCTGACCCAGGCGGAAGCGGTTCGCGACCTCATCGATGCGCAGACGCTTACGCAGGCGCGCCAGGCTGCCAGCCAGATGGGCGGCGCGCTCAGCCACCGCGTAGCATCTGTCAAGCAATCCCTCGTGGAACTGATCGCTCTGCTCGAAGCTGGCATCGACTTCGCGGAAGACGACCTCGACGTGACGCCACAGGCCGAGATTGCGCAGCGCATCGAAGCGATGACGCCGCCGCTCGCCGCGCTTGAAGCCTCGTTCGCGCGTGGCCGGATCGTTCACGACGGATTGACGCTGGCCATCGTGGGTCGCCCCAATGTCGGCAAAAGCTCGCTCTTCAACCGCCTCGTCGAGCGCGACCGCGCCATCGTGACCGCTAGCCCCGGCACCACGCGCGATCTAGTCACCGAACGCATCTCTCTCGGCGGCATTCCCCTTGAGCTGGTCGACACAGCGGGTCTCCGCGAGGGCGCCCGCGAAGCACTGGAGGAGGCCGAACGGCTCGGCATCCGCCGCAGCCACGAAGCGCTGGCCGACGCGGCGCTCGTGCTCATCGTGCTCGACGCCACACAGGCGCTCAATGAGGAAGAGCGCCGATTGCTCGCCGCGGTCGAGGGCCGGCCGGCGATTGTGGCCGTCAACAAGAGCGACCTCGTGAAAACCGGGACGGAGGCCGCTCTGGCGGCTGAGTCCTCGCTCAGCGGTTTCGCTTCGCTCTCGACCTCCGCGCTTACCGGCGAAGGGATTGCTGCACTCCGCGAGCGCATCTTGACGCTCGCCACCGGGGGAGCCGCGGCTGAGCCGGGCATGTTGACCAACCTTCGCCAGCATCAGGCCGTCACCACCGCACTCGCCGCGCTGGCCGACGCTGCGAAAGCCAACGCCGGCGGCATTCCCCACGAGATGATCTTGCTCGACCTCTACCGTGCGCTCTGGGCCCTCGACTCGCTCACTGGCCAAACCACCTCCGACGACATTCTGAATCTGATCTTCTCGACGTTCTGCATCGGGAAATAGCTCAGTTATCGGGAATGAGAGCGCGCACGGCCGCGAACAAGACCTGAGGCGGCGAGAACACCGCAAACAAGAATGCCCAGGGCGCTCAGCCAATTCCCGATTTGTTCATCGAGGCCGCGGGGTATCTCGAAGAGAATTCGCTGCCGGCCCGGAGGCACCTGCACCTCAAGCAGGCCCTGCGGAAGCGCCGCTCCGACGGGCAACGGCTTTCCCTCGGGAGCAAGCCGCGCTTCCCACTTTGGGTAATCGAACTGGTTGATCATCAAGGGTCCGCACGGGTCGCAGTCCGTCTGCACTTCGATGTGGCGGGCTTTCCAAAGCAACACAGCAACGGTGCCTTGTCCTGAGAGGTACCGCGCGCGTGGTCCCTTAGAGGCTTGGAATGCGCTCGGCTGGTCCGTACCAAGCGGCGTCCATGCGTCGAACCAGCCGTCATAGACCGCTACCTTGCTTCCGGCGCTGGGTAAATCGCGTTCATCGCGCGTTAAGCGTCCGACGCTATCGGCGTAACCCCCCAACCACGTCACGGTGAAGAGGAGAACGATCACCAGAGCGCCCACCCTGGACCGCATCGGCAGTTGCATCAGATCCGTAAGCAGAAACGCTGCGAGGGGTAGCGCCGCGACACACAAAACAACGTCGAACCGCCAGGGGAACTGAACGGCATTCGCGAGGGGTGGAAAAGTCTTCCATACCCATTCGCTGGGGCCAGACATCAGAAAGAACGGAATGGGGCACACCGCGAGCCACAGCAACGTTTGCCCTCGGCGGTTTTGCGGGCCGTTTTTCAACGTCATAAAGCCGCAGAAAGCAATGAACATCACGGTATCGATCGTGGCCAGTGAAACGGCTTGAACAAACCCCGCCTTCTCCGAGTGCCCCCTCATCAGCCCCCAACCAAGGTCGAGAAGGTTTTCCCGTATCGGAATATCCAACATGGAGACGGGGAAATACTTCGCGTTTGCGAACGCCGGCACAAGATAAATCGCAGAGATGGCAACGCCCAAAGCAAGGCCGCCGATTACCGCGAAAAGTGCTCTTGCTTTCCGGCCACGCTCCGCGATCGTTGCAGCAAGAAGAAGTGGCAGCGCAGACAAGATCAAGACGCTGATTAGGTGACTCGCAATCAGCAGAGCGTAGCTGAGAGCGAGTCCAACCACGGCGTAGCGTTTCTTTCTGACGGCCTGCGTGGTGAAGAACAGCACAAGCGGCATCCAGGCCAGCGCCCAACATTCTGAGAGTGCGTCGCGCCGATAGAAATCGACCGTCAGGTGATAGGGCAAGAGCATGTACATCGCCGCGACGATCAAGGAAATTCGTCTGCTGGCGATTGTGGTCATCCAGAGGAATGCGCACAGTCCCGATGTCAAAAGGCACAGATACTCGCCGAGGCAGAAGGCATTGAGGTGTGCGATTCCTGCCACGGGCAAGAGCAATGCGTAAACGTAGGACGGAAACGGAGGATAGACAAAAAACGTCGCGCTTCCCAATCCGAAATTCATATTCAGGATCCAGCGCGGATACAAGTCACCCTGCCAGAATTGCTCTGCGAAGTGCTGTCCGAAGCTCAAATGTTCCTTGGTGTCGTGCCCCGCAATCATGGGCCCATGAAAAAAGAGAGGCAATGACAGAACGAGGGCTGCGAGAGCGAGCACCAGGATTTCGTTCACTCGCTTCAAAGGTGTGGCTTTCCCTTCGTAATGTCGGTTCTCGGGGCCTATGACGATTCTCCGTACGGTACCCAGATGTTCTTCACCTGCGTGGCGCATTGCAGGAACCAGCGGCCTTCCGCGTGGGCGGGGTTGAACCAATCTTACTCGTGGTCGACGATGGTCCACACCTGTTTCATGTGCCGATGGAGGCGGCGCGCATGGCCTATTCATTCCCTGTCGGGGACGTCAGCACGGCATTGCGGCAGCTCTATCTAGGTTGAAACGGCATGCGCGGGCGAGGACACAATTGCAGTCCCATTTGGGATAGCCGCTGGGCGCGCCGCGCGCAACCAACCGGCGGAAAGCCAGGAACGAGGGACGGAGAATTCCGACCAGCCGCAATCCAGACATATCTGGACGTCTGGGGAAGGAGTCACGGGAGGATGGCTCAACGTGCGAGGGCTGTTGCGATAGAGACGGATTTCTGCCGGAATGATTGAAACAGAGCTGGACTGGCACCTAGGGCAGATCATGTGCGCACCTCTAAGTCAGCAGACACAAGAACAACCAAGAGCAACCAATCCTAATGAGAAATCAGCAGCGATGTACTACAGTAATCGGAGAATAGTTACTTTTGCAATCCGTTGCTTGATTTGGACTGGCACTTAGGTAATGCATCGGTCGAGCCTACCGGCGCGTTGGTGGGGGTGCAAAGCCAGTTTATGTCGCCAGAGCGCGTGCGCCTTCCGAATGCCGCATGGATATTGACGACTGTCGCGTTTTACTCCTTCTGCATCGGGGAAAACAACCCGGCGGTCTAAACGGTTCCGGCGATTATTCCCCGTACGGCACCCAGATGTTCTTGACCTGCGTGGCGTGCTGAAGCAACCAGCGGCCTTCAGCCTGCGCGGGATTAAACCAATCGTACTCGTGCCCGTCGTTGGTCCACACCTGCTTCATGTTGCCGATCGAGGCGGCGCGCACTGCGTTGGCTTCCTCATTGCTGCGGAAGCACCAGATGGCCTCGATGCCGTCGTGCTCGGCGAGGGTCTTGGCCAGCTCCACGGGACGGCCGGCAACAAGATTCACCACACCGCCAGGCACGTCGCTCGTGTCGAGGAGCTGATACACGTCGCCAACAATGAGCGGATAGCGGTCAGAAGGCACAGCGACCACGGTGTTGCCCACGGCTATGGCCGGGAGGACCAGGGAGAGCAGACCCAGCAGCGGTGCTTTCGAAGGCGCAAGAATACCGATGGCGCCAACGGCCTCCGGCATGGCGATGGTGATGTTGCGGCCGGGCGGATGATGCACCACGCCTTCGTATTTGTCGGCCCACGCCGCATAGCTGAAAATCCGTTCGATGGAAAGATTGGCTTCGACAGCGGCCTGCTCCTCGCCCACGGCGCGGGCGAGTCGATGCGCGATTTCGTCGCGGCGCTGGATCATGTTTTCGGCGAGGAAGTAGATCACCTGCGCGCGATTGTGCGCGGAAGATTTTGCCCAGCCTGAAGCGTTGCGGGCTGCCTCGACCGCGTTGCGAATGTCTTTGCGGTTGCCGAGCGGGGCCTCGCCGAGCAGTTCGCCCTCGCGACCGTACACCGGGAACGAGTAGCCGGAGTCGGGCCGAGCCTGCTTGCCGCCGATGTACTGCTTGACGGTGCGATCAATACTCGATCCGGGCGGCGAGCCGGCCAGCGCGAAGTTTTCTTCCTCTTCTTGGATTGAGCTCAGTGCCGCCGCCTGCGGTGCCGGGGGCAGCGTGCGCAACCACTTCGGTGTCAAATACTCGAGCATTCCCTCGCGGCCGCCTTCGCGTCCATAACCGGATTCGCGATAGCCGCCGAACCCGCAGGCTGCGTCGAATTGGTTGGTGCAGTTGACCCAGACAACGCCCGCCTTCACTTGTGAGGCCAGATCGAGAGCCACGTTGATGTTTTCGCTCCAGACGCTCGCGGCGAGGCCGTAGATGGTGTTGTTGGCCAGCTCTGCCGCTTCGGCCGGCGTTCGGAAGGTCATGGCGACGAGAACGGGCCCGAAGATTTCTTCTTGAACGACCGTCGACCCGGGATGAACGTCCGTAAGGAGCGTCGGCGGGAAAAAGCAGCCCTTCTCCGGCAGCGGCCCCGAATAAGGATTGCTCGGCTGCCAGCACTTCGCGCCCTCGGCCACGCCGGCGTCTACCATCTTGCGGATGGATTCAAGCTGCACCGGCGAAACAATCGCTCCGATGTCGATGGCCTTGTCCAGCGGCGGTCCTACGCGAAGCGATTCCATGCGCGCGCGAATCTTCGTATAAAGCGTCTCGGCCACGCGCTCCTGCACCAGCAGCCGCGAGCCCGCGCAGCACACCTGGCCCTGATTGAACCAGATCGCGTCCACCACGCCCTCGACCGCAGAGTCGAGATCGGCATCGTCGAAGACCACGAACGGCGACTTGCCACCGAGTTCGAGCGAGAGCTTCTTCGTTGAGTTGGCTGTCGCTTTGCGGATCGTCCGGCCCACTTCCGTCGATCCGGTGAAGGCAACTTTATCAATGCCAGGATGCTCGATGAGCGCCTGGCCGGTACGCGCGTCGCAGGTGAGCACGTTGAGCACGCCGGGAGGCAGGCCGACTTCCATGGCGAGCTCAGCAAAGGCCAGCGCGGTGAGCGGCGTATATTTTGCCGGCTTAATGACTACGGTGTTGCCCGCGGCCAGCGCTGGAGCCACCTTCCAGGCGAACATCAGCAGCGGAAAGTTCCACGGAATCACCTGGCCGACGACGCCGCAAGCCTGGTAGTTGGGGAATTCGGATTCAAGAAGCTGCGCCCAGCCCGCATGGTGATAGAAGTGGCGCGCGACCAGTGGAATGTCGATGTCGCGGCTCTCGCGAATGGGCTTGCCGTTGTCCATCGTCTCCAGCACCGCCAGCCGGCGCGAGTGTTTCTGCACCTGCCGCGCCAGCGCATAGAGATAGCGCGCCCGCTCGTGGCAGCTCAGCGCCTGCCACGCGGGCAATGCCTTGCGCGCCGCGGCAACTGCAGCTTCCACGTCGTCGGTGTTGCCCTTGGCCACTTCGGCAAGGGTGTCGCCGGTTGAAGGATCGCTGGTGGTCTGGTACTCGCCGCTTGCGGGCTTTACCCACGCGCCGCCGATGAATTCCTCAAACCGGCGATGGTGCCGCTCGAGCCATTGCACTGCTTCCTTGGGATCTTCCGGCGCGGCGCCGTACTCCATGGTGTAGAACTTTTCGGTGATGCTGCTCATAGCTGCTCCTGGGCCAACGTGTTCCGGAGGCTGTCGTGGGCCACGACATGATTGCCAAGTTGAGTGCCGATTTGATCAAGGGTCTCGTTCGCCCACATCTCTAGCTGTTGACGCGCTCGGTCTCCGCTGTGGTTCAGTTTCCTTTTGATGAGGTTGACCTGATCGGCAATAGTGCGTTGCCAGCCGACGTTGAAGTCTAATCGAGAAGCCAATTCGTCCATTAATTGGCCAGCAACGGATTCCTTTCCGAGGAGCACTAATCCGAACGCATTCGCGACGGTTATATTTGGATTGACATGGATGCGGTTGCCAAGCTGATCGCAAAAGCCTTGCAGACTCGACACCCGCGCTAAGAGCGGCACCGCCTGAGCCCGAATTGCCGAACCTAACAACTCCACGACTTTGGACGTTTCGAAGTTCCATCGTTCGCCGCCATTCTGGTCGCGAAGCCTCTTGCAGATTACGAAGGCCAGATGCTCGCTTGGGACATAGAGCGCCATTGCGAATACGGTTACATAGAAGGACTTCTTGTTAAAGCTAGATCCCTGAAAGCTGAGACCGCGCAGGACGTATTTCGGGCACTGCGAGTAGATTAGGCGTTTCCCGAGTGCAAATCCGGGAAGAGTTGATAACAGTTTTTCCTGCATCTCGAGAAACTGTTTGGTCGTCAACTTACGGCTCCTGCTTACGCGATGGGATGCCTGTACGCGGCCGAGTAGCGCCCAGTTAAATGATGCTCCAGTTGACGCTCGATATCGCCTAACATTCCACTGGCGCCGAACCGAAAGAGTGACGGCTCGAGCCACGGCCGGCCCAGCTCATCCTTCATCAACGCCAGCCAGTCCGTCGCCTGCTTTGCCGTGCGAATGCCGCCCGCGGGCTTGAAGCCGACTGCGCTGCCCGTGCGCTCCGCGTAGTCGCGAATGCAGCGGACCATGACCAGCGAAACCGGCAGCGTGGCGTTGACGCTTTCTTTGCCTGTCGATGTCTTGATGAAGTCCGCGCCTGCCATCATGGCTACCCAACTGGCGCGCGCAACGTTGCGCAGCGTCATCAGGTCGCCGGTGCCCAGGATGGTCTTCAGATGCGCCGGGCCTGCTGCCTCTCTGAATGCCGCAATCTCGTCGTAGAGCGCCTGCCACTCCCCGTTGAAGACATGCGCGCGTGTGATGACGATGTCGATCTCCTGCGCGCCCGCTTCCACGCTTCGGTGAATCTCTTCCACCCGCTCGGCCAGCGGCGACAGCCCGGCAGGAAACCCCGCCGAAACCGCAGCCACTGGAATGCCTGAACCTTCGAGCGCCTTTACCGCCGTCTCAACAAACGCGTGATAGACGCAGACGGCGCCCACAGTCAGATGCAGATCCTCAATGCCGAGACCTTCCACAATGTGCCGCTGCAGCGGATTGCGCGCCTTGGCGCAGAGCCGGCGCACACGATCGGCCGAGTCGTCGCCGCTCAGCGTGGTCAGGTCCATGCACGCGATGGCCCGCAGCAGCCACGCCGCCTGGGTTTCTTTTTTCACGGTGCGCCGCGCGCAATGCGTCGCCGCCCGGCGTTCGACCGCGCTGGTGTTCACGCGCACGCCTTCCACCCAATCCAGATTGAGTGGAATGCGCCGGTTGGTTTCGAGTGTGCGCCCATTCAGGACCACTGGGATGGGCCGGACGTTGTGGGGTGCGTGATTCGTGGATGGGACAGGCTGGACGGCCATGTTGCTGTCTCCGCAAGGGAACTCAAGAAGCCGATTCAACAAAAAAAGACTGGCTCCCCCGCCGCGCGGAGGAGCCGCAGATGAGAAACGATCAGAAACAGAAGGATAAATCTCTCGCAGACGCAAAGCAACCGCGGAATCGCGCATTTGGACTTTTGGATGAGTACGGAGTGGGCCGCTTACCACTTGAGCCGCAGCAGCGATACCGCCTGGCGCGGCAGAGTGGTTTCGATAGTCACTTTTCCGTTGACGACATCGAGCCACGTGGGAGAGGTGAGGAGCTCGAGTTGGCCGGCCGCCTTGAGTTCCGCGTATTGAGCCGGCGTTGGCGCTTGCGGCGAACCCATATTCTTCCACGCAGTGTACGAATTGCTGTGTGTCTCATCGATCCGATAGTGCTCCAGCAGCACTTTCTTCACACCGGCCGGAATTTCCGTGACGGTGACCTGAACGTCTGCGGCAGGCGCGGGAACATCGTCGTCGTGATAGTTCCAGGCCATGACCGCTGCTTCGTGATCGGCTTTTGTCGCAAACGCGTCCACGTCCGGCGTCTGGCGCACTCCCACCTTCACAAGATCGTCAATCGGAACCTGGCCCGTGCTCGTGGTCGCAACCCGCTCACCGGACATCAGTCCCGCCATGCGAAAGAGATTGAGGATGGGCTTGTCGATCCCGTTCGTGGCCAGCGTTCGAAATCCCTCGAAGAAATCCTTGTTTTTGAACTCGAACGACCACGACAACATAGCGATCAGATTCGCGTTCTCCTTGTCCTGCAACGCGAACAACGCTTTGAGACCCGTCGCAGTGTACGCGGCGTAGAGAGGCCCATTGCGATAGGCATTTGCCGGATTGTCTTTCATCGAGCAGGCGGCGCAACCTTCAGGATCGGCTTCGCTCAGGATGATTGGCAAGCGGCGAAATTGCGGGTATTTCGCGACGACATGGAATCCTGTTTGCGCTGCCTGCAGCTCGTTGGAGAGGCCCATCCGTACATGGCCGTCGACCAGGGTGGTGTGGCCTTTGGGATGAAACGAGATGAAGTCGAGAGGGATCGGTTTGCCGTCGGCCGCGCTTTTGTCGTGCAGGCAATGTTGCAGAAAGCTGTCGAGGAAGGTGCTGGCCTTGGCGTTACCTGGTCCTGTGCTCGCCGGTCCGCCCACCATCGCGTTGGGCAATGCGGCTCTGACGCCAGCTACCGCGTAGTCGTAGAGCTTGAAGTACTCCTCCTGCGTGCCATGCCAGTAAATGATGTCCGGCTCATTCCAGACTTCGAAGTACCATGTGCTTACCTGCTGGCGGCCGTAGCGCTCAACAAGATGCTCAGTGTACTTGCGCACCAGCTCGCCCCACATTTTGTAGTCCCTGGGCGGATTGTTCGACGCGCCTCCCATTGTGGGGGCGGGATAGTGAAGCTGATATTCGTTGATTCCCGGCACAGTGGCGGCCAGATCTTGGGGCATGAAGCCCAGCTCCACCATTGGCCGTACTCCGGCCTTCTGAAACGCGTCGAATGTCTGGTCGGTGATGGTGAAGTCGTAGACCGGTTTCCCCTCCTTGTCGAGGCTGAAGACATTCGACGAACTCCACTTGAGCTCGGGCACGCCGTTGCCTGAAGTCAGAAGATGGTGAGTGCGAATGTAGACAGGCGCCGGGCTTAGATCGTGCAGCTCGCCGAGCAGTTGCGTGCCGAACTGCATCGTGGTGAAGTTTGACTCGTCGTATCCGAACCAACTGGAGATCGGCTTATAGCTGCCGATCGGCTTGGCAAGGTTCACCTGGATCAGCACCGGCTTTGGCGCGGGCGTCTGCCCAAGAGCGAAACCCACGGCGACTGCGGCACAGACGAGTAACGCTGCAGCTTTCATCATGCGCTCTTGCCCTTTCAGGTGGATGCCGGTTAAGGCTTGAGCACCGTCGATCCCTTCACTCCGCCGCAAACCGATCCATCAGCGTGTCGAAGTCCTCCAGGCGGGCATATTCGATGATGACTTTGCCGCGTCCGTTGTGGTCCTCGATGGTGACTTTCAGCCCGAGCGCACGCTGCAGGCGCTCCTGGGCGTCGAGAACGTTGGGATCGGCGGGCGGCGGCTCCTTGGCCCCCCTCTTTGCCTTGCGGCTGGGGTCGATGAGCCCTTGCACATAGCTCTCTGTCTGGCGAACAGAAAGCGAAAGCGTGGCGACCCGCTGCGCCGCCTTTTCCATCGCCTCGGCCTGTTCGATAGCCAGCAGGGCGCGCGCATGACCGAAGGTGAGCTCGCCGGATTCAACACGCGCCTGCACGGATGATGGTAACTTTAACAAACGTAAGAAGTTAGCTACAGTTGCTCGGTCCTTTCCTGTGCGCTGCGCCATCTGCTCCTGGGTCATATGGAACTCGCGCGAAAGCCGTTCGAAGGCGCGTGCCTGTTCGATCGGGTTCAGGTCAGCGCGCTGCAGATTCTCGACGATGGTGATCTCCATCGCCTGCTCGTCGGAGACCTGGCGCAGGATCGCTGGAACGGTGGTCTTGCCGGCCATCTGCGAGGCTCGCCAACGCCGCTCTCCGGCGATGATCTGAAACCGGCCGCTCGCCAGCGGACGCACGAGCACGGGCTGCACGACGCCGTTCGCGGCAATCGAGGCGGCCAGCTCGGCCAACTGGTCCTGGTTCACCTGCGAACGCGTCTGGAACGGGTTCTGGTCGATCTGATCGAGAGGGATCTCGCGGGGTTTTCCGCCTTCGGCCTCGGGAGCGGGTGTGGCATGTACACGCGGAAGCAAAGAGTCCAGACCTTTGCCAAGGGCGCGGCGTTTGGTGTCAGGGGCGGTGGTGTTCATGATGCGAATTCCTCAATTCCGACGAATGCGACGCAGTGTTGAAGTGTCGCAATGAATGGGCGCGTCCGGCATGCCGGTCGCCGGTCACGAATAAGGCCAAAACGCGATCTTACCCTTTGGGTGGTCATCGACCGGTGCTTTGCGTCCAGCCCCGCGCGGGCTTTCCATGTGGTTGCGGGCCAGGAACTCCGCCGCCAATTCGAAGTACGCCTCGGCGCCGCGGGAACGGGGATCGTAAAGGGCGACTGGCTTGCCATGGCTGGGCGCCTCCGCCAAGCGGACGTTTCGCGGGATCACGGTCCGGAAGAGAATCTCGCGAAAGTACTCGCGGAGCGTCTCGGTGACCTGTTGAGCGAGGTTGGTGCGGTCGTCGTACATCGTCAGCAGCACGCCCTCGATCATGAGATTGGGATTATAGGCGGAACGCACGCGCTCTAGAGTCGAAATCAGCTCCGAGATCCCCTCGAGCGCGAAGTACTCGGCCTGCATCGGTACGATGAGAGTCTCAGCGGCAGACAAGACGTTCAGGGTGAGCAGGTCGAGGGCCGGCGGGCAATCCAGGAAGATGAGCTCGAAGTTGGCTTGGATTGGCTCGAGACTGTGGCGCAAGCGAAGGGCCCGGTCGTCTGCAGCGGCCAATTCGATGTTCGCTCCAGTCAGGTTCTTGGAACTGGGCAGCAGCCAAAGCCCATCGACTTCCGTGGCGAGAATGACCTGTTCCGCGACGCTGTCCCGCACGAGCACGTCGTAGACGGAATGGCGGTTGTCGTCTCGTTGTAGACCGAGGCCAGAAGAGGCGTTGGCCTGGGGATCGCAATCGACTAGGAGGGTTTTGAGTCCCTCCATGGCCAGACACGCAGCCAGATTGATGGCCGTGGTCGTTTTTCCCACCCCGCCTTTTTGGTTGACCAGTCCGACAATCTTCCCCATGGCATTCCAGAGTAAAGCGGCGCGGGTTGTACCGGGAGGCGCTTGCATTGTGGGAAACGCAGCATACCTGTGGAAAGTGCGGGAAGGATCCGGGCGATTCCGTGGAGCAAGTTATTCTAGTGGAAGAGCTTTGGAGCATTCACAGCCGCGAGATTACGGGAAAGACAAAATGTGCCCCGTAGTGGAAAACTGCCTCCGGCCCGGGGGTGTTTTTGTTGTGGCGGCGACGGGCGTTCCATTTTGGTACGAGGTCCAAATTGGATTGCAGGAAGCGGATGTTCCACGTGGAACCATGGCCGGTTCGCTCCTCGCCCCATCCTCTGCTTCCAATTGCTCCACGTGGAACAAGCCATCAAAACGAACCAATCCGTTTCCAGTCGGAGGTGTCATGGCCACGATCCCATGAGATCAACCGCTCCGAACGTACCAAGAAGTTCACCTCAAGTCGCGCAGTAAGTGCCAAACAGGACTACTATCGATCCGTAACCAGGAGTCCGCGCGTGAAAGCTCCTCATTCCATAGTTGATGGCGTCATTGGCGTGATTACGATGAACCACGGAAAGGTCAATGCGCTGAGCAAGGTTCTTCTCGACGACATCGTTCTTTCCCTGGAGTCGCTTCATTCGCCCCCTGTGCGCGTTGTGATCCTACGCGCTGCCCAGGGCGCGAAGGTGTTTTCCGCAGGCCACGATGTTAGGGAATTGCCCACCAACGGTCGAGATCCGCTCACCTACAACGATCCGTTGCGCCAGGTGATGCGCAAGATCGAACATTGTCCTCACCCCGTGATTGCCATGATCGAGGGCTCGGTATGGGGCGGCGCATGTGAGCTGGTGTTGGGCTGCGACGTGATTGTCGCCGCAGAGGATTCCACCTTTGCCATCACTCCAGCCAAGCTCGGCGTCCCCTACGACATTCACGGGACGCTGAATCTCATCAAGGTCGGCGGCATACACCTGCTGAAAGAAATGCTCTTCACGGCGGAGCCCGTCTCCGTCATTCGCCTCGCGGATTGCGGGCTGATCAATCACGTCGTTCCACGAGCCAAGCTGGAAGACTTCACCATGAACCTGGCCCGCCAAATGGCGCAAACTTCGCCGCTTGTCCTCAGTGTTTTGAAGGAAGAGATGCGCGTGCTGGCCAATGCCCACCCACTCAATCCGGAAACCTACGAACGTCTCCAGGCGCTTCGCCGCGAGGTCTACGATAGCCACGATTATCAGGAAGGCATTCGAGCTTTCCTTGAGAAGCGTGCGCCGACCTTTCTTGGCAACTGAACGAAGCGACAGAAAAGACTGCGGAAATCTCAAAACACCCTTATTCGATGGGATCCGGAAAGAAAGCAAGCATGGATATCCCAAACGCTTTCATCGGCAGAAAGATCAAACCCGCCGGCGCAGAGGTGGCTACAAAGCTCGGGGCCGCCGCGATCGCCTGGAAAGAACTGGTCGACTGGCTCACCAAGCAAGGCATCGCCTGCAAAGAGTGGAAGTCCGTCTCGCCCAAGTACGGCTGGGCGCTGCGCCCCGCGCTGAAAGCGCGAACGATCCTCTATTTGGCCCCGTGCGATGGATGTTTCCGTGTGTCCTTCGTCCTCGGCGATAAGGCCGTGGCCGCGGCGCGCGCCAGCGATCTGCCCAAGAGTCTTATCAAGAAAATTGCGGAAGCGAGACGCTATGCGGAGGGCACCGGCGTTCGCCTCATCGTGCACCAACCGGAGGACCTGGCTTCTATCCGCAAGCTCGTCGAGATCAAGCTTAAGAACTGATTTTCTGGCCCAGCGCGAGCAGCCTTCGCTCGCTGCCCGGGATGTGGACCGGGTCCGCCCAGGAGAATGGCGCGCCGGCGACCGCTCGAAGGTGGGAAAGCCCTGCATCTGTCGTCATCAACGCCAGCCAGCCCTGCGGCGCAATCAGTCGGACTGCGACCCCAACGGCCTTCGGCATCTTGTCGACGGCTCTGAGGACGACACAATCAAAGACCTCTTGAAGTACCTCTGCGCGTTGCGCATGGACCTTAGCCGGGATCCCCAGCACACGCACGGCTTCCTGAAGGAACGCCGCCTTCTTGCCTTGCGACTCGGCCAGCGTTACATCGATCTCCGGCCGACAAAGCGCGATGGGAATACCGGGTAGGCCTGCACCCGAGCCGAAATCGAGCAAGGTCGCAATCCCTTTCGGTAAAGCGCTAGCAACAGCAATGGATTCAACAAGATGTCGAGATATAACATCTTCCTTGTCCCGCACAGAGCTTAAGCTGATGCGCTCGTTCCAGCGAATAAAAAGCGAAAGATAAACCTCAAAACGTCCCGCCGACTCGTCGTCCAGCCGGTCAAGACCTGCCTCTGCCAGTAGCGCATTGAGCCGCACACTTGCCTGATTCGCGCTCACCGCTCACTTCCCGTTCTTGGGCTCATCGACTCGCGGCGGTTGCCACCCTGCGGCAGCTTCGACAAACGCGGAGAAGATCGCCCGGGAGAACCCGCTTTGCGCGTAAGTCCGCTCGGGATGCCACTGCACCGCGACCACGAAGTGATTCGGCGCATCCAGTTCCACGGCCTCGATCACCCCATCGCCGGGAGAAACCGCAGTGACGCGCAAATTGTCGCCGGGCCTGCAAATCGCCTGATGGTGGCTGGAGTTCACCTGCACGTCCGCCCGCTCGGCTCCCTGCAGAAGTCCCGTCAATCGTGATCCCTCCGCGATCTTCACCGCATGTGCCTCAACCACGCCGCGGCCGGGCCGGTGATTGACCGCGGTCTTCAGATCCTGAATCAGCGCGCCGCTACGCCAGACGTTCAAGCTTTGTGCGCCGTGGCAAATGGCGAGGAGGGGTTTGCGCAGGTTGAAGGCATCCTGCAGCAGCAGCTCGTCGGCCGCAGTGCGGGCGGGGTCGTCCTCGGCGCATTCCGGCGCGCGCGCTTCGCCATAACGTTGCGGATCAATGTCATAGCGACTGCCCGGCAGCAGAACGCCTTGCACTCCCGCAAGCAGCCTGGCCACGCGCTCCCGCGTCTCGTTCAACGGCACCACAACCGGCTCCGCTCCCGCAGCTTTCAGTGCGTCGACATAGGGCGGCAACGACCGCTGGTTGTACTCCGTGTCACTGCTCGTGGGCACAGGAATGGCGATGCGGACTCCCATGAACCCAGTGTAAAGCCCGAGTGCGTCCACCGCGTTCGCCCACCCTCGTCTGCTCCGCAAGCTTCTCGCCGCGCTGCTACCAGTGCACCAGTCCTTCAGAATCGTCAACCAACACAACGTCGTACTTCTCGATCATTGGCATTAGGACCTGCTCCAGCTCGCTCTTCCACAGGTCACCTTCATAAAACTTCGCCTTCATCGGCTCGCGTGAGGCGAGGTCTGGGAAGCCGCGCATGAAGAAGAATGTGTCCGGGTTTTCAATGGAAAGCCACGGGCCGAGAACTCTCATCCCGATCTCCGCGTGGGCCGGCATTGACCTGGTGCGGAAAATCTCGAGGAACTCTGCCCGCTTGCCCGGCTTGAGCTTATAGGTGCGCATTTCGATGATCATGGGTTGACCTCCGGCAACTTGTTCGCGTTCGATGCGTGGTGGCACGACGATAGAGAGGTAGAAACCGCGTGCTGTTTCAGGAATCGGGTGTGGAAGCTTCCGTGTTGGCTCGTGCTGGCTGTTCCATCATCTCTTCAATTGCCGCGCGCAGCCGCTCCGTCAGCTCGCCGTTCTGGCGCACGGTCATTCCCTTGGTCTCAATCGGTTCGCCGACGTGCACAGTAAGCTTGCTCGGATAGAAGTGCTTGGTGTGAATGGGCAACAGATCAAAGCCACCGCTGAGCGCGATGGGAACGAGCGGCACCTGGGCACGGATGGCGAGGTAGGCTGCACCGGGGAGGAACGGCCGCAACGCACCGGTCGACGTCCGTCCGCCCTCGGGAAAAACGAAGAGCGGCATTCCGGCGCGCAACGCTTTGACTGCGCCGCCGAGGCTGGAGAGCGTGGCGTGCGGATTTGCGAGGTCGATGGGCATTTGGCCTGAGCGGCCCAAATACCAGCCGATCATCGGCCACTGCCAGAGATCTTTTTTGGCCAGGATGCGGAACTGGAAGGGCAGAGAGCCGAAGATAACGGGCGTGTCCATGTACGAGGTGTGGTTGGAGACGTAGACCGCGACGCGGCATTTGTGAAAGTTCTCCGCGCCTTCGATTTTCAGCCTCGAAAACGAAAGGCGCAGAAAGTTGCGCCCCCAGAAATGCGCGATGCGATGCTGCATGCGGCCCGTCTTGTCGACAACGGAGACGAGAAACGCGGTGGATGCACAAACCGCGGTCAGCACCAGCATGAGCGGACCTTGCAATCCGTAGGTGAGCCAGACGTAGAAGCGGGGCAGCGGATTGGGCCGCGGGCTCATGATGACTCACTCTCTGCCGCCAGCAGCAATGTGCGCACCTCGCCCACAAGATACACCGACCCTGAGGCGACGACCACTCCACCGGCCGAGCCCTCTTGCACCATGCGCATCGCTTCGCCCACCGATTCTGCAGCAATCGCAGGCGTCCCCGTTGCGTTGGCCGCGGCCAGCAGATCGTCGAGAGCCGCAGCGCGTGCGCTATGGACGGGCGCAACGATCACCTGCTCGAAGAGCGGAAAGAGGATCTGCGCCATCTCGGCCAAAGGCTTGTCGCGCAGGCAACTGAAGATCAGCGTGCGCGGCCCCCCTGCTTCCAAGCGGTTCCGCAGTCCGGCACGCAGCGCCCATGCACCGGCCGGGTTGTGGGCAACGTCGAGGATCCACTCGACGCCGTTCTTTGTGATGCGTTCCAGCCGTCCCGGCCAATACGTGCTGCGAATCCCCCGCTCCAGCGCAGCAGGCGTGATCGGAACTCCGTGCCGGCCGGCGAGATCCTCCGCCGCAGCGATGGCCAGCGCGACATTGCGCTGCTGATGCGCGCCGGCGAGTGGTGAGTCGACCTGAATTGTCGCCCCGAGCGCTTCGACTGGATATGCGCCCATTGTCCCGGCTGCCGGAAGATAAGGAACTGCGCTGACCCCGCAGACGCCCAACTCCGTGGCCACCTCACCGAGAACCTGGTTCGCTTCAGGATGCTGTGGCAACGTGATCATCGTTCCGCCACGGCGTAGAATGCCCGCCTTCTCGCGCGCGATAGCGGAGATCGTTGGGCCGAGCCACTCCATGTGGTCTAGCGAGATGTCGGTGATGATGGAGACGAGCGGCTCCACGACGTTCGTTGCATCCAGGCGCCCGCCCATGCCCACCTCCAGTACGGCGATGTCGACTTTGGTCTCAGCAAAATAGAGGAACGCCAGCGCCGTCAGGAGCTCAAAGTAGCTAGGGAACTGCGGTAGCCGGCCCGTCTGCACCAAGTCCTGGGCAGCGTCGTGCGCACGAAAATACAGACGAGCAAAGTCGGCATCTGCGATCTCATCGCGCCCCAACCGAACGCGTTCGTTGGGCTTTTCAAGGTGCGGCGACGTGTAAAGCCCCGTGCGCAGCCCCGCTTCCGCCAGGATTGACACTAAGGTAGACGCGGTTGAGCCTTTTCCATTCGTCCCTGCAATCAAGACGGCACGAAACTGCTGTTGTGGATTACCGAGCGCATCGAGCACCTTCCGGACTTCGTCCAGAGAGAACCTGCGCCGTGGCTGCCCTTGCTGGACATATAACTCCGGCGCGATAGCGTTTAATTGATCGATAGCCGCAGCGTAGGACATCAAATGCCTAGTATAAGAGCCATACGGGAAACGCACGCCACCACCGATGGATTCCTGCATGTCTGAAACGAGCCTTTGTGCAAGACCCGGCCGCTGCAATCCATTGTTCCTTTTGCTTTTCTGCTCACCTTACACATAAGCCGCCTGCCTTCCACAACCATTTTGGTGGTCCCTGTGGGAGGCGTGGGAAACTATGCCCGCCTCCGCCGGTCCACGGCCCGTTTTCCAGTTCTCCTAAAATACACAGTCGCGATTTACAAAACCTGCCCGGCCTTCAACCCGCGCCTTCGAAACTACTTCGCCCCGTTTCCCACTTTTCCCATGCCTACTACGGGTACTACTAGCTTTTCTTATCTTTACTCATGTACATCTACAAGCACACTCGCGCGCTCAGCCAGGGCCGAGCAAACAAATGTTCACGGATGCGTCGGTCCATGCAAAGCGCCGCCATGGCGGCAAACCAGAGAACTCACGGCGTAATTCAGAGAACTGGCCCGGTTTTCCACGCGCGCAACGATCGAGAGATGACTACAATCGGAGGGAAGAAAAGCAGCCGCTTCCGATGACCTGCAAGGTGTTATACAGTGAGGGCATAGGGCGCGGCCTCGACAGTGGGGTGGGGTATGCCGAGCGTGGAAACCGAAGTTGAGAAGCCAGCCGCTCAGGGGGCAGCGATGGAGATTAGCGTAAGCCGCCAAGACTTGGTAAAGGAACTCACAGCGACGCAGAGCGTCGTGGAGCGCAAGACTACGATCCCGATTCTCTCCAATTTTCTCCTCGAGGCCGATGAAGACCGGCTGAATATCACTGCGACCGATCTTGACCAGGCCATCCGCACCAGCACCGCCGTGAAGGTAAAAAAGGCTGGTGCGTGCACTATCCCTGCGCGCAAACTCTACGACTACATCAAGCTCCTGCCCGACGGTGACATCTCTATCAAGCTACTCGAGAACCATTGGGTGCAGATCCGTAGTGGCCGCTCCAACACCAAGATGGTAGGCATGGCGCGCGCCAACTACCCGCAGGTTCCCGAGTTTCCCACTATCGCAGCAACCAGCATCCCGCTTGCTTCGTTGCGTACGCTCATTGCCCGCACCATTTTTGCCATCTCCAACGAAGAGTCGCGCTACACGCTCAACGGAGCGCTGCTCATCCTCAAGGCAGAATCCATCGCCATGGTCGCCACAGACGGCCACCGGCTCTCCTTCGTCGAAAAACCCGGCGAGACATTGGAAGGCATCAGCGGCGAGAAGCGCGTTCTGGTTCCACGCAAGGCGCTGCAGGAGCTGCAACTGCTTCTTGCGTCTTCTGAAGCGGAAAAAGTCGACTTCGCCGACGACGAGCACACGCTCTTCTTCCGCGTGGGGCATCGCACGCTGAGCAGCCGCAAGCTCAGCGGTCAGTTCCCGAACTTCGAGGCCGTGATGCCGCGTGACAACACCAAGTTCGCCGTAGTGCGGGCCATCGAACTCTCCGCGGCCATTCAACGCGTGGCGCAATTTGCCGACGAGCGCTCCGGCGCCATCCGCATGCGCCTGGAGGACAACGAGCTGAAGGTGAGCGCCAACTCAACCGAGTCCGGCGAGAGCGAAGACACCATCGACACGCCGTACTCGTCCGAGGCCATCACGGTCGGCTTCAACTCCGGCTACATTCTCGACTTCCTCAAGGCCCTCGACAACGCCGGCGAGGTCCGCCTCGAGTTCAAGGACGCGCAATCGGCCGGCCAGATGCGCCCCGAAGATCCCGACGCCGAGTACAAGTACCGCTACGTGCTGATGCCGATGCGGATTTGAGCGGGCAAGCGTCTGCATGAAGAGTCGAACTCGTGGGCCGGGCCCTTTGGCGCGCGGCCATGCCTGCCGGCCATTTGTAAATCCGATCCGTACCCCGACACCGATTAACGGTCTCCCCAAAGCCAATCCGGCCCGACCGGATAGGATGGATGGAACCGCTGCTCTCGAGGCTGTGAATGACCTCTCGTCACTTGTTGCTGACCGCGCTGTTGTGCTTGGCGACTGCGACCCATGCCCAGTCGACGGCCGAATCGAAGGCGCCCGCACGCTTCCAACTTTACGGCGGCTATTCGTTCCTCTCCAACTCCTTCAACGGGCTGCCGGGTTTCCGCCAGCCGCTAAACGGTTGGGATTCATCCATCGCCTTTGGGGCCTGGCACAACCTGCGCTTCAAGATTGACGTTTCCGGATACCTGGGGACGAACCAGGGAGGTTCGCAGAAGTCGGTCTTCTTCATGGGCGGCGCACAGTACGGCCACCGGTTCGGCAGAGAATCCGTTTTTGTCGAGGCACTCGCGGGGGACGGCGGCTTGCCCAGATACTGGGGACCACAGCGAGCGCCCGGCGAGACCGCCTCGTTCGCAACGGTGCTTGGCGGTGGCCTGGATACGCCCATCTCGCGGCGCTTCGCCTTCCGCATCGATGGCGGCTACCAATGGTCCAATTTCATTCTGATTAACAACGTTTACGAGATTCAGCCCATTCAGACCCCCGGCCTGCCCAACAATTTCTGGCGCATTTCCAGCGGATTGGTGTGGAGCTTTTAGGGCAGTTCGAAAGCGCTGTCTGAATTCTCGTCGCCCTCAAAGCGTTAAAGGGCGCGGGCGCCTTGCTGCTGGCCGACCCTGAAGCCGATTTCAACTTGAAGCGTTATCGAGTGGGGACTTTTCTTCTCGACCGTGACGGATAGAGCATCGTTATCGAGTCCCTTGATTGAGTCCCATAGCGAGAGTTGGATGGGCTGCGCAGAAGCAGGTTTACTCGCTCGGACAGGCGACACAAGATCAAGAACAGTAAGTTTGCGACCCCGATAAGTAAGTTCAATGCCCCACAACTCCATCGCGCGACGGAGCACATCGCTCGACGGCGTGTGGGCCCCCGCCAGATAGAACTGCAACGAAGCCCTGGAGACGTTCAAGTCTGCTGCGGCGTCGGCACGCGTATAACGTTTTCCCTCTCTTCGCGCCAGCACGTCCTGCCTGCTGAGCCCATCGCGCAATTGATGCGAGATTTCAGCGAGGAATTCGCGGTTTAGAGCCGAACGAGCCATCGGTCAATTCTATTTGACATTTTGATGGAAGTCTAATAAAATGGACTATCTAATATTTTAGACTTAGAAGAGCGAGTTGATTTCCCTTTCGGCTCTGGGAGAGCGGTACGATTTTGGAGGAGACTTCGATGGCTCCGAGCAGCCAGTTCTCGGCAGAGTTGACGGTGTTCGAGCAACACCGTCGAGAGTGGTCTCGTTTGCACCCAGGCGAGTTCGTCGTGATCCAAGGCGACGAGAAGGCAGACGGGTTCTTCGTGACCTATGCCGAAGCCTTGAAGGCAGGTCTGCAGAGGTTTGGTGCCGAGCGCGAGTTCCTTGTTAAGCAGATTTGGGTCACGGAGCCGGTGTACTTGGTATGAGTGGTCCCGAACGGCGCGGGGTCACCTCGAAGTCGCACCCCGACTCGCCGGACAATGCCGAAAAGTCCAACTTGGCGCCGCGGGCATTTATCTCCTATGCCTGGGAAGACGATCAGCTCAAGACCTGGGTCTGTGAGCTCGCAAACAGGCTTTGCGGTGACGGGGTCGAGGTAATCCTGGACCAATGGGATCTGCCTCTTGGCACCGACAGACTCCTCTTCATGGAGCGAAGTATCCAGACCTGCGATTTCGTGATCGCTGTTTGTACGCCGACCTATGCCGACAAGGGGAATAGCCGCGAGGGTGGGGCGGGATATGAAACCGCAGTCCTCGCTGCGGAGCATTCGAGAAATCCCGATTCGCGCAAGATCATCCCCATCCTTCGGAACGGAGATTGGAGATCATCTCTTCCAACCTACCTGCAAGCCAAAAATGGGGCGGATCTGCGGGGTGATCCCTATAGTGAAGCCGAATATGAACAGCTAATCCGAAACCTATATGGCGAACAGGTTCGACGTCCGCCACTTGGACCGAGGCCTCGGTTTGTCGTGCGGCCTGCGGGTCCCACGAATTACCAGGGACTCGTTCAACCGCTAAGCACCAGGACGCATGATGCCGAGGGGGTTCGGGTGGAGTGGAAAGGCGCTTACCCTGGCCCGTGTATCGACGTAACGGTGACAAATTCCCGGCATGTTATTGACGCCAGGAGCGACATCGGTCTGGAATATCCCGAGCCAATCAAGATGAAGGCGCTCCTCGATACCGGCGCGGCGGTCACGGTAATAAGCAAGACGTTTGCCAAAAACTGCAAGCTGTATCAAACAGGCATAACAGAGATAAAGACTCTAGGCGGCCTTCAGCGGTGCGGCGAACACGCCGCAGCCGTCAGCTTTCCAGGCACGACTCTCCGTTCGATCGACCCGATCCGTATTGTCTCAGCAGATTTCATCAAAGAGCCATATCATGCCTGTCTGATTGGCTGGGACATTCTCCGTAATTGGAAGATCACGTTTGACGGAAGGTCCAACGCCGCAATCATTGTGGACTGATGAGCCTCAACCTTGGCCATTACGCAGCGGCCGGTGTCGTCAGGAACCCCAGCGCGCGAATCAGGTAGGCCTTCAGATCGCGGCGGTGCACGACGGCGTCGAGAAATCCTTTTTCGAGCAGAAACTCCGCGCGCTGAAATCCCTCCGGCAGCTTTTGGCGGATGGTCTGCTCGATGACGCGCGGGCCGGCGAAGCCGATCAACGCCCCGGGCTCAGCGATGTTCAGGTCGCCCAGCATGGCAAAGCTGGCGGTCACGCCGCCAGTGGTGGGGTCGGTGAGCACGCAGATATAAGGCACGCGCGCATCGTCGAGCTGCGCCAGCGCCGTGGAGATCTTGGCCATCTGCATCAGGCTCACCACGCCCTCCATCATGCGCGCCCCACCTGAAGCTGCTATTACGATCAGCGGTTTGCGCGTCAGCCGCGCGCGATCCACGGCCCGCGCGATCGTCTCGCCCACCACGGCGCCCATCGACCCGCCAATGAAGGCGTACTCCATGGCGCTGAGTACCACGTCATGCGGCCCCATCCGCCCCAATGCATTCAGGATGGCATCATCGAGGCCCGTGTCCTCTCGCGCCTTGCGCAGCCGCTGGTTGTAAGGCTTCACGTCGTTAAAGGTCAGCGGATCGGTGGAGCGCAGCCCGGTGTCGACCAACTCGTAACCCGGCTCAAGGAGCATTTGCATGCGCTCTCGCGCGCCCAACTTGAAGTGGTGCTGGCACTTGGGGCAGACCTGAAGGTTCGCCTCTAGATCCGCCTTGTAGATGGGCTGGCGGCAGCCGGGACATTTCACCCACAAGCCCTCGGTGCGCACGTTTTTCGCGGCCGTTTCAGGCCCATTCTCCGCCGCAGGCCCGCCTGCCTCAGAAGAATACTCACCGTCCTCGCGCTTGAACCACGACATACCGAACCCAATTGTAAATGGATGGCCCGCAAGCCACGGGTTAGCGGTTCGTGATCGGCGGCGAGGCCGTTTCGCCGCGCAGGTACGCGTCGTCGCCGTCGATCCAATCCTGCCGCGGCGGATTGAAGATGTCGAGCGCAACCGAGTCCTCGATCGCGATCACCTCGTGCGGCACGTGCGGCGGAATGCAAAGAACTTCGCCCGCGCGCACCGCAATTTCCTTGCCGTCGACCAGGAAACTCAGCGCGCCCTCAACGACGTGACTCATCTGCTCGTGAAAGTGCTGATGCATGGGCACACGCGCGCCCGTCTTGAGCACGATACGGGCAAGCATCATGTTTGTTCCGACGACATACTGCCGCGTGACCAGCGGGTTCAGCAGTTCAGGCGCGATATCTGTCCAACGGTGGTGTGTGCTTTCCGGCACAGTTGCCTCCTTCGTCGCTCAGTACTCGATCCCGCGCTGGTCAGTACTCAATTCCACGCTGCGCGAGGATGCCCTTTTGATAAGCGTGCTTCACCTCACGCATCTCGGTCACGGTATCGGCCAACTCCACCAGCAGGGGATGAGCGTTGCGCCCCGTCAGGATCACGTGCACCATCTCCGGTTTGCTACGCAGCGCCTCAGCCACCACTACCGCATCCAGCATCTTGTAGCTGATGGCGTAGTTGATCTCGTCCAGCACAACCATATCCCACTCCCCGGAGTAGATTGCCGCACGCGCCTCGGCCCACGCCTCCTCGACCAGCCGAACGTCTTCGGGAGCGGGCTCCGCGCCGCCGGTCTTCACAAAGCCGCGCCCCATCTGCCGAATCACAAAGTTGCCCACGAAGTTCCCGCCCAAAGCCTCCACCGCATCCAGCTCGCCGTAGTGCCATGAACCTTTGATGAACTGAAGCACGAGCACCTTCATGCCGCAGCCCACGGCGCGCAAAGCCGTGCCCAGGGCCGCGGTCGTCTTTCCCTTGCCGGGGCCGGTGTTGATCAGAATCAGTCCGCGTCGAGCGGTTGCCTCAGAGTTCATAATTCGCATCTCTTCGTTCACCACAGACAGGCCGCCTACGGGGCCGCGGTCTCAATCGTCTGCAAGCCAACGAACATTACCGTCATGCCGTCCACGGTGCGCAACTGTAAATTGCAAACTACGAACTGTGAACTGTCCGCTGTTCACTGCCTCTGTGGTACGGATGACCCGTGAGAATTGTACATGCCCGGTAGAGCTGCTCGGCCATCACCAGGCGCGCCAGAGAGTGAGCCAGAGTCATGGGCCCCAGCGAGAGCAGCCCGCCGCGACTTTTCGCCTCCGCCCGTGCCTCCTCTGACCACCCGTCCGCCGGCCCGACGGCGAAGACCACATGTTGCGCGCCCTCATTGCGCCGAGCGCCCAGCCACTTGGCAAAAGCCTCTGAGGCGAATTGTCGCCCGCGCTCATCCAGCAGGAGAACGACGATCTGCGTTCGGCCCCGCTGCCGGCCCAGCCACTCAAGCAGCGCCTTTTCGCTTCGGAACGCTTCCGTCCCGCACCGCGCAACCCCAGCACAGCGTTTGAGATAATCGCGGACCGGCGCGTCGTAAGCATCCTGCGTCCGTGCTTGCGAGCCGATATGGGCCAGCGTGACCTGCATGGAGAGGAGAATACCGCAATCCCCCGATGCCAGGACGCAGCCCCACGAGCAGCCAAGTCTCAAGAAGAATAGAGGTTGGGTCCAATTTCCGAATTATTGGTAGCTGTCGGTATGGAATTTCATAGATGTCGCGCCAAAGTGACACCGAGAAGTGCACCCACGGCCCCGGATTCAACTACACGAATCTCAGCATCAAGAAGGACATTCACTTCGCATCCGAGAACTCGCGGCAAGTGCAGTTGCGCCAGGAAGGCTTCAACGTCTTTAGCCACGCCAACAAGGACCGGCAAACCAAGTCGAAGACAAGTCGTCTGGACCAAATCCTGCAATATCCGAGGCAGTTTCTACAAAATTTCATAACACCCTGCCAGGAATCGAAGCCGCAAAACAAGCAAGGCATTTATTTGCAAGGACTTAACTCATCGAGCTAGCGTTCCTAATTTGGCACACCGATTGCATCTCCCCAAATCAACTCGCTGCACTAACCTGACGTCCGGCTGAGTTGATTTGTGCCCGATGGGGTAATTTCCAACGATGGTGGTCGGGCCCCCGTGATTCTGTTCGGTTTGAATCCACCTGCGGGATCGGACTTGCCCTCTTGGACGAGCCTCCGAAAACGCAAAACCTGGATCGCGAAGCTGCCTGACGGGCCTTCCGTTCCAGACCGGTTTTTGGAGGAGTTCCAATGCGATCTGTAAGGTTGCGTGTTCCAGCCTTGGCTTTTGGCCTGATGGGCCTCGCCCTGATCTTTTGCGCTGTATCAAGAGCCCAGGATCAAGCTTCCATCACTGGAGTAGTTACCGACCCCAGCGGTGCGGTCATTCCCAAAGTGAACGTGGTGCTTGAAAACCCCTCCACAAACAGCACCTTCAAGGCGGTCACCAACGCTGTCGGATCGTACATGATTCCCAATGTGCCGCCGGGTCCGGGATACAGGATCACATTCTCGGTCACGGGTTTCAGGTCCGAAACCATCACTGACCTGTACCTGAACGTGAACACCACCCGCACACAGAACGCCCAGCTTTCGGTCGGCGGCGGCCTGCAGACTGTTGAAGTATCTGCGGCCAACCAACAGATCACCCTCGATACGACGGATGCGACAGTGGGAAACAACCTGCCGGTTCAAGATCTTTACGATTTGCCGGTTCAGAACAGAGATAATCCGTCATCGCTCTTCTACGCGCAGCCGGGGACCACGCTCGACGGTTCAGTCACAGGCGCGCGCGTGGATCAAAGCACCGTGACGGTTGACGGCCTTGACGTGAACGACGAAGCGACAGGCGGCTTCGGCAGCATCGTTGCAAACGCGCCGGTCGACTCAGTTCAGGAGTTCCGCGGTGTCACGGCCGGCCAGCAATCCAGCGCTGGACCAGGCGGCGGCGGCCAATATGAGTTAGTGACCAAAGGCGGCACGAACGTATTCCACGGCAACGTGAACTGGTATCACCGCGATACCGATACCGAGGCCAACACCTGGTTCAACAACAACGCCAGCCCCAAGGTTCCCAGGACGCAGATCATCCAGAACCAGTACGGCGGAAACATCGGCGGACCAATCACGATTCCTCACCTGTACCACGGCAAGGACAAGGCCTTCTTCTTCTTTGACTGGGACGCGAATCGTATCGCCGCGGGCACATCGGTCGAGCGCACGGTTCCTATCTCAAGTTCGGCCGGCAGCGATCTTTTCCGGGGTGGATTCGTCACGTACCAAAACAGCGGGGGCACAAAAACAACGTTGACCCAGACGCAACTCCAGGCGCTCGACCCAAGCCATCTCGGCTTCGACTCTTCCGTCGAGAGCGTTTTCTCTGGCCGGTACCCGATACCGAACGATCTCACCGGCGGGGCCGGAGATCTGGTCAATACCGCAGGCTTCCGCTTTAACGCACCCACTCCAACCACGGAAAACGACTATGTGAGCAGAGTCGATTACAACCTTACAAGCACGCAAAGGATATGGGGCCGCGGGACGGTCGAGCGGTTTCAAAATATATCAGGCGTAATTCAGTTTAAAGGCGATCCCCAAACTCACCCTCGAATCAACCAAAGCTACGCCTGGGTTGTGGGCCACAGTTGGACCATCAGCAGCAACAAGGAAAACCAGGCCTCTTATGGGGAGACGGTCACCGTCCTCAACTTCCCCGATCTCTACAATCCAACCGGGCCGAACCAGTATCTCTTCGGCGGGACCGGGACCGGTGGGACCATCCTCTCCGCACCGTATTCCAGTGCCGTCAACGCGCAAGCACGCACCTATCCCATCCCGGTCGTCCGCGACGACTTCAGTTGGTTGATGGGAAAGCACAACCTCCAGATGGGCGGGACTTTCAAGTACATCAACCCCAGCGGCACCACCTTCCTCAACTACAACGAGCCACTGCTTGGCCTCAGCGTAACCAATACCGGCCTTTGCGGTCCAGTCACCGCGACCAGCGCGACGCCTTGCGGAGCAACCAACGGTGCGTTCAGCATGCGACCCAGCGACATCCTTAACACAGGCAACGCGGGCGCTACGGCCAGAGCACGCTACGACCGGGCATTTGCAATGGGCGTCGGCCACTATGGCCAAGTCTCCTCTACCTACAATTACGACGCCAAAGGCAAGGTGTTGCCGCAGGGATCCGGCTCTAGTTCCAATTACCGCTATTACGAAACGGAGCTTTACTTCGGCGACACTTGGAAGGTGACCCCATCTCTCACGTTCGATTACGGGCTTCATTACTTGAACTACACCGTCCCCTACGAGAAGAACGGCATCGAATCGCTGCCCAGCCTCAACTTCGACGAGTACTTCAACGCCCGCGCAGCGCAGAGCGCCGCGGGTCTATCCGGAGACAGCTCCGTCCCGTTTATCCAATACTCGCTCGGTGGCAAGGCCAACAATGCTTCCGGTTACTACAAGCCAAATAATCTGGACCTGGCGCCCAGGGTGGCCTTTGCCTATAACCCTGGGTTCAGCAAGAAGACTGTGATCAGTGGCGGCGCCGGAATCGTCTACGATCGCACTGTCGTGAACGCCGTGCAATACCAGGCTTCGCAGTTCTCGTACCTCTTCCAGCTTCCCGCCAACCAGCCGTACGGCGCGCCGAGCAATCCAGTTGCCGGGTTCACTGGCGATCTTCGCTTCTCCGGCTTCAATAGCCCTCCGCCTGCGGCCACTGCTCCGGGAGCCATCGCGAGTCCGTACACTCCGTACATCACCAGCGGATCTACATACGGCACCGGCAGCACCACATTTCCATACGGTCTGGGTAACGGCAGCGCGTTCAACGAGGGCGTGAGCAACGATCTCAAAACGCCCTATAACATCATGTTCAACTTCGGCGTGCAGCACGAGTTCCCGCAGGGCTTCATCCTCAAGGCCACCTATGTGGGCCGGCTGGGGCGGCGGCTGCTGGCCCAGGCCGACGCCAACCAGCTCATCGACTTCCCCGACCCGGCTTCAGGGGAACTGATGTCGCAGGCCTTCGCAAACATCACGAAAGAGATGAGGGCGACTGGCTCCGTCACTCCCGAGCCCTGGTTCGAAAATGTCGTTCAGCCGGGCGTGGGAGCGGCCTTTGGCTTTAATAACAACACCGAGTTGGTCGCCTATGGCTTCGATCCCCTCCCATATCGCGGCGATTTCGCCGATACCATTCAGGGGTTGGCGAGCCTCAACATATACTACAGCTATATATTCGGCGAAATATTTCCCTCCAATGTGGGCATGGGGTCGCAATACTCGGAGGATACTTACTACACCAACAAGGGCAACTCAAACTACCACGGATTCCTGGTCACGCTTCACAAGAATCCAGGTCACGGCATCCAGTTTGACCTCAACTACACGTGGTCGCACTCGATCGACAACGAATCGCTGATTGCCAACGCCGGAGCCCTCGGCGGTTATGGCTTCATCTGCGATGTCATGAGGCCGCGGGAATGCCGTGGAAACTCCGACTTCGATGTCACGCATTACCTCAATGGCAACATCATCTGGGAATTGCCCTTCGGTCATGGCCGCGACTTCGCTGCCACTTCGCCCTTGTGGGTGAACGAGATCATCGGCGGCTGGGATCTGAGCGGTCTTCCAAGCTGGCACACGGGAAACACATTCTTTGCCAACGCCAACGCATTTGTTGCCGGGTACGCAAACAACGCGCCAGCCATCCTGACTGGAAAGAAGTCAGACTTTGATACCCATGTTCACAAAGACTCCAGCGGAACGCTATGGGCGTTCAAAGCCAGCGACGATTCGCTCGTTAACGACTTCGAGGGCCCCATTGGCTTCCAGATTGGCAGCCGTAACAACCTCCGTGGCCCCCATTACTTCAACTTGGATTTGGGACTCGGCAAGACGTTCCCTATTTACAGGGAAAAGGTCAACCTGAAGTTCCGGTGCGATGCATTCAACGCCTTGAACCATCCGAGTTTTAGTGTCCCGTCCGTTGCAAGCGCCGATGACTTTGCGCACATGGACATTACCGAGAGTTCAGGTACTTTCGGCGTCATCACCGGCACCGCCAACGGGCCTCGCCTCCTGCAGGGGGCGCTACGGCTGGAGTTCTAAACCTTCACCGTCACACTCATCCAACCCAGAAGCCCCGGCATCGCGTCCGGGGCTTTTGCTTGGTGCAACTTTACGGTCGTGAGGTGCCAGTTGCCTGCCAGGTTTGCCGGCAAACGAGGGCACGTGGATCCCCCCAATCGGTCCAAATTCTGCAACATTCGTAACATTCCCTACAGAAATCCATAGACCCGAAGTCGGCCTTGAAGAAACTGGATCAGGAAACCCCTTATTCTTCAGCCCCTTTAGTCACTTCTGACGGGCGTCTTCAATTGGCACTTGAATTGCTCTGTCTTCCAGTAGAGATCCCCCGCAACATGTGGAGGTCGCATACCACGAGTCTGCTCTCTCGTGGATGACGTTGAGGGACGGCGATCGATTGTTTCTTGTTATTCTCGAATCAACTTGCGGGATCGGACTTGCCCTCCCCATCGAGCCTCCGAAAGCGCACAACCTGGGTCGTGAAGTTGCCTGCTAGGAGCTTCCGATGAAACTCAATTTTGGAGGAACTTCGATGAGGAACTGGCTCTGGACATTCTCTGCTCTGGCCGCTGTGCTTCTACTGCTGGCTCTGCCCTTGGGGGCGCAGCAAAGCGGAACTGTTAGCGGTGGCCTGAACGGAACCGTGGTTGACTCGAGTTCTGCGGTCGTGGCGGGCGCCACGGTCACGGTGACGGGTCCGCAAGGCTCGCACGTGATGACGACCGACTCGATGGGGCACTTTGGTTTTTCTGGACTTGTCCCAGGCTTCTACGATGTCAAGGTTGAGAAGACCGGGTTCAAGACCTATAAGTCGAGTCACAACGAAGTCGTAACCGACGTCTCCTCGCTAATGAATGTCACGCTGCCTGTCGGCAGCGCCGAAGAGACGATTCAGGTATCGGCATCGGCCGTCAGCATCGACACGCAGTCCACCGCAATCGATGCCAATCTGACGGATGTCTTCTATAACAGCGTCCCGATGCCGCGCGCCGTGAGCGCGATCTTCTATGCAGCTCCCGGAGTTGCAAATGGGCAAGTGGCCGGCGCTGCGAACCAGAACGGTCCCGGCGCCTCCAATCCCTCCATCGGCGGTTCCTCTGGCCTCGAGAACCTGTACGTGGTGGACGGCGTAACGATCACCGACCAGGCCTATGGCAGCCTCGGCACCTTCAACTCGAATTATGGATCGCTGGGCACCGGCATCAACCTGGCATTCATCAAGGAAGTGGACGTCAAGTCCTACGGGTTCGAGCCGCAATACGGCAAGGCCCAGGGCGGAATTGTCCAGATGGTCACCAAGTCCGGAGGCACCAGTTATCACGGAGCAATCGCCGCTTATGCCGGGCCGGGCTCATGGTATGCGGGCCGCAAGCAGTTCTACCAGTATGGCTACCTGCAAACTTACCCACGCGCCACCTTGTCGAGTCCTCACTACGACGGGGCGGTCGAATTTGGCGGCTTCGTTCCGCACTTCAGGGACAAGATCTTCTTCTTTGGCGCGTTCAACCCTGCGCTGGACCAGGATCTTCGCATTGCCGACCCGTTCTTCCCATACGCGCCAATCATCGCCCACGGGCCGTTTGCCTACAGCCAAACTACCGTGAGCTGGGCCGGAAAGCTGACCCTTAACCTCACCCCGAAGATCCAGTTAGAGGCGGCCGCCTTTGCCGATCCTTCGCGCCACAACAAGGTTCCCGACTCGCTGGCCACGACCAATATCCCGTCGTCGCTCAGCTCTTACCAGTGGGGATCGCGCGATACTCTGGGCCGCCTCAGTGCCACCATCACTCCCACCTGGATCGTGGATGCGTCGTATACGTACAACTACGACCACTTCATTGAAACCCCGGCCGTGAACCAGTACGCGATTACCGACCAGTCGCTGCAGGTTGCGGGCACGGGCGGGGCAATCGTCACCGGGTTCGGCAACTATTTTCCGTCAAGAGAAGGAACTTACAGCCTGATGGCGAACACACAGAAGACGGCCCGTTTCCTCGGTGAGCATACCTTCTCCGCCGGCTACTCCTACGACCACACAAAGTTCCTCTATCAGCCGTCCAAATCCGGCCCCCTCTTCACGATTCCCGACAAGAACGCCGCCGGAACGGCTTTGAACACGATCTTCTCGAACATTCCTGCCAAGGTCGCCGGGGCGATGACCAATGCTTCGTTCACGGTCACAGCCATCGACAAGACCAACCTGGCCGACACCACCTGCACCATCTGCCCGGTATGGAACGGCATGCGGGTCTTTGCATCCCAATTCCGCGGCACCTATGTCGGACTGTATGTGAACTCCCTTGAGCGGTACCATGCCGCCTACGGCGACGACACCTACACGATGAATCGTTTCCTCACTTTCGATCTCGGCTTGCGCTGGGAACAGGAGCGCGTTGGCGGAACGGTGCTGAAATATGTCTTCGGCGGAAACTGGTCGCCGCGCCTTGGCCTCAATATCGATCCATTCGGCGACCGCAAGGGCAAGTTCTTTGTCAACTATGGCCGCAACTTCTGGGCCTTGCCGCTGGATGCGGCCAACCGTCAGCTTGGCAACGAACAGGACGATACGGCCTTCTACTTTGCCCCGGTTGTGCAAAACGGCGCGCTGGTCGTCATACCGGACGATGCACATAACCTGAACGGTATGCCCAAGGCCACCGACTCAACCGGCGCCGTTTCGACTTTCAGCGCTCCGAACTTCTCATCTTCGACCGGGGAAGGCATCATCCCTGGAACCAAGGCCGAGTATGAGAATGAGATTGTGGTCGGCGTCGAGCGCGAGCTCAAGAGCGGGCTCGTGGTCAAGGCGCGCTACGTCGATCGCCGCCTGGCGCGCGTTATCGAGGACATCGGTTCGCAGTCGCCGGAAGGTTCGTCAATTGGAACTAATTACAACGGCGGCATCGCCAACCCGTCCTCCAGCACGGATATCGCAGTCAATGAGAACGAGGTCACGTACACTCCGGCGCAGTGGGCCGCGGCGAACCCGAACGCTGGCCAACCCGGCTGGGTATATGCTCCTCCGGCGTCTGGCTGCACCACCGGCAACGACACCTTCTTTTCTGCCGGCGGCATTTGGGTGGATGGAAACAACACTCCTCTCGGGGGCGCCTGCTTCTTGAACCTCGCCACCATGGATGCCGGGCCGGGCGACGGCAAGCCCGACGGTTTTGTGAATCCTGAGCGCAAGTACCAGGCCCTTGAGCTGGAAATCGACAAGCGCTACAGCAATCACTGGATGGCGGTGATGAACTATCGCTTTGCCAATCTCTGGGGCAACTATGAAGGCGCCTACCGCAACGACAACGGGCAGTCGGACCCTGGCATCAGCTCGTTGTTCGACTTTACAGCCGGCGATCTGAACCTCCTCGGCGATCAATTCAAGCCGGGTTACCTGAGCACGGACCGGCGCGTTGTAGGCAACCTGTTCCTGAGCTATACGGCCGCAGCCGACAGCCGGTTCGTCCATGCGCTCAAGGGGCTCACAACCGGTGTAGGTCTCCGCGGAGAATCCGGTGTTCCACTCAGCTATCTGGGCGATCACCCTGCCTACCTCAACCAGGGTGAAGTACCGCTCGGTGGGCGTGGCGCGGCAGGCCGCACGCCGGCTGCTGTCCAGCTCGACTTGAAGGGTGAATATGCTCTTCACATTCACGAGAGCAACGTACTGAAGCTGGGACTGGATGCAATCAATGTCACCAACTCGCAACCCATCGGGGGCAAGGTCGAATACACGCAGCAGCCGGCAAACGGCTACCCGGTGGTTGGAAATACGCCGAATCTGAACACGGACTACGGACGCCCAACATATTTCCAGGGTCCGTTTTATGCCCGGGCGACCATCCGCTGGGAGTTCTAGAGCCGCTACAATCTAATTAGAGGGGGAGAGAGGTCCACTCTCTCCCCTTTGTTTTCTTATGGAGTATTTTCTCTTGCGTTCCATCTTCTCCCGCACTCTGGCTCGGGTTCTCATCCTCACTTGCCTTGCTACGTTTGCGCATGCGGCCGACCGCTCGAAGAATCTGCCTCCGCTCTATCGGCACTGGCTGAACGAAGAGGTCAATTACATCATCGACAGCAATGAGAGGAAGCAATTCCTGTCTCTCACGACCGACGTTCAGCGCGATAGCTTTATTACGGCATTTTGGAAGATTCGCAATCCCGAGCCCAATTCCGAAACGAATACTTACAAGGATGAGCACTATCGCCGGCTGACCTATGCCAACGAACACTATGGCAGCATCGCGGCGCAGGATGGCTGGCGGACCGATGAGGGGCGAATCTATATCGTTCTCGGTCCACCGAAACAAATCATGACTTACCCCGCGGCCCGCAATGTGAGGCCGATGGAAATCTGGTTTTATCAGAGTCCCAGCCTTGCATTGCCGTCGTACTTCAACCTGTTGTTCTACAAGCGCAGTATCGGCGAACCGTATTCGCTTTACTCTCCGCTTTCGGACGGCCCGGCACGCTTGGTTTCATCGCTCGAGGCCCTGAACGATCAGAAGAAAAGCCTCGACATCCTTCGCAAATCGCTTGGGGACGAGGTTGCTACAACTGCGCTCAGCCTCATTCCGGGAGAGTCGGTAAATTTTGACGATTACGCGCCGAACATGTCGTCAGATCTGTTGCTGAACATGATCGCAGGATTGCCGGATAATCCCCTTACCCAGGAAGAACTGAACTTGAACCGGCTGCGCGAGCACGTGACCATGAGCCTGGTCATGGAAGGCCAGGAAGTGGTGAATTCTTACAACGTCTTCCGCGATGAGCAAGGGCGGGAGACGCTCAACTATCTAATGCGTTTCATGCTTCCCGATCCCAAAATCGTGGCACAGCGCGAAGACGGCAGCTTCCATTACGATCTCACGCTTCGCACCACAGTGACGACTGCCGACAACAAACCGGTCTACGACCAGGAAGATTTCCTTACCGGCAATTTGACTGAAGCGCAGGCCGAGATCGCGAAGAAGAAAGACTTTGCTGCTGAAGATCGCCTTCCGCTTGCACCGGGGAAATACACGATCGTTGCTACTCTGACCAACAATCTGGACAAGATCGCCACGAGACAGCATGTCAGTGTCACCGTACCCGAGGTCGGCGGCCAGAACATAGCCATCTCCAGTCCGTTGGCTTATGCCGCGCCTGCAGCCGTGAAAGATCCGCATGGCGTGTTGCCTTTCAGCATTGCCGGACTGCGCTTCACGCCGCGCGGGGCGCAGAACGTCTACATACGCCAGGGCGAGCGGCTGCCGCTGGTCTTTCAGTTGTGGCTCGATCCCAAGACATCCGCAGCGCCACCCTCGGAAAAGATCCACCTCCACTACGTGTTCGGTTCCATTGCTGCTTCCCACGACGAGGCTTCGCACGAGGATGAAGAGGTGGACGGGGGAAGCCGGGATCAGGCGGGAAACCTGCTCACTGGCCATACGCTCGCCACTTCAGCTTTGCTGCCCGGCTCCTACCAGGTGGTTGTGAGCGCGAACCGGGAGGGAGAACAGCGAACTGCGTACGCCACGCTCAGTCTGCACGTTGCAGCGGATACGGATTACATCGACGCATGGACAGCCTACGGCCCCGCGGATGCCGGTGGAGAAGCGGTGGACGACCTCAAGCGGGGCCTTTCGGCTGAGGCGCAGGGAGCGGATGCAGAAGCGCAGATCTCTTTCAAGCGGGCTCTGGCAGAAGGCCAGGGAGACTTGCGTCCGCTCGATAGCTTGGCGGCGTTGCTGGCGCGCAAGGGAATGAGCGAACAACTCGCAGCATTGAGCCAGGAGCCCATACTCGCGAAGACCGCCGCCAACCCTTCAACATTGCTGGCGATTGCCTGGGCGCTGAACAAGAGCGGAAATCCCAAGGCTGTCGTTCGCTTGCTTGAGGCACAGATTGCCCTCCAGTCACCAAGCGTCGATCTCTACAATGCTCTGGCAAACGCTTGCCAGGCGTCCGGAAACACGAGCCGGGCGAACGAAGTGCGCGCCCTTGCGGCGAATCTGAAGAAATAGCGGCGCAAGTGCTGGCGCCGAGCGGGGGTCGATCAGTGCTTCTTTGCGGCCTTTTTGGCCTTCGCACGAGTGACCGCCTTCTTGAGAGGAGCTTTGGCAGCCTTGCTATTCGCTGCGGGGAGGTGCAGTGTCGCCGCCGCTTTCCTCCTGGCTGCTTTGGCGGGCTTCGCCTTTGTAGCAGCCTTTTGGCGGACCACACGCGTCTTTTCCTTGAGCGCGGCCGTCAGCTCGGCGTCAAATTCTGTCGGCGACATTGGCCTTGCCGATTTGCGTAGCCGCTCGATGTCGTAGAAGGCGCGGCGCTCGGCGAGAAAGACGTGGATCACAAAGTCCACATAGTCGAGCAGAATCCACTCGCCGTTCCGGCGGCCCTCCACGGAGTTTGGGTAAACGCCGAAATTGCGCTTGAGCCGCAACTCGATCTCATCGGCGATGGCAATGGCTTGCCGGTTATTCGTGGCCGAGGTGACCAGGAAGAAGTCAGAGAGGCCAGAGTCGACTGGATCGAGCTCGAGGATGCGGGTGTGCTGGCCTTTTTTCTCTTCACAGACCTCGGCTGCGGCCTGCACCAGGATGCGCGTCTGTTTCTGCGCCTGCGGTATGTTCATGCGATGGGAAGTTTCTCCAAACTCATCGTAGCCTGTCTCTTCGGCGCGGGGCAAGCTGCAGTCCGGTGAACAGGAAACAGTGGGCAGTGGTCAGTCGACGGCCGAAGAGGCGCGGATCCCCGAGCGATAGAGGCCGTGCGCCCGAATGTACTCTGCGACCGCGTCGGGGAGAAGCCCCCTTTCCGCCGCTGCACGGGCCTGCGCGCCCCTTGGCTGCCTGGCGATCCCCCGCTGGATCCTCTCGCGAATCTCCGTTGCGCTGATCTCCACATCCAGCCCCGGCAGCACATAAAAGGGCGCGCGGTCATTGGCCTGATTCACAACAAAGAATGCTTGGACCTCGACACCGGACTCACGGTGATCGCTGGCCGGCGCAGGTTCAAGAGTGAGCCCTTTAGGCAACGCTGCCTTCAGTCCATCCAGCGCCTGGCCAGGCCGCGAGGCCACGATCAACGCCGCCGCAAACGGAATCTCCGCGGCGCGATGCCAGCGCCGCATCCCGAAGAATGCGTCCGCGCCCATCAGGCAATAAAGCGCGCAGTCAGGCTCGAGAGTGACACGCAGGCCTTCCAGCGTGTCGATTGTGTAGTTGGGTGCGAGGCTGCGGCCGCCTGAGTGCCTGGGCGCGTCGGCCAGCGAGACTGAGAAACCCGGCTCGCCTTCGATGGCCAGCCGTGTCATCGCCAACCGCTCCGCGAAGCTCGCTGCCGATCCTTCAGGCTTCAGCGGCTGTGCGCCCACCGGAGCGAAAAGCACCGTATCCAGCCGGAACGCGGCGCGTGCAGCGCGCGCCACCGCCAGGTGGCCCAGGTGCGGAGGGTCGAAGCTTCCGCCATAAAACGCGACCCGTTTCCCGCCGTGGCAAGCCTGCCCGTCCTGGCGCGGTAGATCGGCGCTGTCCGGCTGGTTCATGGCTTCATCGTACCGCGTTGCCTTGCCCTCCCTCCGCCGTCCGCTGCAGCGAACAGGTTTGTTCAGCGGCCGCCAAGCCATCGGCTACAATCGAATCGAGGATTGAATCTCAGACCGTCCCAGCCGCCATGCGATATCTCATTGCCTTCTTGTCCCTTGCCGGTGTTTTCGTCTCTTCGCTTGCGCTTCAAACCCACTACTCTACGGTCACTGAGCCTTGCTCCATCAACGAGCGCTGGGACTGCGGCATCGTGAACCACAGCTCGTATTCCGTCGTCGCGCACGTTCCTGTCGCGGCCATTGGCATCGCGGGCTATCTGTTGTTGTGCGTGTTGGCGCTGGCGCGGCGGCGCATCCTGCTTCTCGTCGCCGCTCTCCTCGCCTTGGGCTTCGCGCTGCGTCTTTCCAGCATCGAGAAAAATGTCCTCGAGGTCTGGTGCCTCTATTGCGTCATCTCGCAGGGAATCATCGCTCTTGTCACGCTGCTCAGCGCCGCTTGGCTCATCGCAACGCAGATCTCGAAGGTGCGCGCGCGCAAGGCGGCATAGCGACCGCTGGTAAGCACGCCGGACTCAGCGCCAGACACGCACCGACTCTCCCCCACCCCTCGCGCTGATAAACTTGAATCACACACATGCTTACTGACTGGTACGCGCGCCGGATGTACGCGTGGGAAACGCGCCTGAGCGCGCGCGACGAAAATCGCGTGGTGCGCCCGCTGGAGTGGGGCTTTGAGTGGGTCACACCATTTCTTGAGTCGCACGGCTTCGACGCTGCCGTGCCCGATCCCGATGCGGTGCGCGACCACGCAGCGGCAGAGGCCGCGATGCTGCGCATCAACGAGCTCCTCGTCCGCCACAGCGACGTCTTCTTCGGCTACAAGCCCCCTACGGACTACCGGCTGGAAGAGCGCTATCCCCAGCTCTTCCCCACCAACGTGCGTCCCGAAACACTCGCCAAAGACGCAGCACTCAAGCAACAAGCCGCCGAGGGCAAGCTCCCCAAAGCGCAGTATCTCCGCTTCACCTCGCCGGAGCGCACGCCGTATCCTGAAAACGATCTGGTCAACGCGCGCTGGTATCCCGCTCCTGCGCACAAAGATCCCGCCCGGCCCAGGCAGGCCATCGTCGTCCTGCCGCAATGGAATGCCGACGGCTTTAGCCACAACTCGCTGTGCAGGCTCTTCAATCGCATGGGTGTCTCCGCGCTGCGGCTCTCCAAGCCCTATCACGATATTCGCCGTCCCGTGGAGCTGGAGCGCTCCGACTACGCCGTCAGCGCCAATATCGGCCGCACCATTTCCGCCTGCCGCCAGGCGGTGGTCGATATCCGTTGCTGCCTCGATTGGCTTGAGGAGCGGGGCTATGAGCACTTCGGCGTTCTGGGCACGAGCCTCGGCTCCTGCTACGCGTTTCTGGCCAGCGCACACGATGCGCGGCTGCGCGTGAATGCCTTCAACCATGCGTCCACTGCGTTCGGCGACGTGGTCTGGGCCGGGCAAAGCACGCGCCACATTCGCGAGGGAATCGAAGCTGCAGGCCTGACGCAGGAGCGCCTTCGCGCGCTATGGGCCGCCATCAGCCCGGTCAGCTACTACGCGAGATATGTCGGCGCCGAGGCCGGCGGACCTGGCAAACGTGCGCTCTTCGTTTACGCAAACTACGACCTGACTTTTCCCAGGGAGTACTCGCTCCAGGTGGTTGAGGCGGCACGGCGCTCGACTCTGAATCACGAAGTGCGCGTGCTGCCCTGCGGCCACTACACCACCGGCGAAACTCCCTACAAATTCATCGATGGCTGGTACATTGGGTGGTTCGTTTACCGCGCATTTAAGGCACTGCGTGAAGAGAAAGCGGCGGGACTCAACGCGGCTGACGCGCGGGAAGTGAAAGAGGAAATGCTGTCCCATTAGCGCGTCGGTCCGAGAAGAACGCGTCGATAGTTACTTCACGCCTGGCGTCTTCGCCAGAATCGAACAGTGTTTGCGCCCGCCGGAGGCCTTCTTGCATTTATCCATTGCCCCGCTGTCGGCCAGCGATTGATCGAAGGCTGCTGCAAAGATCGACAGTTGACCGCCTTCATCCACGACCAGCGTCTTGAAGGGCGGGGCAAGCAGAAAGCGCCTCCACATCTCCTTATCCTTGTCTCCCAGAGCGGCAGGCATGGGTACGTCGGGCGGCTCCGGCGCGGGCAGCACCGTATCGCCGAGAGGCAACAGACTCTGTGCTTTCAGAAACGCGGTCACCGTATCGGACCACATCGCGACGTGCGTATACAGATGGTGCCCATCCTCTCCATCCGGCGGAGCCATCACAAACTGGTTCATGCCGCCGCCCTTCTTATACGCGGCATCGAACTGTTGCGCCATCGCCGGCGGAAACCAGTGGTCGTTCTCGGCATAAATCCAGAGCATTGGCAGATCGCCGTGCTTATGCGCGTTCTTGCCAAAGTCACGAAATGCATCGATCACCCCGTCCAGGTTGCAATTATGCTCATGCCCGTCGCCGCCCCGGCCTCCGGCGAAGCTGATTGCCGCCTTCAACCCCTTCGGCGGATCGGCCGAAAGCGCCACCTGCGCAAAGCCTCCGGTCGACACGCCGACGCTCAGCATCGTGTTCCCGTCCACCTCCGGCAGGCTCCGGGCAAACGCCATCACCGCGCGCAGATCGTCCGCACTTGCCTCGCCGGCCTGTTCAAAGCTCCCACCCCGGAATCCGCAGCCGCCGTTGGTCGAGTCCTGCTGTCCGCCTGAGCGCCCGTATCCTCTGCGCACAACCACTAGGGCCACGTATCCGCGCTGCGCGAACCACTGTGCCTGAGAAAACTGCGCCCAAGGAGTTAAATGCGCGCGGACATCGGGTTCGTTCGACGTGCCATGCGTCAGCACCACCAGCGGATGCCGTCCCGGCAATTCCATATACACTTCCAGCACATCCAGCCCGTTAGGGAAGGCCTGGGGCGCCTGCACCCACATCTCCTTTGCCACCAAATGCACTGGTCCGTGCGCCGGCTCCTGTGCTGAAGCCGTCCCGGCCACGCCGGGCGCGGTTTCCTGTGCCCTCGAAAACGCGATGAAAGTTGCTCCCAGAACAACAGGAAGCAGCAAAGTCCATGATGCTCGCATGCGCAACAGTACAGCCGATCGTGGATGTCATGTCAAGATCGGCTTTCAGCACAGGGGATTTACGAAGGACTTCGACTTCGCCATCAAGGATGGGCTCCTGACCACGAGTGCAGTGCAGGGCGTCTTCTTGCCGCCGACCCACGGAGCCTTTTTGCGTTATCGCACCTTGCTCAAATCCATTCGCAGGAGTTTCGCCGGGTCGAGATACGCCCCCCGCCAGCGCACCGCCCAGTGCAGATGCGGCCCCGTCACGCGCCCCGTAGCTCCACTCAGCCCGATGCGCTGGCCCAGGCTCACGCGCTCGCCCTCATGCACGTCGATGCGGCTCAAATGCATCGAAATCGTAAACAGCCCCAGTCCATGATCGATCGCTACGCAGTTTCCCTCGTAGTAGAGAGGCCGCGCCAGCACCACCACCCCGCTGTTGCCGGCGCGCACCGGCGTGCCCGTCACGGCGCGAAAATCCATCCCCTTATGGATGCTGGCGAGTTCTCCGTTGAATGTGCGCCGCGTGCCAAAACTGTCGGTCGGGCCGGCACGTACTGGCGCGCGAAAGTCTCCGGACCACAGCGGCTCCGTCGCGCTCGCCGCAAACACCTTGTCCTTCAGCTCGCTCTCGGCCTTGATCCGCTCCAGCTCCTCAGGCCCCGGCTCAACAAACTTCGGCGCCACGGTCAAAGTGCTTGTCCGGTAGTGCGCGGGATGAATCTCGACCGTGCGGCTCAAGTCGATCGGCGCGTTCGCCTCCGTCCGCGCAGAGATGCGCAGGATCGAAGGCCCGGCCGGCGATTCAACATCAACGCCCGCCAGCGCATACCAAGCCTGCCCGTCGCGTCCGCGAAAAAACTCCAGCTTTCGGTCCAGCCATTCGCCCTCCACCGTCGCGCCCGCCGGCGCATTCACGCGAATCAACTCCGGCGATCCAGCCACGACCGCAGCCGGAGTGATCGTTACTTCGTCACTCGAAGATTCCGTCTGCGCTCTGCAGGGCAGCGCCGCAATCACCGCCGCCAGAACCAGCCAAAATGCAAACCGCGGAATGCGCGCGCCAGTCATGCAATCAGCATACCGGGGGTGTTCCACGGTGCGATGCTCACCTGGTTGTTTCCGGCCGCGGATGCGCGGCCTTCCATGCGGCCACTCGATCCTGAACGTCGGCCAGCTCGTCGGCGGTGATGCGCATGCCGATCATCTGCCGGTTCGCCGCATACTTCTCCTGGTTCGGTCCTTTTTCAGACGCGGCAAGGTCGAACCAGAAGTAAGCCTCCACGTCGTCGTGCGGCACGCCTTGACCCATTGAGTAGAGCACGCCCAGCGTTCCCTGCGCGCCCACGTCTCCCTGCTCGGCAGCCTTGCGGTACCACACCGCCGCCTGCTCCATGTCGCGCGGAAAGCCCTTGCCCCCGTCGCGGTAAAGCGCGGCTAAATGGAGTTCGCCGTCAATGTTGTTTTGATCGGCAGCCTTTCGGTACCACGCCGCGGCCTGCGTGTAGTCGCTCGCGATCTGCACTTTGTCGTGCGCGATTGTCGCAGCCTGCGCGTAGCTCTCGCCAAGAGCAACCTGAGCCGTTGCGTCGCCGGCGTTGGCCTTGGCCAGCAAGCCGGCGTCAATCGTTGGCGCCTGGCTCGCAGCCTGCGCGACCGCTAGAGCGGACGCGGCTGCGCAGATCGATACCAAAGCGAGTTGCTTCCCTCGGCCTTTCACTGAATCCTCGATCAGCGACGAAAGTCAGTGCTGAACCCAGTTTACGAGATCGGCAAGCCGCGTGGACGAGGTCGACCTATGATCCCAAAGGGGAACAAGCTAAAATTTCAGATATGACTGACCGCATGTCGCTCACCCTCGCCCAAGTCGACCCCGAAGTGGCTGCCGCTCTTGACCAGGAAACTCTCCGCCAGCACGAGGGGCTGGAGATGATTGCCAGCGAAAACTTCGTCTCCGAGGCAGTCCTCGAGGCGGCCGGCTCGGTATTTACCAACAAGTATGCCGAGGGCTACCCAGGGCGCCGCTATTACGGCGGCTGCGAGTACGCCGACATCGTGGAGAACCTGGCTCGCGACCGTGCGCGCCAGCTCTTTGGCGGCGAGCACATCAACGTGCAGCCGCACTCCGGTTCGCAGGCCAATGCATCCGCCTACGCGGCGGTGTTGCAGCCGGGCGACACCATTCTCGGCCTTGACCTTTCTCATGGCGGCCACCTCACCCATGGCCACCGGCTCAGTTTTAGTGGCAAGTTGTATCGCCCCACGTTCTATCACGTCCGCCGCGACACAGAAAGCATCGACTACGACGAGTTAGAAGCTGTTGCTGTCCAGGAAAAGCCAAAAGTCATCATCGGCGGCGCCAGCGCCTATCCGCGCCTGTGGGACTTTGCCCGCATGCGGCAGATTGCCGACAAAGTAGGCGCGGTGTATATCTTCGACATGGCGCACATCGCCGGTCTGGTTGCGGGCGGCGTGCATCCTTCGCCCGTCCCTCACGCGCAGATTACAACCACCACCACGCACAAGACCCTGCGCGGTCCCCGCGCCGGCCTGATCATTTGCACGCAGGATCTGGCTGCGGCCGTCGACAAGGCAGTCTTTCCCGGCCAGCAAGGGGGCCCGCTCATTCACATCGTGGCAGCGAAAGCAGTCGCGCTCGCTGAGGCCCTGCGCCCCGAGTTCCGCAACTACTCTGCGCAGATCGTCTCCAATGCCAAAGCTCTCGCTGAGGGCCTGCAAGCCGCCGGCTTCCGCCTCGTCTCTGGCGGCACCGACAATCACCTCATGCTCGTCGATGTCTTCGAAAAAGGCATCCTCGGGTCCGAGGCCGAGCTTGCGCTGGGCAAGGCTGGGATCACTGTGAATAAGAATTCCATTCCTTGGGACACCAATCCGCCGCTCAAGCCCTCGGGCATTCGCGTAGGCACGCCCGCGCTTACCACTCGCGGCATGAAAGAGCCCGAGATGCGCCAAATCGCCGTGTGGATCGCCAAAGCTCTCGAACTGCGCAGCAACGATGCGGCCCTTGCGCGGATTCGCGGCGAAGTGGCCGAGATGGCCAACCAATTCCCGCTCTATGCCTGGCGGCGCTCGCCGGTCGCAGTCACTGCGTAGCAGAGCAGCGGGCTCACAACACGGCATAAGTCCCACCGTCGCTGCGAAACTGCCATGGGCGGCTATCTTCCTGCGCAAGGATTTCACGTGCCGGATCGCGTCGCACTGTGCAAGAATTCCGGTGGGCAACCTGGAGGTCGCCTTTGCCATCGAATGAAACCGATGATGGGTAACTCGCTCATTCTCTGCGGTCATCAGGAGGAATCGATGAAGTTCATGCAAATCGCGTTCGCAGCTTTGCTCGTTTTCGCGGCGCCGGCGTTTGCGCAGCATCCGAAGGGTGGCCACCCGGTGGCCCCGTCGCACGGTCCCGCGCCGGTTCATGGAACTCCACCCGCTCCCGCACCCAACCGTAACTATGTCGACCAACCCGGACATCCCAATGCTCCCCACGTCGATAACGGCCGCAAATGGGTTGGCCATGATACCGGCCCCAACGATCCGAACTACCATCTCGACAATCCATGGGCACACGGCAAGTTCACCGGCGGCTTTGGCCGCGGGCACGTGTGGCGGCTCGCCGGTGGTGGTCCCAGCAGGTTCTGGTTCAACGGATGGTACTGGTCGGTCGCGGCTGCCGATTTAGCCTTCTGCTCCGACTGGCTCTGGGACTCGGATCAAATCATCATCTACGATGATCCGGACCACATCGGCTGGTATCTTGCTTACAATGCGCGCCTCGGCACCTATGTTCACGTCGAGTATCTTGGCATGTAGTTTGTTTGATTCGGAAACAACTTCGGCAATTTGGAAAGAAATGCGGCAGGATAGGCAGATGACCTATCTTGCCGCAGTATCTTCGACCGCGGTGGCAGCGGCCCGGCCGTTGGCGCGAACATATCTCGAACCTGCTCGTAGGGCCAACTTTCTCTCCAGCCATAACAAGCCGTCGAAGGGTATCGAGAGAAAAGCCGCTATCTATTGCCTACACCGCAAGCTGGAACAATGAAGAGAAAGTTAGAAACCGCGCACAACGGCATCAAACCTGCGCAGATAGAAGGAAGCCGATGACCTTTGCAGAGTAGGAATGCTTGCCTGTTCTGGTAATTCCACCTAAGTGCCGAAAAATTCCATGCAGAAAGCTGTGCAGATATGGAGTTTTTGAATTATCCTCACACTATGGCTATAGAAAACATTCTTGCCCAATTAGACTCCGAGATTGCAAGGCTCAAGCAGGCGCGTTCTCTGCTGGCCACAATCGGAACCGCAGCCACCAAAGCCGGACGCAAAGCCAAGAAGGCCTCCGCCAAAGCCAAGCCCAGGAAGAAGCGCGTGCTAAGCGCCGATGCGCGCAAGCGGATCGCCGATGCGCAGCGCAAGCGCTGGGCCGCACAGCGTGCCAAGGCGAAAGTAAAAGCATAGCCGGTGAGTCATCGGATTCGTCGTCTCGTGCAACCGGCAGCGTGGTTCAGTTGCAGGGAAGTATTGCCTTTACGCACTGCCTGCTCATAAGTTGGTTATGGCGCGCCTCTGTGTCGGACGATGCACGCGTTGTTCGCCTACCATCCAGTCATCCTCAACGCGCCGCTGTTCCGCAGCCGAGGGGAATCTTGCGTTCCCAGCTGCGGAAGACTTGGGTCGGCTGGCAGACGCGCAGCTTGCCTCGGGAACGATAGGCGATTCTCTCGCGACATACGATAGCGCCGCTTACGACCTCGCCGCAGCCGCCGCCCCGCGGACACGCGACCTGTCATCCATCCTGAGCTTTGTAGTCTCCCTATCCCAGTGACGACATCATCAGCATGCGCAGCTCGGTCATCTCGTCGATGGCGGCGCGAATGCCTTCGCGGCCAAGGCCGGAATCCTTGACGCCGCCAAACGGCATGGGATCAAGGCGCCAGCTCGGCGTGTCGCCCACAATCAGCGCGCCCACTTCCAGCTCGCGATAAGCAGTTAGGATGCGCCCCGAGTCGCGCGTGAGCAGGCCGGCCTGCAACCCATACTTCGAGTGATTCACTTGGGCTAACGCGTCCTCGAAGTCGTCGTACGGGTCAATCAGGACCACCGGCCCGAAGATCTCCTCGTCGCGAACCTTCATGCCGGGCGCGGTCGCGGTCAGGATGGCCGGTGTAATCACGGAGCCCTTGCGTTCCCCGCCGGCCACCAGCTTGGCCCCGCTCTCCACTGCCTCCTTCACCCACGCTTCCACGCGCTCCGCTTCGCCCAGCCTGATGAGCGGTCCGACTTCGGTGGCTTCGTTCGATGGATCGCCAATCACCAGCTTGGCCGCGTGCTCAACCACTTTCCACAAAAAGCTCTGGAAGACGCTGCGCTGCACAAAGACGCGTTGCACGCTGATGCACGACTGGCCCGCATAATTAAAGGCCGCATGCGTGGTGCGCAACGCCGCGGCGTCCAGGTCCGTCCAGTCGCCGTGCACTACAAGCGCGGCGTTCCCGCCCAACTCCAGCAGCACACGCTTGCGCCCGGAGTGCGCCTTCAGTTCCCAGCCCACCTTGGCCGAGCCGGTAAAGCTCACCAGCTTGATGCGATCTTCTTTTTCCGCCAGCCACGCTGTGTCGGCGTTGTCGAGCGGCAACACGGCCAGCGCCTCTTCGGGCCAGCCGGCTTTCAGAATCACTTCGCCCAGCGCCAGCGCGGTGAACGGCGTCTGTGGCGACGGTTTCACGATCACCGGGCAGCCCGCGGCCATGGCCGGCGCCACCTTGTGCGCCACCAGGTTCAACGGAAAATTGAAGGGCGTGATCGCCAGTACCGGCCCGATCGCGAAGCGCTGCACCAATCCCCAGCGGCCCTCGTTGCCTTCGGTCAAATCCAGAGGAATGCTCTCGCCGCCCAGTCGCGCAGCCTCCTCCGCGGCGGTCTTGAAGGTGAGCACGGCGCGATCCACCTCCGTCCGCGCCATGCGCACAGGCTTGCCCGCCTCGGCCACCATGAGCTGCGCAAACCGCTCCTTCTGCTCAATCAGCGCGGCAGCCACGTCCTCCAGAATCTCGCGGCGCTTCCACCGCGGCAAAGCGCGCGTGCGGCGTAAGCTCGCAGACGCGTGATTCACTGCCTGGCGCGCATCCGCTCGCGTCGCCACGGTCACGCGTCCCACCAGGCCCTGGTCCCACGGCGACCGCACCTCAAGCGCCTCTCCGTCAGTCCATTCCTTGCCGCACAACAGAAATCCGGTCTGCGATCCCGGCCGCATTTTCATGGCGAAGCTCCTGAATCTACTCTTTGATGGTAAAGCGGCCGGGCAAGAGCTGTCCGTCGTCAAGTCACGTTGCTTTGAGATCTCGGTCCGAATTGGGGATGGATTCCGCGTCCGGCATCGCCGCGCCGCAAATGCGGTATAGTGGCAGCAAATCAAAACAGACCCACGCCGGACTCGCGAGAACCCCTCAAGAAGGATAGGACGATGCCCAATTCATCAAGCGATCAGCCCCCTCAGGTCACTTCGTCGCAAATCTACTCACAGCCGCTATCCCCTCCAGAATCCTTTGGCGCTCCCATACACAAATCGAATTCCCCGGTCCTGAAGGCCGTTCTGATCGTTGTTGCAATCTTTATTGGCCTGGGCGTTATCGGCGTCGGGGTTGTTGGCTTCGGAGTATGGTATCTCGCGAGATCCGTTCACGCGGTGCCTTCCGCCACGTTCACTGAAAGCGATCTCGGTATCGCAATCTACCCCGGCGCCGAGCCGAGCTTGACGGGCTCTCGCGCGGAAATAGTTGGGAAAACCGTCGTGAGCGCCGTCTATTTCACTCGGGATCCGGTGGACCAGGTGATCGCTTTCTACAAGGACAAGGCCGGCCCCACCGCACATTTCCTCACGACGGCGCACGGTTCGGAGTTCCGTCTATCCGCGGGCACGGGAAATACCACGACAGTGGGCATCATGCGAATCCCCGACGCATCGGGCGGCAAGACTCGCATCCACATTCGCCACGCTACCCAAACTGCGGCTCAGCATTGATCGCCGCACGGCCTCCCTTTTGCCTTTTCTGTTGAGCGCTTGACTCTGGAACGCATTCGGCGGTTAATACTGAATTTGCGATGGCGAGAAATGGTACAAGCCGCCCCTTGAAGTCGGGTGAACTCGCTCGGGCCGCGGGCATAAGTCCTGACACGCTCCGTCACTACGAGAAGCTGGGCCTTCTTCCAACCCCGGTCCGCAGCCAGGGAGGATACCGCCTTTACCCGCCTGATACCTTGCCTCTCGTCCAGATGATTCGAAGCGCGATTCGTGTCGGCTTCACCCTCTCGGAGCTCGGAGATGTCCTGAAGCAACGACGGGCGGGCCGCGCGCCCTGCCGCAAAGTTGCCGATTTAGGTGCCCGGCATTTGGATGCGCTCAACCAGAGAATTCTCGATCTCACGCGGCTGCGGGACTGGCTCTCTGCAACTGTTGAGACATGGCAATCCCGGCTGCAAACACTCAACAGCGGCGAGAGCGCAAAATTCCTGGAATCGCTCCCAAAGCCAAACGAACTCGACTCGATAATCTCAGGAGGAAACCGCCTTGAAGATAGCTCTGCTGGCGTGCTTCGCGCTCGCCTCCCTGACAATCCACGCGCAAGACACCACGCAAGGCCCACGGCGCCAGGAATCCACTGACCAGCACGCGGCAGGCGTGGACATGCGCGGGGACCATGCAATGGGATTCTCGCACGAGAATACGAAACATCACTTCAAACTATTGTCCGACGGCGGCATCATCGCGGTCGATGCCAATAGTGGCACGGATGCGGCCACCCGGGACCAGATCAGAGAACATCTCAAGCATATCGCCAGAATGTTCAACGCGAATGACTTTGAAATCCCGATGTTCATCCACGATACGATTCCTCCCGGCGTCCCGGTGATGAAGAAGAAGCAGGGCGAGATTACATACACCTACATGCCGACAAAACGAGGAGCTAAGGTAAGAATCGTAACGCATGATTCCGAGGCGCTCAAGGCGGTCCACGAGTTTCTTGCCTTCCAGATCGAAGACCATAGAACCGGGGACTCAACCAACGGGAAATAGGCGTAGCTCGAGCGGCGAGTTCCGTGCGGTACACTCCATCCATGATTCACGACGGCCGCAGCCAAAAACTTCCCTTTGATCCTGCGGCGGCAGTGGCGCACCTGCGTGCGCACGACGCGAAACTCGCCGCGCTCATCGATCGCGCCGGCCCGTTCACCCTACGCCTCGACCGCACGGCCTCGCTCTTCGAGTCTTTGCTCGAATCGATTCTCTACCAGCAGTTGCACGGCAAGGCCGCGGCCACCATTCACGGCCGCGTGCGCGAGTACTTCGGCGGCGACCCCACGCCGCAGCTTCTACTCGACACTCCGGACGAGCCGCTCCGCTCCGCCGGCGTCTCCGGTAACAAGATCAAGGCGCTGCGCGACCTCGCCGCCCGCACCCTCGATGGCACCGTGCCCCCGCATGGCGCCATTCGCAGAATGCCAGACGCCGAGATCGTCGAGCGCCTCACGGCGGTGCGCGGCATCGGCACATGGACCGTGGAAATGCTGCTCATCTTTCGCCTCGGACGCCCCGATGTACTTCCCGTCACCGACTACGGCGTGCGCAAGGGCTTCGCGCTCACCTTCCAGCGCGTTCCCAAATCCCGCGCGCTCGAAGCAGCGGATCTGCCCAAACCCGACGTAATCCTCCGCCGCGGGCAGCGCTGGGCGCCCTACCGCTCCGTCGCAAGTTGGTACCTTTGGCGCGCCTGCGATCTGGCCAAGAACACCGCCCCTGCAGGACGTTCAGCTCGATAGCCGTAAAATAGCTTGAGCGGCCGGCAAGGACCTTAGGCGGCGCTCGTCATCGGAATCCTCATGCCTCCTGGAAAGCGCTTCGTTTGCATTCACGGTCACTTTTACCAGCCGCCCCGGGAGAACCCGTGGCTGGAGACGGTGGAGACCCAGGACACGGCCGCTCCCTACCACGATTGGAATGAACGCATCTGCGCCGAGTGCTACGCCACCAATGGAGCGGCGCGCGTGGTGAACGTGAAGAACCAGATCACGCGCATTGTCAACAACTACGCGCGCATGAGCTTCAACTTTGGCCCCACGCTGCTGAGCTGGCTCAAGGAAAATGCGCCGCGCACCTATCACATGATCCTCGATGGCGAGAGCCGCAGCCGCGGGCGCTACCACGGCCACGGCTCGGCCATGGCGCAGGTTTACAACCACATGATTCTGCCGCTGGCCAGCGCGCGCGACCGCGTCACACAGATCCGCTGGGGTATCGCCGATTACGTGAGCAGCTTTGGTACGCCGCCCGAGGGCATGTGGTTGCCTGAAACCGCGGCCGACACGGCCACTCTGGAGGCGCTGGCCGCAAACGGCATCAAATTCACGGTGCTGGCCCCGCACCAGTGCAAGCGCATTCGTCCGCTGAGAGAGGGCGCCAACTGGACCGACACGCCGAATGCCACTGTCGACACCACGCACCCGTATCTCTCGCGCTTCGCCTCCGGCGCCTCGATCGCCGTCTTCTTTTACAACGGGCCGGTCTCGCGCGCCATCGCTTTTGAGGGCCTGCTGAACTCGGGCGATCACCTGGTCGCGCGCCTCAAGGCCGGCTTCAAAGACGGCGCTCCGCCGCAGTTGGTTCACGTGGCCACCGACGGCGAGTCGTACGGCCATCATCACAAGCATGGCGAGATGGCCCTGGCCTACGCGCTACGCCTGCTCGAGCAGGACAAGACTGTCAAATTGACCAACTACGCCAGCTTCCTTGAGCAGTTTCCGCCTGAGTTCGAATGCGAGATCGTCGACAACACTTCATGGAGCTGCGTGCACGGCATCGAGCGCTGGCGCTCCAACTGCGGTTGCAACGGCGGCAAACCCGGCTGGAACCAGGCTTGGCGCGCGCCCCTGCGCAAGGCGCTCGACGAATTGCGCGATGCACTCGTTCCCTTCACCGAACAAGAGGCCGGCAACCTCTTCAGCGATGTGTGGGCTGCCCGCGATGACTACATCCAGGTAATGCTCGACCGCAGTGAGGAGTCCCTGGACCGCTTCTTCGCCGCGCACCAGGCACACTTACTCAACGAGGCCGAGCGCGTGCGCGCCCGCGAACTCATGGAGATGCAGCGCCACACCCAGCTCATGTTCACCAGTTGCGGCTGGTTCTTCGACGACATCGCCGGCATCGAAACCGTTCAGGTCATCGCCTACGCCGCGCGCGTGCTGCAGCTTGCGCAGCAGGTCTTCGGCGAGCAGGCCGCGCCGCTCGAGCCCGCGTTTCTCGCCCGGCTGGCCGAGGCCCGCTCCAACTCGCCCGCCGCTGGCGATGGCGCACGCATCTACAAAAAGTGCGTCGACACCATGGAGCTGCATCTTGAGCAGGTCGCCGCCCACTACGCCATCAGCTCGGTCTTCTCCTCATTTGCCGATGAGACGGACCTCTTCTGCTTCCACGTACGCCGCATCTCCTACGACATCCACACCTCCGGCCGCGGGCGCCTGGCGCTGGGCCGCGTGCACGTAACCAGTGCCATCACCGGCCACGCGCAGAGCTTCTCGTTTGCGGTTCTCCACTTCGGCGATCAGAACATCACCGCCGCCGTCAAGGCCTACGATGACTCCGGCGCTGCCGCCTTTGAAGCCTTCTCCGCCGACGCCGCGAGCCAGGTCCAGCGCGCAGATTTCCCTGAGGTGATTCGCCTGATTGACCGCTTCTACGGTCACGCCGACTACTCGCTCACCTCGCTCTTCTCTGACGAGCAGCGCCGCATCGTGCAGCTCATTCTCAACTCCACGCTCTGGGACATTGAGAACTCGCTCACCACCATCTACCAGGACCACGCCAGCCTGCTCCACTATCTCTCGCAGGCGGGCCTGCCCAAGCCGCCCGCGCTCACCCTGGCCGCGGGCTTCGCCATCAACGCCGGCCTGCGCCGCGTGCTCGAGGGCGACCCCATCGACCAGGCCCAGTTGCGATCCTATCTCTCCCTGGCCAAGGCGGATCAGGTTCCCCTCGACACCGCCACGCTCTCCTACAACGCCGACCAGCGCATGAAGCGCGCCATGATCGAGTTGCTAATGTCCTCTGGTTCTCTGGAGATGCTCGACCGCGCGCTCGTGAAGGCCCGCACGCTCACCGAATTGCCCTTCGATTTGAATCTCTGGCAGGCGCAGAACGTCTGGTATGAGATCCTGCGCACCTCAGACCGCGCGCTCACCGCGTTGACCGACGAAGAACGTCCGCGCTGGGACAAGGATTTCAACGAACTCGGCGCATGCCTCACCATCGACACGGAAGCGATGCGCGCCGCCGACGAACCCGCCGCCACGGCGGCAGACTAGCCGGACACGAAGCTACCTCCTCCTCTACTTACTTCCTGGGTCTCACGGTGCAGTAACTAACTCCGCCAACCCCGCTAGCTCCGCTCCACCCTTGCCAGCTTTCCATCCTTCAGCGCGAACCGCTCCCCGCGCCACACGATCGTGTCTCCGGCGAAGCCTGCCACCCACAAACCCATCGCAATCGCGTCGCGAACGGGAAGCAGCCACAGTCTCGCAAGCACCTCGTGATCGCCCAGCACCGCGGCGCCTACCGTCATCGCCTGCGCCAGGCGCAGAAAGAAGCTTAGCCCCAGCAGCCAAAGGCTCACCGGGCTCAATCCGCTTGTCAGTACGTTGACGAGCGCCCAGCCAAGGCCGTGCGTCACCATCAGGCCAACGTAGCCGCCGGGTCGCGAACAGCGCACCGTCCGCAGCCACCGCAACTGGTGGTCGAAAAAGCCGCGCCAGCCGTAGGCCGGCACGCTGGTTTCCACCACCTCGGTGCTCACCTCTACGCGATAGCCGGCATGCACCACGCGTGCGCCCAGCTCGTAGTCATCGGCCAAATAATTCACAAGCGGCATCAACCCGCCGGCCTTCTCCAGCGCCTCGCGCCGCACGGCAAGCGTTGAACCGAGCCCGTAGTGCAGCCCGCCCTCGATCATCTTCGACAGCAGCACGCTGGCCATAAACTCCGCGGAGATCCCCAACGATTCAAGCCGCGAAGGCAGCGTGTCATGTGCGCGCCCGCGATAAAAAGCCGTCACCAGACCGACCGGCGCCTGCGCCTTGCCCCTGTCCCGCGGCGCCGGCGCAAAGCAGCACATCACCCGCTCTAGGTAGCGAGGGCTCACGGTGATGTCGGAGTCGTTAATAAGCAGAAATTCGTACCGAGCATGAGCGGCGAGCTGCACCAGCGTGCTCACCTTGCCGTTCGTGCCCAGCCGCTGCGGGCACTCGACGAGCCGGATCGCCCGCTCCGGAAACTCGGCCTGCAACTGTTTCACAACCGCCGCCGCCGGATCGTCAAGCGACGCCACGCCGAAGAGAAGCTCGAACTCGCCCGCATAACTCTGCCGGCAATGGCTGCGGAAGGCATCCATCATGCCGGGGTCGATGCCCTTGAGAGATTTCAAAAGGCTCACGCCGGGCGCGAACTCCGCCCACGGCCCGCGCCGCTGATCGAGAAAAACCCATGCCGCCACCAGCGCCGCCAGAAAGTATCCCATCCCGGCCACGGCCAGCGCCGTCGTCGCCATCTCCACGGCCTGCGCCAAGGCGTGCGGCATCACAACGGCAGTTTACAGTTGTCAGTTCGCAGTTGTCAGTTACCGCGAGCGGCACCGAGAATTTACTGACAACTGACAACTGTCTTTCACTCGTAGCGAAGGGCCTCAATCGGATCTAAATTCGCCGCCTTCCATGCCGGATAAATCCCGAACAGCAGCCCGATGACGCACGACGTACTGAAGGCGATCAGGACCCACATCGTCGAGAGCGTAGCCGGCAGGCCGATCGGCAGAAGATACACGATCCAGGTGATGATCGCGCCAACCAGAATGCCCACAGCGCCGCCGAGCGAGCACAGCGTCACGGCCTCCACGGTGAACTGCGTAAGAATCGTGTGCTTCGTCGCGCCGATGGCCTTGCGTACACCGATCTCGCGCGTCCGCTCGGTCACGCTCACCAGCATGATGTTCATCACGCCCACGCCGCCACCATCAGTCCCACGCTGGAGACGGCGATCATAAAGATCACCAGTCCCGTAGTCAGTTGATCCCACAGCCTGCTGAGCGAATCGGGCCCGAAGACCTCAAAGTCGTCCGGCTTGTCGGGCCGGACGTGGCGGCGGATCCGCAACAGCTCACGAATCTCCTCCTGCACCAGTGCCTTGTTCTTGGCATCGTCGTATTTCACCGCGACCCACAGGTCCTTGTCTTCGGGGTGCAGAGTCTGGAAGGTATTCACTGGGAAGAACACCATGTTGTCTGCGGGATTCTTGCCGCCGCCAAAGGGCTGCTTCCGCTTGTCGAGCACGCCGATCACCGTGTAGAGCCCGGACTCGATCGCCACTTCCTTGCCCACCGCCGATTCATTGCCGAAGAGTTCCTCCGCCGTATCGTGGCCCAGCACGACCACGTGCGCCGCGCGCGCGTCTTCCTCGTCGGTGAACATCCGCCCCTGCAGCATCGTCATATCGTTCACATCCGACACCTCGGCGGTGTCTCCCTGCAGAATCGTACCCGCCACCTTCTTGCCGTTGTATTTCACGGCCACGTCGCCCACTTGAAACGGAAATTTCACGTGGCGCCGTCCGCCGTCCGCAGCCACTACGTGCGGCAACGTGCGCAGCGCCAGCACGTCGTCGATCGTCAGTTTCTTGCGCGCCAGCATCTCCGCCGTGGGCCGCACCCCGATCACCGGCATGTGGAACACCCAAATCACATTCGATCCCAGCGAACTTACCCAGTCCGATACACGGTTATTGAGCCCGCTGATGACCGACGAGATGGAGATCACCGTGGCCACGCCGATCACGATGCCTAGGACCGTCAACCCCGAGCGCATCTTGTTCGTGCGCAGCGTGTCCAGCGCCATTTTCACGGATTCACGAGTTTGACCAGTCGCCGCCATCGCTGTTTCTCACAACTCCGCTCTGAGCGCCACAACCGGATCCAGCTTCGCCGCTTTGCTTGCCGGATACACTCCAAAGAAAATGCCCACCGTGCCAGCCAGAAACAAGCCCAGGAAGATGGCCCACACCGACACGCTGGTCGGGAATCCGATGACGATCGTGATCAGTTTGCCCACCAGGATTCCGCATAGCACGCCGATCGCTCCTCCGGTCACCGACATGGTCGCGCTCTCGATGAGAAACTGCAGCAGCACGTCGCGCTGCTTAGCGCCCAAAGCCTTGCGTACGCCAATCTCACGCGTCCGCTCGGTCACGCTCACCAGCATGATGTTCATGATCACCACGCCGCCTACCACCAGCGCGATCGACGCCAGCCCCAGCACCACGCTGGCGAAAAGCGAACTGATCTGCTTCCAAATGTCGAGAAAAGTATCGTTGGTCTCGACCTCAAAGTCGTCCTTCGTACCCGGCGCGTCGTGGCGCCGCGTGCGCATCAGCACCCGCACCTCGTCCTCGGCCCGCGTCATGACTTGCGCGCCGCCGGCCACGCGCGCGTAGATGTCCACCGAGTCGTTGTACCCGTAAATCTGCTGGTAGGTGCCGATCGGCACTGCTACCCAGTTGTCCTGTGACTGGCCAAGTGTCTTGCCCTGCCGCTCACCCACACCCACGATCGTGTAGGGAATGCCATCCACGCGAATCTCTTTGCCGATCGGGTCACCCTCGCCCAATATGTTGTCCACAATGTCGTAGCCCACGATCGCGTCGTGCGTAGCGTGCTCCTCGTCGGCCGGCGTGAACCCGCGCCCGATGTCGATGTTGATGTTGTTGAGCGACAGCATGGTCCAGGTGTAGCCGCGCACATCGGTGTTGTTGCTGGAGTGGCCGTTGTACACCACGTTCGTCGACCGATCCAGCAGCCCGCCCACCTCGCTGCACTCCGTGCAGTTGTCGCGCACCGCCTGGTAGTCCTCGATGCGCAGGATTTTGCGCTTCTGGTAGCGAAAGTAGTCGTCGGCGGAGAAGATCACGCTCGCCATGCGCGTTACGGTAAACACGTCGGCGCCATAGCCGGAGAGCTTGGTGGCCACGTAGCGGTTGGCGCCGTTCACCAGCGTAATGACCATAATCACCGAGGCCACGCCCATCACCACCCCGATCAGCGTCAGAGTGGTGCGCAGCTTATTCGCCCACAGCGATTGCAGCGCGAGTTTGAAGGCCTCTCGAAGTGGCATGTTTCCGTATTGTCTATGATACGCACCCGCCCGATTCGGGGTTCCGCCTGACGCCAATCTTTATGCAGCGGTCTCCCACCCCTACTTCCTGTTCACTCGTTCGCTTGTTCCCTAATTCACTCGTACCTCAGCGCTTCAATCGGGTCCAGGCCCGCCGCCTTCCATGCCGGGTAAATGCCGAAGACCAATCCAATCACACAGGCAACCAGAAAGGCGATGATCACCCAGGTGAACGAAAGTGCAGCGTGCAGGAAGGACACGGCAAAGTGCAGAATCAACGTGAATAGCGCCCCCGACAGAATGCCAAGCAGCCCGCCGACCATGCAGAGTGTCACTGCCTCGAGCGTAAATTGTAACAGAATATTTTTTCTGGTTGCGCCGATCGCCTTGCGCACTCCGATTTCACGCGTGCGTTCCGTTACGCTCACCAGCATGATGTTCATCACGCCCACCCCGCCCACCATCAGACCGACGGAAGAGACGGCAACCATGAATGAAAACAGCCCGATCGTCAGCTGATTCCAAAGCCGAGTCAGCGAATCAGGGCTGAAGATGGCGAAGTTGTCGTCCTGCTGCGCGTGCAACTTTCGCCGCACGCGAAGCAACTCGCGGATCTCCTCGGTGACGATAGCTTTGTTGGCAGGGTTGTCGTATCGCGCCACAATCCAGAAGTCGAGGATCTCAGGGTGAATCTTTCTAAACGTCCCGAGAGGGAAATAGGCTGAATTGTCCGCGGTGTTTCGCCCGCTGCCGAACGGTTGCGGTTGCGGATCCAGCACACCGATGACGGTGAAGACATCGCCTTCGCACTCCACGTCCTGCCCCAGCGGCGATTTGTCCGGAAAGAGATCTTCCGCGGCATCGTGACCAAGCACGACCACATTGTCACTGTGCTCCTCTTCCGATCCCGTCCACATCCGGCCTTCCTTCATGTTCACGTCGACCACTTGCGTCACGGCCTCGGTGCTGCCGTTGATAATCGTGTTTTGAATTTTGTGCGTGCCGGCTTTCATGGCAACGCTGCCCAGGCCGGTCTGAAAATTCTGGTAAGTCAGCTCCGGATCGACAGCGATCACATGCGGCAGGCTGCGCATCGCCACGCCGTCTTCGTAGGTGAGTTTCTTGCGATTCAGCTCCTCGGTCGTGGGCCGATGGCCAAATGGCTCAAATTGGAAGATCCACAAGTCGTTCGTGCCCAGCGTGCTCACAAAATGATCGATATTGGAATTGAGTCCATTAATCGCGGAAGAGATCAGGATGACGGTCGCGATGCCGATGGAGATCCCAAGGATGGTGAGCCCCGAACGCAGCTTATTCTTGCGCAAGGTGTCCAGCGCGAGTTTCACTGCTTCTCCGGATTGGCCAACGGCTCGCATGGTGGACCCTCTAGTTATCAGTTGTCAGTCTTCAGTTGTCAGTTACCGGGCTCAAAATCGTCAATTGAATTTACCACTCTACCCATCGAACCCCTGATAACTGATCACTGACAACTGTCTTCACATCTCCGCGCGAAGCGCAGTGATCGGGTCAAGAGCACTGGCTTTGTGCGCAGGATAAATCCCAAAGAATAGTCCCACCGAGCTGGCCACAAACAGCGCGACCAGGACGGACCAGGGCGCCACCACCGATGGGAAGCCGACCGCCAACGTAACGAGCTTGGCTCCTGTTATGCCTAATACCACGCCGATCGCTCCGCCCACCAATGCAATCGTCGCCGATTCAATCAGGAACTGCAGCCGGACGTCGCTGCGGCGCGCGCCCAGCGCTTTGCGCACGCCGATCTCCCGTGTTCGTTCCGTCACGCTCACCAGCATGATGTTCATGATCACAATGCCGCCGACGACCAGGGCGACTGCGGCAATGGCGACGACAACGGCGCCAAAATTGTTCAAAATACTCACCAGCAGATTCCCAAAGGTTGCGCTGGAATCGATGGAGAATGCGTCGGGAGCGCCCGGCGCGAGATGGCGCCGTGCCCGCAGAATGGTGCGCAGCTCGTCGCTGACCGCTTCCATCACGGCTCCGCCGCCGCCCGAATCCACGAGAATCTGCAGAGTCTGGTTGGATCCATGTGCCGCAAGAAAACTGATCAGCGGAATCGCCACCCAGTTGTCCATGCTGCGGCCAAACATCTTGCCCTGGCTCTCGCCAACGCCGATCACTGTGTACGGTGCGCCGTCTACGCGAATCTCTTTGCCCAGCGGGTCGCCGGCGCCCAGCACGTTGTCCACAATGTCGGAGCCCACAATGGCCACGTGCGCCGAGTGCTGGTCTTCCATCTCGGTAAACGACCGGCCCAATACGATGTTGAGATTCGAAATCGGCGGCATCGTCCACGTCCAGCCGCGAATGTCAGTGTCTGTCGTGGACTGGGTTCCGCGCACAACCTTGCCCGTGGCATCGCGCTGCGCACCCACCGACGCGCAGGACCCGCACTCGTCAACGATCGCGAGATAGTCGTCGTAGGTTACATCCTTGCGCTTCTGAAATTCAATGTATTCATCGATCGTCATGAACGTCTGAGGCATCTTGCTCACCGTGATGACGGCCGCGCCATAGTGATTGATTTTCGCCGTGACGAACTGCTTGGCCCCGTTGGTGAGCGTGACCACCATGATCACAGAAGACACGGCGATGACCATCCCAATCAGCGTAAGAATGGAGCGCAGCTTGTTCGCCCACAACGACTGCAGCGCGATTTTGAGTGCCTCACCGAAGAGCATGATCTGCTTTCATGATACGCAAACGTCCGATTTGGGGTTCCGGCGCGAGAAATCAGCGGCCAGTGCTGCCAAACCCCTTTGTCGATCGCACCGAGTCTCCCAGTGTTTCGACTTCCTGGACCAGACCCGTGAGCACGGGCACCGGAACCATCTGCGCGATCTTCTCGCCGGCCTTCAACTCCACGGCCGCATCGCCCAGGTTGGTCATCACCACAAGGATCTCGCCGCGATAGCCGGCGTCGATCACGCCTCCCGTCGTGGCAACCCCCCGCGCCGCCATTGACGAGCGGTCCCGCACCAGCAGTCCCAGCGGAGCGCCGTTCCCCGGATGCCTCGCCTCCACGGCAATCCCCGTTCGCACCTTCACCGTCGAGCGGGGCGCAAGCGTAACTCCCTCCAGCGCAAACAAGTCATAGCCCAGATCCTCGCCCGGATGGGCCACCACAGGCACCCGCGCACCCGCCTCCAAAACTTTCACCCGCAGCATGTTTCTGATGGTAGCGGATCAGCCGGGCTAACACCGTTAGCTCCGCCAACTCCGCTGATGGCAGCTAACTCCGCAAGCTCCGCTTCCCCAGAAATGGTCAGCCCCGGCCGGGAGTTCACCCAACCGGGGCTGTCGTTTGCTACCCCAACGACAAAGTCCGTCGTCGGGGATCCCAGCATTCGGCAAAAGGACTCGTAAGCCGAATTCTGTTTGATGCGGTCATTCCTCTAGGCGCCGCGTTGCCGCGGACGCTCATCAGCGACCTACCCGGAGGTTCCGGCGATTACTCGAGCCGCCTTGCCGCATCGGGCCGATGCGCAACCGGAGCCTGGCTCTTGGCCCCGGCTTCCCTCCCTATTTGGTCTTGCTCCGTGTGGGGTTTACCCTGCCTCCGCCATTGCTGCCGGAGCGGTGCGCTCTTACCGCACCTTTTCACCCTTACCCCGGCGCTGAGGACTGTCCGTCCAGGCGAACCTTTCCGGCGTCCCCAGGGGTGCCCGCAGCGGCGAAGCTGCGGGGTAGCCGGGGCGGTATCTTTTCTGTGGCACTCGCCGTCCGTGGGCCTTTCCGCCCGCGTCCCGGACGTTATCCGGCACACTGCCCTGCGGAGTTCGGACTTTCCTCTCCCGGCAACCCCTGCTCTCGCAGAGATTTCCGGCAGCGACCGCCCGGTCCTCCTGCCAGTGTTAAGTTTAGCGCGAAAACCGAAAAAGTGTCGCGCGCGTGCATTTAGCAATGCGGATACACCTGAATGCGAACCCCTCAGTCCACACAGCGTTCATTTAGCTGAAGCTTGGCAAACTGCAGGGTGGGAACGCAGGTAAGAGGAAAGGTCCAGCTCCCTTGGGTTCGAGAGAATGTCGGCCTTGGTTCCTACGTAGATCTCGTCGTATTCAATTCGGCAACCTGCGGCATCCGTGAATGAACCAGTGCGCGGGAAGTACATCCCGATATCCCTGTCATTGGCCAGGTTCTCCGGCGTGCGCTCAATTGTGCTGTACCACTCGGACCGGATACGTCGCAAGCTGCCATCTTTCAACTCAGAATAGTACGTCGTTCTGGTGAAATTATGGGACATCGGAGCCTGGGTGAGTAGAACACCGTCCTTTGGAATGCGGTAGGTCGTACCCCAAAATGACTTCTCCGGAGGTTGGCCATTTGCAACATCATGAACGACGTAGATTTCACCCTCGTATGCACTCGGAATGATGTATTTTTCCTTGGTCGCACTCACGAATAGAGTTCCAACAAGGGCGGCGACTACCGCGGGAACTGCTAACGCACACCCGTTCAGCAAATACCCAGTCCAACGTGCGGTTTTCGATGGGTTCTTCCGCGCAAGTTTGAGTCCGATGATGGATAGCGTCAGGACAACAGGAAGGAGGGCGAACATTGGCCAAGTGGTGACGTAGGCAGCGATGCCGATCACCTGCAGGGTCGCAAGAATGATGAGAATCAAGAAGCCGGTTGCCACGACGTTCGACAGCGTCACGATCCAAAGCCACTTCAAAGCGAAACAGCCTCGGAAAGGACCTCGTCACGAAAGCGCGGATGAATCTCCGCAGGCGTGCGCAAGTCGACTTTCACACCTACAAGCTGCTCAATCTCTATCTGCAGTCCAGCCATGTCCAAGAGACTCGTCCTGGGCGCCGGATCAACGAGGATGTCCAGGTCACTATCCTCCCTATCTTCGCCACGCAGTACGCTCCCGAAGACGCGCGGGTTGGCCATTCCGGCTTGCTGGACAAGCTGGCGGATCGTTTCGCGGTACTGCGGCAATGCCTCCGACGGCTTCATACAATTCATGGTAACCCGAAACCGCCTCCGCCTCGCCGCCCCGCTCTCGACCGATCTGCTATAAAGATTGCCGGACGTTTCAGCCAACAGACCGACCACCGAAAAGGACTCCCATGAAAATGGCCGCGTCGTTCCCTATTGCATCCGCCCTTATCGCACTTATTTTCATCGCCGGCACCTTCGCTGGGCACGCCCAGCAACCCGCACCCGATTCAAGCTCAGCTTCGGCCCCGGCCCCGAAGATCGACATGACGCCCGTCAAACCCGAATCCGTGGGCTTTTCTCCAGAGCGCCTCGAGCGGCTCCACGCCATGATCCAGGACGAAATCGACCAGAAGCACCTCGCCGGCGCCGTCACCATCCTCGCCCGCCACGGCAAAATCGTGGACTACCGCACCTACGGCATGCGCGACCTCGCCACCGCCGCGCCCATGTCCAAAGACACCATCTTCCGCGACTACTCCATGACCAAGCCCGTCACCGGCGTGGCCATGATGATCCTCTACGAGGAAGGCAAGTGGCAGCCCTCCGATCCCATCTCCAAATTCATCCCGGAGTTCGCGCACCTCAAGGTCTTCAACGGCTTCGATCCCAACGGCAAGATGCTCCTCGCCGACCCCGATCACGCGCCCACCATGCGTGAGCTGATGACCCACACCGCTGGATTCACTTACGGCAACGCCGACACGCCTGTCGACCGAATGTACGGCGAGCTGAAGCCGGGCACCGGCAATGTCAAAAACCTGCAAGAAATGATCGACAAGCTCGCGCAGATCCCGCTTCTCTATCAGCCTGGCAAAGGATGGACCTACAGCATGTCCATGGACGTCCAGGGCTACATCGTAGAGAAACTCTCTGGCCAGCCTCTGCCCGACTTCATGCGCGACCAAATCTTCACGCCCCTGGGCATGAACGACGCGGGCTTCTTCGTCCCGGCCGAGAAGCGCGCCCGCTTTGCCGCCGGCTACCATGAGGCCGACGGCCAACTCGTCGCCGAACCCACCGCCAACGGCATCCCCGACGACTACGCCACCCAGCCCACTGCGCCCTCGGGCGGCGGAGGCTTGGTTTCCACCGCGGAAGACTACTACCGCTTCGCGCAAATGCTCCTCAACGGCGGCCAGTTGGGCGGCACGCGCATCCTCGCCCCGGCAACCGTCAGGCTCATGACCTCAAACCATCTCCCCGACGAGCTTCTTACAGGCCGCTTCGGCATCGGCATGCACATCATGCGCCCCGGTTTTGGCTACGGTTACAACTGCGCGGTCATCTACGATCCGCCTCAAGCCAACTTGCCCGACGGCAAAGGAACATTCTTCTGGGACGGCGCCGCCGGCACGTGGTTCTGGGTCGATCCCACCAACGACATCGTCTTCGTCGGCATGATCCAACGCCGCACCAGCCCCGGCAATCACCCTCTGCTCTACCGCACGCACGCGCTCATCTACCAGGCCCTGGTTGATCCGGCTAAATAGCTCGATCCGGCCAAATAGCGCGGCCGCGCCTCTCAGGAATGAAAACAATTGAATCACCCATCGGCGAGCGACCATCCACTTATCGCGGGGCGGTTGTTCTTTCTGTCCGGCGCCGGGCCTGCGGTCTTTGCATCATGCTTTCCCAAATCCCTCCTGAGGAGAAGTCCATGCGGATCGCCACAACCATTGCCCGCCTGCTGCTCGGTGCCGTCATGGTCTTCGCCGGCGCCAATCACCTCTTCAACTTCCTTCCCAAGTCGCCGATGCCTCCGGGCCTGGCCGGGCAGTTTCTCGGAGCGATGATTGCCACGGGCTACATGTATGCCGTCGGCGTTTTCGAGGTTCTTCCAGGATTGCTGCTGCTCATCAACCGCTTTGTGCCGCTGGCCCTCGCCGTGCTCGGCCCCGTCATCGTCAACATCTTCATCGTGAATCTTCTGATGGCGCCCAAAGCGCTACCCATCTCGGCCGTCATCATCATCCTCTGGATCCTTGCGGCGTATCGCGCGCGCTCCGCGTTTTTACCCCTGTTGCAACAACGCGTCGCGGAGTAACGCCGGCACGGCCGGTTCGCTGTCAACGTGATTGCCTCGCTACAATCGCAGTAGGCTTGTGATCCGCTATCTCTATCTCGGCCGCGTCCCCTACGGCGAGGCGCTTCGTCTCCAGGAAGAGCTCGTCGCGCTGCGCACTGCGGGCCGCATCGGCAATGTGCTCCTGCTCCTCGAGCACCCACCCGTTCTCACCCTCGGCCGCAACGCCAAACGCTCCAACATCCTCGCCTCCGACGAGCTCCTCGCCGCGCGCGGCGTCACCCTCCACGAAATCAACCGCGGCGGCGACGTCACCTATCACGGTCCGGGCCAACTCATCGGCTACCCCATCGTCGATCTGCGCAGCCTGCGCAACCCCGGCGGCGGCAACCGCCTCGGCCCCGTCAACTTTGTTCGCCTCATGGAAGAAGCGCTAATTCGCCTCTGCGGCGACTTCGGCGTCTCCGCAGGCCGCATCTGCGGCCTCACCGGCGTCTGGTGCGGCCTTGCCCCGGCGCAGCTTCCGTCCAAAGACCCGCCGTCCGCAGGACCTCAGGGTGAGCGCAAAATCGCCGCCATCGGCATTCACGTGGCCCGTGGCGTCACTTCGCACGGATTCGCCTTCAATGTCACCACCGATCTCCGCGACTTCGCCCTCATCAATCCCTGCGGTCTCACCGGCCGCCCCGTAACCAACCTGGAAAACGAAATCGCCAGGGAAATCGAAGACCCGCAGAGCCTGCCCAGCCTCGAATCCATCGCGCATCGTGCGGCCCGGCAGTTTGGACTCGTCTTCAACCAGCCGATCCTGGCCGTCGAAAGCGTCGCCGCGCTCCGCGCTCAGGCGCAAGCCTCCGCGGAAAGCGTGCCGGAACCTCCCGCCCCCGCCGCTCCAGATCCCGATCTTCCCGTCCCTGAATTTCCGGCAGAAGATACGCCGCTCCAGATTCCTCCCGAGATCGAGCGCCTGCGCCGCACCAAGGACCGGCCCATTCACGCCTGAACCCGGCCTGACTTTGCCATTCAACGCCAACCGCCGCACGGCACCCGCGATTTATAATCCGGCAGGACCTTGGAACTGGTTGCAAGAATCGGGTTTTGAAAGGGAACGGCTTCAGCCGTGCCGTGGAAAAGCGCATAAATAGCGGGCTTTAGCCCCTGAGGGGAACTCCCCTCGCGCGCCAACGCCATCGATGCAACCAGAGCCGACCGCGAAAGAGGGATGCATGTCCACTGAAGTCATCATGCCCCAGATGGGCGAGTCGATCTTCGAGGGCACGATCACCAAATGGCTCAAAACCATCGGCGACGCGGTCGAAATAGACGAGCCGCTCTTCGAAATCTCCACCGATAAGGTGGACGCCGAGATCCCCTCGCCCGTGGCCGGCGTGCTCGCCGAAATCCGGTTTCCCGAAGGCGCCACCGTCGAGGTCAACACGGTCGTCGCGGTCATCGGCGAAGCCGGCGCGAAGATCCCAGCTCCCGCGCCAGCGGCAAAGTCTGCCGCACCGCAGGCACCAGCGAGCATTGCACAATCGCCAGTCCAAAGGTCTTCCGCACCGCAGGTACCGCCGAATGCGCAGGCTGCCGCACTGCAAGTGCCCGCACCGCAAGTACCCGGCCGTACCCGCTCCTCGCCGCTCGCCCGCCGCATCGCCAAAGAGCACGGCCTCGACATCAGCCAGATCGCCGGCACCGGCTCCGAAGGCCGCATCACCAAGGAGGACGTTCTCCGCGCCGCGAGCCAGCCCGCGGCTGCGTCCAAGTCTGCCCCACCGCCGGCAGCACAGCCGGCGCCTGACCTCGCCAGCCTGCCAACAGAGCCCGTCCCCCTCACCCGCATGCGCGCCATCATCGCTGAGCGCATGGTCGAGAGCGTCCGCATCAGCCCGCACGTTCACACCGTCTACAAAGTCGACATGACGCGCATCGCTCGCCTGCGCGAGCAGCGCAAGGCCGCCTTCGAGCAGCGCCACGGCGTCAAGCTTACTTACATGCCCTTCATCGCCGCCGCGGCCATCGCCGCGCTGCGCCGCTGTCCCATCGTCAACGCCTCCCTTGAAAGCTCCGCCGAAGGCCTCGCCGTTCGCTATCACCAGAACATCAACCTCGGCATCGCCGTGGCCCTCGACTGGGGCCTCATCGTGCCCGTCATTCGCCAGGCCGAGCAGCGCTCTTTCGCCGACATCGCCCGCTTCATCGCGGATCTCGCCCTTCGCGCCCGCACCAAAAAGCTCTCGCCCGACGAGGTCGGCGGATCCACCTTCACCCTCACCAATGCCGGCGCCTTTGGCGGCGAGTACGGCATGCCCATCATCAACCAGCCCGAGTCGGCCATCCTCGCCGTCGGCGGCCTGCGCAAGGAGCCCGCCGTCGTCACCGACGCCGAAGGCAACGACTCGATTGCGATTCGGTCATTGCAGTACTTCTGCCTCGGCTTCGATCACCGCCTCATCGACGGCGCCGACGGCGGCAAATTCATGCTCGAATTCAAAAAAGTGCTCGAGACCTGGAACCAGGACGTCGGCTAAGAGTTTCCGCTGAGACGATAGCTATTCCACAATCGCTGTACGCATCAGCTCCGTGCCCCATCTTTTTCGCGCTCTTTGCGAAAAGGGTGGGAAAGCAAGAAGCCTGGGTACACCTATCCCAGAACCGGCTTAGTCCAAAGGACCGCCCCACGCAGTGGTTACGCGGTCCACGCTTTCGCGCGCTCCACGGCCTTCTGCCAGCGTCCGCGCCGCTCGGCCCGTTCAGTCGCACCCATCTTCGGCTCGAAGCGCACATCGCCCTTGCGTTCGGCGCGCAGCGCATCGGGGCCCGCCCAGAAGCCCGTCGCCAGCCCAGCCAAATACGCCGCGCCCAGCGCCGTCGTCTCCGTCACACGAGGCCGCACCACCGGCACGCCCAGCACATCGGCCTGGAACTGCATCAAAAGATCGTTTACCGCTGCGCCGCCGTCGACTCTCAGGGCTTGGAGCGGAGCGCCGGTCTCGCTGTGCACCGCCTCCAGCACGTCAGCCACCTGGAACGCGATGGCTTCGAGCGCGGCCCGCGCAATCTGTCCCGGCCCGGTGTCGCGGCGCAGTCCAATCAGCATCCCCGCTGCGTGCGCGTCCCAGTGTGGAGCGCCCAGGCCCACAAACGCCGGCACAAACACCACGCCGCCTGTATCCGGCACGCTCGCGGCCAGCGCCTCCACCTCCGCCGACGTGCCGATCAGTTTCAAGTTGTCGCGCAGCCACTGCACCACGGCGCCGCCAATGAAAATGCTCCCCTCGAGCGCGTATTCGAGGCGCTTCTGCGCGCTCGCCGCCACTGTCGTGATGAGCCGGTGCCGCGACCGCATGAACTCCGTGCCGATGTTCTGCAGCAGAAAGCAGCCCGTCCCGTAGGTGTTCTTGGCCTCGCCTGCGCTCCAGCACAACTGCCCGAAGAGCGCCGCCTGCTGGTCGCCGGCAATGCCCGCAATCGCCACGCCGCCCAGCCCCAGCGTCGTCGTCACCTCGCCCACGCGCTCGCTCGACCACACGACCTTAGGCAGCATGCTCTCTGGAATCCCGAACAGCTTCAGCAATTCCGCGTCCCACTCGCCCTTCACCACGTTGAAGAGCAGCGTACGCGACGCATTGGTCACGTCGGTCACGTGCTTGCGGCCGCTGGTCAGGTTCCAAATCAGCCAGCTATCCACGGTGCCGAAGGCCAGCTCGCCGCGTTCGGCCCGCGCCTGCGCGCCATCCACGTGATCCAGAATCCACTTCACCTTGGTCGCGGAAAAATACGGGTCCAGCACCAGGCCGGTCTTTGCGGACACACTTTCCCCAGCACCACTCTGCTCCAAAAGTTCACACTGCGGAGCTGTGCGCCGGTCCTGCCACACGATCGCCGGATGGATGGCCTTCCCCGTCGCCCGCTCCCACACGATCACCGTCTCGCGCTGGTTGGTGATGCCGATGGCCGCCACGTCGCGCGGCCGCGCTCCCACCTTGCCCAGCGCTTCGACGGCGCAAGAGAGCTGGCTGGTCAGGATCTCCGTCGGATCGTGCTCAACCCATCCCGCGTGCGGATAGAACTGCTGGAACTCCTTCTGCGCCACCGCCGCAATCGCGCCGCCCTCGTCGAACAGAATTGCCCGCGAACTCGTCGTCCCCTGGTCCAGCGCCAATACGAACGCCATACGTGCCACCTGCTTTCCGGCAACCAGTCAATCACGCGGGGCAGGGAAGCGCAATCCGCGATGCGCCCTACCTAACTTTCCCCGCCGCATTCTCCAGCACTACGTTCGAGAGCACCGCCGTATCCACAGTCTCCGGCAGATGCGAGCAGAAACCGATGCCCACATAAAACGGCTCGTCAAAGTGCAGCTTGATCGGCGGGCCGAACTGGTGCATCGGCTCGCCATCGAGGCTTACCCAAAGCGCGAATTCGTCGCCGCGCTTCTCAATCCCGATCCGCTTGGCGCTGATCGTCACCAGGCTGTCCGGACTCTCGCCGCCCGGCCGTCCGCGCCCGCCCATGCGAAACTCCATATCGGTCACGCGCGTATCTATCTCCGGCCGCCACGCCAGGTGAACCATCCCGGCTCCATGCAGAGCCACCATCGCCGCCTTGGCATCGTCGTCGAGGCTCTGCCGGATCATCAGCACGGCCTTCCGGTCGCCGTACCCTTTCGGATCGGGATACGCAAGATCGGCCGCCAGCGACACATCGCCCGACATGCGATTCCACAGGAACCGAAACTCGTCGCGCGTGTACCAGATGTTATATCCCGCCGAATGGATGGTGTATTGCCCCGTCGCGGCATCGTAACTTGCGCTGCCCGGCGCCACCGCGCCGCCAATATCCGACTGGCCCTCGAAGATCCCGATCGGCGTATCGAAATTCCGGCTCGGCCGGTGAAAGTCGGCAGGCGGCGCTACCTGTTGATGCGTTGCCGAGCCAGGTTGTGCCCATGCCGGAGCAGCCGCGGAGGGCGGGTTTTGCGCAGGCGTCTGCGCGTGGAGCATCAACGTTACGCTGCAAAATCCGAGCGCGGCCAGAAGAGAATTCGAATAAAACAGTCGGCGAGCGGTGTGAGTTCTCATGGCAAACCACTCTACCAGACACCAGCGGCCGGAATGAACTTTCGCGCCGGCGCGAGAATTTAGACCCCGTGCGCCGTTGCCCAATGATCGTTGTTCCCTGTCCACTGTGATTCCTGAGCCCCCTCTGTTGTACCATTCGATTGAATCGAAGCCTCCTGAGAAAGCTCCGGACTATGACCCCCGCATCCTCTCCCACGCTCCTCGTTCTCGCCGCCGGCATGGGCAGCCGCTACGGCGGCCTCAAGCAAATCGACCCCGTCGGTCCCGCCGGCGAAACCATCATCGATTACTCCATTTTCGATGCTCTGCGCGCCGGCTTCGGCAAGCTCGTCTTCGTAATCCGCAAGGACATCGAGCAGCAGTTCCGCGAGATCGTCGGCGCGCGCTTTGAAGAGCGTATTGACACCCAGTACGTCTTCCAGTCGCTCGAAGACATTCCCCCGCGCTTCACCGTGCCCGCCGGCCGTACCAAGCCGTGGGGCACCACGCAGGCCATCCTGCTGGCCGCCGGTGTCATCCACGAGCCCTTCGCCGCCATCAATGCCGACGACTTCTACGGCGCGGACGGTTACCGCGAGCTGGCGCGACATCTCACCTCCGGCTCGCCCGACTATGCGATGGTCGGCTTCATCCTGCGCAACACGCTCTCCGATTTCGGTTCCGTGGCGCGTGGCGTGTGCCAGGTCTCTGACGACGGCTACCTCCAGCACATCGTCGAGCTCACCAAGATCGAACGTGACGCGAACGGCGCTCGCAACACTGATGCCGCCGGGCAGATAACGATGCTTACCGGCGATGAGCCGGTCTCGCTCAACATGTGGGGATTCACGCCCCGCGTCTTCGAGCAATTGCGCGAGCGGTTTGAGAAGTTTCTTGAGGGCAACGCCGCCGATTTGAAGACTGAGTGCTATATCCCCAGCACCGTCGGCGAACTGGTTCACTCCGGACGGGCGAGGGTCAAGGTTCTGCGCACGCACGATTCCTGGTTCGGAGTCACCTATCGCGAGGACCGCCCGCGCGTCATTGAAAGCATCCATCGACTCATCGCTGCCGGCCTTTATCCGGAAAGACTCTGGTCATGAGCCAGCCGTTCGACGCCCGCGCTGCGGCGAACCAATTCGACTTTCGCAGCGAAATCTCCGCCATCGCGCCCCACGGCAACGGCCACATCAACGACACTTATCTCGTCACTTGCCACGGGACCGGCGCGCCCGTGCGCTATATTCTGCAGCACATCAATCGCCACGTCTTTCGCGATCCCGCCGCCGTCATGCGGAACATCGAACGCGTCACCGCGCATCTTGCCGCGCAGGCAGCCGGCGATCCGGACCGTGACCGCCGCGCGCTAGGGCTCGTTCCGGCGCGCGATGGGCGCAACTGGTGCATGGATGCCGGCGGCGAAACCTGGCGCGCCTATCGATTCATCGAGAATGCGCGCACCTATGATGCCGCAACCTCGGCGGAGCAGGCGTTCCAGGCGGCTCGCGCCTTCGGTCGCTTCCAGCAGCAGCTTGCCAGCCTGCCTCTGCCGCGCCTGCACGAAACCATCCCCGACTTTCACCACACACCCAGGCGCTTTGCTGCGCTGGAACAAGCGATCGCCCAGGCGGTCGCCGCCGGCGTCAAGGGCCGCGCCGCTCTCGCCAAGGCGGAGATCGAGTTTGCCCGCTCGCGACAATCCATCGCCGGCGTTCTGCTCAGTGCCGGCCTGCCCGAGCGCATCACCCACAACGACACCAAGTTCAACAATGTTCTTCTCGACGACGCTACCGGCGAAGCCGTCTGCATCATCGACCTCGACACCGTGATGCCCGGCCTGGCGCTCTACGATTTCGGCGACATGGTGCGCACCACCACCAGCCCGGCTGCCGAAGACGAGAAGGATCTTTCCAAAGTCACGATGCAGTTTCCGATGTTCGAGGCGCTGGTTCGCGGCTACCTTGAATCGGCGGGCGCGTTCCTGACAGTCCCGGAGAGAAAACTCCTGGCCTTCTCAGGCAAGTTGATCACTTTCGAAATTGGCATCCGTTTCCTAGCCGACTACCTGGGCGGAGACACCTATTTCAAAGTGCATCGCGAGGGGCATAACCTGGACCGCTGCCGCACGCAATTCAAGCTGGTTGAATCCATCGAGCGGCAGGAAGAGCGGATGAACCGGCTTGTCGAGTCGATCGGCTGATCGCGCGTCTTACTTTGCGCCAGCCGCGTAGTGTGGCGCCTTCCGGCACTTTAGTCCGGCCGGCCGGTGTAGTGCTGCACGTGGTGCACCTCGGAGTGATCTTCGAGCGATTCCAGGTGCGTGGTCACCTCCGCTGGCATCTCCAAATCCAGCGCCAGCCGCTCTTCCACCTGGGTCGCCAGCCGGTGCGCCTCGCCTAACTTCATGCTGTCAGGAAACAACAGGTGTACCTCAATGATCTGCCGGTAGCCCGTGGTACGGAATCGCACCCCGTGGTACTCGAGGCCGAGATCCTGGCAAAGCGCGTCGAGGCGCGCGCGAATTTCATGGCCGACATTGGGGTCCGAGTAGTCGAGCAGCCCCTCGACGGAGCGCCAAAGCAACCGGCCGCCCGTCCACAGAATGTTTGCCGCCACGCCGTAAGCCACCAGTGGATCGAGCGGCTTCCACCCCGTCGCCATCACCAGCCCCAGGCCCGCCACCACGCCAAAGCTGGTCCAACTGTCGGCCAGCACGTGCTTCCCGTCGGCCTCAAGAATCAGCGAGTGATTTCTCCGGCCAATGCGCAGCAGATACCACCCAAGGACCGCGTTCAGCACCCCGGCGGCGACGATGAGAATCACGCCGCGGCCCAGGTTCTCCAAAGCCAGGCCGTGTCTCCATTTCTCCGTGGTCGTGTAAATGATGCTACCCGCCGCCAGCACGATCATGGCGCCTTCAAAGCCCGCGGAGAAGAAGTTGATCCTTTCGTATCCGTAGTGAAATTGCGGGACCGCAGGCCGCGCGCTCAGCCACAGGCTGAAGACGGCGAAGGCCACAGCCACCACGTGCACCACGGATTCCGCAGCGTCAGAAAAGACGGCCGATGAGCCGGTGAAGAGGTAGGCCGTCATCTTGCCGGCAAGCATCAGCACGCCCACAACCAACGACAGCCGCAGGGCAAAGCGAGCGTCGCGATTTTGCAGCCGGAGCTGATCCGTTGCATCGTGTTTCGGCAGGCCGTTCATAGCCGATCCTTCACTCTGCGGCCGCTCCGCATCCCGGACCCAGTCTACGCGCGGCGGGGCATCCGAGGAGTCCTGGTGCGCGGAATTGCCGGGCCCTCTTACTGCACCTCTCCGATGTACACCCCAAACGGTCCCAGCGTGATGCGATCCAGCGCAACCGGCTCAACGGCGCCGGGGGTCTTCAACAATGTCTTCAGCTTCCTCTCCCCGATGCCTACTCCGCCAATACTCAGATTGACAATCTCCGTATTGGCCGTAAAGTTTACGCTCACCACCACCTGTGACGCCCCGGGAGCCTGGCGCATCCAGCTCAGCACCTTTGTATTCTCCGTGTCGAGCATGATGTTGGCGCCGCTCTCGAGGGCCGGCACAGTCTTTTTCAACCGGATCAGCGTCTTGTACCACGCAAGCAGTGAGTCGGGATCGCGCTCCTCGGCCTTCACATTGATCGTCGCCGCGCCCGGCGGCACAGGCAGCCACGGCGCGCCAGAAGTAAAGCCGGCATTTGCGGTTCCGTCCCACTGCATCGGCGTGCGCTCGCCGTCGCGCCCCTTCTCCTTCGGCCAGCCGGTGATCCCGATCGGGTCCTTCACATCCTGCTTACGCGTGGGTGGCGTCGTTGTCATTCCTATCTCGTCGCCGTAGTAGACCAGGGCCACTCCGCGGCTGGTCAGCAGGATCGTCGCAATCGCGCGCTGAATGTCCACGTCGTGTACGCCGTCGCCGTAGCGCGTGTCGATCCGCGGGTTGTCGTGATTGTCGAAGAGCAGCAGCGGAGTGTGCGCGCCGAGATGCGTCTCCGCGTCGATCAGCCTTTGCCGGAAAACCGTCACGTCCAGCTTGTTGATCATGCCCACCTGCGTGTCCATCGGCAGGTGAAACTCCGGCTTGTCCGGCGTGCCGTACATCTTCTTCAACTCGCCGATGTTGGGCAGGTACGTTTCGCCGATCAGCACGCGCGTGCCCGGAAACTCGCTCGAATCGAACTTGTCTGCTTCCGCGCGCATCTCCTCCATTACTTCGTGCAGGCCAGGCTGGTTGTCGGTCTTCGAGCCGTCGAGCTGCGGATCGCCGAATGCGTTGATCACTGGCTTGCCGTCCTTGCCGAGCCGCACTCCCTCATCTGCCAGGCTCGGGTCCTCAAAGAGCGTCGTAATCGCGTCGAAGCGAAACCCTCCCACGCCGCGCTTGAGCCAGAAGGCGATGATCTCCTTGAAGGCTTCGTGCACCGCCGGATTGTGCCAGTTCAGGTCCGGCTGCTGGATATAAAACTTGTGGTAGTAGTATTGCCGCGTCTTTTCGTCCCATTCCCACGCCGAATGACCGAACAGCGATTGCCAGTTGTTTGGCGGCTGGCCCCTATCGGTAGCGGTCTGGCCTTTGCCATCGTGCCAGCAATACCAGTCGCGATAGGGATTATCGCGCGACGACCGCGACTGAAGGAACCACTCGTGCTGATCCGAGGTGTGGTTCATCACCATGTCCATCATCACCCGGATGTGGCGCTTGTTTGCCTCGGACACCAGGCGGTCGAAATCAGCGAGCGTGCCATACTGTGGATCGATGTCGCGGTAATTCGAGATGTCGTATCCGAAGTCCACGTGTGGCGAAGAGTACACAGGCGTCAGCCAGACCGCGTCCACACCCAGCTCCTTCAGGTAGTCAAGCCGCTCCGTGATCCCGTTCAGATCCCCGATCCCGTCCCCGTTCGTGTCCTGAAAGCTGCGCGGGTACACCTCGTAGATCACGGCATTCTTCCACCAGTTCAGTTCCTTCGCCTGCTCCGCGCTCTGCACTGCACTCCCTGGTTTTGCGGGCACCGTTTGCCCTCCTGCGCTGGTCGCCACGGCCGCCAGGATCAATCCGGCTGCGTATTTCGCGATCCTCATCTGCATTCGACTCACCGCCTGCATGCCGGTCACCTCGTTCTTCTGCCAGCTTTCCATCCGCCCCATTCTTGCCCATGGCCGCTGCGCTCCGCAAGGGCGGAAAGCTTGGGAACCAAATCCTATTGCTGTTGCCCCGGCATCTCCGGTGACGTGTGTTTCATCCGTCCGAAATCGATCCCGAACTTCGGATTCTCGGCAGTGCCATCGATATGGATGGGAACTTCTGTGCCCGCTCGATTCGTCTTGAAGAAACGGTCGGCCGGCTTTAGCAGCATTCCCTTCCAACCGCCCACCATCTGCGAAACCGTCGCCTCCGTCCTGGCCGATCCTTTGAAATTCAGCGTGCCGCCGTCTAGGCCATACGTGCCCTGGAAGTCAATCTCCGCTCCCGGCACAGTGTATTTCACATCGGGAAGCCTAATCACGCCGCCCGCCATCTTGAAATCGCTCTCGATCGACGAGCGTACTTCCGCTCCGCCGCTCTTCGCATCCTTCGCACGGCCTTGCCCGCGCAGGCTCAGCTCTTCGACGTCGTTCTGAAACTTCGCGTTCGTAAACTCCGCGCCCTCAATCACAAAACTTCCGTTCAGCTTCAGGCGCTCGTGCACCGGCTCCGCTCCCGGCGGGATTTCCAGCGTAGTCCTCAACGCGAGCGCGCCGGTCAGCAACGGTTTCCCGCTTTTGCTCGTCAGGCGTAAGAAGTCTTCGATCCGTCCCCGGTCCACGTTCACCTTCAGCGAAATCTCGTGCCCTCCTGGCCGCGTGGCGCCATTTGGCAAAACGCTGGCCGGGACTCCCACAATCTGCCCCTCGACAGTAAAGTGCGACCGCCCCAGCGTTGCATTCACCGGCTGCAGCCATGTATCGCCGTTGGTTCCGTCCACCGTGGCGTGGAACTCGGTGTCGAGCGGCAGCGCCGTGCCGAAGTGCGTCAGCCGGAAATCCGCCGTATCCGTTTGCCCATCCACCGTCATGTTGCGCAGCACGCCCTGGTACTTGCCAGTCGAGTTCAGGATTCCCGCAATGCCTTTGAACACGCTCAGGTCCGCGTGCTCAAACCGGTACTTGCCCGCCACCGGAGTTTCGCCGGGGTCCTCCACCAGCCACGGACCCAGACTGCCCGAGGTGACAATCGTTCCTGCCGGCCGCGGATTCGTCAGCTCCGCGTCGAAGTGCATTGGCCCGCCCGAGCTCACGCCGGTTAGTTTGATGTGGGCAATGGCAAACTCCAGCGGCAACTTTCCCGGCTTGCTCGTCTCCAGTGTCAGGTGCGCATCTTTACATTCAATGCTGTCCATCTGGAAGCGCAGCAGCGCGGTGCTGTTCTGTTCCTGCCCTGCGCTGCCGATTGACACGCCCGCCGTCGCCGCGTGCGTGAAGTGCGGCTTCGGTGGCACATCCACATCCAGTCCTCTCAGCTCCACGACGGAAATCTTGATCGGCTCGCCAGGCTTGTAGCGCAGCGGCGCATGAAACCGGAACTCCGCAAGCCGGATCAGCGGCTTGACCGAACTCGCCGCACCCGCCCCATTCCCATCCGGAACCGTCACGCCCGCCACCTGCGCCGGCGGCCAAATGCGCAATCCCTTGCCCTCGGCCCACAGCCCGTTCACCAGCGAGACATGAAAGCTGTCCAGTTCCACGCGCGCATGAAAGTGCTCGCTTAGTTTCTCCACGATTTCGGCGCGCAGCATCGGCTCGGCCCGGTGCAGCGCCACCGAAATCGCCACGACCAGCACGATGAGCACGAGCAGAACTGCGACCCCGATCCACTTGAGCCGCCGATGCCTGCGCCAGAACCTCGCCCGCTTCGCCGCCACAACCAATCCTTGCCTGCGTCCATTTTCGCAGGCTGTCCTTCACGCCAGACGGTCGACTCCTGCTCCGTTTGATGCCGTCCGTTCCACAAATCGCATCCGCGCGCCCGCGCTGCTTCAAGAACCCAGCGCCTCGACCGTCCGATTCCCGATGCCCTTGCGTCTCTACGTCCCTGCTTTCTTGTTCCCCATCCTTCCATGCCGTAGACTTCTTCTAACGGATGCAAGCACTGATTGAAAATCTCGTGAAGCTCCAGGCCATCGAACTCAACCGCTCGCGCCTTAACCAGGAGATGCGCGCGCTGCCCGCCGAGATTGCCCAGGCCGAGGCCGCACTCGCTGCGGCGGAGCGCCAATCCGCTGACGCCTCTGCCGCGCTCGGTCGGGAAGACTCGCTGCGTACCCGCCACGAGCGCGAAATCGAAGTCCATCGCCAGAAGGCCGCTCGCTTCCGCGTTCAGCTCGACTCCGTCACCACTCCCGCCCAGGCTGCGGCCATCGAACACGAGATTCAGTTCGCCACCGCCGAAGTTGAGCGCCTGGAAAATGACGAATACGCGAGCCTCGAGCGCTCGGAAGCCCAGGAATCCGTACTCGCCGAGGCACGCGCCGACGTGGAACGGCTTGCCGCGGAGGCCGAAACCGTCCGCGCCGCCGTTGCCGCTCGCAAGCAGCTGCTCGCCGCCGAGCTCAGCGCTCTCGACGCGGACCGCGAAGCCGTCCGCGCCGCGCTCGATCCCGACTGGCTTGCCCGCTTTGACCGCATTGCCAAAGGCCGCGGCACCGCAATTGCCCGCGCCGAGAATCAGCAATGCACCGGCTGCCGCATGGGCGTGCGCCCGCAAGTTTGGAACCAGCTCCGCGAGGGCGAGCTGCTCGCCTGCGACAGTTGCAGCCGCTTCCTCTATTGGGATCCCGCCATGGCGCCTGCTCCCAAAGCGCCGCCGCCCGAAGTAATCCCCGGTGCCGGCCGCGCCCCGCGCAAACCCCGCCAGCCGGGCGCGTAATGCTCACGGCGGTCTAGAATACTTGGCATGATCCGCGCCACTGCTGTTCTCGTGTGCCTACTTTCGAGCGCCGGCTCATGGGGTTCAGGCGAAAAGCAGCCCGCGTACCCCTCCTTCGACTATGATGTTGCCCGCACCCACGAGATAAAACCGCATCGCAGAACCATCCCGCATGCAGGCGTGAGTGAAGGATTCAACCAACTGCATCTGACTCTTACGCTGTCCCCCGCAGGCGATGTTTTGGATGCAACTGCCGAAGGTGAAGACAAGATTCTCAAGTTCTGGCCGGAGTTGCGTCCTGAAGTGCTGCGCTGGAAGTTCACGCCCTTTGAGGAAAATGGGCGGGCGGTTACAGCGAAGATTGACGAGTATCTCGACCTTGTCCCGCCGGAGCGCTTTCCCTTGATTCACATGTCCGCTCCCACGGTCCGTCCCGACTCCGCAGTCACAATCACGCTAAGCAGGTCAGGATGCTACGGCGCTTGTCCGTCCTACGAGGTCTCAGTCGGCACGGAGGGAATTGTGTTTGAAGGTGGCGGGTTTGTGGTCGCCGCTGGCAGGCACACCGACACAGCGGACCCGCGTGCGGTTCGAGGACTGGCAAAGAAGTTTGTCGCCGCCGATTTCTACTCGATGAACGACGAATACCGGGCAGGAGTGACAGACAACCCCACTTACACGCTCTCCATTTCAATCGACGATCATACGAAGCGAGTACTGGATTACGTAGGCTCGTGGGTGGGGATGCCCGCCGTAATCAGCGATTTGGAAGATGAGGTCGACTCCTTTGCGCGAACAGAGCGCTGGGTCGAGGGAACTGACGGCCTCGTCCCCGCTTTGCAAGCAGAGGGTTTCAATTTCAGGACCTTTGCGGCGCAGGTGATGCTGAAAGAAGGCGCGAATCGGGGCGAAACCGCAACCATACGGGAACTCTTGGCGGCCGGGGTGCCCTTGGAGCCGCTGCCCGCCCCGAAGCCGAGGAGCGAGTACGAAGGCATCCCCTTCGAAAACGAAGGATGGCTTAACGCCGCCGGCGCCAATCCGGATGCACTGAGGGTTCTGATCCTCGCCGGAGCAAGCAAAAACGACCAGAAGGATAAGGATTTGGCCTTGTTTGGCGCCGCGAATTCAGGAAACCTGGAGGCCGCGCAAGAGCTGATCGCCTATGGCGCCAATCCGAACGTCGATCTGAGCAAACTAATCGTGACCGAACACTGGGGCAATGGAATGACGGCCCAACGCACGGGTGCCGGGAGTGTACTTACCGCCGCGGCATCGTCGGGAAACCCTGAACTAGTGCGTGAAGTCCTCCGCTATCATCCAAAGCTGGAGACCGGAGACTATCGAGGGAAAACCGCAATGTTTGCGGCGGGAGATTGGCGGTTCAGCGATAAAGACGGTGCCCGTGTTGAGTGTGTACGGTTGCTCGCGCAAGCCGGCGCCAACGTGAACGCCCGCGATAACGACGGGAATACGCCGCTCCACGAGACCTTCCTGACCGATGTGGAGGAGGAGTTGCTCAAGCTAGGCGCAGATGTGAACGCACGCAACAAGGACGGTGAGACGCCGATCTTCACCACGGTTGACGATGATGCCATTTCGCTATTCATTGCCCATGGCGCTGACCTCACGATTCGCAACAAAAAGGGTCAGACCGTGGTAGAAGCCGCGAAAGAGAAAGGCCCTCAACGGCAAGCGGCGCTCCAAAAAGCGATTCAACAGTCGAACAAGCACTGATTCAACCTCCAGAGCGGCACGCAGATCCCGTGACGCCGTTCGTCCTGCTAACCTTTTCTTGGACACACTCTCCAGGAGAATTCCCCGTGCAGCGCATTTGTGTCGATATGGATGAGGTCATGGCCGACACGCTCTCCGAGCACCTGCGCCGCTATAACCAAACCTTTGACGAAGATGTGTCGCCCGAGGACCTCGCCGGCAAAGGCCTCTGGGAGGTTACGCCGCTCGACCGCCAGGCGCAGCTTCGCGCCTTCCTCGACGCTGAAGACTTCTTCGAAGACCTGCCCTTGATTCCTGACGCGCAGCCAGTCCTCAGAGATCTCTCCACGCGCTTCGAGATCTTCATCGCCACGCAGGCCATGGCCGTGCCCAACTCGCTCGGCCCCAAGTACCGCTGGCTGCAGCGCCACTTTCCCTTCATCCCGCCTTCGCATTACGTCTTCTGCGGCAACAAAAGCATCCTCCGCGCCGATTACCTCATCGACGACCAGCCCAAGAATCTGCTCCGCTTCGAAGGCCGGGGATTGCTCTACACCGCGCCGCACAACCTCACCGCAACCGGCTTCGTCCGTGTCAACAACTGGCTCGAAGTCGCTGAGTACTTTGCCGCCATTCCCGCCGAGCCTGGGAAGCTCACCTGAGCGTCCTCACAAACCGGGGTCACACCCGCCTTCCGCTCTCTCACCGCAACCGAAGGCTCCTGTAGCGAACCCTCTCACCCTTCCATCAGAATTCGAATGTCAGGCCGCCGTGGAAGTTCCGGCCCATGCCCGGCACGGATGCCCCGGCCTTGATGGCCATCATCGTTGGCCCATAGTAGCGTCCGCCCAGCGGCAAGACGTAACTCCTGGCGGCGAGATTGTCGATGCCGGCATCGAAGCGCAAGTTCAAAGGCTCGGCAATCTTGCGTTGATAGCTGGTGCGAAGATTGGCCAGCACGTAACCCGGGGTGTGCAACTCCATGCGAACGGCCTGAAGATCCTTCTTGGCATCCACGGCCTGCAGATCGAAACTGCTGGACCAGTTTCCGAGATTGTGCCCCAAAGTCACTCGCGCGTTCAGCGGCATCATGTTGTAAAGAGGCTGCTGTCCCGGCGAGCCGGGAGCTTGCAGAGCGGTATCAATGCCGTGGATGTAGCCAAGCAACCCGCTGAGGGAAAACTCGCCGGCCCGGGAGGCTCTGCCCAACGGCAGGCGGCCGGAGCCGTCCACGCCAACCAATTGGGCTCCATAGTTACCAAACAGCAAGGTGACGTACGGGGTAGTAGCAATGGTTGCAGAAGTGGCGTTGAACCGGGAAGCGGTGCAGCCATTCCCGTTCCCGTTGAGGCTCACCGGGCAGCGGGCCACGTCGATATAGTTCTGTACGCGGGTAAAGTAGGGAGTGACCTTCAACTGCCAAAGCCCCTTGCTTGAATCGTGAAAGTCGATGGAGCCGCTTACGGTGTTGGCGATTTCGGGAAGCAGGTTCAGATTTCCCGAGTAGCCGTTGAGGTCGCCGAACCATCCATTCATATCCACCGACATGGCGCTCTGCTTTACCCACAGATAGCGTTCGTAGAGGTTGGGAGAACGCGTTTTGCGGGCGTAGCCGAACTCGAAGGCACTCTTCACATTCGCAACGTACCGGCCTAACGCCGTGAGGTCGAAGTTGTTGTCGCGGCGCCCGTGGCTCGTGGAGTTGAACGCCGTGGCGTCGTCGTAATACGCGGCGCTTCCCGTTTGAGTCTTCATCATGCAATAGCTCGGCGCATTCATCTGACCGCCGCACATGTTGTAGCCCTCGACCGCGCCGGTATTCATCATCACAAGATCGCCGCGAACGCCGACGAGTTCCGTCCATCCGTTGCCGTGCCTGCCCTCCCATTCCGCAAAAGCTCCAAAGCGGTCGCGGCTGCCGTCGTGAATGTTCCACAAAGTGTTCGGCCCCATGGATCCCACCATGGTCATCGCAGCAGGCCACCAGTCGTCAAGCGTGAAACGGTGGTAGTCGGTGCCCACGCGCAATACATCGCGTCCCGACAAGGAGACATCGGTCTCCAGGGTGTAGCCCAGATTCGCGCCCCTCGTATCCATGGGCATATTCATGTTCATGATGAGTTGCTTCTCTGACAGGATGTTCATTTCATGTCCGGTACGCGCATAGAAGGCGCGGGCATCCACCTTGCCCCATGGGAAGTTTCCGCGGTAACGGAGATTGGCATACCGCGACTCGTTCTTGAGCATATCCATGTGGGCGTTCGGAAACCCCTCTTCGGGTATGTCCTGGTAACCGATGCCTGCTGTGAACAGGTGGCTTCCGCGGCGGGCTGCCAATTGCAGGTTGTAAGTTCTCGACTCGAACAACGTGGATATGACCCTGATTGCCGCGCCGTTCTTGTAGTCGGCGGCGTTGACGTACGTACCGGTGTACATGGCGCTGAGGTGCTCGGTGGCGGCAGTGAACGAGGCGTCTCCTCCGCTTACGACGCCATTGGTGCGGTGGTACGCGGTCAGGCTGCCTTGCGCCAGCATGCGCTGGCCCGGTGCGGCAAACTCCGGCTCCGCCGAATCGACCATTATGGTGCCGCCAATGCTGTCACCGCCATTACTCACCGGGGTAATTCCGGCAATTGCATTTACCCTGCCCACGTTTCCGGGATCGATGTAGGACATGGGAGGATTCATGTGGTTGCTGCAATGCTCCGCGAGGGTCATTCCGTTGACAAGTACCTTGACCCGGTCATCGAACAGGCCGTGGATGGCCGGTAAACTCGACAGGCCGCCGTTGGCGGCAAGACTTAGCCCTGGGGCATCGCGAAATAACGACGCTGCATCGCTGGTTCCGGTCTTCTTGCTCGCAATGGCTTCTTCGCCGGCCTCGACGGCCGATGTCACCTCGACTACTGCCTGTGCGCCGGCCACGACCAGAGATACATCCGCGTTCGTCTCTTTGCCTGCGGCAACCGATAGATCGTCTATGACTGCGTTCGAAAAGCCCGCGGCAGTTGCGGTGACCTGGTAGCGGCCCACGAAAAGGCCGTCGAAGGCGAAGCGGCCAAGTTGATCGGTCACCCTGGATTCGCTCATGCCAGTGGCCAGGTTCCTCACCAGGATGTTGGCTCCCTGTACGACCGCTCCGGAGGGATCCTTCAGCACTCCTGCAATGCGGCCGGTTGCATGGGGGCTGTTTTCTCCGGACTGGCTCTGGGCCGATGCGGCTTCGCTCTGGCTGATCTGGGCGTGGATCGACATCGCCGGCCAACATAGGCTGGCGGCTGGCAAGAGTGCCAGCAATAACTTGGCTTTCATGGCTTAGCCTCTTCTAGCAAGAAAAACGCGAAGTGTCAGGACGGAATGGCAACGCCGGTTCCGTCCGCGGAGCACTACAGTTTGTCAAACGAGAAGAGAAGGAGGGCCGCGCTTTTGATGGCCGCGCAGAAACGAGATTCCGAAACGGGCCGAGGTCTGAGGTGCATACACCGGATGGAAAGTTACTTCGGCGTAGAACCGCTGCCCAGCCACGGGCATGTACTTCGCAGCATGAACGGCGCAGGTAATCGCCGGCAGGCAAGGGCATTTTTCAGAAACCGATGTGAAGCCTTTCTCATTGCCGCCGGCCTGGCCCATCCTGCTCATGGTGCAGTGATGCTTGCCGTTCCTGCGACAGCAGGCGGGAAGGCCTGCATCGGCGTCCCAGGCGAACAGCGGCGCGATCAGCATCCAGCTGAAGATCATCAACAGCGTATGTGCAACCGCTCGGCGCATGGATTTACTGCGAATCTAGCACAGACTGAAAATAAGGTGTTTGACCGTGATCACGGTCAACGGCCATTTTCCACTCCAGAAGAGTCTTGGTGGGCTGAGGAACCCGTTCCCATGAACTTTCGTTGCCGGCGCCCGCCATGTTTCCCGGGTCTCGATGGCGGACGGTTTTTCATGAGTTTTGTGCAACTTGGGAATGCCGTTTCGGCTGCACCGGCGCTTGCTCAGGCGCAGGATTGTGGCTGCCGAGTCTGAATGTCATTCGTGCTCAGGAAGAAGTGGGCAATGCCGATGCGAACCGAGACACTTCGACCGCCTTTCGCTGTTTAGCCGCAACAGAAGGCCCCGGTAGCTAACCCCATCACTCTATGGCACTTAATGAAATGCAGACTCCCTGCTCCGTCGAAATCCGCTACCATGAACCATGAAAGTGTCTCGCTCCCCCACGAAGCTACCGATCACGCGGCGCCGATTCCTCCTCGCAAGCGCGTGCGCCGGCGCCGGTCTGGCGCTCTATGCGGGCGAGATCGAGCGGCATTGGATCGAAATTGTACGTCGCGACGTGTTCCTCCCCGGCCTTCCCCAGGCATTTGACGGCTTCCGCGTGGCGCAACTCAGCGACATCCACATGGATGAATACACTGAGCCATTCTTCCTCCGCGATGCCGTCGCCCACGTCAACCGCCTGAATCCCGATGCGGTGTTTCTCACCGGCGACTTTGTGACCCACCAGCTTCTGCCCAAGAGATTCGCCATCGGCCCGGCGTGGCAGTGCGCCAATCTCCTCAACCAACTCCAATGCCCCCTCCGCTATGCCGTTCTCGGTAACCACGACGTGATGGTTGGAAGGAAACATCTCAACGCGGCGCTCACTGCGAATAGCATCACCGTGCTGAACAACGCGCACCTGCCCATCGAGCGCGCCGGCGGCCGGTTCTGGCTTGCCGGGCTTGACGATCCGGTTGCGGGCGAACCAGATCCGGGCGCGGCCATCCCCGCCTCCATCCGCAATGTGCCGCATGAGCCCATCCTCCTCCTCTGCCACGCTCCCGACTACGTCGACGATCTGTTGGCTCTTCCCGCGGGCAAAGCCGTCGCGCTGATGATCAGCGGCCACACCCACGGGGGGCAGATTCGCCTCCCGTTGATTGGCCCCTTGGATCTGCCGGAACTCGGCCGCAAGTATGTCGAGGGCTGGTTCCGCTTTGGAGATCTGCAGCTTTACGTGAATCGCGGCCTCGGCACCGTCGGCGTACCCTTCCGGTTCGACTGCCCGCCAGAGATCACGCTGCTCACGCTGCGTTCTGCCTGAGCGAAGAGAACCCCCGCAAACCTCTATCACCGCAGAGATGCTGGTCCAGCCATACGGGCGCGCCACGGTCAACAGCAATCACAGCGCAAGAATCTTCTTGATCTTCCCTTGGACAAAGAAGAGCAGGATCGCACTACGCACAATCGTTCCCACGCCCAGTTCCTGCAGCAGGGCATCGGCTGCGTCGCGAATCTGCTTGTACACTTGCTGCCGTTTCGTTTTGTCCACCTTTGACATGTCAAAGTTGTTCAAGCTTGGATCGATTGGGTCGATCGGCTTCGGCGTCCAATGCAGATTGCCGAAGATGCTCCCCGATTGCGCCTGATACTTCGCCAGTTGTCTTTGAGCCACGCTGCGTCCGAAGTCGTAATCGTGCTTCCGGTATTGCACATCGAAAAAGCCTTCGAACGACTCCAGTCCTTTGCTCGCCAACAGCGAGGTGTCGGCCACAAAGTCGTAGATCAACATCTCTTCTTTTTCGTGCAGGTTTGCTGCGAGTTCGAGAACAAGAACCGCGTCGAGCCAGGCGTCGGCAGCAGCCATACCTGCGCCAAATGCGGCGTATTCCGCCTGGTACTGCGTTTTCAGCTGCGTGCGCGCCGCCTGCAGATTCGCGAGCGCCGCCGGAGTCATGGTGCCCGATTGCCTAAAGAACGACTCGAGCAGCACCTCTGAAACCGGATTCGTCTGCGCGGCAGTCATCGCGCCGCTGAGGAATAGCGTCTGGAGTTCCTCGGCCCTTTCGTCCAGCAAGCGCAACCGGTCGTTCACCCCTTCGGCTGTGATCCAGTCCTGAAACTCCGACTGGCCAATCACGGCTCCCGCCAGCTGCTCCACCACGGCCTTGTAATTCGCATTGGCAGCGCCAAACGCCTGCGACGGATCGACATTCGGATCGTTCGTGTAGAGAACCTCGCTGGACTTCTTCGGTTGCGGCGCAATGAAGATATATCCACGCTGTTCCGCGTTCAGGTGGCCTCCGGGCTGATTCTCCACCAGGTTCTTTGCCATTCCCAGCGGCTCGTTCTGGAACACGCCGCCATCGGTGTAGGTGAAGTAGCGGCTCGGCGCACCGCCCCAAATCGAGCGGTCAAGAAAGGGACTTGGAAAGTCGACGATATTCCTCAGCAGGTCCTGCACGCGAAACGCAATGGGAAACGCGCCGCATGCCACGGCTGTCGCTCGTATCGTCTCCCATAAGTCCCCGCGGTCGCCGGACTGCTGGTCAATCTGCAGCAGAAGTTGGTCTTGGTGCGCCGTATACGTGAACTCGCCGCCGCTGCTCGTCCCGCGCACGTAGTCGATTCCGTTCAGATTCGACAGCGCCAGCCCAAGCTGAATCTGCCCATCCACAGGCAATGCCGGATGCGGTTGAGCCGGAGAAATCGGCGGCGTTCGATACCGCCCTGTCAAATACTCCTTCGAGATGCCCATCACCAGATCGGACGAGAACAACGAGTGCGTCACGTCCTCATCTTTCTGGCGAGCCAGAAGGCCAACGATATCCACGTCCTGAACCCATGCATTAAAGAGCGGATTGTTGTAAGGCTGACTCATGGCCGGGCCATCGAAGAGAAGCCGCTGCGCGATCATCGCCGAAGTCATTCCGCCGGCAGAGGCGCCGGCCAGCACGTCGATCTCGATGCGTTCATCGGGTAGCTGATTCGCGTTGGCCCACTGGTTATGCTGCGCAATCGCATCCAGGACCTCAAAGGCAACTCCCGATTCATAACTTCCCAGCGACACTGCACCGGCAATGGTGATTGCGAGTTTTCTTGCCATGACGCTCTCCTTTCTCGAAACCTGCGGAGTGTGTAGAAAAGATTAAGGCGTCACCTTACTTCCGTCGACTCGGGTAATCCACACTTCTGGTTCAGAGATGGTCGCAGCGCGATCTGCGGTCCGGTGTGCTCCTTTCTCCCTTCAGCCTTGCCGGTAAAGCCTGCCGTCACGCGCCGGCAATCGTCATCCTCCCGCAATCGTCATCCCATCGATGCGCAACGTTGGTGAAGCGACTGATCCGCGAAACACCAGGTCGTTGCCGATGGCTGCCACATTGCGCAGCATCTCGGCAAGGTTGCCGGCAATCGTTACCTCTTCCACGGCATGCGTGAGATGGCCACTCTCAATCCATAGGCCGGTCGCCCCGCGCGAGTAGTCGCCCGTCACCGGATTTGTGCCAAAGCCCATCAGGCTCGTCACGTAAAGCCCCGCCGGAACCTCCGCGATAATCTCGTCGGGTGTCAGCTTTCCCGGCTCTAGGAAGAGATTGCCGCAGCCGATCCCCGGCGCGCCCGCCAACCCGCGCGCGGCATTGTGCGTGGACTTCATGCCCAGCTTGCGCGCTGTGTAGGTGTTCAGCAGGTAGTTGCGCAGCACGCCCTTTTCCACCACCACGGTGCGCCGTGAGGCCAAGCCTTCGTCGTCGAAGGGCGAGGTTCCGAAGCCGCCGGCGCCTGTGGGCAACAGCAGGGTGTTGTCGTCCACGATGGTCAGATTCGGCGCGGCGATCGTCTCGCCCAGCCTCCCCGCGAGAAACGACGCGCCGCGCCAGATGGCGTCGCCCGAAGCGGCCTCAAAGAGCGAACCGATCAGCGTCCGCGCCGTCTCCGGCGCAAACACGATAGGAACCCGCTGCGTCGGTATGCGCCGCGCTCCCAGCCGGCGCAGCGTGCGCCGTGCCGCTTCCTTGCCCACCGCCTCAGGCGATTCGAGGTCCGCGAGCCGCCGTGCGCTCGACCACCACCCATCGCGCTGCATCTTGCCGTCGGCATCCATGGCCAGCGGCGCCACTGCGACACCCGCATAGCTGCTTCGGTAGCTGCCCACAAAGCCGCGCGAGTTGGCCAGCGCCTTGCGCCCGGTGGCAACGTCGAAGCTGCCGCCATCGGAGTTGGTGATGCGCGGGTCAGCTGCCAGCGCCGCCGCCTCGGCCCTCCGCGCCCACTCGATGCGCTCCGCGCCTTCGAGCGAGTACACATCCTCGTAGTAAAGGTGCAGATCGCCGGCGACTGCGCCAAACTCGCCCGCCTCCGGCAGGCCCGCAAAGCGATCCTCTTCGGTGACCTTTGCCAGCGCCAGCGCTCCTCCCACAAGCTGGCGAATCCCCTCCGCAGTCAAATCGCTGGTCGAAGCCGAACCGGATCGCTTGCCGAGGAACGCCCGCAATCCTAGCCCGCGCGAGCCCGATTCCTTCAGCGTCTCCACCTCGCCCATGCGCACGTTCACGCTGAACTCGTCGCCCTCCCGCGCTACAGCCTCCGCGTCGCTGGCGCCCGCCTTCACGGCCAGCGCGACGACATCGGAAACGAGAGATTCAAGGTCGAGAGCGGTTTCGTTGGGGAGGGAAGTCGATTCAGACATGTCCTCAAGCTATCAAAACCCGCGCGTGTCCGTTTGGAAGAGCCTGGGACTGAAGATGACGCCAAATGATCGCTATGCTGCCGACAAACGCACCTGAATCTTTGAACGTGTGGCTTCGGCGAAACGCAGCAGTGTTTTGGTGCTTGGCAGTGTTTGACCGCTCTCCAAACGAGCGATCGTCGATTGGCTCGTGCTCATGCGCGCGGCCAACTCGGCCTGTGACAACCCGGCGCGAAGACGAGCACGAAGCAACTCCGCAGAGATTTCGAACTCTGGCGCGAGAGCCTCATACTCTCTCCGCACCTCGGGATCGGCAAGCAGCGTTGCCTTGAACTCGTCGAAGGGGATAGTCATACAACCTCCTTTGCGCGCCGCAGCGCCAATTCAATCTCGGAGCGCGGTGTCGCCTGCGTCTTCTTCACGAATGCGCGAACCACTACGACACGCCTTCCAATCGCGGTGACATACAAAGCCCGTGCGATCCCATCTCGGCCCTTGAGGCGCATCTCCCACAGCTTGCCTTCCAAATGCTTTACGTGTGGTTCGCCGAGAGTTTCCAACCCCATTTGGCAAATGCGTTCGGCAAGTCTCAGGAATCGTGCCTGCATATCAGCGGGCAGGGCTTCGATTTCCGCGCCCACCGTCTCATTCAGGACTTCTACTTGCCAAAGCACAATTCAGTATATCTCAAATTTGAGATAGTCGCAACAAGGCTCACTTGGCCTGGGTAGGGAACCTGAGAATCACCGCTGTTCGTAGGAAATTGAAGAAAAGAGAGGGACCCGTCCTCTACGCCGTCAACCGCTCCAACTGGTCCGGCTTCAGGATCGTCAGGCTGGTGCCCTTGATGGTGATCCACTGGTCGCGCCGGAACTGGTTCAGCAGCCGCGTCACGGTTTCGCGCGAGGTACCCGCCATGTTGGCGATCTCCTCGTGCGTCAGGGCCATGGTGAAGCGAATCTCCGGCTTGCCGTTGGCTGTCCCGCGTCCCCAGTCAAGCAGCAGCCGCGCCAGCCGTCCTGCTGCCGAACCTGAGAGCGCCAGCCGCTTGGCATCGTGGAAAACGGTCAGGTACTCGCCACTGAGCGACTGCGCCGCATGCATGGATGCGATCCCGTGCCGGCCCAGAAACTCGACGAACTCCTGCTTGCGGACCGTCTTCACCTGGCAGGGCTCGATGGCCTCGGCCGTCACTTCGTGCGGCACATTGGCCAGCACCGCGCTCAACCCCATCACGTCGCCCGGCCCGGCAATCTTAAGGATCATCGTCTTGCCGTCGCGCGAGGTGGACGAGATCTTCACCTGCCCAAAGCAGATGACAAACACATTGCGCGCCGGATCGCCTTCGGTAAACAGCTTGGCCCCCCGAGCATGGCTCATCATGATGCCGATTTGGTCGTAGTCCGTCAGCGCCTCCGGCGTCAGATTGCAGAACATCCGCAGATGCCGGTGCTCGCAATTCAGGCAGTCTTCCGGAGGGTGATGAGAGTGGAGCGTAGCCATAAAAATCCCGCTAGATTCAACGGTAGGAAAAGTATAGCGCAAACCTCACGCGGCAGGATGAGCGTTTTCGACCAACTGGTTCCGCTCGTAACCCTCAATTCCTCATACGGTCTATTGTGTTAAGCCCGGTCTTAAGCCCTTATCGCCCCATTGCCGTAGCGCCTGGCGGGCATCACGCGCGTCAGGCAGCAGGTGATGTAGGCGCGTGAAACCTCACGGGCTAGCTCCTCGAGAAGCCGCATCCGCAGCGCCGGATAGCTCTCAAACGCCCTGCGCAGCGCTTCGATCGGCAATAGCAACAACGATCCGGGGGTTACCGCGGTCAGCGTGTAGGTGTGATGTCCGTCTCCCAGTGCCGCAGCCAACTCCACCAGGTCCCCCGGCCGCGCCGATCCCAGCGTCACGCGCATGTCAAATCGCTCCGCCTTGCGCGCAAAATCCCCCGATACCACCACATACAGCCCCTTGCAGGCTCCGTGCTGCCGAAAAACCACCGTACCGGCGTCGAAATCTATACACCGCGTCGCCCCGCTCAGCAAACTCCCCGCCTCTTGCGGACACTCCAGCAACTCGGCGAGCGGATGCGCCGCCGCCGCGGCCAGGCGTTCGAATCGTGTATCGGATTGAATGGCCACCATCTCTTCGCCATGCTGCCGGCTTCGTGGGGTCTTGCTTCCCGTTTCCATCATTCCTCTGTCGCTAGTTGAGCGCCTCTTCAAAAAACGCGTGATGAGCAGCGCAGCCCGCACCGGCTCACGCAGCCTCGTTGGTCAGCTCCGTTCCATTCGGCTTTGCGATTGATTTCGATTGGACAAAACGGTGCGGTTTCTCCTTTCGCCCGCCCATTTTCCCTTTTGAAGCGATCGGGTCCCTACCGGACTCGCTTCAGTACAGTTGCTGCTTGCTACCAGGTGGCCACAGGAACGGCAACCTCCCGCTCCACGCCGGCGCGCGCCTCTTCGGGCGGAACGCAAAGAACCGGCACCCGCGAGGAAGAAAGCAAAGCAAAAGCCGTGCCATGCAGTCCCGGCTTCCCGCTGGCCCGTTTCACCCCCGCGACAAGAATGCAGGGGTGGTTTTCGGCAATCGCTTCTTGAACGGCATCGGCCGGGTCGCCGTCCTTCACAAGGCAGTGCACGGGCGTCTTGCCCAGTAGCGTGATGCCAAAGTCCTCCAGGCTGGCGGCGCAGGGATTCATCCCGGCTGCGGCTTCGCCTGCGGTGCGCACGTGCAGCACCAATAACGGTCGATTGAAAGTTTCCGCCAGAGAGTACGCCGTCGCGGCGGCAGCCGAAGCGGCGTCGTTCCGCTCCATGGCCAGCAGCACCGGCCCGCCTGGCGTGGGCCGGTTCGTTCCCGCGTTCCAGTCTGCCGCCACCGCCAGCACCGGGCACGGCGCCAGTCTCACCAGTTGCTCCGCAATGGCGCCCACCACCACCGGTCCGGCGCCCTCCATCCCCTTGGTGCCAATCACGATCAGCCCGGCCTCGTACTGCCGCGCCACATCCACCAGCATCTCCGCCACTACCCCTTGCCGTATCTCGGAATGGCTATGAATCCCCTCTCGCAGCAGGTCGCCCGCCAGCTTGTCCAGCACCTTTCGCGCCTCTGCGGTCAGGTGGCTCACCACGCTGCCCGGCAGCCCATCCAACGCCGCGTACTCCATCGGGTCCAGCCCGTGCGCCAGCACAATCCGCGCGCCATAATTCGTGGCCAGCTTGCTCGCATACTCCAGAGCCGCCTCTGCCTGGCCTTCCAGGTCCGTGGCCACCACGATCGTCTTCAAGCCGCTTTGAAAGCTCATGATCTCTGTTCGGCCTCCGCCGGCTCGTAAATCCGCCCATTGGACTTTGAGTCTGCGCTTCCGGGCCGGGCAGGAGCAGTGACCCCATTCACCCCCCCCTGTGATTCGAGTCACAATAGCCAAGGCCTTGATTTCGCAAGAGAACACTTGCAATCCCGAACTCCGCGTTTTCCTCGCGTCCCATCGCCAGGACCCTCTTCCTGATTGCCCTCCTACCTCGCCGGAGCGAACCTTGGAGCCAGCCCCTCCGTGCATGCACATAAGCCGCTATACATACGGCGGTCCAATGCGCTAACGTTGGCGCGATATGAAAAATCTTCTGGAACGTCCTCTTGCAAAGTTATTTCCCGTCGTTTTGGTATGTCTTTCACCGATTTGGCTCGGATGTTTTTCCGCTGCGGCCCAGGCTCCCGTGCCCGACTCTCCTGCCATTGAAGCCCAGGCCCACGCCATGATCGCCAAGCTCACGCTCGAGCAGAAAGTCGAACTCCTCGGCGGCGTTGACAATATGTTTACCCGTCCCATGCCTGTCATCGGGCTGCCCCGATTCAAAATGTCCGATGCCTCGGTGGGCGTGCGCACCTGGGGCCCCACCACGGCCTATGCCGGCGGCGCAGCGCTTGCCGCCAGTTGGGATCCCGACCTTGCGCGCAAGCTCGGCGAAAGCCTGGGACGCGACGCCCGCGCTCGCAACGTCAACTTCCTGCTCGGTCCCGGCGTCAACATCGCTCGCTCGCCGCTCTGCGGCCGCAACTTCGAATACCTCTCCGAGGACCCGTTCCTGAACGCCGCTCTCGTTGTTCCATACATTCAAGGCGTGCAGTCGCAGGGCGTCGTCGCCACCGTCAAGCACTACGCCCTCAACGATCAGGAATTCAATCGCCACAACGCCGATTCCGATGTGGATGAGCGCACCATGCGCGAAATCTATCTGCCCAGCTTCGAGGCCGCCGTCACCAAAGCGCACGTCGACGCGGTCATGGACTCCTACAACCAGGTCAACGGCATCCATTCCACGCAGAACGATTTCCTCAACCTCAAGCTGCTCAAGGGGGAGTGGGGCTTTCAGGGCATTCTCATGTCCGACTGGGACGCCACCTACGACGGCGTCGCCTCGGTCAACAACGGCCTCGATCTCGAGATGCCCAGCCCCAAGTTCATGAACGCGAAGAATCTCATTCCCGCGGTCCAGAGCGGCCAGGTCAAAGAGTCCACCATCGACGAGCACCTTCTGCGCCTCTTCCGCACCGAGCTTCGCTACGGCTTCACCGATCGCCCGCAATTTGATCCGGCCGACTCCACTTACTCAGTCGCGGATCGCGCCGTCGCCCTGCAAGGGGCTTTGGAGAGCATTACCCTCCTCAAAAACCAGGGAAATCTGCTGCCGCTCGATCCCGCCAAAATCAAATCCATCGCCATCATCGGCCCTGACGCTTATCCTGCGGTCCCAGGCGGCGGTGGCTCGTCAGAGGCCCATGCCTTCGAGCCGGTCAGCATCCTCACCGGCATCGCCAACCTCCTCGGTCCTGACGTGCACGTCTTCTACAGCCCCGGCGTGCCCGATTCTCCCGATGAAAAGAAGGCTTTGGCACAGGCCGACGCAGTTGTCGTCTCCGTCGGCTTCGACCCGAAGACCGAGAGCGAAGGCAAGGACCGCACCTTCACCCTGCCTCCGGGCCAGGACGCGCTCATCGAGGCCGTCGCCGCGATCAACTCCCGCACCATCGTCACTCTCACCGCTGGCGGCGGCGTTGACACCAGCCGCTGGCTCGCGCAGGTGCCCGTCCTGCTCCACACTTGGTACCCCGGCCAGGAAGGCGGCACAGCCGTCGCGCAAATCCTTTTCGGCCAGCACGACCCCGAGGGCAAACTTCCCGTCAGCTTCGACCGCAGTTGGGACGAGAATCCCTCCGCCAAGTGGTACTACGGCGACCTCAAAAACAACACCACGCTCCACACCATCGGCGAAGACGGCAAGCCCAAGGACTACACCATTGAGCACATCAAGTACGGCGACAAGCTCATGGTCGGCTATCGGTACTGGACCACAACCGGCAAGCACCCGCTCTTCCCCTTCGGCTTCGGCTTGAGCTACACCACCTTCACCTTCTCCAACTTTCAAGCGCCCGCCACGGCCTCCCTTGGTTCCACCGTCCCGGTCAGCTTCGACGTCGCCAACACAGGCGGCGTGGCCGGAGCCGAAGTCGCCCAAGTCTACGTCTCCGATCCTTCAGCCAAAGCCGATCGCCCCGAGCGCGAATTGAAGGGCTTCGCGAAAGTCCGCCTCGCTCCCGGCGCAACGCAGCATGTCACGCTCTCGCTCGACGCGCGCGCCTTCAGCTATTGGGATGAATCCGCGCAGAAATGGACCATCGATCCCGGCAAGTTCGTCATTCACGTCGGTGACTCCAGCGAGAACACCCCGCTGCAAGCCGATATCGACCTGCAATAACTGCTCGTTTGCACCATACCCACATTGAGATGGAGAGAAATCGATCGATGTTCAAACACTGCTTCCGTCTTGCCGCTTTCGCCGCCTTCGTCCTCGTCCTCCCCGCTTTGTCCCGCGCCCAGACCGCGCCTCATCCGCAGTGGGTGGGCGCCTGGGCCACGTCTCCCATGGTGGCCGACGGCGGCTTCAACGTCCGCCCGTTCAGCGGCGTCACGCTGCGTGAGATCGTCCACATCTCGGCCGGCGGCGCGCAGATTCGCGTGCGCTTCACCAACGCCTACGGCACCGATCCCCTCACCATTAGTGATGCGCACGTAGCGTTGAGCGCCGGCAGCGCGGCCATTCAGCCCGGCATCGATCACGCCATCACCTTCGGCGGAGCAACTTCCGTCAACATTCCGCCCGGCGCCGAGCTCTTCTCCGATCCCGTCGCGCTCACGGTCGCGCCGCTCTCCGATCTCGCCATCAGCTTCTATCTGCCTTCGCAGGTGATGCGCGCCGAGACCTTCCACTCCTTCGCCGCCCAGGACAACTTCATCGCCGAAGGCGACATGTCCGCTGCACCCGATCTGCCCGGTGCGACAAAAGTCTTTTCGTGGTACTTCCTCGACGGCGTTGACGTGCAGGCCGTCGTCGGCTCCCGCGCCATCGTCACCCTCGGCGACTCCATCACCGACGGCGCGCTCTCCACCCACAACGCCAATCGCCGCTGGCCCGACGTTCTCGCCGCGCGGCTCCACGACGATCCAAATCTGAAAGACGTTTCCGTCCTCAATGAAGGCATTGGCGGCAACCGCGTTTTGAACGAGGGCTGGGGTCCCAGCGCCCTCTCGCGCCTCGACCGCGATGTTCTTTCGCAAAGCGGCGTGCGCTACGTCATCGAGCTCGAAAGCATCAACGACATCGGCCGCCTGGCGCATCTCCAGACCCCATGGGACGACATCACCGCATCGCAGTTGGAGATGGGGCTCAAGCAGATCGCCGACGCCGCGCACGAGCACGGCATTAAGGCCATCGGCGCAACGCTCACGCCTATCGGCGGCTCGGGCCACTACTCCGACAAGGGCGAGCAGGTTCGCCAAGCGGTCAACGATTGGATTCGCAATAGCGGCACATTCGACGGCGTCGCCGACTTCGACAAGGCCACCCAGGATCCCGCGAATCCAACCCATTTCAATCCGGCTTACGACTCAGGCGACCACCTGCACCCGGGCGACGATGGCTATAAGGCGATGGCCGGCAGCATCGACCTCACCCTCTTCGCTCGGTAAGCGATCGGCGCTACAGGTCAAGGAAACCGCGTAGCGCCTGGTTGACCGCTTGCATCGTACTCTCGTTCAGATGGCCAATCCGCGGTCCAATCTTGCCGCGCGGCACGGTCGTCGCCTTGTCCACCATGATCTGCGATACGGCTCGCAACCCCGTTTCCCTGTTTGCGCTCACCGTGACCCGGAAAAGCGGCGCATCGTGCAACTCGCTGGTCAATGGCAGCACAATCACCGAGGGGTGAATGTCGAAAGCGCCCGACTGCACCACCAGTGCCGGGCGCGGCTTGCCGTAGTCTCCTGAAACGGCCACGGTCACCAGATCGCCGCGTTTCATTTGCCGCCTTTCACCGCGCTCACATCCTCGATCCAGCGCATCACCTCGGCCTCGTCCTCTGAGGCGGCGATCAGCTGCGATTGCCGGCGCGCTTCGGCGGCAAAGCGGCGGCGGCGCGACTCCTCGACATAATTGCGCATCAAGCCGCGCAAAACCTCGGCGGCCGGCCGGTCCTCGGCCTCCACGGCAGAGGTAAACTCCGCCTTCAGCACGGGATCGATGCGCAGATTGAGCGTGGCTTCCTTGCCGCCAGCCGCAGTCCCCGGCATGGCATCACCTCTTATGAGATTGTATCACATTATGTAAGTGCAAAGTGAAATTACATTTTGATTTACACAACAGAAGCATATGGCTCAGCCAGCACCAGCTTGCACCCACCGCCGCGGATGCTCGCTGGGGCGGCTGATTCTTCAGTCCCTTAGCCCCTCAGTCCCTACGTCCCTGCTTTACCGCAACCCCCTCAGTGCCGGATACATCCTTCTCCACCGCGCATACCCGGCCTCGTACGCCTCTATGTCCCCCGCATCCGGCTCAATCCGCTGCGCCACTTTGATCGCTTGCCCGCATGCCTCGTCCAGGTTCTTCCAGTGTCCAGCGCCCACGCCTGCCATCAGCGCGCAGCCAAACGCGCCGCCCTCCTCGGCCACGAGCACCTCCACCGTTTGTCCGTAGATCCCCGCCTGAATCTGCCGCCATAGCGCTCCGCGCGCTCCGCCGCCGCCTAGCCGGATGGCGGTCACCGGAATCCCCAGCTCCAGGAACAGCGCAAACGTGTCTTCGAGCGAGTACGCCACGCCCTCGAGGACCGCGCGCACAAAATGCGCAGCCGTGTGTTGCACGCCGATCGCCGCAAACGCCGCGCGCACCTCCGGATCCAGATGTGGCGTGCGCTCGCCCAGAAGATACGGCGCCCACTCCAGTCCCTCGCATCCCACCGGAACCTTTGCGGCTCCCTCACTCATTGCGTCATAGCTTTGCCCGGCAAAAAACGTCTCCCGCAGCCAGTGCAGGCTCAGCCCCGCGCTCTGCGTCACGCCCATCACGTGCCACAAGCCCGGCACGGCGTGGCAAAAAGTGTGCAACCGCCCCTTGGGATCCTTGGTCGGCTCAGCCGTCGCAGCAAACACCACGCCTGAGGTTCCGATCGTCGCGGACACGCTCCCCGGCTGCAGAATCCCCATGCCTACCGCGCCCGCGCCCTGGTCGCCCGCGCCCGCTGCCACCGGCGTTCCCGCCTTTAACCCCGTAAGCCCCGCGGCCTTCTCGCTGATCCGCGCGCAAATCTCCGGCGACTCGTACACTCGCGGCAGCCAGCTCATCTCGATTCCCGCCGCCTCGGCCACCTCGCGCGACCAACGCCGGTGAGTCACGTCCAGCAGCAGCGTCCCGCTTGCCTCCTGCACGTCGATCGCGAACTCGCCCGTCAGCCGGTAACGCACGTAGTCCTTGGGACACATTACGTGCTTGATCTTCTTGAACGTCTCCGGCTCGTGCGTCTTCACCCACAGCAACTTGGTCAGCGTAAAGTTGGGCAGCGCCGGATTGCATGTCAGCTCGATCAGCCTCTCGTAGCCGATCTTCTGCGTCAACCAGTCGCATTCCGGCTGGGTCCTCGTATCGCACCAGATCAGCGACGGCCGCAGCACCGCACCCGCCTCGTCCAGCATCACCGCCCCGTGCATCTGCCCTGTCAGCGCGATGGCCGCAACCGGCTCCCGCGGCTCCGGCGTTGCGGCCAGCGCCCCACAGATCGCCTCCTGCGCCGCTCGCCACCAATCCTCGGGATCCTGCTCCGCCCACCCCGGATGCTCAGCGCGAAACGGCTTGTGCTCGCTCGACGCCGCTCCCATCAGCTTCCCCGCGCCATCCACCACCACCGCCCGCGTCCCGCCAGTCCCCACATCCATGCCCAAAAACCACATACCTGAATCCCCCTTTCCCATTGCGTGCACAGAATGAGTGGGTGCCCCGGGTCCCTTTTTTGGCGCCTGGGACAGCATTCCCCTCAATCCAGCAGACCAGAATAAATCGCTTTTCTCTGCGCCCGCAGCATACCAGCTTTCGCGGGGCAGAGAAAAGCCGACTGGCAGGCACGCGGCGATCCGGAATCGTGCCTGAAAGTTGTCGGCCCTTGAGACGAGCTTGGCCTTAGTTTGTGCTGGGCGCTGCCGCGGCGGCCGCGACCTGGGCGGGATCGAGCGTTACCGGGCTATCCAGCACCATCTGAAACTGCCACCCCGCGTCAAAAAGAACGAAATCCGTGCTGTTCCCCCGGTGATGCGCCAAGACCAGCATTGCAATGAGGAGGGCTGCAAAACCACCCCCGATGGCTCCGCCAACGACAGCCGGGTTGGGGCCTACCCGTGGAAGGGGCGGCAACTGCGACTGCTGCCCTTCGCCCATCGCAAAGCGTGCCCCTGGCAGCCGAATCGGCGTCAGTTCCGCCACCTCAACGGTCGCTGCCCTGTCGCTGTCCGGCAGAACCAATGCTTGTGTGTTCTCTCCGTCCAGGCTCACCGCATATCCGTTTGAAAAGACCAGGCGCGTGAAATGAATGCGGAAGGATGGCTGTTGGCCGGCAGGCGGGCGTGCCGTCACTCGGCTCACCACACCTTCCACAAAAGTCCCGGCGGGAATCGCCTGTTGAGTCCCGATAGTGACAGGGAACGCGACCACCGCGCGCACTGTGTCTCCGGGCTTCGTCGACTTGCTCTTGACCGAGCTCATCAGCGTGAGCTGAACCGTCGTTCCTGTGGGCACGGTGATGGCCTGCGCCGTAGGCGCCGGCGCGGTTTGTCTCGCAGGCGCGGGCGCAATTTGTCCTGCAGGAACTGGCGAGTCTTGCGCGGCAGGCGTCGCCATTTGCGAGGCGGGAACCGGATTCTGAGCGATCAACAGTGAAGCAATCATGATTGCGGTAATCGAATGTACGAACATGGGACCGTCTTCCTTCCAAGGCGCTCTTCGAGCGGAATGCGGCGCTTCAGCGTGCCGCCACGGGCTGAGATATGAGCGGTTGATTGTTCTTGACGACCGGAGTGCACGAAATTACCAGCGGCTTGGCCGGGCAAATATAGCCGGAGTCTCCCGCCGTTCCGGGCGATCCGGGAATCACTGTGTCCGGAGTGGATGGAGTTCCCGGAATCACAGTGTCGGGCATTCCAGGCCCTCCGGGAATCACCGTGTCGGGTGTGCCGGGCGAGCCCGGAATCACCGTGTCGGGCGATCCCGGCGATCCCGGCGTGGCGGGAATGTTAAGGCATTGGGTGGCCGATTTGAGTTGTCCCGGCTGCGGTACGCGCGACAGCGGAATCGATTGCGCAATCTGCTTTGCGTCCAACTGGAGCGGCGCGCCCAGTGTCATCTCCACCTCGGCGCCATTGTCGAGCAGCAGATCGTTCGCCGGCGTCACCTGGACCGTGATGGCAATCAGCGTCTCGCCTTCCGCGGCTTGCGGATCGCCCCGCTTAGGACTGTTTGTTGACGTGGACGCTGTTGCTGGCGCCGGCATCGCACTTGTTCCGCCGGGCAACTCAACGGTGTATCCGTTGGCAAAGATGATCTTGCTAAAGAGGACTTGAATCTCGGCGCGATCGAACTTGCGCGTGGGCCGCGTTACGCCTTCGATCGTCCCTTCCACGTAGGTGCCGGCAGGAATTGCCATGCCTTTGCCGGCGATGGTTGGAAACGAAGTTTGCGCGTAGACGGCGTCGCCGTCCTTGGCGGACTGCGCCCACTCAGGGCGCGTCACAACCAATTCAATTTTGGTTCCAGCGGGAAGGGTGATCGAAGCGGGTGCGCTTGCCGGGGAGAACTGCGTCAGCGTTGACTGGTTCTGGATTGCCGAACCGCTTATCGGAAGACCAAGGAAAGAAATCGAAAGCAAAGCAGCTTCAAAACGTTTCACGATACCACCTCCACGTACCGCGGTATCACATGCCTCAGATGCGAACCACTGAGATTGGTTGTACTCTTTCCGCGAGTATCGCGCTCTTCATTCCTCGCGGCTCGCCGTAAAATCACTCTGAACACGTGTACTTGTGATTTGCGTTACGAGGTGACTGCGGACTGTGCCGCCTGAGCTTCAATCTCTTGCCTTCGATCCGGCCGACCCCAACGCCGCGCTCACCCAACTCCCGCAAGCGCCCGCAGTCTTCGCGCTCTATGGAGACGACGCACGCGCCGAGCCCTACGTCGGCCGCACGCCCAACCTGCGCGCGCGCCTCAACCGCCTGCTCCAGCCCTCGCCCCGTCATCCGCGCCGCTTGCATCTCGCAGGCCTCGTCCGCCGTATCGCCTGGCTGCTCACCGGCTCCGAATTCGAGTCGCTGCTTGCGCAGTTCTCTCTTTTAGACGAGATCTTCGGCGCAAAAGTCTTGGAGCGCATGCACCTTCGTTCTCCTGCCTTCGTTCGCTTTCTCGGCAGCAATCCCTATCCTCGCGTAACGGTTACGCACCGGCCCAGCCTGCGCGAGGCCGATTGGGCGTACGGTCCGTTTCCTTCGCGCGCCGCAGCCGAGCGCTTCGCCGAAGAGATGCTCAAGCTCTTTCTTCTGCGCCGCTGCACCTTCGAGCTCGCGCCCGATCCGAGCTATCCCGGCTGCGTCTACTCCGAGATGAAGATGTGCCTCGCGCCCTGCTACAAGGGCTGCACGGACGAGCGTTACGCCGAAGAGTCCTTGGCCGTCCAAAGCTTCCTTGCCACGCGCGGCGAAAGCCGCCTCGTCACTCTCCGCACGGAGCGCGACCAGGCCTCAGCCGATCTCGCATTCGAGTCCGCAGCCGCGCTCCACGCGCAGGTCCAGCGTGTTGAAGCCGTGCACGCTCTCGCTTCCGAACTGGTGCGCCCCCTCAGCCATCTTCGTGCAGTAATTCTTCAAGCCTCCGCGAACCCCGGCGAAGTCGCCGTTTTTCTCTTTGAGAACGGCCGTCTGCGCGGCCCCGCCGCCTTTTGCACTCTGGGAATGCGAATTCAGAACGAGCAGTCTGGCTCGACCTCGCTCTTCGCTCAGCCGCTGGCGATCGAGGCGATTCCGGAACAGATAGAGAACAGCGAGCAAAGAACAGAAGAGCAGGGAACAGAAAGACAGGGAGCAGGGAATAGGGAACAGGGAGTAGAAAAACAGAGAACAGACGACGGCGGAAACGGAGTAGCGGAAGCACAGGCCGAACCGCACGAGTCGCATACCCCCGCCGCGCACAAGCTCGCTCGCGGCGTTCTCGAAAGCCGGCTCGAGGACGTTCTCGCCGCTTTGACGCAAGACAAAGCCGCGCCCACAGCCACAATTCGGCAGGGTCATCTGGCGCTGCTCAAGCGCTGGTACTACCGCCCTGAAGCAAAGCGCACCGGAGAGATATTCTTCCCCGACGCCGAAGACCGGTGGCCCATCAAGGCCATTCTTCGCGGCGTGGGCCGCATGGCCGCAAAAACAATTCTTCCGCCGCCGCAAACCTGATCGACGCGTTTGAAAATCCGTGGCCTGGGCTGGCCCCCACCGACTATCATTCATTCCAGTCTTCTCCTCGGAGGATGCGACGATCCTCATGCAAAGTTCCCAAGTGCGAAACTGGCTGCTCGTCCTGTTGATGGCCTTGCCGTGCGCTCTCAGCGCGCAGATCGTCCAGGTTCCGTTCGACCAGTGCGTCTACAGGCTCGGCGACAATCCCGCGTGGGCCGCCGTCGATGTCGATCCAAGCGGCTGGAAGCCCTACACCCAATACCGAACGACCGGCGATGCCTACGTGATGTGGGTCCGTTGCCGCGCCAGCTTTGACACCAACGGCATCCAGCATCCCGCTTTGATGGCCACCGCCGACGGGCCTGAACAAATCGAGCTTTTCATCGACGGCCAGCGGGAAAGCGAGTTGGGCGCGGAGAATCTGCCACTCAAGATATATTCCATCGCGCCGGATCCTGCGCGCGCCACGCGCATCGTTGCTGTTCGCGCCGTTCGACCATTTATTGCGCCTGGCCTCATACCGGGCCGCCCCGCGTATCTGAATTTCGGCGATGCAACGTATATGCAGTCATTCGTCGCCGCCCTTATCGCCGAGGCCCTCAAGAGCTCTGTGCCCACCTACTCGAGCTATCTCGTCATCGCCACAGCCGGACTCTTCCTGCTTGGACTCTATCTCTTCGACCGCTCACAAAAGGGTGCATTCTGGCTCGGCCTCTATTGCTCAGCCGTGTGCATCCCGCGCCTCAACGTGATGGGTCATTACCTGTTCTTTCAAAACTATCCCCACTTCCTCCAGGCCTTGCTCTTCGGCCTCTCGATGTTTGAGTCGTGGGCGCTGGTTCGCGTCAACTTTGCTCTTGCCCAGCGGCGCGTCCCGGTCATTTATTGGCTGGTTTTTGCCGCCTGGGTTTTCATTTTCATCGGCTCAGTCCTGCCTGCAATCCTTCCCGCACCATGGGCACTGCCGCTTTCGATCTTTGTGCAGGTCACCTGCTTCAAGCCCATTTGGTGCATCTGGACCTTCGCGTGCACTGCTCCGTTCATTGCCTTCTGGCCATGGACCCGCCTGCGCGGCCGCTTGAGTGTGGTCGCTGCCCTCTGCGTCATCTGGGCGGTCATTGAGGGCTGGTTCCAGTTCCAGCAGGTCGTCTTGAATCGCAACACCTGGTCCAACCAGGTGCAGGACTGGATGTCGCTGGCCATCGCGGCATTGGTCATTGCTTTGTTCGGCTACATCTTCCATCAGCAGCGGATCGCGGCCGACGAGCGTGCCGAGCTGCGCGGAGAACTCTCCGCCGCTCGCCAGGTGCAGCATCTGCTCGTGCCCGACAAAATGCAGGTCACACCCGGCGTCACCGTCACTTCGGCTTTTCTGCCGGCTCATGAAGTGGGCGGTGATTTCTATCTCTGCCGCGCTCTGCCCAACGGCGCCCAGCGCGTGATCCTCGGTGACGTGAGTGGCAAAGGCGTTGCCGCCGCGCTCACCTCGGCGCTGCTGCTCGGCGCTGCCGATCGCTGCGACGATCTTCCCCCTGCGTCGGTGCTCAAGGAGTTGAACGCGGCCCTCCACAACAGCGGCATCGAAGGCTTTACGACCTGCCTCTGCGCCGACCTCTCCGCCTCCGGAGTTCTGCTGATTTCGAACGCCGCCCAGTTGCCGCCCTACCGCAACGGCGCAGAAATTGAGATTCCCTCCGGTCTTCCCCTCGGAGTTGAACCGGCCGCCGAGTACACCGAATCGTCTCTTCATCTCGCTCCGGGCGATTCGCTCACGTTCTTATCCGACGGCGTCGTCGAGGCGCGCAACGCCGTGGGCGAGCTCTTCGGTTTCGAGCGCACTCGCCAACTCAGCTCTCGCGCGGCTCAGCAAATCGCCGAGGCGGCCGTCCAGTTCGGCCAGCAGGATGACACAACGGTGCTCACGCTCTCTCTGGCGCCCCATCCCGCCATCGCATAACCCACCATCACTCCGCCCCAGACACCCGCTCCCGCTGATAAACTGTCCCCGCAAGGAGTTCCACGCCTCACCATGGTTGAGCTGCTGCCCTCCATCCTCTCCGCGGATTTTGCCCACCTGGCCGATCAGGTTGCCGCAGCCGAGCGCGGCGGCGGCACCACCATCCACGTCGACATCATGGACGGCCATTTCGTCCCCAACATCACCATCGGTCCGCCCGTGGTGGCCAGCCTGCGCAAATGCACCCGCCTGCCGCTCGACTGCCACTTGATGATCGATAACCCCAACGATTTCATCGCCGCCTTCGCCGAAGCAGGCGCCAACTGGCTCAGCGTCCACTACGAGGCCTGCACGCACCTGCACCGCTCGCTGGAGATGATCCTTCACCACGGCATGAAGCCCGGCGTGGTCCTCAACCCGGCCACTCGCGTCGACCTCATCGTCGATATCCTCCCGATGGTGCATCACGTCCTCATCATGAGCGTGAATCCCGGCTTCGGCGGGCAGGAATTCATCCCCTTTTCCCTCGACAAGATTCGCCGCCTGGCCGAAATCCGCCGCGAACTGGGCCTCCAATTTAGAATCGAAGTGGACGGCGGAGTGGCTCACGACACGGTTGCCACCATCGTCCAAGCGGGTGCGGAGTTGCTCGTCGCGGGCAACGCCGTCTTCGGCGCCGGGCAGCCGGAGCGAGATGCACGCGCTCTGCTGGCCGCGGCCCGTGAGGCTGCAAATCGGGAACCTGCGAGCAAGGCCAAGGGCGGAAAGAGTAAAATTCACTGAAAATCGTTTGCATGCAGCGGACGGCCCTCCCCCAGGGCCCTCCTCCAATGAGGTGGTATGAACCGGTTGTCTTTTAAGATCGTCGCTATCGCACTTGTCGTTCTGTTTCTGGGCGGGCTTTCGGCCGATGCCAAGAAGAAGAAA
>Ga0182027_10000055_pt1 | contig 163719 bp, 140 predicted proteins | sample 712E1DmetaG_FD_121300 | JGI IMG/M metagenome (GOLD analysis project Ga0182027, IMG submission 121300) | Permafrost microbial communities from Stordalen Mire, Sweden - 712E1D metaG (Illumina Assembly) | ecosystem: Environmental > Terrestrial > Soil > Wetlands > Permafrost | place: Sweden...
ACGCTCCGAGCGTGGAAGGAAGAGCGCATATGTTTCGAGAAATGCCCGACCAGCGCCTCTGGCTCATAGAGCAGCGACACGGAGAGCTGATCCACGAGGCCGCTCAGTACCGCCTCGCCCGGGCCCACCCCGATGAGCCCGCCGAGGGGCCCTCGACCCGGCTGTTGAGCCGTATCCGTACGGGCCTCGAACGGCCGCTCGCGATGGCCCGGCGTGCCCTCGCGGCCTCCGAGGCGCCCTGTGACGATCTCTGCCCCGACTGCGCCCCCACGTAAGGAAGCAGCCAAGAGGGGCGTGACCGAGGCCCAACGCCCCGGGGCGGGCCGCGAGCGATCTTGGATCGTTGTGCCCATCGAAAGGAACCCCAACATGTTGACCCCACGGATCATCAGAGACATCCACAACCAGCAGGTGCGCGAGATGGAGAGGGCGCTGCCGGAGGGTCAGAGCCTGGCGGCTATCCCTCGATCCACGCTCCGCCACAGGGTCGGACGGGGCCTGATCCGGGTCGGCTACGCTCTGGCCCCCGAGAGCCCACGCCGGCTCGAAACCCCCTGCTAGGCGCCGCCGAGAACCACTGGCGGCCGGTGGGCGTCGACACCCTGCGAGTAGGCCCGTAGCGCGATACCAGCTCGCCTGACGGCGGGCGAACTCGGCGCGCAATCAAGATCGGGAGCTGGTCGAAGCGGTCGGTCCTGCGCTCGTAGGCTGAGACAGTCCCGCGGAGAACGGCGGGCGGGTAATAGACTCGCGGGCGTTCGACGAAGAGAAGGTGCCGCTAATGGGAACCCCGACGCGCGAGTGGCCCTGGCCCTGGGAGGGCTATAGGACCGTCAGGCTCTCGGTCGGCGATGACATAATGCCGCCGATCCGAGACCAGATCGTCGCGCACGTCGCCGCGGTGGTGGGAGCAGCCAGGAGCGTCCAGGGCCTCGACGAAGGGGTTCGGAAGTTTCGCAACCCATACCTTCCGCCCTTCAAGGTCCAAGTGGCCACCGATAAGTCTGGCTCGGACCCTGAGCAAGGACACGTCGACATAGCGGTCCACTCCGGGCGGCGATAGCCCGCGTCAGTAGGGCCCCGCGGGACCGTTGCGGCGGGCACGAGCAACCAACAAGCGGAAGCAGCGCCGGTGAAGACCGACGGGGCCCGCTCGGCTGTGGCCTACGGCCGCAGGGATGAGAGACAGGACGAATCGCGCAGGGAGAGACGGCCGCGGCCGGTTCGATGAGATCGGCACACCTGGCTGCACAACCTCATTGGGGTGCGCGGTGCCACGAGCGGCGCAGGCCATCGACAAAAGTACGGCTTCGAAGCGGGCTCGGCGCGCGTATCGTCACGCGGTAGCAGACGAAGTGTGGTTCTGAGGCTTCGAATGAGCGGACCGAGCGACGGCACCAACGAGATGACTGGCGCTGCCCTGGAGGACGAGTTCCGGGTGGGGCTGCCCGGATCTTCTGGATGGCCTGGGACTTTCCGGCGACCCCAGCATCAAGGCCTGGTTCGTGATCCGCGCCCTTCGCGCCTCGATGTTGGAAACGGCACGGCTGAGATCGGGGCCCCGCGATGATCGCCGACGAGGGCCAGCCGTTCGTTGAGCTCCCGACGACCGATCGCATCCCGACGCGGCCGGGACGCTGGTCAGTGCCGGGAACGCTGGAATGGTCGGAACGTTCGCGAACCGACCTGGATCGGATGTTCGGTCGCTACGCGGTTCTCTGTGCATGCGCCACCCTGGCGATGTTCGTCGCCGTGCTCGTGGTCGCGCCCGAGCGGGAGCGGCCGGGCCTTCTCCTGATCGACGGGCTCGCGGGTACAACGGTCTTGCTCGCGATCTGGCTCCTCCGTCGCGGCCTGTCGTCGCAGTTACTCCTGATCGCCGGTTTCGTTCTCATGGCCCTCGGGATCGTGGCAGGCGCCGCTCTAACCGACGGTCTCGATGGTGCCGCGGTCATGCCGTTGGGGGGGGCTCTACTCGTCATCCCGGTCCTGCGCGGCCGCCGCCTGATAGCCGTATTCGTCCTCGCCTTCAGCGCGAGCATGGCAGGTGAGACCGCGGCATACGCTGTCGGCGGGATGACGCAGCTGGCCGGCCTCGTGAGCGCTCCGATGTCCCTCGCGGAATCCGGGGTGATGCTGGCCTTCATCTACGGGATCGTCTGGTGGGTGAGCAATGAGTGGCGAACGACAACGGCACGAAGCGCGCACGTGCTCGCCAGCCAGGGCCAGTTGCTTGCGCTCAACGAACGCCTCCTCGCTACGCTCGACCCGCAGAAGGTCCTCAATCTCATTGCAGACTCCCTCAAGTCTGTGGTCGCCTACGACAACCTCACCATCTATCGCGTCGATCGCAAGGCAAGCCTGCTCCGCCCCGTTCTGGCGCGCGATCGGTTCGCCTCCCTCATCCTGGACAGCACGTTCCCCGTCGATCGTGGCATCACCGGCTGGGTTGTCACACACGGCGAACCGCAATGCGTCAACGACGCCCTGCGCGATCCTCGGATGTCGCTCATTCCGGGCACCCCCGCGGAGGATGAGTCGATGATCGTCGTTCCACTTCTGATCGATGGCGAGGTTGGTGGCACGCTCAACATCGATCGAATGGGTGGCGTAGAGGCCTACTTCCAGCCCAGCGAGTTCGAGGTCGCCCAGCTGTTCGCCAGGCAAGCGTCCATTGCTCTGCAGAACGCGGAAGCGCACCACGCCGTCTCGACCCGCGCCGAGACCGATGCGCTCACCGGTCTGCGCAACCGCGGTGCGTTCGAAGAGGACATCGCGGTCCTCCTCGCGGACGGAAGCACGCAGCCGTTGACTCTCCTCATGCTGGACCTGGACAGCTTCAAGGCGTTCAACGATCGGCACGGCCACCCCGCCGGCGACGCGCTGCTCGCCGGGGTCGCCCGGGCTCTCAACGCCGGGGTCCGCGCCGGGGACCGCGTTTACCGCTACGGTGGCGATGAATTTGCCGTCCTGCTGCCCGGTACGGCCGCGGGCATGTGGGTGGAAGTCGCGGCGCGCATCAGGGCGGCAATCGCCGGGCTCGCCACGAGCATGGGCGCGGATATTGGCGCGAGCGTTGGCGCGGCCTGCTATCCCGGCGATGCCGCGACCCGCGATGGCCTGGTTGCCGCGGCTGACGCCGCCCTGTATCGCGCCAAGGGGTCAGGCTGCGACACAGTCGCTGGTCTTTCGCTCAGCCCGTCGATGAGCGCGGCAGACTTGAGACCCGACGCCATGGGCAGCAGCGCCGCGGCAGCCGCGTCGACCTCCCTGGCCGCGGTCCCGCGGCACTGACCCGGCCGTCGGTTGCTCGCGAAGGACTCTGCGTGAGCTCCGCCTCGCCAGGCCCCAGGCCGACCTGGACGCCCGGCCGATCGGCGGCCGAATTCCCCGCCTCTGCTCCGCTCGCGCCTACCCACCATGGTCGGCCGGGCGGGCGCGGATGCGCTTCCAGGGCCATCTCGTTCGTGTCAGACTGATCCGGAGGAGGACGCGCCGATGCCGCAGTTTGGATTGCCCAATGTCAAGAAGCTCGAGGCGAAGGGAGACGCCCCTGGGCTGATCAGGGCATTGGGCCACCAGAATGGCGACGTGCGCGCAGCTGCCACCGAGGCGCTCGGCCACATCGGCGCCCCTGCCGTGGAGCCTCTCATCGCCGCGTTCAAAGACTGGGATTTGCGCGAAGCTGCCACCGAGGCGCTCGGCCACATCGGCGCCCCTGCCGTGGAGCCCCTCATCGTCGCCCTCAAAGACGGAGACAGGGACGTTCGCAAGTACGCCGCCGATGCACTCGGCCAGGTCGGCGATGCCAGGGCGGTGGGGCCTCTGATTGCCACGCTCAAAGACCAGGGCATGCTCGTGCGCGTAGCTGGCGCTGAGGCGCTCGTCCATATGGGTGCGCCTGCCGTGGAGCCCCTCATCGCCGCCCTCAAAGACGGAGACCGGGACGTGCGGGTAGCTGCCGGAGAGGCCCTCATTCATATAGGCACCCCCGCGGTGCAGCCCCTCATCGGAGCCCTCAAGGACGAAGGCGTGCGCGTGGCTGCCGCCGAGCGGCTCGGCCACCTTGGCGCCCCCGCCGTGGAGCCCCTCGTGGCCGCCCTCAAGCAGGAAGACCAGGACGTCCGCGAATATGCGAGCGAGGCTCTGGTCAGGATCGGCGCCCCCGCCGTGTCGCCCCTCGTCGGGGCCCTGGTAGACCAGCGCGGTGACGTGCGTATGGCTGCCGCCGCGGCGCTCGACAGACTCGGCTGGAAGCCAGATCGCAGGGAGGGGGGAGCCGCCTACTGGGCAGCCAAAGGCGATTGGGACGAGTGCGTGCACATCGGCGCGCCCGCCGTGCAGCCCCTCATTGCCGCTCTCAGGGACGACGACGTGCGCAAAGCTGCCGCCGCGGCGCTCGTCGAGATCGGTGCCCCGGCCGTGGATGCCCTCATGGCGGCGTTCGAGGATGGAAACGAGGGCAAGCTCTTGCGCGAGGCTGCAGCCGATGCGCTGGGCCACCTCGGTGCCCCTGCGGTGGAGCCCCTGATCGCCACGCTCAAAGATGGAGACCGGGACGCTCTCATGCGCAGATCCGCCGCCGAGGCGCTCGGCCGGATCGGTGCTCCCGCCGTGGAGCCCCTCATCGTTGCCCTCAGAAGTGGAGACCAGGAGGTTCGCAAGTACGCCTCGAGCGCGATCGGCCGGATCGGTGCCCCTGCGGTGGAGCCCCTAATTGCAGCCTTCAAGGGCGGCGACCACGACATTCTCGTGCGCGTGGCTGCCACCGACGCACTCGTCAAGATCGGCGCGGCTGCCGTGGAGCCCCTCATCGACGCCTTGAGAGACGCAGACGAGGACGTTCGCAGGTACGCCGCCAGGGGGCTCGGCCGGATAGGCGGCGCGGGGGGCGTGGAGCCCCTCATCGCCACATTCAAAGACGGCGACCGGGAGGTTCGCAGATGCGCGAGCGAGGCTCTGGTCAAGATCGGCGCCCCTGCGGTAGAGCCCCTCATCGCCGCCCTCAGAGACGAAGAGCGGGACGTTCGCAAGTACGCCGCGCGGGCCCTTGGCCGGATAGGCGGCTCCTCTGCCGTGAGGCCCCTGATCGTCGCACTCAATGACGCCGACACGGGTGTTCGCCGGTACGCGACCGAGGCGTTGATCCACATTGGCCCCCCCGCTGTGGAGTCCCTTATCGGCGCCTTCGAAGACAGGGATGTTCGAAGGTATGCCGCGAGGGCGCTCGGCCAGATCGGCGACCCGCGTGCCGTCGAGCCGCTCATGGCAGGCTTCGAGGACCGAGCTGTTCGCCGGTACGCGACCGAGGCGCTCATCCACATCGGCGCCCCCGCCGTCGAGCCGCTCATGGCAGGCTTCAAGGACCGAGCCGTTCGCCGGTACGCGACCGAGGCGCTCATCCACATCGGCGCCCCCGCCGTAGAGCCTCTCATCGCCGCCTTCAACGAGGGCGATGAGGATGTTCGCAGGTCCGCCGCGAGGGCGCTGGGCCAGACGGCGGACCCCCGCGCGCGCAAGCTCCTTCGAGCCGCCAGGTCGGACCCGGATCAATCCGTCCGCAGGGTCGCGACAGAGGGCCTTGCAGGTCAGGCGCTGGCCGACAAGCTGGTCGGCCTACATGTCGGGATGACGCAGGAGGCGTTGACAGGTCTGGTAGGGCGGCCCGCCATCGCAAGGAGTGGAGCCGCTTCGACGGACGGGTCGAGTATGAGCGTCGTGGCCTTTTCGGAGGAGGCACGGGAGGGAGAGCGCTGGGTCTTCAAGACCCAGTTCGGCCACTTCCTGGTCTTGATCCGGGACCGACGAGTGGTCGAGATACTCACAGGAGGTCTGCTGGACCGGATCAGGCCCGCCTGGAGAACGCCAGAGAAGTAGGGGCGGCGGCCAGCCGACGGTTCGACGTGGCGGCGACATGCTCACGGCGGCCGCGGAAGGCGCCGCGTATCAGACAAGGCGGGGCGCCGATCGGCCGCAGGTAGCCACCCTGCGGATCGTCCTGTGGCCCTCGCGTGGAAACTGGCCCCCCGCGACGTATCCTCCAGTCGGCGGACGCTGTCCCTTCTCCGGCGTCGCGGGTCTACATGGAGGTAAGCATGGCGGCTGAGTACAACGCAACCGTGATTGCCCGGGCGGAGGCCGCGCCCGGGTTGATCAGCATGCGCGTCGCACCCGACAAGCTTCCGTTCGAGTTCAAGCCGGGGCAGTACGTGGTGCTCGGGCTGAGAGCCACTGAGCCGCGGCTCGAAGAAGCGGACGCCGATGGGCCGAGCATCCGGGCCGGAGAAGGGCCCGCCGGCCCGCCGGAGAGCCAGGCAGCCGTGGCGGCCCAGGTGGCGGCCGCGTTCGGGGCGGCTGACGATCCGGAGCGGTTGATCCGCCGCTCCTACTGCATCGTGTCCGAAAGCCGCGCCGGCGAGTACCTCGAGTTCTACGTGACCTTGATCATGAGTGGCGAGCTCACACCGCGGCTGTTCAACCTCAAGGTCGGGGACAGGTTGTACGTTGGGCCGAAGGCTGAAGGTCTGTTCACTCTGGACAGGACAAGGGGCAAGCACATCCTGATGGTCGGGACGGGCACCGGCCTGGCGCCCTACATGTCCATGATCCGGAGCGAGCTGGAGCTGCGCGTCGACGGACGCCTCGGAGTGCGAGCGGTCGTCCAGTGCAACGGGCTGCGGCACTTCGTGATGGTTCACGGTGCTCGGTATTCCTGGGACCTGGGCTACCGCACGGAACTCACGGGCCTGGCCCGCCACTGCGGGAACTTCCACTACCTGCCGACCGTTACGCGGCCCCAGGAGGACGCCACCTGGAGCGGCCGCAGCGGCTACGTCCAGGACGTCATCGCCTCAGGCGTTGTCGAGCGGGAAACCGGCCTAGCCCTGACCCCCGAGAACTTCGACATCCTGCTCTGCGGCAACCCAGGCATGATCGAGACAGTCATCGGCTGGGCCGAGGCGCGCGGCTTCACCAGAGATGTCGGCCGCAAAACCGGCACGCTCCACGTCGAGAAGTACTGGTAACGGAGCCGGACCCATCCGGCGCCGCGGGGCAGCCCGCCGCGCGGCGGTGATCGAGAGGACCCTCGAACGGCTCCTGGCCGTGGCATCGCTCTGGTTACGAAACGGCACCTGACCGCGACTCGCGGAGCTCTACTGACCCTGCGCCTTGCGGTTTCAGGCCGCGCGCTCATCGAGAGGGGGTGCTCCGGCGTCGCCTGGTCCGGTCGCTATTGGGACCTTCGGCGCCTTGCGACGGGTCGAGTGATGCCGCATCGTCACGAGCGACCCAGCGAGCACGAGAAGAGGCGAGGTTGGCTAGGACAGGGGCTTCGACGGGAGACCTGCTTCCCGTTTCCAAGCGAAGTGCGCCGGCCGCCCTGAGATTGCTTGCCGCAGTAATGGCGAGCGTTTCGTCGCGGAGGGCGACCGTCGGTGACCACGACGGCCGGAGCGCAAGCGCGACGTCTCCAGGGCGCGACGCAGCCCGCGGTCGTGTCGGCGAGCGAGCCTCCGCTCTGGGATCGGGCAATGACCGCAGGTTCGTCGGCCTCGCCGCCGCGTGCGTCGCTGCGACATTCGTTTTGTTTGTCGTTGACATGGCAACGGCCTCGGACACCCAGCGACCCGGGCACATTGCGGTCGGTGCGCTGCTCGGTGCCACTCTGCTGGTCGCGGTCGTGTTGCTGCGCCGGGGCTTCGTGCCACGCGTGCTGATGGCGACTGGGATCATGCTCATGGTGCTTGGGGTTGCCGTAGGAGCGCTGCTACCCGCCACGCTCGATGCCGCCGTGGTCTTGCCGCTCGCTGGTGCCGTGGTGGCGCTTCCGGCGGTGCGTGGACGACCGCTTCTGATCCTGCTGGCGCTCGCGTTTGGAGCAAGCATGGCGGGCGAGGTGATCGTCCGTGTCGGCGGAGGAGTTCAGGGCCCGATCACGGCTTTCGACGTAGCGTTGTCGCTCCTCGAGTCGGGCGTGATGCTGGCGTTCATTTGCGGCCTGCTGTGGTGGGTGGGCGACAGAGGGTGGAGATCCGACGAACGGGCTCGGCGGTCGCTTGCGAGCCAGCGTCGACTCCTCGAAGTCAACGACAGCCTGCTTTCGACGTTCGATCCGCAGGGCGTGTTGGAGCTCATCGCCGAGTCGCTCAAGTCCGTGGTGGCCTACGACAACCTGACGATCTATCGCGTCGACAAGGCCGATGCCATCCTGCGTCCGGTCCTGGCACGCGACCGCTTTGCCCAGCTGATCATGGAGTCCACGATGCCCATCGACCGCGGGCTCACGGGTTGGGTCGTTGCGCACGGCATCGCGCAGTGCGTCAACGATGCGCTCCACGATCCGCGCATCCGCGTTATCCCGGGCACTCCGAACGAGGCCGAGTCTCTCATCGTCGTGCCACTTCTCGTCGGCGGCGAGGTCGCAGGAACGCTCAACGTTGGTCGCATGGGCCAGGAGGAAGCCCACTTCAGCCCGGAGGAGTTCGAGCTGGCGCGCCTCTTCGCCGGGCAGGCGTCGATCGCCCTTCGGAATTCGGAGACTCTTCGAGCCGTCGCCACTCGCGCCGAGACGGATGCGCTGACGGGGTTGCGAAATCGCGGCTCGTTTGACGACCGGCTGGCAGCCCTGATCACCGACCCGGGTGTCCAGCCGCTGGTGCTCGTCATGCTCGACCTGGACGGATTCAAGCGGTACAACGACGTCAACGGCCATCCTGCAGGCGACTCACTCCTCCAGGCTGCCGGGCGGGCGATCGCCGGGTCCGTCCGCGACGGCGATCTCTGCTTCCGCTATGGGGGTGACGAGTTCGCTCTTCTGCTCCCGAGAACGGATCCGGCGAGCGCCAGGCAGATTGCCGAGCGGGTTCGCCAGGCCATTGCCGGAGTCGGGACGATCGGCGCGTGGAAGATCACGGCCAGCGTCGGACTCGGCAGTGCGCCCGAAGATGCCCAAACGGCCAATGGCCTCATCGAGAGAACCGACTCGGCTTTGTATCGAGCCAAGGAGTCGGGTGGCAATCGGGTCGAGACACTGAGTCGCGATGCCCTCGCCGATCGCGGGCCCGGAGGCGTTTCAGAGGGTGGCTCGCCGACGCGGACGGCTGATCAGTCGCCCCGCGCGCGGGATGCTGAGCGCAAGTCGCCGCCCAGACGCGGCATGCGCCACGGCGCGGCTCCAGCGATCGGAGACGTCGGCGTGGCCAGGAGCGCCGCCATCGATCGGTTGGGGCCGACACTGGAAACGCTGCTCGCGGGGGTCGCCATCCAATCGGCCATCCGAGACCAGGGCGGTCGGATCGTGGACTTCCGGATTGACTACGCAAACTCGGCCTTCGGCACGGCATCGGGGTTGGCGCCAGACGAGCAGGTGGGGCACACCCTGCTGGAGCTGTTCCCGGCTCACCGCGCCAACGGACTCCTCGAGGCTTACGCACACGTCGTCGAAACGGGTGTTGCATTCGAGTCCCGGGGCTTCCGTTACGTGGACCCGAATGCGGCCGGTGGACCGCTTCACCGAATGCTCGATCTGCGAGCAGCGAGGCGAGACGACGGGATCGTTCTATCCGTGCGCGACGTTACCGAGCACCACCAGGCCAAGCTCGAAGTGCGGCGGCTGTCGACGGCCATCGAACAGTCGGCCGACGCGGTCGTCATCACCGACGTCGACGCCCGAATCGAGTACGTGAACCCCGCCTTCGAACGCGTCACCGGGTACACGCGCGACGAGGTGCTCGGCCAGAACCCCAGGATTCTCAACAGCGGCGCCCACGGGCCCGCGTTCTTCGCGGCCATGTGGGACGCGCTGAAGAGCGGGCAATCTTTCGTGGCGGACATCACGAACCGCCGCAAGGACGGCAGCCTCTTCCAGGAAGAGGCGGTCATCTCACCGATCTCCGACCAGGAAGGCACGATCACGAGCTATGTCGCCGTCAAGCGAGACATCACTCGGGAGCGCGGCTATGAGGCCGCGCAGAAGCGCCAGGCTCGGGAGCGGGCGCTCGTCGCCGGAACCCTCCGGGACCTCGAAGTGCAGCCGACGCCGGCCGCCACAGCGGAATTGATCTGCCGCCAGCTGGTGAGCCTGGCAGGCTTGACGACCGCCTCGCTACTGTATTTCACCGTCGACGGACCGGCCATGCCCCTGGCCTTCGTAAGAGCCGACGGGGCGCCGGCGCCGTTGCGGCGTGTGCCATTGCAGCGCAGCCGGCGCTTGCACGAACGGGCTGTTGAAGGGCCGTGGGTGGAGGCCTGGGTCCGGCGGCCATGGCACCCGTACGATCTATTGTTCCGAGACCTGGGCATCCAGGCCGACGCCTACGCACCGGTGCTTCACGGTGGAAAGGTGATCGGGCTCTTGGTCGTGACGTCCGCCGAAACAAACTCGGAGTCGATGCTCGCCGAGTATCTGCCATCCCTCCTCGAGTTCGCGGGTGTCGCCGGCGTGCTCGTGGGCCCATCCATCGTGACTCTCACCGAGGCTCGTTTCGCTCGTGAGGGCATCCAGCGGATCATCGGCGATAGGGCGTTCGAGTCCGTCTTCCAGCCCATCGTCGATGTGGCGAGCGGCCTACACGTGGGTTATGAGGCCCTCACCCGCTTCGCCGACGGGACTCGGCCGGATGCAGTCTTCTTCAACGCACGTGCCTCCGGCTTGGAGGCTGAGCTGGAGGAGGCCACGCTTGCGTCGGCGTTGTCGGCGTCGGTGGCACTGCCCCGTGGCTCGTGGCTCAGCCTCAACGTCTCGCCCGACCTGGTGGCGGCGGGGCGGCTGCGCGGGCTGCTGTCTAACGGCACGCGCCAGGTCGTGTTGGAGGTGACGGAACACGCTCCCGTCAACGACTATGCCGGCCTCCGGGCCGCGATCGACAGCATCGAGCCCGCGGTGCGGGTGGCTGTCGATGACACCGGATCGGGGATCGCGAACTTCGGCCACCTCGTGGAGCTGCGGCCAGCCTTCGTGAAGCTCGATGTAAGCCTCGTCCGGGGGGTAGACGCAGACCGGGCCCGGCAGGCGCTGATGATGGGGCTTCTGCACTTCGCCCGCGAGTCGGCCAGCCAGACCATCGCCGAAGGCGTCGAGACGCCAGCGGAGCTGGAGACGCTTCGCAGGCTCGGCGTGCCGCTCGCCCAGGGTTATCTACTTGGTCGGCCGGAGCCAGTGGACCACTGGCGAGAGTGACGCGACCCGTCTCCCGAGATTCATGAGACCGGCTGCTTGGGCGGGCCTGGCATGCCCTCCGGCCTCGCGGAGGGCCGACCCGCGGTCCATAGAAGTGTACGAGCGCGCGGTCGGCCGGACCCGGGGGTACACTCGAAATCGCCCCGCCGACCGGCAGCGAGGCGCCCTACGCCACCCCGAACGCGTGAGGGATGATGCGCGACGCCATGAAATCGCCCAACGATCGCAGGTCTGAGCCGCTCGAGCTCGATGCCCAGCAGCGCTTCGGCCTGAACGACATGGATCCCGACGCATTCAGAGCGGCCGCGCACTCGGCAGTGGACATCATGGCCGACTATCTGGCGGGTATTCGCGACCGGTCGGTATTCCCCCCCGTTGAGCCCGGGTCGCTCCGTCCGCTGTTCGCGGCGACGCCGCCCGAGACGCCCGAGCCGATCGCCGACATCCTGGCCGACTATCGCCTTCTGATCGAGCCGAATGTCACGCACTGGCAGCACCCGCGTTTTCTCGCTTACTTCGGTAGTTCCGCCTCCGGTCCCGGGATCATCGGCGAGATGTTCACGGCCGTCCTCAACGCCAACGTGATGCTGTGGCGAACCAGCCCGGTCGGGACCGAGTTGGAGGAAGTGGTCGTCGATTGGCTGCGCCAGGCCATGGGCTTGCCGACGGGTTTCGATGGCCTGATCACCGATACCGCCTCGACGTCATCCCTGCTGGCCCTCGCAGCCGCACGCCAGGCTGCCGGTATCGAGGCGGCGGCGGGTGGCCTGCCCGGTCGCCCGGACGTGCCGCGGCTGCGGGTCTATGCCTCGGCCGAAGCTCATTCATCGATCGAGAAGGCGTGCATGACCCTCGGCCTGGGCCGCGATGGCCTCACAAGGGTCGCAACCAACGATCGGTTCGAGCTGCGGATCGACGCCCTCGAGGAGGCAATCGCTGCCGACCGGGCGGCTGGGGTTCGACCGATAGCCATCGTCGGCACGATAGGTACCACTTCGACCACGTCCCGCGATCCCATTGGCGAGATGTCTAGGATCGCTCGTCGAGAGGGGCTCTGGCTCCACGTGGACGCCGCCTACGCCGGGGTCGTGGCCATCATTCCGGAGCTGCGCTCGTCGTTCGAAGGCTGGGAAGACGCCGACTCGATCGTGACGAATCCGCACAAGTGGTGGTACGCACCCGTCGACGCGTCGCTCCTGCTGACCCGGCGAATGGACGTCCTGCGCGATGCGTTCAGCCTGGTTCCCGAGTACCTGCGGACGCTCGATCGCGAAGGGCCGATCCGAGACTACAACGAGTACACGCCAACTTTGGGTCGTCGCCTGAGGGCCCTCAAGCTGTGGATGCACCTGCGCTATTTCGGTCTGGCTGGCCTCCGTCGGCGCGTATCCCACAACCTCCAGATGGCCGCTCGCCTGGCGGCTTGGGTTGATGCGGACTCCGACTTCGAGCGAATGGCGCCGGTGCCGTTCTCCACGGTCTGCTTCAGGTTTCGGCCGGCCTCGATCAGGGAACGCGAGGACGAGCCGGTCATTGCCGGGAGGCTGGACGACCTCAACCTCAGACTGATGGAGGCCGTCAACGCGACGGGCCAGGCCTTCCTCTCTCACACAAGGCTCAACGGGCGCTTCACGATCCGCGTAGCGATCTCCAACCTGCGGACAGAGGACGCAGACCTGGATCTGGTATGGGCGATAGTCAAGCGCGAAGCCGCCGCGTTGGACGGGTCGATCTGAGGATCGGCCGCCGTCCACCAGGGCCTGGCTCGAGGTTCCGAGGGGGTACGATGGCGAAGTGAACCTCATGCCTGCAGAACGAGTGGCGGCCCTCGTGGGGGCGGTGGCGACACCGTGCGTGATCGTCGCCGTTGCCGTTCTCCTGTTCCTCAATCCGGTATGGGTCGGCTTCGATCAGAACCGCAGCGACGTCTCGGGCCTCACGGGCTACTCGCCGGCTCAAGTCCGGCAGATAACGGGCAGCATCCTTTCCGACCTGTTGTTCGGACCGCCCAACTTCGACGTGGCCGTCAACGGGGCCCCGGTTCTCGATGCACGTGAGCGCGGCCACATGGCCGATGTCCGCACGGTTCTGTTGAGCCTCGGCCTCGTGGCCCTGGTCGCCGCCGTTCTGCTCGCGTTCGTCGGTTTCGCCAGCCGCGGGCGGCGCTGGTTCTGGCGGGCCGTCGCGGTGGGAGCTCGGGTCCTGGCCGTGGGCGTGGTCGTGGTCGGTTTTGCGTTCGCGGCCTTCTTCGATCAGGCCTTCCAGCTGTTCCACGAGATCTTCTTTGCGCCGGGCACATACATGTTCGATCCACGCACGGAGAAACTCGTCCAGCTCTTTCCCGACCAGTTCTGGTCCGAGACCAGCGTGGCCCTGGCTGCAGCCGTCGTGGCGATAGCCGTTGGAGTAGCGGTCCTTGCTGGCCGGCTGGGTCGCGGGCTCGACTCGTCCGAGAGCGATTTCGGGGCGGTGGCACCGTGAGCGGCTTGACTCTCGGCCGTGTCTTCGGCACCGAGGTGCGGGCGCACTGGACGTGGATCTTCGTCCTTGCATTCATCGCCGTCTTCTTCGGGGCCGGTTTGAGCGACGGCAGTGCCTCCGCCTGGCCAACGGCCGCGGCCTGGGGCTCGTCTATCGCGACCGCAATCCTGGTCTTTGGGTCCGTTTGCGCCCACGAGCTCGCTCACGTCAAAGTAGCCAGCCGGAATGGCTTGCGCAACCCGGTGGTCGTGGTCCAGTTGCTCGGCGGTCCGTTCGTCATGGAAGTCAAACCGCGGACCGCCGGGGAAGAGCTTCGAATTTCCCTTGCCGGCTCGGCGCTCAGCCTTCTGCTGGCGGTCGTCTTCGGACTGATCGCCGCTGCCTTCCTCATTCTCGGGCCGCCCGACGTGAATCAAACCCCTTACTGGCTCCAGGCGATCGGGTTCGTGACCTTCTGGGTCGCCGTCTTCAATCTCGTCCTCGGCGTTATAAACCTGGTGCCGGGCTACCCGCTGGATGGAGCCCGCGTCTTCCACGCCCTGGTGTGGTTGAGGACGGGACAGGAGTCCGTGGCGACGGCAGCAGCGGTCTGGGTCGGCCGCTCCGTTGGCGTGTTCTTGATCGCCGTGGGAGTGCTGGCGCTGGTGTTCGTCGACCCGGCCCTGGGCCTGTCCCTCGTGCTGGCAGGCTGGCTCGTGATGGCGTCGAGCCGCGTCCTCGATCGCCGCAGCGTCCTGCAAGGCCTCGTCGCCGGGCTGCACGTTCGCGATGCGGAGGATGGGGACCAGGCTCGCGTCCCACCGCAACTCACGCTGGACGTGTTCGCTGCCGAGTACCTGGCGGAGCGGCTTGGCGCAGCGGCGCTCGTGGAGCGAGGCTCGGAGTTGCTCGGGCTGATCGGGACGGCCCAGATTCGCCGCATTCCGCGCCGCGCCTGGCCTCAGACTCGGACCGAGCAGGCGATGGTCGGCATCGGGGATGTGCCCACACTCGATGGCGACGCGGACTTATGGGCGGGTCTCGAGGCGCTGGATCGATCGGGTTTGGATGCGCTGCTCGTGGCGACAGACCCGGTCGGCAGTGTACTGATGACCCGTCGTGCCGCCGCCAGGCTGATCCATGACCGTGCCGAGGCGCGGCAGCGGGAGCTCATTGCCCAGGGCCAGGTCAGGAAAGGTCGGTTCCGTGGCCGCTGAGCGAGTGGGAAGGCAGGTTGGCGATGGCGTCGGACGGTAAATCCGGTGAGGGTGTCTTCGACGAGGGCACCCGCGCCGAACGTCGTCGATCGAGCCACTTCGAGCGAACGAGGAGGCCGCGCATGGCCGAGACCACCGACCGGCCGATAATCGCGCGAAGGGCGCTTGCGGAGGCCGAAGTTCAGATGGAGCAGGAGACGATCAGCGCGATCGTCGACGGCTCGCTCGCCAAGGGCGACGTCCTGAGCGTCGCCGAGCTCGCCGGTGTCATCGGCGGCAAGCGCACCGCTGAGCTGATTCCACTGGCTCATGCCGCGGGACTGACCCGGTTGGTGGTCAGCGCCGCACCGGATCGCGCCGCCGGTGCCGTCAGGATTCGAACCGAGACCGCGGCGGTCGGCCAGGCGGGTGTCGAGATGGAGGCGCTGACTGCGGCCGCGATTGCGGCATTGACGGTCTACGACATGGTCCGTGACATTGACCCCGGCGCCGCCATCCGTTCGGTCCGCCTGGTCTCGAGCTCGGGGGGCGAGGTCGAGGAGTGGAGGCGGCCGAACGAGCCCGCAGAATCTCCACGGCCGCTGAAGGGAGTCCGAGTGGCAGGGCGGATCACTCCATCGAGCCTTAGAGGGGCCTCGTTCAGGCCCTCTCCACGCAAACGAAACCCTTAGCGCGTGTTGCCTCGTCGGCCGTCCTCACAGTCGCTAGAGTGGGGGCGTCACGCGGAGAGGCATTCCGAGGATCCATGAAGCTTTGGCCATGTCCGCTGCTTGACTGCTCGGGCTTGAGGTAGATCGCCTTGTCGACAGACACGCTGTTGCGCCTCGCCATCTTCTTCGCTCTGGGCGTACCGCTTGTGCTGATCCTGTGGAAAGTCTTCGTCGTGGGCGGGGAGTTGCGTCGAGATGCCCAGCATGGGCGAGCGGCGGTAGACCTAGCTCGGCGGGCCGACATGTCCCTGGCAGAGCTATCGGCCGTGGTCGATGACTTGCGTCGCCGTAAGACCGGACCGGAGGCGAGCGAGGCCGCTTTGCGGGCCTCGGCCGAGGCGTTGCAGTGGTACGCCAATGAGGCTGAAGTCGTGGACAAGGAGACGGTCGGCCCGGGCGCCGCAGGGTTGAGCGCGGAGATCGAGCGCGCCCGGCGGGCCGTCGCGCTGATCGAGTACGGCAGAGAGCGAATGCTCGACTCGACCTCCGATCGACTGGCGGAGGGCGAGACCTCAGTCAAGCGCGGCTACCTGAACCTGCTTCACGCCCGTGATTCGATCCGCGCGAGGGCGGACGAGATCGCTGCGGCGTCGGCGGATTGGGCGACTCGGAAACGTAGCGAGAGCGGTTCCGGTCGCTGAAGACGGGTCGCCGGCGAGAGCGGCGGGCGGTGCTATTCTCAGCCCGGGGCGGGGTCGGTCGTAGCGGAACGAGGTTCGACGATGCGGTGTCCAAGGTGCGGCGAACGTGAGACGCGCGTCGTGGACTCCCGCGATCTCGACGAAGCCAGCATCCGCCGGCGCCGCGAATGCGAGACATGCGGGACTCGCTTCACGACGTACGAACGAATCGAAGCACCTCGCTTGATCGTGGCGAAGCGCGACGGTTCGCGCGAGGAGTTCTACCGGGAGAAGCTGATCTCGGGTCTTCGCAAGGCGCTGACTCGGCGGCCGCTTCCCGAGGACGCAGCGGAACAGGCCGCGGATCAGATCGAGGCTCAACTGCGGGCCGGCGGCGCCACCGAAGTGGACTCGTCGGAGATCGGCAAGATGGCGATGGACAAGCTGCGGGCGCTCGACCAGATCGCCTACATCCGCTTCGCCAGCGTCTACCAGAGCTTCGAGGACATCGAAACGCTGAAACGCGAGGTCGACACCCTATACGCCCAGCGCGAGAGCGGGGCGACGGTGAAGTGAGCGTTCTGTCCGATCGAGACATAGCTCTCGCGCTCGCGGCTGGCCGCGTTCGAGTCGATCCTTACGACCGCGACGACCTGCAGCCGTCGTCGATCGACCTCCATCTGGATCGGGCCTTCCGTGTCTTCCGGAACAATCGCTACCCGTACATCGACGTCCGGGCGCCGCAGCCGGATCTGACCGACCTCCTGACGGTCGCGGACGACGAGCCGTTCGTGCTTCACCCGGGCGAGTTCGTCCTCGGGCAGACCGTTGAGTGGGTCGAGCTGCCGGACGACCTGGTCGCGAGACTCGAGGGCAAATCCTCGCTCGGCCGGCTCGGGCTGATGATCCACTCGACAGCCGGGTACGTGGACCCGGGCTGGAAGGGCAAGCTCACGCTCGAGCTGTCGAACGTGGCCAAGCTGCCGATCGAGCTCTACTTCGGAATGAAGATCGGCCAGATCAGCTTCTTCGAGATGTCGAGTCCGGTCGATCGACCGTACGGCTCGGCCGGGCTCGGCTCCAAATACCAGGGCCAGTCCGAGCCGACGGCTTCGGCCTACTTCGCCGATTTCGAGGCAGGTCGGCGCGGCAATTCGTCCGAACGGAAGCCGCCCCGATGACGACGCTCAACGAGGCCGTCGACTGGTCGGCGGAGCTCGGCGGCGGGACAAGCGTTGCCCTGATCCAGGCGGGCCGGTTTCGCTCCGATGCCGGGGCGTTGCTGGGTGTCGTGCCGCGGATGATGTGGCATCGCCTGGTCGTGGACGAGATCGACGACGATCATCGATTGCTCCAGGCCTTGAACTGCCTGCTCGTGGAGACGCCTGCCGGACGGGTCCTCGTCGAGACCGGCATCGGCGACCGGATCGACGAGAAGGTCCGCAAGATGCGCGCCTATGAAGGGCCGTGGATCGTGCCCGCTCTCGAGACCGCTGGCTTCGCTCCTGGCTCGATCGACGCAATCGCGGTCAGCCACCTCCACTACGACCACGCCGGCGGAGTCCTCCGAGCCGATGGGACGCGGGCCTTCCCGCGGGCCCGGTTCGTGGCTCAGCTGGCGGAGTGGGAGATAGCCCTTGGCGACAACCCGCGCCTCGTGGCCAGCTACGATCAGCCGGAGCTCCGTCTCATCCGGCGTCTGGGCCTGGAATCGGCGGCGAACGGGGAGGCGGAGTTGGTTCCGGGCGTCACGGTCGTCCCAACCGGCGGCCACTCCGGCGGGCACCAGGGTGTCGTCGTTCGCGGGCGCGACCGGACGGTAGGCTTCTTCGGCGACCTGGCCATGCGGCCCTGGAGCGCCAACCCGAAATGGGTCACCGCCTTCGACGATTTTCCGCTTGACTCGGTGTCCGCAAAAGCTCGGCTCTTCGCGCAGGCCGCCGACGAAGAGTGGACCGTCGTGCTTTCCCACGAACCCCTGCACCCGGTCGGGCGTCTGGTCCGCGACCGCGACCGGTTCAGCTTCGAACCGATCGTCTGAGTGGTGCCCCGGGGCGGAGCGAGGCGACTGCCCTGGCCGCCCTGCCGTCTGGCCGGGCGCGGCGTCGACGCGAGGGCATGGCGGGCTGGTCAGTGCTTTCGGCGCCCGACGCGGTAACATCGGGCCGGGCCCCCGTAGCTCAGTGGAATAGAGCGCCGCCGTCCTAAGGCGGGCGTCGTCGGTTCGAGTCCGGCCGGGGGCGCCAACCTTGCCACTCGGGCCCGCCTTGGGAGCTAGAGCAAGCCGATGCGCTTCCGAAGCGCCGCTCTAACCGTGACCGCGTTCGCCGTGGCCATGGCCTACCTGGAATCCGCGGTCGTGGTGTATCTGCAGAAGGCCCTCGAGATCACGCCAGACACGCTCTTTCCGCTCCGTGGGTCCGAGGTCGCGGGCAACCTTGCCGCGATCGAGGTGGGCCGCGAGTTCGCTACGCTGGTGATGCTCGTGGCCATCGGCTGCCTGGTCGGTCGCGGCTGGGTGGATCGACTGGCCTGGACCGCCGTGGCGTTCGGCGTGTGGGATGTCTTCTACTACGTCTGGCTATGGGTCTTTCTCGGCTGGCCGCACTCGCCGAACAGCTGGGACGTTCTCTTCCTGATCCCGGTCCCTTGGGCGGGTCCGGTGTGGGCGCCGGTGATGGTAAGCGGCTGCCTGATCGGCTTCGGAGTGGCGGCCGCTCGGCGGGTCAGCCGGGGAAGCATGCCGAGAGTGGGCGCCGTCCGCGTCCTGGGGGCCATCGGGGGCGGCCTCCTTGTCGTCGGAAGCTTCACGGCGAATGCGCCGTCTCTCATGAGCGGCGGCGAGCCCGGCTGGTTCCCGTGGCCGGTCTTCGCGATTGGAATCTGCCTTGCCGGCTGGTCCGCCGTATCTTCGTTTAGAGCAGGGTCCGAAAGTGACGGCGGCCGCTCGGGGTAGCTCACGAACGACCCCGTCCGAGCAGGCAGGGCTTACCGAGCGCCTCGCGGGCGCCTCGTCACCGGAGCGGTCGCTATCGCGTCATTCGCCGGCGTGGACGACGCGAGTTGGGTCGGGAGGAATTGGCGGCACATGATCGGCTCCCCATCACGGCGGCAGCGCAGGGCTCTCTGGGCCGTGACCTACGCGGTGACGTGCCTGGTGATGGTGGCGGTTGGCTGGACCGCTGTGGTTGTCATCGTTCCGGGCGTGCAAGCCGGCGCCCCGTCGGGTTCGGCGCTCGCCTACGGCTCGACCGCGGCCGCCACCCCATCTGGAATGGCGAGCTCGACGGCCGCGATTGAGTCGGCGACCCCCAGCGGCACAATGGTCCCGCGCGACACACCGGTCGCTACACCGACGAAGGCACCGTTCGAGATCGACCTTTACACGCCAGGATCGTTCGTTTCCCAGATCAACCGCGACTACTGCGTGGCCGGTGCCCTTCAGAACATGCTCAACATCATCGGTCCGAACATCGACCTGACCACGGCCAGACAGAAGCAGATCGGCAGCCTGCTCGTCTCGCTCACGACTCGCCAGGACAGCTATAACGGCGGGTTCGGGCCGGCAGGCTGGGCGCTCACCTTGACGAAGCTGGGAGCTGGCCCGTACAAGCTCATCATCGACCCCACGTTTGACCAGGCTATGCACGACGCCGCGTATGCCCTCAGTCAGACCTCGAGGCCGGTCGGGCTGCTGACATGGTGGGGGCTCACTCGTGGGTCATGACCGGCTTCAAGGCCGACTCGGACCCGTTGCTCTTCCCGAACACATTCAAGCTGACAGGCGCACTCATCGTCGACCCGTTCTACCCACGTGTCAGCAAGATCTGGGGCCAGACGCTCGGGCCGGACACGTTCCGAGACATGGCCGCGATGGCCCACAACTACATCGGCTGGAAGCGCCCCGAAGGCCACTACCCCGGTCGCGACGGTAGGTGGCTGCTCGTGATTCCCGTCGCCGCCTAGGCTGGATCAGCCTGGGCTCGTTGGGCGGTCGAGGCGGTCGTGCCCGTCAGCCGGGGCAGCTGCGGCACCGTCCCGAGATCGTGACGTGCGAGAGGTCCACGTCGAAGCCCAGATCCAAGGCCAGGGCCTCGACGATCGCCGCGCCAGTCTCCGGCCGGATCTCCCAGGTTCCACCGCACGCCACGCAGTAAATGTGGCCGTGGACCTGGTCGGGCAGGACATGGTACTCCTCGCGGCCTCCCGGGCCGTGGCCGTGCTTGACCAGCCCGAACTCCTCGAGCACATCCAGCGTCCGGTAGACCGTCGAGGGAGTGGTCGTCTGGTCCCGCTCGCGGCAGCGGGCTATCAGCTCGGTCGCGGTGACGTGGCCCTCGTGCTCGCGAAGGACGTCCACCAGCGTCCGGCGCTGCGGTGTCCAGCGAAGCCCGCTGGAGCGCAGACGTCCGGGGACGCCATCCCACGGGCTACCGTCGGGGTTCTTCCGTGGCTGTGGGGAGGCTGTTTGTGGCACCTGGCGCTTCTTCCTGCTTGTGAGTTTGGTGGTGCACCTGAACTCAGGCGTAGACTAAAGCTAGCGCAACAGATTGCAATAGCGCATCGTGTCGTCAGCCGATACGAAGGAGAGTCGGGTGCACATTCCGGATGGGTACCTAGCCCCCGCGGTGTCGATTGGCCTCGCCGTCGTCACCGTCCCCACCTGGGCCGTCGCTACCCAGAAGGTAAAGAAGGTCCTGAACAACCGAACCGTGCCGTTGCTGGCGATCTTCTCGGCACTCAGCTTCACCATCATGATGTTCAACGTCCCCGTGCCCGGCGGTACCACCGCCCATGGAGTAGGAGGGACGCTCATTGCCGTCGTTCTTGGACCATGGGCAGCCTGCATAGCGGTCAGTACCGCGCTGATACTGCAGGCCCTCTTCTTCGGCGACGGCGGCGTCCTGGCCATCTTCGCCAACTGCCTGAACATGGCGATCATCCTGCCCTTCGTGGGCTACGGGACGTACCGTCTGCTGGCTGCAGGGTCGCCCATCCTTTCGACCAGGCGGGCCGTGGCCGCGGGCATCGGTTCGTACGTCGGCATCACGGTCGCCGCCTTTGCCGTCGGCGTGGAGTTGGGTATCGAGCCGATCTTCTTCTCGCAGAACGGCCATGCCCTGTACAGCCCGTACGGGCTGTCCGAGGCGATCCCGGCGATGGTGGCCGCTCATGCCTTCGGCGCGTCGATCGTGGAAGCGCTCATCACCGGGCTCGGGGTCGCCTACTTGCAGCGTCGCCACCCCGAGTACCTCACTAGCCTGAATGGGATCTTCGCTTCGGACGCAGCCGTCGAGGGCGCGCCCGCCCAGCGCCCGCTCTGGCAGCTCGTGACATCGTCGGTCGGTGCCGCGGTCGTGGTCTTGGCCGCCATCGGCCTGATCGAGGGCGGAGGTGATCCGGCGCGCATGTTCGGGGCCGACTGGTCCGGAGTGGATTGGCCGGGCGTCGGCTCAATGCTGGCGGTGACCCTGTTGATCGGTGCGGTCCTGGTACCGGCCGCGTGTCTGCTGTTGCCCCGGGGCGCCAAACGCATCGGCACGGCGTTCGTGGCGATCGCCGTGGTGGCCCCGCTGGGGCTGATCGCACCCGGAATCGCCTACGGCGAGGGCTCGACCGAAGACGTCAAGGCGGCCTTCGGCTACGTGCCGTCGGGGCTGCAGAGTCTCTCCGGGGTCTTCGCCGCCCCGTTCGGCGGCTACAACCTGCCCCTGCCCTTCTTCTCGGAGGCGAACGCGCCTCTCTGGCACGCCGCTATCGGCTATGAGATATCCGGCATCATTGGGATCCTTGCCGTCGGCGGAGCGGTCTACGCCCTTGCCCGCCTGTTGCGGCGCGGGGGCGGGGATCGAGCGTCCCACGGGATGACGGAAGGGGCTCGGCTGTGACCTCGACCGGGGCGGTGCGGTCGGGCGAGGGCCGGATCGGATGGCTCGAGCAGACACTGGGCGGAATCACCGCCAACATCGAGCGAGCCATATTCACGGAGCAGCACGCCCGATCGAACGGATGGCTCCAGAGGCGCGACCCTCGAGCCAAGATGGTCGGGTCACTGGTCGCCATCGTGGCAGCCAGCCTGACGAGCTCGGTGGCCGGCCTGGCCCTCCTATATCTGTCCACTCTCGCCGCCGCCCGGGCGAGTCGGGTGCCGTTCGGCTTCTTCGTGAAGCGTGTGTGGCTGGGGATTCCCTTCTTCGCCGGTATCGTCGTCCTCCCCGCCATCTTCTTCGTTCCCGGGCCGCGGGTTTTCGACCTGGCCATCGGACCGGCCCACATGGCGCCGTCTTGGAACGGTCTGGCCGGGGCGGTGCTCTTCGTGAGCAGAGTCGGCGTTTCGGTTTCCCTCGCAATCCTGCTGGTAGTGACGACGCCGTGGGCGGACGTGCTCAAGAGCCTTCGAGCGCTGAAGGTCCCGCAGGTCTTCGTCCTGGTCCTGTCGATGACTTACCGCTACGTGTTCCTCTTCCTGCACACGGCCAATGGCATACTGCTGGCCCGCAAGAGTCGCGTGGTGGGCCGAACGACCGGTGGCGAGCAGCGGCGCTGGATCACCGGCACCATGGGCAACCTGATGAGTCGGGCATTCAAGATGAGCAACGACGTGTACTCGGCAATGCTGGCGCGCGGCTTCGGCGGTGAGGTCCGGACGTACACCACCTACCGAATCGACGCGGTCGACTGCGCCGGACTGGCAGGCGTGGCGGCAATCTCCCTCGCGGCCATCCTGGCGGGGCGGATTCTGCCATGACGGAGGCCGCGCTCGGACGAGAAGCGCAGACCTCGCCGGCCCCAGCCGAGCCGCTGTACGTTCTTCGGGGCGTCGGCTACATGTACTCGGGCCGTCAGGTCGCCCTCGACGGAGTCGACCTTGAGATCTGGCCGGGCGAGCAAGTGGCGCTGCTCGGCGCAAACGGCAGTGGCAAGTCGACGCTGCTGAAGCTGCTCGACGGAGTCGTCGGGCCGACGAGTGGCACCATTCGCGCCCTCGGCTTGAACGTGGCCGCGGTTGCTGCCGGCGAAGACGGGTTTCGCTTCCACCGTGAGGTGGGGCTCGTGTTCCAGGACCCCGACATCCAGCTGTTCAGCGCGACGGTGCTGGATGACGTGGCATTCGGACCGTTGCAGCTGGGGCTGGCGAAGGAGGATGTCCGAGATCGGTGTGACGAGGCTCTTGCGGCCATGGGGATAGCCCACCTGGCCGATCGAGCGCCGTTCGAGCTTTCCGGCGGCGAGAAGAAGCGGGCAGCGATCGCTTCCGTGCTCTCGCTCCGGCCGGAGGTGGTGCTGCTCGACGAGCCGACGGCCTCGCTCGACCCGCGGACCAAGTGGGTTCTTGTCGATCTGATCCGGCGGCTCGGCGCGGCTGGGCGGACGATTGTAGTCGCCACCCACGAGCTCGACATCGTGCCGAGGATCGCGAACCGGGTGGTCGTCCTCAGCGAGGAAGGCCGAGTCGTGGCCGACGGCGCTCCGGCGCTCGTCCTTGCCGACCGAGACCTTCTCGTTCGGGCCAACCTGATCCACGAGCACCTCCACGAACACGGCGCCACGGCCCACTCGCATTTCCACGATGCGATCGATGGCCACCATGACGAGGGCGCCCGGGACGCCTGATCGGCGCTGCCCGGTGGGTCACTCGGGGCGGGGCGGCCCAGGGCCGACCTATACTCCGCTGATGCCAGACTTCAATCGTGCGAGGTCGATGCCTCGGGTGACCGTTCCGTGACCCACCGCTACGCGGCGCCGAACGCTGCCGTTCCCGAGCGGGGCCGGCACCGTCCGCTGCTGATCGCCGGCGCGGCAGCCGTACTGGCCATGGCGGTCGTCCTGGGGGCGGCCTGGCATCCCTTGAGTGCCGCAGCCGCCCGGAACAGCGTGACGATCCTCGGCGCTTCGGCGGCGTCGTTGGATCCGGCGGTCCAATCGGACGCCGGCAGTGCCCAGGTCGTCTCCCAGATCTTCGAGTCACTCACCGACATAGACACCGCCGGGCGTGTCCAGCCGGCCCTGGCTGCCAGCTGGACAACCCAGAGTGGGGGAAAGCAGGTCATCTTCCATCTTCGATCGGGGCTGGTCTTCTCGGATGGTTCGACACTGACTGCCGCTGACGTGGTGTCGAGCTGGATGCGGGTGCTCGCGCCCGCCCAACCCAGTCAGCTCGCCTCGCTGCTCGACGACGTAGTCGGCGCCCGAGCCTATCGGGAGGGGACCGGTCCGTCGTCGGCGGTCGGCCTGAAGGCGGTCGATGCGAGCGATGTCGAGGTCGACCTGCTCAGTCCGGCGTCGGATTTCCCGGCGATCGCCTCCAGTCCGACGCTGGCGGTCGTGCCTCCAGGTCTGGACTCGGACCCGGCGTTGCTGGCCCCGGGTTCGTTCGTCGGCAGCGGCGCCTACGTTCTGTCGGCGCTCACCTCGACCGAGACGACCTTGACGGCCAACCCTCACTACTGGGCCGGACCGCCTCCCATCACGACAGTCCATTTACTGAGCAGCATCGGGGGTAAGAGCCCGGTCTCGGAATTCCAGGCAGGCGATCTCGACTACACGCCGATCGCCACGTACGACGCTTCCTGGATCGCCTACGACCCGACGCTCGGGCCTTGCCTGCGCATCGAGCCGTCGCCGTCGGTCGAGTTCTACGGCTTCAACACCTCGAAGGCCCCGTTCGACAACGTCCACGTCCGGCGGGCGTTCGAGATGGGCATCGACTGGGATCGCATAGTGGCACTGCTATCCAATCCTCTCGAGGTTCCGGCCACGGGAATGGTTCCACTGGGCATACCGGGCCACAGCAACACGGACTTCGGTCCGAAGTTCGACCTTGCGACGGCGAAGTCCGAGCTGGCGGCAGCGGGGTACCCTGACGGCGTCGGCTTCCCGAAGATCACCCTCGTCACCGGGGGGGCAGCGCTGGACGGGGCGATCATCCGCCAGCTTCACGACAACCTGGGCATCGACATCAACTACGAGATCGAGGACTGGGCGAGCTACAACCAGAATCTTCTGACCGACCCGCCGGCTTTCTGGGAGATGGACTGGGTGGCCGATTACCCCGGTGCCAACGACTTCCTTGGGCTGCTGCTTGGATCGGGCAAGACCAACAACTTCGCGCGCTGGAGCTCAAGCGACTTCGACGCCGCGATCGCCAGGGCGCTGGCAGCCACCGACGCGACTTCGACTCAGGCGGCGTTCGATCAAGCCCAGGCGATCGTGCAGGATCAGGCCCCTGTCATTCCGGTCGACTACGGATCCGGCTACTCGCTGGCAGCTAAGGGATTGCTGGGGGCGGTGCCGAACGGACAGGGGCTGGTTCGCTACGCCGGTCTGGCCTGGGCGGCCGGTTCATGAACGGGTCGCGACGATCCATCGCACGTCGGGCCGCGGCCGCGATCCTGGTGGCCTCGTTCGGGCTGGTCACGGTCGCCGGGCCGGCCTGTGGCGCGTCGGTCACCTTCGGGACTCCCACCACCACGTCGACGTTCGGGAAGGGAATCGTCTTCACCGAGCCTATCAGCGGGTCGAGCTTCAGCGAGGCCGACATCGTCCTCAGGCTGCCGGGCGACGTCGGACCGTCTGTAGTCCGGCTGAGCAACCCAGGCGCTTCGAGCCTGACCTACACGTTCGACACTTCGAGCGGCCAGCTGCAGCCCAACACCCAGGTCACGGCGTATTTCCAGGTCGTGTTCTCAGACGGGACGGCCCAGCAGGGTCCCGTGATCGACGTCACCTACCTTGACGACCGGTACGCCTGGCAGACTCTCAGCGGGAAGCTGATCACGCTCCACTGGTACTCGGGCTCCGCCAGCTTCGCCCAACAGGCACTGACCATGGGCGAGAACGGCATCGCGAAGTCGGCCAAGTTCCTCGGCGTCACCGAGACGAAACCCATCGACTTCTACGTGTACGCCGATCAGCAGCCGTTCTACGACGCTCTCGGTCCGGGCACCAGGGACAACGTCGGCGGCCTGGCCAACCCGACCACCCGAACGCTGTTCGCCCTCATTCCTCCCGACCAGCTCTCGTACGCGCAAACAGTGGTCCCGCACGAGCTGACGCACGTGGTCTTCGCCGACGGGACCGACAACCCGTACCACTCGCCTCCGCGCTGGCTGAACGAGGGCCTGGCCGTGTACCTGTCTCAGGGATACGACAGCAGTGACCGCGCCCTCGTTTCGACCGCGGCGAGTTCCAGGACGCTGATGCCGCTGACCGCACTTACCGGCGAGTTTCCGACAACGGCCGACCGGTTCTACCTGGCGTACGCGGAATCGGTCTCCGCGGTGGACTACCTGGTCCGCACCTACGGCCAGGCCGCGATTGCGAGACTGGTCAAGACCTACGCGACCGGTGCGTCCGATGACGAGGCCTTCACGGCAGCTTTTGGCGTCGACACCGCCGCCATCGGGAAGGCCTGGCTGGCCAAGAACGGCGTCAGCGCTTCACAGACATTCGGACCGCAGGCAGCTCCGGCCGGCCCGGTTCCGCCCGGCTGGACTGGCTCGGGCGGAGGGTCGACTGCGACCGGCCAGCCGGCCTCCGGTGGAACCGCAGCGTCTTCGGCTGCGCCGGGGCAGCCGGCGGGGCAGTCTCCCGGGGACAACACCTCGACGGTGCTGCTGGTCGCCGGCCTTATAGCCGCCACCGGGCTGGCCCTTCTGGTGATCGCCTTCGGTCTGTACTCGCGGCCCCCGGGGCGATCGACACTTTGAGAGCGATCCTGGCATGGGGGAGAATCGTCAGCCGGCCGGATGCCGGCAAAGACGCCGGCGCAGCCGGATCGAAAGCCGGCGACGCGTTCTTGCGGCTCTGCTAGATTGAGCGGCCGTTATGGGTGACGCGATTGAATCCCTCCAGCTCGAGTGGTCGTAGTGCCCGCGCGCCAGCCTGAAGTCGTCGAGTTTCGGCTCGGCGACGTCATCCGTCTGCGGCGCGCCCATCCTTGCGGAAGTCAGGAGTGGCTTGTCGACCGGCTCGGAGCCGACATCGGCCTGCGGTGCCGGACATGCGCCAGGCACGTCATGCTCGACCGCCGGACCGTCGAGCGGCGGCTCACAGCCTTCGTGGCGCGAGGGGATCTGGATATGAGCAAGGCTGCAGCCCCGCACCCTCACGGCGACGGTCCTGAGCTGCGTAGGACGCGGTGAACGTGAGCATCTCGCCGAGACGCGGCCGCGCGCGAGGTGGCACTGCGTCGCCCCGCCCGACGAAACAGCCGGACGGGGTCAGCGGAATGGCGGTCCTTCAGAACCGGCCGTTCCTGCTGCTCTGGCTGGCTCAGCTGTCGACCCAGGTCGGCGGCAACATGGTCATCTTCGGCCTCACGGTCATCATCACCACCGCATATCACTCGAGCAGCGCAGTGAGCGCGCTACTGCTGAGCTTCCTCGTGCCGGCCATCCTCTTCTCGGCGATAGCGGGCGTGTTCGTGGACCGGGTTGACAAGCGGCACTTGCTGATCGTCACCAACATCCTGCGCGGTCTTGCCTTCCTGGGAATCTTCGTCGGCGGCAATAACCTGCTGGCGCTCTACCTGCTGATGCTGTTCGTCTCGACCGTGACGACGTTCTTTGGACCGGCCGAAGCCTCGATGATCCCGTTCCTGGTTCCGAAAGGGCAGCTGCTCGCGGCCAACGGTCTCTTCACGCTGACCATGAACGTGGCCTTCGCCCTGGGCTTCGCCCTTCTGGGGCCGGTCCTCGTGGCTCTCGCAAGCGCGCAACTGTTGATCCTGATCGTTGCCGGGCTCTATTTCGTGGCCGCGGTCTTCTGCTGGACCCTGCCGCCTTCGCCTCCCGTGGGCTCAGGCGCCGTCGGTGCCGGCCAGACTGTCGCCGACGCCGAGCGCGCCGTGGGCACGATGGTTGGCCAGTTCGTCGAGGGCATCACCTACATCCGCGAGCACCACAACGTCGGCTGGTCGCTGTCGTATCTAGGCGTGACCGGTGCCCTGATCGGGATCCTCGGTGTTCTGGGCTCCGGGTTTGCTCAGACGACGCTCCGCCTCGGCGCCAAGGACTTCGGCCTCGTCGTTCTGCCGTTGGGCCTGGGCGTCGTCATGGGCATACTCGTCCTCAACTCGTACGGCCGGTATCTGCCGCGACGGCGCACGATCGAAGTCGGCTTGATTGCGATGGGCGTTCTGCTGGCCGTGCTTGCCTGCGTCAGTCCCATCGCCAACTTCCTGGAGGACCGCGCCGCCTCCAGCGGACTTGCGGAAGCAAGCCGCGTGGTATCGCTCCTGTCGCTGGTGATGAGCATCGCCTTCCTCGTCGGCGGCTCCTACGCGATCGTGGCCATCTCGGCCCAGACGCAACTTCAGGAGGAGTTGCCTGAGGACGTGCGCGGGCGGGTCTTCGGTGTTCTCAACATGCTCGTCTCAGTCGCGAGCCTGGCCCCGATCATCATCGTCGGTCCGATTGCGGACCTCGTGGGACGAGAGGCCGTCATCTTTGCCGTCGGTGTCGTCGTTTGCCTGTTCGGGCTCTTGAGCGTCCTCAGTCGACGCCGCTTGACCTCAGAGGAGGCGTCCGCGAGAGCGCCGCAGACTCCCAGTGGTGCGCCAGTCGATCCTATGACCGCAGCCACGTCGCCCACAACGCCGCTGGCGGCGTCATCTGACGCGGCTGCGGCCGGTCTCGGCGCCCAGGTGGCCACAACCCCGTCTGCTGCTGCCGCGGCCAGGCGCGGTCGCTCTGGCCGACGCCCGCCTGGGCGGGCCATCGAGAACGACGAGGAGTCCTGATGGCCGTTGGCGAGTCGGCCGCTCCGCATCCTGCGCCGAGGTCGTCTACGCCGGGCGCCTGGCGCGTCGCGGCCCTCGGCATACTGGCCAGCGGGTTCGGGATGGGCGTCCTTTCGGGGCAGAAACGCCTTGATGCGGCGATCCCGATGTTGACCGCCGGAGTGGCGATCGGCTGCGTGGTTCCGGTCGCGCTCGCCTCGCGTCGCCCGCCGATCTCACCTCAAGAGGCCGCCGACGCGCTCGCCGGATGCGATCGTGTGCCGACTTTCAGCGTCGTGGTAGGGGCGCGCAACGAGGCCGCCGTGGTGGGGCAGCTCGTGTTTGACTTGAGTCGACAGGATCTGCGGACGATCGCCGGCAGGCCGGCCTTCGAGCTGGTCGTCGTCGACGACCGTTCGACGGATGGGACTGCGGATGCGGTTGCTGCAGCCGCGGCCGAATACGGAATCGCGGGGATCACGCGCGTGGTCGTGCGGCGCGGCCGCGGTCTCTCGGACGGCAAAGGGGCCGCTCTAACGGCGGCTCAGCCCGAGACGTGCACCGGCGACGTGGTCCTTGTGCTGGACGCCGACGCACGGCTGGAGCCGCAGTTCCTCCGTCGTGCGGCTGGATACTTCGCGGCGGGCGCAAGGGCGGTCACGGCCCGTCGCCGCATTCTTGACTCTGACCGCGGGTGGCTGGCCGGCGCTCAGGCCGATGAGCAGACGCTCGACGGCGAACTGAACCGAGGCCGTTGGGCGCTCGGCGGCTGCTCCGAGTTCCGGGGCAACGGGATCATGGTCCGGCGCGAGCTGCTGGCCGCAGCGGGTGGCTGGCGGGCTGCCGCGCTGACCGAGGACATCGATCTGTCCAGCAGGGTCGCAGCGATGACGGGGGAGCGGGTGGCCTGGGCGATCGACGCGGAGGTGTGGGAAGAGCCCGTTCCTACGATCGGGCGACTGTGGCGACAGCGGCTCCGGTGGGCGGAGGGTGCTTTCAGGCGCGCCTTCGAGCACGGCCCGTCCCTCGTGACCAGTTCGAAGCTGTCGGTCGGTGCGCGACTCGACTTCGTCACCTATGCAAGCCAGCTGGCCGTGCCGCCGGTCCTGCTGGGGGCTGCGGCCACATCGATCGTCACGGGCAGACGACGCGGCCTTCTCTCGATCCTGGCCGGATACATGGGGATCAGCATCGCGGTTGGCTGGGACGCGTTGCGCTGGGAGCGACGTCCGGACGGGCAGCCACTCGGCCGTAGGGAGAGGCTCGCTCGCACGCTGCGGGTTTCGGTGCTGAACGCCCTGTGGCTCCCGGTCGTTCCCAGAGCGCTGCTGGACTTGATGCTCCGAAAGGGGCCGATTCGCTACGTGAAGATGGAACACCGCGGGGGAGGGGACCCGACCGCGGCGTCCATGAGCGGTCAACGGCGTCGTCCCTAGAGCATCCGCTGACTCTCGGTTCCAGGCTCCTGGCCCCCGACTCGCGTAGCTTCGCAAGCCTGAGGTAAGGCGGCGATGAGCGGCCGCCTCTAGTGTCCGGCCGTTAGTTGTTTCGACCGCCGGATCGTCGTCGCTGAGGGGGCGGCCGAACCGCCGAGTTTCGTGGGCCGCCACGGTGGTGGCCGGAGATCAGGAGGGAGTTCGCCGGAGTAGGACCACATTCCTGTCGAGTGGCCGGGTGGGCTGATCCCTGCCCCGCTGCTCAGAGTTCGGTCCCGCCGCAGGTCTTTCGCCCGCCTCCAAGGAGGTCTCATGAAACGAGCGGAGAGATTGCTCGTTTCCGTGCTTCTTGCGGTATCCGCGCTCGGTGCGACGGCAGGGGGCTCACTTGCCCTGACGGGGGACGTCTGGTCGAACTCCGACTCCTTCAGCAGTCGATGCCTGGGCTTCACGGACACTTACCCGCAGCAGCTTTACACGCTTGCCGCCGGTCAGATGGCCTCTCTCGGATACAAGCCCGTCGGAGGGGCCCTTGGTCCCTCGTTTACGCGATCGGCCTTCCTCAAGAACGTCTTCTACGACTACGCGGTCTACGCCCACACGCACGGGGACAACTACTGGGCCGCCTCCGGCTGGCCGAACGTCGACTCGGCCATCCTGCAGGATCCCGGTCCGACGAGATGCTCCAGCTTCCCGCTGGACGCGATCCGATCAAGTGCCATCAAGTCGGCGACCCTGGGCACGCCCTACAACCTGGTGATCATGTCGACCTGCTCGCTCGGCTCGAGCTCGAGCACCATGCCCGATGCCTTTCAGATCCAGAAGACGAAAGCGAGCACTCAGAGAAAGTTCTATCTCGGTTACGCGACAGCGACCTACGACAGCTCCGCGCTCCGCTTCGAGCAGGCCTTCTGGAGCTACCTGAACGGTGCCCCGAACCATGCGCGGACGCTCCTGCAGGCGTTCACCTATGCCGTAGGCCTCGGCGGCTATGCAGCGCCCGACTCTGCCAATCCTTTCCAGCCCAATTGGTGGGGCAATCCCAACTACAACGGAACACCTGGGTGAACGAGATGTCAGCATCGATATCCACATGGGCAATCAAGTCGTTTGTGGCGCCGGTAGCGGTCGTCTCCTGTCTCGCCGCGTTTGCGGGCCAGTCCATTGAGGCCGGCTCTACTGGCGCCGGGTCCACGCCGGCTGTCAGTGAAGCGGCGCGTTCGGCGCAGGCGCTCGTGACAGAGACCGTTCTGAACGCGGATGCCAGTCCCGAGGTCTTCGCGCGGGCTGGCACCGCTCGAGACGCATTGGGCTTCCCGGCTGGCCCCGCCAGGACCGGTCGGCACGTCCAGGACGGTCTCCAGGGCTCGGACTACGACCAGGTCGCCGAGGTCGACGCGGCGGGACAGCCGATCGCGATGACCCAGTTCGACGCCGCCGGCCGCCTGGTGGCGGCGCTGCGGTTCGATTCGCCGGCCGGATCGTCTCGGAAGATCAGTGCCAACGCGGCATCGAACGCGGCGAACCTGGGTTTGACAGCCGCGGGCGTGACCGTGAGCGGTCAGGCGCGCGTCGACGCCAGCTCCACTGGCGAGGGCTGGGACGTGCACTGGGATCGGATGCAGGACGACGTCCCAGTTCGGGGCGATGAGACGCGGGTGCATGTCTGGCAGGACGGCAGGATCCAGAGCCTGGCGCGGGTGGAGCACCCGCTAGCGCCGGCGCCGATGCGCAGGCTCGGGGAGGCCGAAGCCCAGCAGGTCGTGTTCCGGCAGGTGGCTAAGTGGTCTGTCGGAAGGGACTCCTCCTACGCAGTCGGCGGAATTGATCTCGAATGGGTCGGCCCAACGCGGCCTTCGACCCGAGCAAGGTTGGGGCGGCCCCTCAGCCGTACCGCCTGGCGTGAGTCGCCAACGTAAAGCCCGCCGGCGCCGTATCGACGTCCGTGCAGTTGATCACGATCTACGTGGACGCCGCGGATGGTACGACCATCGGCGGCGACTTCGTCGAGTAGCTCAGCACGCGGTTCTTCAAGAAGGTCCGTGGTCGTCGAGACGACGGCCACGGACCGCCGACGAAGGGGAGGGAAATGTCGAAGATCGGAACAGGGGTGAGGCTCGCTGCCGCGCTGGCCGTCGCAGTCTCTCTTGGCACCGGCTGCAGCGCCTCCCGTACGCCGTCTCCGTCGGAGATCGCTACGACTTTGCCCGGTCCAGGCCAGACGCCAGATACGCCGGGACCCAGCGGCCTCGGCGCGCGCCTGGTAGTTCTCGGAGACGGGGTTGGCGGTGAGCCGGGTCTGTGGACGCTGGACTCGCGGTCGCATTGGACGGCACTGGAGGCTGCGCCGGGTGCGACTGCCTTGAGCCGCACGACCGAAGGCGTGGCTGTCGTCACCGGCCGGCGGGTCGACAGTCGTGCAGTCTCCGACCTGCTGCATCCTGGGCGTGTCCAGACGCTGAGGTGGCCGGGGATTTCCCCTGACGCTCCAGTTGCGGGGCTGGACACGTCCCCTGCAGGCAAGCGGGCGGTCGTAGCGGCGGATGGCCAAGGCTTTGTTTACGGGGTTGCGGCTGAGGATGGCACCGTCACGGCCCTGTCGCCGGCGCCAGCACAGTCATTCGCGCCGCTGGTCGCGTGGCTGGACGACTCCCGCCTGCTGGTGCTGGACGCCGACAAGTTCGAGATTTCGCGGCTCGGAGTGGTGGACACGAGCGCCAACGACATCTCCCTGGCCCAGGCGTTGGCCGGCGTGCGCGTATTCGCGCTCTCACAGGACAGGCAGGTGATCGCGGCTGCGACAGAGACTGCAATCTTCGCAGGGCCGGTCGAAACCTTTCTCGGGCGGACCTCGCCGCAGGAAGTCGTGACCCTCGGCGACGCTCAAGTCGCCTGGGCTCGCGCGCTCGACGCCACGGGATCCCAGTTCTTCCTGATGTCTGGGACTGTGGCGCCCGATGGGAGTGTCAACTCCATACGCGAGATCGGCTACTCCAGGCAGAGTTCAGGCTGGGCAAAGGTTCTGGACACGGCGGTGCCGTTCCAGTGTGCCATTGGCCAGGTCTTGCTTGGTTAATGGAGTCTGGACCCACCGCGATCCCGAGCCCGCCTATGCTACGATGCCGCTCGCTCGGGCGGTTAGCTCAGTTGGTTAGAGCGCATGCTTGACATGCCGCAGGCGCCTGAGCGGTCTAGGCGGGCTCCCCTGAGCGTGAAAGCCCCGAGCGAAGGCGCCCCTGTTATAGCGGTATTCGCGAGCGTGCGGCAGTCGGGAATGCGCGGCCGGCAGGGTTCATCGGCGGGGCGCTGTTACAGGGCATGCCTGAATCCGAAAGCCGCATTACCGGAGGCATCCGCAGAGGGCCGTCCGGCTGTCAACATCATGCGTCGCCTCGAAGTCGGCGGGCCCGGCCGTTTACCCTGGCCAGCCTGCCAGGCCATCCGATCCGGGCCCGCCTAGCCCCTTCCCAGACGGCGACGCACGAAACCGTGGGGCGGCGGGGGCCTATTCGTGGAGTAGCTGCCATCGCAAGGCGGACCGCGCCTCGGCCATGCGCTCCCGGATCTCCGCGTCGGTCAGCGGGCGCAAGAATTGCGGGTACCTCGCCGCGATCGCGCCGGCGCTCGAAACCTCCCGGCCAGCTTGCATCGTGAAGGCCACGTCTCCGAGGTCGGGAAGGCTGGCCGAGAGCGGTCGATAGCCTTCGAACGGCTCCGTCGCAATGCGGACCCGATCGAGCTTTTCTCGGAATGCGAGCATGCGCGCCTCGATTAGGGCCTCGATTCTCGCCCGGCGCTGCTCGGGCGTGCCGCCGGGAATCCGGGGCCTTGCAAGCAGGTGCGAAGCGTCTTGCAGGCCGCTATTCATGGCGGACCCTCCCCGCCGCGATCCGGATGGCGGCCATCGAGGCGATTCGCTCATGCACAAGCGCGCGCGCGAGGTCGAAGGCGCCCCGCCAGGTGTTCCTGGTACCTAGGGCGAGCTGTAGGTCGGCGAAGGTCGCGAAACGCGGCAGTTTCCGGCTCGCAGCCTCCCACTGGCGCCAGGGCCGCCGGCTGAACCGCGGCAGGGCGGGCGCGGGACCTTCGAGAATCTCCTCGAGGGTTGGCGAGGCGGCCGCCTGTTCTTCGTCTTCGTCGTCCGGCTCCGCGGCCCGCCACGTCTCGCCCTCGAGCGCGGCCGCCAAGGCGAGTTGAAGAGCGGCGCCCTCGAGGCGATCGCCGGCGAGCCGGAGGCTCTCTGCGAGGCACGCGATGGCGCCCCCGTCCCGCTCAACAAGGCGTTCGGCCGCAAGGTCCGCCTCTTCCAAGATCGCGAATGCGGAGCGCGCGGTGAGGCCCGCGAGGCGTCGGGCCAGACTCTCACTGGCGGCGGTGTCGCCGGCGCAGCCGAGTTCCCGCGGCTCCGCCCAGCTCGCCCCACGGGCCATGACCGAACCCGCCAGCGTCATGCACAAGTTGCGCATGAGCGAATCCGGATCCGTCGGCAAGGTCGTGGTAGAGCACCATCCGGAGGCGTCTTCGTTGACTGACAGGCTCCGGATTCGAGAGGCGCTGAAGAGGCGCGCCATAGCGACGGCGTGGGCCGCTTCGTGGACGCGGGCTCGCGTCATGTACGGGCTATCGACATTGAACATCGTCGTCTCCTTTCGTGGGCGAGGTACGGGTCAGGCAGGGTCTTCGCGTTCTTTCAGCCATGCCTCGACCGGATCGGCGGGCGGCGTGGTGGGCTTGCTGCGCGACTTGCGCGGCGGTGCTGGCCGCCCGTTTTCTCGCGCCGTCAGTGCGAAAAGAAGGGGGTAGCCGGCGGATCGAACGGCGCCGTCGGCGGCATCGGTGCCGCGCGCGTCGATTGCTCCAATCGAAGCGGCATGAAAACGGAACGCGCGGGTACGCGAGAGTCGATCCGCGGCCGTTGACCCCCTTCCCCCTACCCCTGCCGGCAGTTCCGGCCGGGTCGCCTCGGGGATGTAGGCGTTCATTCCGTCGCCTCAGAGCGGGACACCGGCCGCCTCAATCCCTCGTAAACGGGACAGCGGGACACCGGGACACCCCTTAACACCACGGGTGTCCTGTCCCGGTGGTGTTGAGTGCGCGGGACACTGTCCCGGGACAGTGGGACACGTACTGTCCCGGTCATGGCTGAACCTCCCACGCATTGCCGTCGTCGGAGTGCCGGAACGCCTCCGGGTGCCGGTTCAGGGTCCGGCGGATCACGTCCGGTTTCGCGTCCAGTTCGGCGGCCAGTTCGGCCACGGTCAGCGGGCCGGCCTCGAGCGCGCGGCGGATGAGGTAGCGCATGGTCCCCGTGGTTCGGTCCGCGTCGTCTTCCTCTGCCGGCGCGTCTCCGAGGAATGCCGACACGCGGCCATCCGCGAAGGTGTAGGACAGGCCACGCGGCGCCAGGAGCGGCCCGTCGTTTCGCTTGCGGCAGATCATCGACACGAGCGCGCAGCCCGCGGCCGTCGGGCCGGTCGCTGTCATCTGCCAGGCCAGGCGGGCGCCGTTCGTCCAGTAGGCCGAGCCGTACGGCCGCGTCGGATCGCCCACCTTCGGCGTATGGTGAATCAGTAGGCTTGACAGGCCGAGCCCGCGCAGCTCGCGAAAGTAGCTCGCGGCCACGTCATCATCCGAGCCCGAACCCGACAGGCCAAAGCCGACGCTATCGAGTACGAGCAGGACAGCGCCGCAGTCCATCGCGATCCTGCCGAGCCGTTCGGCCTCGTGCACAAAGGGCCGGGCGCATCGGACGTAGATCACGCCGGACGGAGCCCGGCCGCCACACAGATCGGCCAGCCGGCCGCGGGCCACTTGAGCCGTCTGCTCCCAATCGGCATACAGGACGGCGCCGGCCAGGGTCGGCGCCTCGATGCCAGGAGCGATCGATCGGCCAGTGGCGACGGTTCCGGCCAGCAGCAGCGCCGTCCGGCTCTTGTGAGTCCCGCCGTCGCCGTAGAGGATCGTCGGCTCGTCTCTGACGAGCAGCGGGGCCACGAGCCACGGCTCGGCCGCGATCGTCGCCGGCAACTCGGCCAGGTCGACGGCCGGCTCGCCTTCGCGGTAGGCGCCAAGCACGAGCCGGGCGGCTTCGTCCATTCGAACGCGCCAGTCGGGGCCGGGTCGCAGCCGTTCGACCGCGGCGGCCAGGGCGCACCGGGCGCGGTCATTGGTGAGGTTGACGCCAGTCTCAGGCAGGACGCGATCGCCGGCACGGGCTACGGCCAGGGCGTAGACGGCATGGCCGGACGTGTCGAGCGCGCGAAACTCGAGGGCCAGCCCGGGCCAGGTCACGCGGTACAGGCCGGCGGACTGTTGCAGGGTCGCATCGCCGGCCGTAGGCGACAGGGCATCGTCGGGCCAGGGTGCATCGCCGGTCAGAAGGGGAGCGGCCGGCTCGGCGATCATGCGGCGGCCCTCAATTCGTCTCGGATCTGGCGCAGCCGCCGCAGCACCCGCGTCATTGGCCGGAACGGTTCGAAGTCGAGCCGGCCACGGTCGCTGTGGAAGACCACGGCCTCATAGGCCAGCTCGAGGTCGGCGACCATCTGGGCGAGCTCGTCAGCGGTCACCGTGAGCGGTTGCGGCGGTCCGCCAGTCTCGGCCATGCCAGCCGGCGTCGGGATGGCGGTTGACGCGGCGACAGGGCCCGGCGCAAGATCAGGTCGACGGTCGTGCATGTCGGTGCACCTCCGTCGCGAAGACCCCGGGCTTTTCGACGGCCGGGGTCTTCTTGCGTCTGACGGCCGCCGAGCGAGCGGCCAGTGTCAACATCCAGGCCCTACGGGCGCGCTCGCCCCGGGCTGCGCGCTCGGCCGGCGGTAGGCTACCCTCAGGGTCGACTTCGCGCTCGAACTTGGCGCGAAAGCCACGATGAGCGGCGCCGGTCATCGTCTCGGCACCGTTCCGGGCCCAGGCGGTTAGTCCGCCGATCCGTCCCCAGGCTGCTGCTTGACGTACATCGCTCATCGCCCCCCGAGACTATTCGAGGGGGGTCCCTGTACAAGGTGGGTAACCGTCCAGCGGCAACCCGCGGGGGTGGGTAACCGTCCGTCTAGGCTTTGCCACCCCTCGCGACGCGCCGCCAGACGCGAACCGTGTCGACGCTGAAGGGCTCGGGCGAGTCTTCTTCGGTCGCGATCCGTTCCCCGATCTGCCGGGCGGTGATCCTGGGCTCGGCCCGGTCCAGCTCGGCCGTGCGTCGGACCCGTCGCGCCGTGCGTGCCGTCAGGGATTCCGCGGCAACCGCGGCCGCTTGGCCTCGTTCGAGCGGCGGGACTTCGGACAGCTCATCCCAGGCCGGCTGCGCCACCGTTCCGATAACGACCGGCCCACGGGACCGGGACACGACGGAGAACCGGAGGGCCCCGTCAATGCGTAGGACGGTCGTGCTGGCGGGCTCGGCATCAGTGATGCCGGAGGCCTTCAGCATCTCGGCGAGCAGGACTCCGCGTCGTTGGTCGCGCCGGGCATCGACGCTCTGGCTGCCCCAAGTCTCGGCTATCGCCTCGGCTGCGAACTTGGCTATCCGGTCGGTCTCTTCGTGGGTGAGCGGTCGGCCCGCGGCCGCGTCAAGAATCGCCTCAAGGCGTGCCCGCTCCGCCTCGTGGTCCCTCGCTCGGCGGTTGGTTCGGCTGCTCATCGCTTCGGCTCGAGGCGGTCGCCGGGCGACAGGGCCCGGCCGGCGGCGATGGCGCGCTCCGCTCGGGTACTGGCGGCGTAGCGGGTCAGCATGTCGCGGCTGCGCCAGCCCGCTAGGGCCATCAGGTCGCTCTCGGCCATCCCCGCGGAAAGCATCGAGTGAGCGAAGGTGTGCCGTAGCTGGTGCGGGTGTACGTGGTCGCCGAGCCCGGCCTGCTGGCCGCGAAGTCGCACGAGCCCGGCTAGACCGGTTTCGCCGAGCGAACCCTTGCGCCCGAGCCAGAGGGTAGGGGAGTCAGCATCGGGGCGCTTCGCCCGGAGTCGCTGGTAACGGTCGATCGCTTGAACCGTCGTCGTCCCGATCGGCACGACGCGCGTCCGGGCACCCTTGCCGGTCACCTTCAGGAGCCCGCGGTCAAGGTCTACGTCGGCCAGGGCCAGACCGAGCAGCTCCGCGCGTCGGATGCCGGAGTCGAGCAGGCATCGGAGGATCGCCTCATCCCGCCGGCCGGTGAATGAACGATCGCGGGCGCATGCCGCGAGCAGACGGCGCAGTTCGGGATCGCGTAGCACTGGTACGGGCGCCTCGGGCAGCCGCGGCGGCTTCATTCGCTCCATCGGCGAGACGCGCACCTCGCCTTCCTCGAGACACCATCGAAAGAACGCCTGGCATCCGCGGAAGCGGTTGTGAGCGGTCGCAGGGGCCCGCCGTTGGAGAACATCTAGCACGAAGGCCTCGACATGCTCGCGGCGGATGCCGCCTACCGTCTCGGGCATCCCCTTGTCATGCAGGAAAGCGGCCAGCTGCCCTACGGCCGTCGTGTACGTGTCGATGGTGGCCGGACTGACCCGCCTAGCCGCGAGCGAACGGCGCCATGACGTAGCTAGTGCAGCCAGATCGTCGGGTGCCGTAGAATGTGCCTCCCTGGTGGGACTTGTCGTCATCGGGCGTTTGCCTCCGTTGGAAGTCTTGGCGGCGACCAGCATGCGGTATTCGAGCGATGTAGGCAAGTCCCATCAAGCAAGAATTACGGGTTATGTGCTCTAGTTGAGCACGAAACCTCGGGCGGTTAGCTCAGTTGGTTAGAGCGCATGCTTGACATGCATGAGGTCAGAGGTTCAAGTCCTCTACCGCCCACCATTCCAGGGCAGCCCTGAAGCGGCCCGGCAACTTCACATCCAAAGCGACGAGCGGGACACGCCGCGTCGAGAGCTTCTCAGAGAGCCGCCGCCACTTCGTCGTGGCTGAAAGCGACGGCCACGCCTCCGACTTCGGCACCACCCGTGAGCGACCCCAGACAGGTCCGGGATCCGCCCGTTAGAGTGGGAACGAGCGCGCGACGGTCCGGAGCCTCAGCCCAGGCCGGAGCGAAGGCGGGTGGAACCGCGAGAGATGCCTCTCGTCCTGTCGGACGGGAGGCTTTGCGTTTCCGGAAGGCAATCAACCGCACTGGGCTGCGGCAAGATGGCGACACGGGAGATGAACATGGGCGACGACCAGGCGAGCAAGGCGACGACATCGCCGTCGGCCGCCGGCGTGGGTGGCGCCGGCGAAGCGGAAGAGTACTTCGAAGCCATGGTCCGGGGATCGGTGGAAGAGCTGCTTGACGCCGGGGCCCATACCGAGATCGACCCCATGCGACACTCTTGCGCCCATGTGATGGCGGAAGCCGTCCTGAGCATGTTTCCGGACGCGCAGCTGGGAATAGGTCCATCGATCGATGATGGCTTCTACTACGACTTTCTCCTGCCGCGGCCGCTGACTCCCGACGATCTCGCCACCATCGAGGCCGGCATGCGTGCGTCGATCGCCGCCGACCATCCCTTTGTTCGCAACGAAGTGCCGTTCCAAGAGGGTCGGGCCTTCTTCGAAGCCCGTCACCAGCCGTTCAAGGTGGAGATCCTGGACGATCTGGCCAGACGCGCGCAGGAGAGCGGCGCATCGCTACCTCCCACGTCCACGTACGAACACGGCAGCTTCATCGACCTTTGCAAGGGACCTCACGTCGCCAGCACCGGAAAGATCGGCCCGTTCAAGCTGATGACTGTGGCCGGCGCCTACTGGCGTGGCTCCGAGAAACGGCCCATGTTGCAGCGTATCTACGGGACCGTCTGGCCGACACAGCAGGAATTGGATGACTACCTGCACCGGCGCGAGGAGGCAAAGCGGCGCGATCACCGTCGTCTTGGTGTGCAGCTCGATCTCTACAGCTTCCACGATGTAAGCCCCGGTTCGGCTTTCTGGCACCCCAAGGGCCAGCGCCTGTGGCGGACCCTGGAAACCGCGATCCGCGAGGTCCAGGACCGCCGCGGCTACCAGGAGATAAGCACGCCGCTGCTCGTCCACAAGAAACTCTGGGAGCAGTCCGGCCACTGGGCGAACTACCAGGACAACATGTTCGTACTCGAGTCCGAGGGCCAGACCTTCAGCCTCAAGCCGATGAACTGCCCTGAGAGCACCTTCATCTACAAGAGCAAGCTCCGCTCGTATCGCGACCTGCCGCTGCGCTACTCGGAGTTCGGGAGGCTTCATCGAAATGAACGCTCGGGAACGCTGTCGGGCCTGACCCGCGTCCGCCATTTCGTCCAGGACGACGCCCACATCTACCTCCGCCCCGATCAGCTTCAGGACGAGATCAAAGGACTTCTGGGCGAGGTCCACGAGGTCTACGGCTGGTTCGGCCTCGAGCCTAAGTTCACCTTCGGGACCAAGCCCGACAAGGCGCTGGGCGACCCCGCCTTGTGGGAGAGAGCCGAGTCCCAGATCAAGGCCGCACTTGATTCGCTCGATCGGCCCTATCGACTCAAGCCGGGTGACGGCGCCTTCTACGCCCCTAAGATCGACATCCAGGTCGAGGACGCGCTGGGCCGCGAATGGCAGACGGCCACGATCCAGGTCGACCTGGTGATGCTGCCCGAACGCTTCGACTGCACCTACATCGACGAAACCGGCGCGGCCGTGCGGCCGATGACGATCCACCGGGCCATCTACGGCTCTCTCGAGCGTTTCATCGGCGTCCTCGTGGAGCACTTCGCCGGGGCCTTCCCGGTCTGGTGCTCTCCGGTGCAGGCCGTCGTGATCCCCATCGCCGACCGGCACATAGAGGCGGCGACCGAGTTCGCCGGGATGCTCACGGCTCGCGACCTGCGAGTCGAAGTCGACGGCTCGGATTCCCGGATGCAGAACAAGATCAGACTGGCGCAGGAACAGAAGGTGCCATACATGCTCGTCCTCGGCGACCGCGAGGTCGAGGCTCGCACGGTGGCCATCCGCAACCGAGCCGGGGAACAGGAGAACGGCGTCGCCTGGAGCGTCTTCATCGATCGGCTGGCCGAGGAGACGGCGGCGCGCCGCCCCTGACGACCCGCCTCAGCGGACTTCGTACAATTCCCAGCCGCCCGGGACCGGGTTGACGACCCACATCTCCCAGCCGGCGTTGTTGTTGGACAATGCGGTCCAGTTCACCTGGACCAGGACAGCGTGGGCCGTGTCGACCGAAGCCGCGAACGGCTCGCCGCTGAGCCAGTCGGCCAGCGACAAGGTGCCGCTCGGGCTTGCGACAACTGTGTAGTTCTTGCCGGCCGAGGCCATGAAGGCTCGGCGTCCGTACTCGAAGCCGTCCAGCGAGCCCCAGCCCAACTTGCCGTTCGCGCCGATCATCGACCAGGCTTTGGCGTAGTCTCCGGCTATCAAGGCGTTTTCATAGACGTGGACGAACGCGAGAGCGCCGACTGTCCCCGTCGGGAACGGAGTAGGAGCTGCGGCTGGCGTCGGGGTCGCAGCAGGACTCGGGGTTGGCATCGGGGTCTGACTCGAAGCCGACGTGGGAACGGCGATCACAGCCGCCGTGGTCGTCGGCATAGATGTCGGCGAGGCCGTCGCCCCACCGCAGGACCCCACCAACAAGGCGGATACCAGGACGGCAGCCAGTGATCGTCGCATCGTTACTGCCTCCCCGCAGATACGCGTCGCCTTGGATATCGTTGCACATCCCTAACTTGTTGCAACTGCCGAGAGCTCCGTCTCTTTGGACGTTTGCCGCCCCCGAAACCCCTGTGCTATAGTCCCGCGGGCGACCGCCCGGTGCAGTCGTGCGCTGGGTTGGGCCGCTCGTCTGCTTTCGGGGCGAACTTATCCCGAAGGTCGACATCCGGAACACGCTTAGAAGGGGTTCGCCATTAGCCGAGACCTGCGCATCAACCAGATGATCCGTGTCTACGAGGTTCGGGTCGTCGACGAAGACGGTAGCCAGCTTGGTGTCCTCCGAACGGCTGACGCCTTGAGGCTTGCGCAGGAGCGGGGGCTCGACCTGGTTGAGGTCGCACCCCTTGCCAGCCCCCCGGTAACGAGGCTGCTCGACTTCGGCCAGTACAAGTACGAACTCACCAAGCGTGAGAAGGAAGCAAAGCGAAAGCAGCGCTCCGTAACCTTCAAGGAGGTTCGCCTCAAGCCGAAGATCGGCGTGGGCGACTTCGATACGAAGGTGAGACGGGCCATCGAGTTCTTGGAGGACGGCGATCGGGTCAAGATCTCCGTGCAATTCCGGGGTCGCGAGTTAACCCACCCTCAGATCGGGCGCGACTTGTTGGACAGATTCGCGGAGCAGATCAAGGAACACGGTGTAGTCGAACGGCCGCCGCTGCTCGAGGGCAAGTCGATGCACATAAGCGTTGCCTCGACCCACAAGCCGAAGGTGCACGAACCGACTCCATCGGCCATAGCTAAGGCCCATGCCAGGCCGGCTGACGGGGCGATCGCACCGATCGACGCCGGTCAAGATGCGAACAACGATGCGCCGCCGGCCCCGCCGGCAAGGCCCAGACCCGAGCCGGACAGCGGCGCGGCGTCGACTGGAGTGTGAAACCGTGCCGAAGATGAAGAGCCACAAAGGGACCCAAAAGCGGATCGGGGTCACCGGCAGTGGCAAGGCTGTCCGCGTCAAGTCCTGGCGCGGCCACCATCTCGAGCTGAAGTCCTCGCGGCGGACGCGCCGCTACGAGGGCAAGGCGGTCGTGACCGGTGGGTCGCTAGACCAGATCCGCCGGCTGCTGCCGTACCTGGGAGTTTGATCGTCGATGGCACGCGTCAAGCGGGGCGTCACCGCCCATCACCGCCACAAGCGCCTTCTGCATGAGGCCGAGGGTCGCTCCGGCACGAACTCGAGGCTCGTCAGGAGGGCCCACGAGTCCGCTCTGCACGCTCTGGCCTATGCCACCCGAGATCGCAAGCAGCGCAAGCGCCAGATGCGCGAGTTGTGGATCATTCGCATCAACGCAGCGGCCCGACAGAACGGGAGCACGTACGGCAAGCTGATCGCCGGCCTCAAGGCCGCTGCGATAGAGCTCGATCGCAAGATCCTCGCCGACATCGCCGTTCGCGATCAGGCGGCTTTCGCCCAGATCGTCGCCGTCGCAACCAGGGCTTAGACACCGGGGCGGCCAGAGACGGCCGAGACACTTCCCAACACAGGCCTAGACGGAGATCAGGCGAGGACAGATCCATCAGGGAGGGTCGGGCCCAGACTGAAAGCCTGCCCGGGATCGATCTCGCGGGTTCACTCCCGAGCCGCTGGCTGAAACCCCCGACGATCGCGTCGACGTGAGTAGGCAAGCCGGTCCGCCCCCGATACCGGGCTTGGGCCATCGTCACGCGATGGCCATGAGCGCCCCATCGGCGGCCCGAAACGGCCGCAAGCGTGGTGGGGAAGCGGGGTGGTACCGCGAGCCCTCGACTCGTCCCCGTTGGGAAGGACGGTGGAACATTCCCAACGGGATGGCCAGAGTCGGGGGTTCTGGATTCTGGTGAGAAGCGATGTCGGCGGGTCTGACCCGCCACCAGCAAGGGATGGCAGCGTGGACTTCGAAAGCCTCAGCGCCGATTTGCGAAGCCTGCAAGAGCGGGCGCTGAAGGAGATTTCGGCTGCCCTTGATCCGGCGTCGCTGGAGGCGCTCCAGATCGGGTACCTCGGCAAGAAGGGCGAGCTGACCGCGGTGTTGCGAGGCATCGGCGCCCTGCCGGCGGAGGACCGACCACGCGTTGGGGCCATCGCCAATGAGGTTGGCGAGGTTGTCAGGGGGGCGCTGGCGGTGCGCAGCTCCCAGCTGCGAGCCCAGGTCCAGGCCCTTCGGCTGGCCGCGGAGACGGTGGATGTGACTCTACCCGGTCGGCCGCTGGCGCGCGGTGCGCTGCACCCCATCCCTGAAACGATCGAAGCCATCGCCGAGGTTTTCGGTCAGTTCGGTTTCGTGATCTACGAGGGGCCCGACGTCGAGGAGGACCTCACAAACTTCCAGATGCTCAACATCGCCCCCGATCATCCCGCCCGTGACCTCTGGGCCACCCTGTACGTCGACATTCCCGGGCACCTTCTCAGAACCCACACGAGCCCCGGCCAGATCCGCGTGATGCAGTCGACGGTGCCGCCCATCCGGGCCCTATTGCCCGGCCGGTGCTTCCGCTATGAGGCCGTGGACGCCAGCCACGGCTTCGAGTTCTTCCAGGTCGAGGGCCTCATGGTCGACGAGGGAACCTCGATGGCCGACCTCAAGGGGCTGCTCGACGAATTCGCCCACGCGCTCTTCGGACCTCGCAAGACTCGTTTCCGGCCTGGCTACTACCCATTCACTGAGCCTTCCGTTGCGTTCGACGTAGAGTGCGTCGTCTGTGGCGGCGTCGGCTGCCCGGCATGCTCGAGGTCGGGCTGGATGACCATTCTCGGCGCCGGGATGGTTCATCCCGTCGTTCTCCAGTACGGTGGCGTCGATCCGGAGCGATACCAGGGCTTCGCCTTTGGCATGGGCGTAGAGCGCATCGCAAACCTTCGCCACGCCGTGCCAGACCTTCGCCACTATCTCGAGAACGACCTGCGCTTCCTGGAGCAGTTCCGATGAGAGTTCCGCTGAACTGGCTCCGCGAGTACGTGGACGTGCAGCAAACGCCCGAGCAGCTGGCCGAGCGGCTGACCCTCCTCGGGATGGAGGTCAAGGGCATAGAGCAGTGGGGCGCCGACTGGCGCTCAGTCGTGGTCGGCGAGCTGCTCACGGTCGAGAAGCACCCGTACGCCGATCGACTTCATCTAGTGACTGTCAGTGTTGGTGCGGGCGAACCGCTCCGTATCGTCTGTGGTGCCAACAACATCGCCCTGGGCCAGCGGGTGCCGGTGGCGCTGCCGGGTGCCGTTCTCCCCGGCGACCGACGCATCGAACGCAGCGAGAAGATGGGCATTGCCTCCGAGGGCATGCTCTGCTCGGGCAACGAGCTGCACATCACGAGCGATGCCGAGGGGATCCTGATCCTGCCGCCGACGACGCCGCTCGGCGCCCGGCTCTCCGACATCTACGGCGACTTCGTTCTGGACGTCGACGTCAAGCCGAACCGAGGCGACGCCCTGTGTCTGATCGGCCTTGCCCGCGAGGTGGCTGCGGATGGGGGCGCGGCGATTCGCTGGCCGGAGATCGTCGTCGATGAGAGTGACGGCCCCATCGGCGACCGCCTGAGGGTCGAAGTGCAGGACCCCCAGCTCTGCACCCGCTTCGTTGGCCGCTGGGTCGAGGGAGTCACGATCGGACCGTCGCCGGATTGGGTCCAGATGCGGCTCCAGGCGGCCGGCCTGCGACCGGTCAACAACGTAGTCGACGCCTCGAACTACGTCATGCTCGAGCTGGGCAAGCCGACTCACACCTTCGACGGCGCCGCCGTCCACGCCGGCACCATCATCGTTCGCCGCGCTTTCACGGGGGAGCGACTCGAGACACTCGACCATGTCGTCCGCGAGCTGACTCCCGACACGCTTGTCATCGCCGACCCAAAGGGGCCGATCGCCATCGCCGGCGTGATGGGTGGGGCCGAGAGTGAGATCGCCGAGTCGACTACACAGATTGCCATCGAATCGGCCATCTTCGATCCCGTCAACATCCGGCGCACCGGTCACCGCTACGCCCTCCAGTCCGAGGCGAGCCTCCGGTTCGAGAAGGGCCAGGAGTTCCGACTCGCGCGGATCGGTGCCGACCGCGTGGCCCAGCTCACGCTCGCGTGGTCGGGAGGCTCGTGCGCGCGTGGCGCAGTTGATACGGCGCCGGGCCAGCCCGACCCGCTGCGTGTCGCGTTCCGGCCCGCTCGCGTGAGCAGGCTCCTGGGCGCCGAGGTGACGACGGCAGATCAACGCGACCTGCTCGGACGCGTCGGGATCGCGACCCAGATAGCGCCGCCCGGCACCACCGTGCGGGTGGCCTCGGAACCGATGCCACTGGTGGTTGACCCGGGTCCGGACGAAGTCGTCGTGGCCACGGTACCGACGTGGCGGCGGGACCTCGAGATAGAGGCGGATGTGGCCGAAGAGGTGGCACGGGTGGGCGGCTACGAGACCACGCCGGCGCACCTGCCCGACACTCGGATGCCTGCCTACCGGCCCTCGCCGATCCGAGTCCGAAACACCGTCCGCGAGACGCTGGCGGGGGCGGGCCTGACGGAGGTCGTGACGCATGCCCTCGTTGCGCCCGGCGATGAGGCCCGATTGCAGTGGCCCTTGGACGACGAGGCGACGAAGGAATCGTCCGGCAGCATGCCAATCGTGGTGACGAACCCGCTGGCCGGCCAGCACTCTGTGCTGCGCCGCAATCTCATCGGGAGCCTGCTCGACGTGCTGGCCGTCAACGAGCACCAGGGCCGGCACGATGTCGCAGTGTTCGAGATCGGCAAGGGCTACGCTCGAACTGGGGACCTCGCCCGCGAGTGGACGAGACTCGGCATTCTACTCACTGGGAGTTCCCGGCCACCAGCGTGGAACCGTGAGTCCGTTTCGTACGACCTCGACGACGGAAAGGGAATTGTCGAGCTCCTGTGCCAGCGGCTGAACCTGCCGGCTCCAACCTACGCCCCCGATCCTCGCGGCTTCCCGTTCCACCCGGGCAGAGCCCTCGTAGCGGAGGCGGCATCGGAACTCGACGCACTCGTCGGCCGCGTCGCCGAGCTGCATCCCGACACCCTCGAGGCCTGGGACCTGAAGAGCGGGCGGGTCATCGTCGCGGAGCTTGCCATTCGGAGCCTTGACGGCGTCACCCAGCGGCGGGTTCACGTTGAGCCGATCGGACGCTTCCCCGTCGTAGAGCGGGACCTGGCGGTCATAGTCAGCGAAGGACGGCCCGCTGCCGAAGTGGACGCCGTGATTCGCCGGTACGCCGGCAGGTTGCTGGTAGGGCACCGTCTCTTCGACCTTTACCGCGGTGCCCCGCTTGCGGCCGACGAGAAGAGCCTGGCCTATCGCATGGCGTTCGGGGTCGACGACCGAACCCTGACGGAAGAGGAAGCGGATGCCGCTCTAGCCGGAATCCGGGCCGCTCTCGAGGCCGAACTCGGAGCCCGCATCCGGAGCTAGCCGTTCGGCACCGGCTCCCGACATTCAGCCAGTTACAGTCCAACTGGGCCTGCGCGTTGATTCGGTGCCGCGCACGCTGCTAACCTAACCCAAAGCGCCCACCCGAACGAGCGGTCGGGATCCACCGCACTGGCGGAGGTAAACCGGTGGACATCGTCGGAGCAATCAAGAGCGCCCCGCTGGTCGACTTGGCCATCGTTATTGGCCTGTTCGCGTTTCTTTTCGTCGGAGTTCTGCAGGGTGCCTTCCGCCGATTGCTGGGGATCGCGGGGATACTGTTGGCCTTTCTCATCGCGGCCAACTCGCGCGACTCGGTCGGGGACTGGCTGGCCGGTAACTGGACCCAATTCGATCTCGGCTACAACCGACTCATTGCCTTCGTGGTTGTCTTCGTGGCGCTATCGGTCGCAGCTGCTGTGCTCATCCAGATCTTCTACAAGCGAATTGAGCTTTCCCCCGACCATCCGATCGTCGACGACGTCGTCGGGGGGATACTGGGAGTGGTGGAAGGCCTCGTCCTCCTCACGCTGGCCGTGATCATCCTCAACTCATACCCCCTGCCGCCCGCCCAGGCGGGCGACATCTCGCTGCTTCGCCAGGCCCAGGACATGCTCGTGAATCAGTCCCATATCGCGGACGGCCTCAGAAGCGGGATCGTGCCGCCGCTCGTTCACGTCCTTTCGGTGCTTCTGCCTTCCGACCTGGTGTCCGTCTTCCCCTGAGCCGTAGGCCGGCCGTTCGACTCATGAGCGACGCTCAATTCGGCGGCTCTCGCGCGTTTCCACGCCACCTTCTTGCGACCGATACGGAGGCTGCTGCCGTACGACTGATCGGGGCGCGCCTGATCCGGGGCAGCCATCTCGATGGACAGGTTGGCAGGATCGTAGAGGTCGAGGCCTATATCGGCGAGGAGGACATGGCCTCGCACGCCCGGTTCGGCATGACCAGGCGGAACGCCAGGATGTTCGGGCCCCCCGGAGTCGCCTACGTGTACCTTGTCTACGGCATGTACCACTGTCTGAACGTCGTGACCGAAGCCGAAGGCCGGGCCGCGGCACTGCTGATTCGAGCCGTGGAGCCGCTGGGCGGCGAAGACGCAATGCGGGCCGCTCGGATCCGTTGGGCTCACGATCGGTCGCGAGGCCGCGGCGCCCCCGCCCGCACCCGCGCGAGCATCCGTATCCAGGCGTTGCCGAGGGCCCGCCTTGCCTCGGGGCCGGGCCTCGTATGCGCGGCCTTCTCGATAGATCGTGGCGCCGACGGCGTCGATCTCTGCGACCCGGGGTCCGACCTGCGCTTAGAGCTCGCCGACGAGGATGAGCCGCTGCCCGTCGCAACTGCGCCCCGAGTCGGTATCAGCTACGCGCCGGAGCCGTGGCGCAGCCGCAAGTGGCGGTTCTTCGTTCCGGGCAATGAGTCGATCTCCTCCAGGGCGTCGCTGGGGCGAGTGGTGCAGCCGTGACTTCAGACCGCTCGGAGCGGGCGGCTGGGCGCCCGGCGACGTCGGGTCCGGCCCCTGCCACCGGTCTCGATCGCCGCTCCCTCACTCTCCTCGAATACCCGCTCGTTCGGGCGCGGCTTGCAGCCGCGACAGGTTTCCCGCCCGGCCGGCGACTCGCCGAGGCGCTCGAGCCATCTTCCGAGGCCGTGGTCGTCGCCCGAGGCCTCGCGGAGACAACACAGGCGCGGGCCTTCATCGCCGACCACCCGGGAGCCGGCATCGGCGGCAGCAAGGACATCGGGCCCTGGGTTGAACGTGCGGCGCGAGGCGGCCGACTGGAGCCCGGGCACTTCCTCGACATCGCCGCGACGCTGGAGGCCGCCGCGCGCCTCGGCGATGCCCTGAGCGCCGAGCGACGGCCGCTGTTGAGGGAGCTGTCCCGAGAGATCCACTCCTTGCCCAGCCTGCGCAGCGTCCTGAGTCGAAGCTTCGACCCCACCGGCGAGCTCCTGGACACGGCCTCGCCCCGTTTGGGCGGGCTTCGGCGCGCTGTTCGGATCGCATACGACCGATTGCGTGCTCGTCTCGACCAGTTCATCCATTCCGGCGAGCTGGCGGGCTCGCTGCAGGAGCAGATCGTTACGCTGCGGAGCGGCCGCTACGTGATCCCGATCCGCGCGGAAGCCCGAAGCCGGGTCAAGGGCATCGTCCACGACGCGTCCGGCAGCGGCCAGACGTTGTTCGTGGAGCCGCTCGTGGCCGTCGAGCTCGGCAATACTTGGCGCGAGGCCCAGCTCGCTGAGCAGGCCGAGATAGACCGGATCCTCGACGAGCTCTCGAGCCTGGTCGCCGGCCAGGCGGATCCGCTTCGCGAGACGCTGGAAGCGCTGGCTCGGTTCGACTTCTGGTCCGCCAAGGCGCGCCTGGCCGCGGAGATGGATGCGATACCCGCTGAGATTGCCGACCGGCCGGAGGTAGTCCTGCTGGGCGCTCGCCACCCGGGACTGTCCGGGCGGGTCGTGCCTGTCGACATCCGCCTCGGCGGCCAATACACGGCCCTGCTGATTACCGGTCCAAACACGGGCGGTAAGACGGTAGCCCTGCGGACGCTCGGGCTCCTGGGCCTCATGCACCAGTCGGGCCTCCACATTCCCGCGGACGCCGGCACGCGCCTGCCTGTCCTCCACGATATCTACGCCGACATCGGCGACGAGCAGTCGGTTGCGCAGTCGCTCTCCACGTTCAGCGGTCACATGAGGTCGATCGTCCGGATAGTTGAGGCGGCGGGGCCCAACACGCTGATCCTGCTCGACGAGCTTGGGGCTGGTACGGATCCGACCGAAGGATCGGCCCTGGCCCAGGCCCTGCTCGACTTCTTCATCCGCTCGGGTGCCCTCATCGCCGCGACGACGCACTATGCCGAGCTCAAGTTGTATGCCCACACGACCGACAAGGCCCGCAACGCGTCCGTCGAGTTCGACGTTGAAACGCTGCGACCGACCTACAAGCTGACGATCGGCCTGCCGGGTCAGAGCCAGGCCTTTGCGATAGCCGAGCGCCTGGGCTTGCCTGGGCCGATCGTGGCCGACGCCCGCTCGCGGCTGACCGAAGAGCAGCAGGCCTTCGAAGAGACCCTGGCGTCGATCAGAGCCACCCAGCTCGAGACGACCGAGGCTCTCGCCCAGGCTCGATCCGCGGAGGAAAGGGCGAGAGCCGCGCTTGCGTCGGCGGAGGACGAGCGACGGAGGGCCAGGCAGGAGCGCGACGAGACAGTCAGGATCGCCCGAGACGAGGCCGAGCACCTCGTAACGGAAGTGCGGGCCGAGGTCCGGGGAATCCGCCGGAAGCTGGAGCGCGAGACGGTCACCCAGCGCAGCCTCGACGAGGACCTGGAGCGGACCAATGCCCGTCTCGAACGGTTACCGACAGTTCCCCCCCTGCCCGAGCGGGTCCGGACCGGATCGGCCGACAAGATATCGTGGCGGATCGGCATGCGAGCCCGTACGCGCACGGGCGGCGCGGAAGGTCGAGTAGCGGCCCTGGAGAAGGGCGGCCGGCGGGCGACACTTGAGGTGGGCGGCCTGCGCATCACGGTCGCGGTCGATGACCTCGAGTCGGTCGTGGGCGGCGAGACCGACGGGGCCCTGCCGAGTGGGTCGAGTTCGCGGGCGTCCGGCGGATACTCATCTTCGGGGACGGGTTCGGGGTCGGCCTCGCGCCTTCAGCTGGAGCGGGCCAGGACCGTGGCCTCGTCGCTCGACCTTCGCGGTGCCAAGGTCCAGGAGGCGCTCGAAGTCCTCGACCGCTACCTGGACGACGCATCTCTCGCCGGACTCGACCAGGCAACGATCATCCACGGTCTCGGCACGGGCGCCTTGAGGGATGCCGTTCGGGATCACGCCGCCGCACATCCACTCGTCAGGACGTGGCGGCCGGGCGGCCAGGGCGAAGGCGGTGATAGAGCCACGATCGTCAGCTTCTGATCGGGATCGACAAGAGGGCGCCGCGGGATGCGACAATCGCCCGGCGAGCGCCGCCGCTCGAGGCATTGCTCTCCGGAGGATTGATAGAGCTTGGCCACGAAGCCGACAGTCCGGGTTGACGTTTCTCGAGCAGTGCGAATCGTCGATGCGACCGGCTGGGAGCCATCCGCCTGGGATGACCTGGCGGTTCGGAGCCCGATGGGTGAAGCATTCCAATCGCACGCCTGGGGAGAGCTGAAGCGGGGTCTCGGATGGACGCCGCTCCGGTATGTGATCGAGTTCGAGGCAACCCCGATTGCGGTGGTCTCGGTACAAGAGCGAGCTGGACTGGGCCGTCGAGGCGGACCCCTGGGCCGGTACCGCATTCACTACGCCCCGCGCGGCCCGGTGCTGCTGGACAGTTCGCGGGATGCGGCCCAAGCGGCCGAAGCAGCGCTTGAGGGCCTTCGGAGCATCGCCCGGGCGCGCCGCTCGGTCGCATTCACGATCGATCCTGCGTGGGAGGAGGGGAGTGGGCTGGCGACGGCACTCGGACGCGCCGGGTTCCGCCCGGCTCGGCGAGAGATCCAGGTCTCGCGCACCGCCATGGTCGTCCCCCTCGAAGCGACCGACGACGCTCAGCACGCGCTGCTGGCGGACAGCACAGCCCGCAACATCAACAAGGCCCGCCGCGCTGGCGTCACCTCAGAACTGGTCGACCTGACCGATTCTGCCGCCCGTGAGGCCGCTCTCGAGGAGTTCTTCGACATGCACGCGGCCACGGGGCGACGCGAGGGCTTCCTGGTCCGCGACCGAGCCTACGAGCTGGAGCAATGGCGTCGACTGGGCAAGTCGGGTGTGGCCAGCTTGTGGTTCGCCCGCCATGAGGGGCGCCGCTGCAATGGTGCGCTGGTGCTCCACTGCGGCAAGATCGCTGCTTCATATGCCGCCGGCTCGGCGGACGACGCCGACCTGCACAAGACCAGGGCCAATCACCTGCTGCAATGGGAGACCATCCGATGGGCAGCTGGCGTCGGCTTCACCGGGTACGATCTGGGCGGCGTTGACGCGCACTCATCGCCTGGCTTGCCCGTGGACGAGTCGCACCCCCTTTGGAACCTGTATCAGTTCAAGCGCAGTTTCGGGGCTCGGCCAGTGCTGCGCGTTCGAGCGCATGAGTATGTTCCGAACGCTCTTCTGGGTTCAGCCTGGCAGCTGGCCCGACGGTTTCGATGAGCGACGACCGATCCTCGAGCCGGGAGCCGCCGACAACCGGAGAAGCGCCCGGGATCGACGAGTCGCCGCGGGCCGGGAACTGGCAGCCGCGCCACCTCCTCCCGGCTCGCCCGGGGGGCACCGGCGACGCCGCGGGTCGGGAGGGAGCGGCGGCTGAACCGCGGGTGGGGCGGTTGGCCACGCGTCCAGCACAGGGGAACCCGGGTGGGGTCGTCGCCTCGCCCGTGGCCGTGGGCGGTGACGCCGTCCTGTCCGCGGAGGCGGCCACCGCCGATCTCTCGGCCACGTCGTCGGCGCGGCTCGGAGGCCGGGCCATTGCCCTTGCGGGCGTGGTCGTCGTGGCTGGAGTCGTGATATCGCGAGTCCTCGGGTGGGTCCGAACCTCGCTCTTCCTGGCACAGTTCGGCCCGGGCGCCAATCTCGACGCCTTCTACGCCGCGTTTCGGATCCCAGATACGCTCTTCCAGCTGGTGGCCGCGGGTGCGGTCGGTTCGGCTCTCGTCCCGGTCGCTTCTGAGTTGCTAGCCAGAGGCGAGCCGGAACGTGCGCGCCGACTGATTGCCACCATCGCCAACCTGATGGTGCTGGCACTCATCCCGCTCGCTGTCGTCGTCTGGATCGCGGCTCCGTCGATTGTGTCCCTGATCGCCCCGACCCCAGACGCGGCCAAGCTCCAGGCGGAGATCGGGTTGACCAGAGTGATGCTCCTGTCGCCGATCCTGCTGGCCGTCGGGGCGGTGATGAGTGCCGGTCTCAACTCGGTTGGCATCTTCGGAGCCCCGGCCATGGCTCCCAACGTGTACAACATCGCGATCATCGTGTGCGCGGTGGCCCTCGTCCCCTTCGTGGGCATCTACGCTCTGGCTACCGGCGTTGTGGTCGGGGCGGGGGGCCTGGTGATGACTCAGGCGGGCGCAGTGCGTCGGTCCGGCCTCTACAGGCCGGAGATCCACATCCACGATCCAGCCGTGCGCGAGACGCTGAAGCTCATGGCGCCCCGCGCGCTGGGTCTCGGCGTCACGCAGCTGGTCTTCCTGGTGAACACGTTCTTCGCTGCCGGCCTGGGGAACGGCCCGATCACGATCTACAACGGCGCCTTTACGGCCCTGCAGATTCCGGTTGGGCTGATCGGCGTGCCGCTGGGGATCGTCCTGCTCCCGCCGTTGTCCCAGTCGATCGCTCGCGGCGACGACGAGCGCTTCCGACGTCTGGTAGACAAGGCGCTCCGCCTCCTGCTGTTCGTGGTCGTGCCCCTGATGGGCTTCATGATCGTGCTGGCGACCCCGACAATCGCCTTCCTGTATCAGCACGGCGAGTTCGATGCCGCCGACACGGCGACCATGACACCCGTGTACGAGGTCTTCCTGCTGGGCCTCGTGGCCCACGTCCTGATCGCCCTCCTCGCGCCGATCTTCTATGCCGGGAAGGACACTCGAACGCCCGTGACCGCCGCGCTCGTGGCCGTGGCCGTCGACGTGGCAGCAGCCGTGGTCCTGTTCCCGTTCATGCAGCTCGAGGGGCTCGCCCTCGCCATCGGCCTGGGGGCATGGTCCGAAGTGATCCTGCTGGTGGCTCTGATGGAGACACGGATCGGCTTCGATCTGCGGCCGCTGGCCAGGCATGCGGTCGCGTTTGCCGCCGGCGGTTGCGTAGCCTCCGCCGCTACGCTGATGGCTCAACGCTTCGTCGAGCGGTCTATCGGGGGCTCGTCCTCGCTGGTCGGGCAGGTGTCGGAGCTATCCCTGGCCGGCCTCTTCGGGCTGGCTGTGTACGTGGCCTGGGCACGCCTCTTCCGTCTACCGGAGTTGCAGGACGCTTTAGACCTTGCCCGAACCGTGCTGGGTCGAAGAGGTCGGCCTCAGACCGAGCCGGAGGACGAATAGCGTCGGCCTCATGCGGTCAGGTCTTGCGGAACCTCCGCGACGGGGAGCGCTTCTGGCTCGCTCGGCGTAAGGGCCGGTACAGCGACAGCGCTAGGGGCAGCGGCATAAACGGCAGCGCAGCCGGGGACGGAGACTCCGATGGGGCTGGTGGAGTCGGGATCGCCGTGGGAGCGGCAGTTGGACCTACCTCCGGTGTCGGCGTCTCGATCGGAGTTGGCGGCGGCGTGCCTGTATTCGAGGTGCAGTAAGTCGTCGGTGGGAACGGCGCTCCCCAGGTCAGCCCGAATGGCGTCCAGAACCCGACCTCGTAGAAGTACATTGTGGCCCCGTTGTTAGGTCCGCCTCGCTTGCCGACTCCTGTCATCGCCCTCGCTATCCAGATCTGGTCGTATTTCTGCCAGGTCGGGTTGTTGGAATCGACCTGACTCAAGTCCAGGTAGCCCTTCGTCTCCTTGATACCGGGGCAGTCCCACGTCCAAAGCGTGTTGGTGACCGTGTCCACGTCCACCGGCACCTTGGTATTGTCAACCTGGGTCGGCACCGTGCCGTCGATGAAAACCTCGCGAACGGTCTGGGTGGTGTACGGACCGGGGAGCATGCCGCTGTTGGCATCCACCGTGGCCCAGGTCACGCCACTCGGCTGCTTGAAGTCCGTGACCGGAGTGCCGGCCGTGGCGTCCTGCATGAAGGCGTGCCAGATCGGCGCGGCCAGCTCGAGCGACATGACGCTGTGGCCCGGCGAGTTGTCGCTGTTGCCGGCCCAGACGCCCGCGACGATGGCCGGGGCACTCGGATCGGTGGGCGGAGCCACGTAACCCAGGGCGAAGAGGTCCTGGGTCTGATCGCTGGTGCCGGTCTTCAGCGTGGCCGGACGGCGTGTGCTGCCGGACATGAGCTTGTACTGGCTCCACCAGTTGTTCTGGGCCGGATCGGTGTTGCCGGCCAGGATGTTCGTCATGACGTAGGTCGCCGCCGGCGTGGATGGGTGGGTAACCGTCGGCACTTGGAGCGGCAGGACCGGGTTCCCTTTCGAGTCGGTGACCGACAGAATCATGTTGCGCTGGACCAGCGTGCCGCCATCGGCGATAGCGCCGTAAGCCGACGTCAAGTCGGCCGGGTGGACCTCGACCGTGCCAATCCCGATCGACACGCCCGGGTTGGATCCCGCCGGAAACTGGAGCCCGAAGTCCTGGGCTCGCTGGACAACATGCGCGACGCCGTTGATGGCCGCCGCCTTCACGGCCGGAATGTTCAGCGAGTACTGGAGCGCCTCGCGCAGGCGAACCGGGCCGCGCTCGTCGCCGTCGGCGTCGTGAGGGGTATACCCACCGCCGAAATCCGTGGCCACGTCCATGAACAGGCTGGCCGCGGTCATCGAGCCGTCCTGGATGCCGATGAGGTAGTTGATGGGTTTGAACGAAGAGCCAGGTTGCCGGCCGTTGCCCGAAGACAGGACGTCGTACTCGGGGTCGAAGTAGTCCTGGCCCGCCTTGGCGGGATCCTTGATCGTATTCTCGTAGAAGCCGGCGCTGCCCGCATACGCCAGGACCTGCCCGGTCTGGTAGTCCTCGGCCATGAGTGCGCCGTTGTGGATATTCCCGTTTCGGAGGCCAACCTTGCTCGTGGAACTGGGGCCGATGATCCGCGAGTAGTCATACGCATCCGTCTTCGGCGTGATGCCCAGCGCCGCGAGATAGGCAATGTCGTCGGCGAGGGTGGGCTGATTGGGCCCGAAGATGTAGGCCTTCAGCCACTTCTCGGCCGACGCCTGCATCGTGGCGTCGAGCGTGGTGATGACCTTGTAGCCGCCGGTGTCGACGGCCGGGCAGTCGGCGGGGTCGGTGCCTTGTCCGCATAGCAGGCCGGCGAGCTGCTGGCGGACCAGCAGATCGAATTGGGGGGCGATCATCTGGGTCTGAGGCGCCGGATGAAGGATCACCGGCTCCGACTCGGCCGCCAGCAGGGCGGCGTCACTGTAGGTGCCCCTCAGGAGGCCCTCCTGGTTATCGAGCCTCATGTCCTCCAGGATCTCGTTGCGGCGCTCGACGATGGGAGCGGAGGCGGGTACTACAAGTGTGCCGTCATCCATCTCGACCGCATTCGCCACGAGGTCGTAGTCCGAGGGAGCCTGCAGGATGCCGGCCAGGATGGCGGCCTGGGCAACCGTGAGCTGGCTGAGATCCGTGACGCCGAAGTAGCCCTTGGCCGCGGCGGCTATGCCGTAGCTCTGGTTGCCGTAGAAGTTGAGGTTCAGGTAGTCGGTGATGATGACCTGCTTGCCGGCCTCGCCGGGAAACTCCTGGGTCAATTTGACCGACTGGATGATTTCCTTGATCTTGCGGTCGACGGTGCTGGTAGTGGGTGGCAGGAGAACAGCTCTGACCAGCTGTTGCGTGATCGTGGAAGCGCCCCGCGGGGCGCCCGAGAGGGCGTCGCGCAGGGCCGACAGGATCGCCGCCGGGTCGAAGCCGGCGTTCGTCCAGAAGGTCTTGTCCTCGGTGGCTGTCGTGGAGTCGAGAACGACGTCCGGAATCTGGGAGAACGTGAGGACCTGGCGGTTCTCGGACCCGAACGCAGCCAGTTCGACCGTCCCCGTTCGGTCGTACAGGACCGTTTGCTGGTCGAAATTCAGGTTCGCGAGCAGCTGCTTGGGGTCCTGGAGGTCCTTGGAATACCCCGAGTAGACCTCGACGGAGCCGGCGAAGGCCACCACCCCCAGGACGAGAAAGGTCCCAAGCAGGAACAGCGGGAGGATGATGCCGATGCGACTGCCGGCCCCAGGGCGTGGCCGGCGGGCGCCCGTGCGATTACGGCGATGACGTTCGCGTCGGGCGAGACTGGTCTGCATGGCGGCTCGCAAGATAGCATAGGTAGACAGGCGGAAGTCTCCACCCCATCCCGCCGGGGCCTCGGACGGGCAGGCGCCTCACGGCGTGACGACAAGGAGCGAATTAGGCGATGACGCTGCCAGGCGATATCGACGGGGCCGATCGCTCGATTGCCGGGGCCGGTTTACCCGGCCTGCTCGACAACCTGCGCTGGCGGGGCATGCTCCACCAGACCAGCCGAGGCCTGGCCGAACGCCTTGCCAGAGGGGGACCGATCCGGGGCTACAACGGCTTCGACCCCACAGGCCCGTCACTGCACATCGGCCACCTTGTGCCGATATTCGGACTCATACACCTCCAGCGGGCCGGCGGGACCCCGATCGTCGTGGTCGGCGGCGGCACCGCGATGATCGGCGACCCGTCTGGACGCTCAGCCGAACGGCTCCTTCTCAGCCGCCCGACTGTCGAAGAGAACGTCGCCGGCATCCAGGGTCAGCTGGCCAGATTCCTCGATTTCGATGGCTCCAACGGCGCCGAAGTGGTCGACAACTATGAATGGCTCAGCTCGTACTCGTTGCTGCGCTTCCTGCGCGACATCGGGAAGCACCTCACGGTGCCGTACATGCTGGCGAAGGACTCGGTCCAGATCCGTCTCGACGCGGGCCTGAGCTTCACCGAGTTCAGCTACATGCTTCTCCAGGCAGCCGACTTCCTGCATCTGTTCCGCGCCGGAGGCGTGGAGCTGCAGATGGGAGGCGCGGACCAGTGGGGGAATATGACGGCTGGCCTGGAGCTGATACGGAAGGAGTTCGGGGCCGGGGACGGTCAGGATCTGGCCTTCGCGTTGAGCTACCCCCTGCTCACCAATGAGAGCGGGTCGAAGTTCGGCAAGACGGCCGCAGGCACGAGCGTCTGGCTCGACCCGGCCAGGACCAGCCCGTTCCACTTCTACCAGTACTGGCTGGACGCCGACGACCGGGACGTCGGCAAATACTTGCGGACGTTCACGCTATTCGATCGAGGCAGGATCGAAGAGCTGGAGGCCGGTCAGGCTGCTCATCCGGAGACCCGCGTTGCTCAAAAAGCGGTCGGCTACGACCTGACAGCCCGAGTCCACGGCGACGATGCCGCCAGGAATGCCGTGCGGGTCAGCGAGGCCGTGTTCTCGAAAGGGCCCATCCGGGATCCGCTCCTGGTGGAGAGTCTCTTCCCGGAGCTCGACAACTTTGAGTTCTCCGCGGCCGACCTCGCCACGGGGGCGCTCGGAGTGGCCCTGGTCAGTGGGCTCTACACGTCGGGCGGCGAGGCTCGGCGTGCCATCGCCCAGGGTGGCCTGTCGATCAACGACGAGCGAATCAAGGCGCCCGAAGACGCCGTGCCGTCGCTCGTGGGAGGACGGTACCTGGTAGTCCGCGGCGGCAAGAAGAGCCTGCGGATCGGACGACTTCGCGGCTGAGGACTGAGCTGGCCGAGCGATCTGACCATCGCTTTCGGCCGAGAGACTAATCCTTGTGCGCGGCCTCCTGGGCCTTCTTGTGGGCCTCGATCACCTTCTCGGCGATGTGCTGCGGCACGTCCTCGTAGCGGTCGAGTGTCGCCGTGAAGGTCCCGCGGCCGCCGGTGAGTGAGCGCAGTTCGGTGGCGTAGGTAAAGAGCTCGGCCTGCGGCACGTTGGCGGTGATCACCTGCATGCCATCCTTGGTGTCCATACCCAGAACTCGACCGCGCCGTCCGTTGAGATCGCGGTTGACGTCGCCCATGAAGGCTTCCGGTATCCGGATCTCGACCGTCATGATCGGCTCCATCAACGCCGGCTTGCACTCGAGGACGCCCTGCTTGAGGGCCATCGACGCGGCGATCTTGAACGAGAGCTCATTTGAGTCGACCGCGTGAAACGAGCCGTCGTACAGGGTGGCCTTGAAGTCGCTCAGCGGGTAACCCGCCAGAACGCCCTCGGCCGCGGTCTCGCGGATGCCCTTCTCGACGCCGGGGAAGAAGTTCTTCGGTACGGTTCCGCCAACCACCCGCTCGGCGAACTCGACTCCGCCGCCCGGATTCGGCTCGATCTCGATCCAGACGTCGCCGAACATCCCGTGGCCGCCGGTCTGTTTCTTGTAGCGACCGTGGCTCTGTGCCTTGCCGCGAATCGTCTCCTTGTACGGAACCTTGGGCACCTTGGTCACGATCGCGGCGCCGAACTTACGCTTGAGGCGCTCGCCGAGAACCGCCACGTGCGCGTCGCCCATCGAGAGCAACAGCTGCTCTCCGGTCTCCGACCGCTCGACCCGAGCCGAAGGCTCCTCTTCGAGCATCCGTTGGAGGGCCGAACCCATCTTGTCCAGGTCGGCCTTCGTCTGCGGCTCGATAGCCACCTGCAGGGTGGGGATGGGGAACACGAGCGGCGGAAGGGCGTAGGCCTTCTCGTGGGAGGACGAGAGGGTGTCCCCTGTGGCCGTCACCGTCAACTTGGCGACCGCGCCGATCTCCCCCGCGCGGAGCTGGCCCACCGTCTCCTGATCCTTGCCATGGAGGAGCAAAAGCTGGCCGATCCGCTCGGGCTCGCCGCGCGTCGAGTTCCACGCCTGGCCCTGGCCCTGTAGGGTCCCCGAGAGGACGCGCAGGTAGGTCAGCCTGCCGACGAACGGGTCGGCCGTCGTCTTGAACACCCGGGCAACGAGCGGGCCGGCGGCGTCCGGGACGAGCCTTACCTCCTTGCCTCTAGAGTCGGTCGCAACGATCTCGCCGAGTTCGGCGGGGGAGGGAAGGTAATGGACGATCGCGTCGATCAGGGCGCGAACGCCGACGTCCTTCGAGGCGCTCCCGATCAGGACCGGTGCCACCATCCCCGATCGAACGGCCACCTTCAGACAGCTCTCGAGCTCCGCGTCGGTGATTCCTTCGCCGTCGAGGTACTTGGTCATGACGTCGTCGTCAGCCTCGGACGCAGCCTCGATGAGCTGGTCACGCCTTGAGGCCACCTCGTTCGCGAGGTTGGCCGGGACGGGGATCTCAGTCTCCTTGCCGCCTTGATCCTGGTAGGCCTTGCGGTGAACGAGGTCCACGTAGCCGGCGAACGAGTCAGCCGAGCCGATCGCGACGTGGAGGGGGGCGATCTTCTGGCCGAAGGCGCTCCTGAGGGCATCGACCGCGTTGCCGGGGTTGGCATTCTCGCGGTCGCACTTGTTGATGAAGAAGAGGGCGGGTCGGCCACTCGCGCGGGCCAGGGCCACTGCGGACTCGAGGCCGGCCTCCACGTGCCCGGATGCGTCCATCAGCAGAACGGCGCCATCTGCGGCTGCAAAGCCTTCGACGACCTCAGCGGCGAAGTCGGCATACCCGGGAGTGTCGACGACCTGAACCCTCGTTCCCTCGTGCTCCAGGTTCGCCACGGCGAGGGTCAGCGATTGCCTGCGCTTCTGCTCTTCGGGCTCGTAGTCCAGGCTGGCCGTGGCGTCGTCGACGCGGCCGAGCCGGGTGATGGCACCCGCATCGAACAAGAGGCGCTCGGCCAGCGTCGTCTTGCCGGCCCCGGCGTGGGCGGCAATGACGACGCTGCGGAGGTGGGGGAGGTCGACACTCTTGGTTGTCATCTGCTCTATCGATCCTCTGGTGGCGTCAGATCGCGTCAAAGGTGCGGCGTGACGAGGGGGCCGGCCGCAGTCCGGTCATGATAGACCGGACGGTGCCTCGGGACGAGGACGACGCGGCGCCCGGTCGGGCACGATCCGAACTCTGCGGCCCGACGTCCGGGGTCTCCGGTTCAGCGGCCATCTCGGGCGGTATACTCCGGGCGATGTCTGGACATTCCAAGTGGTCGCAGATTAAGCGCCAGAAGGGCGCCAACGACGTCAAGCGCGGCGCCGTCTTCACCAAGATGGGCCGCGAGATCAGCGTTGCGGCGCGGGCCGGCGGCGGTGATCCCGACGGCAACTTCCGTCTCCGTCTGGCAGTCGAGCGAGCGCGCGCCATCAACATGCCACTCGACACGATCAAGCGCGCCATCGAGAAGGCCACGGGCGGCGCCGAAGGCGAGCAGTTCGAGGAAATCACGTACGAGGGCTACGGCCCGGGCGGTGTCGCGATCCTGGTCGAGGCGGCGACCGACAATCGCAACCGAACTGCGGCCGAAGTTCGGTCGATCCTGGCCAAGGCCGGCGGGCAGCTGGCCGGCTCCGGCAGCGTCGCCTGGCAGTTCGAGCAGCGCGGCGTCATCACGCTCGCCCCCGGCGGCGACCCGGACGAGCTCGCTCTTATCGCGATCGACGCCGGCGCCGACGACGTCGACACCGCGGCCGAGCGGGTCGAGGTCTACACGAAACCGGCCGACCTCGAGTCGGTTCGGCGGTCGCTCGAGAAGGCCGGCGTGAAGATCGAGTCGGCCGAGATGTCGATGACCGCCAAGAACATGGTCGAGCTGGACGAGTCGAAGGCTCGCCAGGCGCTCCGACTTATCGAGATCCTTGAAGACCAGGACGACGTCCAACGTGTCACGTCGAACTTTGAGATCCCCGAGGCGCTTCTGGTCGAGGTAGGGGCGTGATCATCCTGGGCATAGACCCGGGCACGGCGATGCTGGGCTACGGCCTTATCGAGCGAACCGGCCCCCGTCTGCGCGCCATCGACTACGGTGTGATCAAGACGTCGAGCCAGCTGGAGCTACCCGAGCGGCTTGAGGCGATCTTCCTGGCGGTGACCGATCTGATCGAGTTGCACGCGCCGGGCCTGGTCGGAGTGGAACGCCTCTTTTTCACCAGGAATGCCCAGACCGCTTTTGCGGTTGGTCAGGCCCGCGGCGTGGTGCTCCTTGCGGCCGCGCTCCACGGCCTCGAGATCAGGGAAGCCACGCCGAACGAGGTGAAGGTCGCCACCGCAGGGCACGGCTCCTCCTCGAAGGTCCAGGTCCAGCGGATGGTGCAGGCCATCCTTGGTCTGCAGGAACTCCCCGAACCGGACGACGCGGCGGACGCCCTGGCCATCGCGATCTGCGTGGCCAACCGCGAGCGGTCGGTGAGCCGAATCCCGACCGGTACGCTGGACAGGTCCGCTCTGAAGCCCGCTCCGGGCGGCCTCACCCCGTACGAGCAGGCGGTCCGGGGGGCCCTGCGCCGCGAGCGGCTTGGTGTTGGGCCCGACGGGGCGGCCGGACGCTCGTCCAAATCCAAGACGGCCTCCTAGGAGCGCGGGGGCGTGATCGCCTCGCTTGACGGAGTAGTGGGCGCCGTCTTCGCCGATTCGATGATCATCGAAGTAGGCGGCATCGGCTATCGAGTCTATGCCGCACCCTCGGTCCTGGCGTCGTCCAGAGTGGGCGAGCGTGCCAAGCTCTTCACCCATCACTTGATCCGGGACGACTCTCAGGCGCTATACGGGTTCCACAACCCCGAGGAGCTCGGCTTCTTCGGCCTCCTCCAGACCGTGACGGGCGTAGGGCCGAAAGTGGCCCTGGCGATCGTCGGATCGAGGGCGGTCGGCGACCTCCAGCTTGCAATCCTGTCGGACGATCACGCCGTGCTCACGTCCGTTTCGGGCGTCGGCAAGCGGCTTGCTGCCCGGATCTGCCTGGAGCTCAAGGAGAAGGTTGCCGCCGCGGGCGTGGCGGCCGGCGCCGCCGCTGGCGGCGGACCCGGAGCTGGAGAGTCCGAGGTGGTCGCTGCGTTGCTGGCCCTGGGCTACTCCGCCGGTGAGGCGCGACAGGCGTCACGAGACGCGCTGGTGGACCTCTCGGTGGGTCCACGCCTGGAAGATCGCGTCAAGGCGGCCCTGAGGACGCTGCTGAAGGCTTGAGAGTCTTCCGACCGAACCGCATACCTTCTTGCGGAGAACGCAATGCCGGGCGCAGATCGACCGCTGCGGGGACCGTGTAGAACACCCGTTCGATCTGGTATTATCCGGCCATGAGCGAGGGCGCCCGGACTGACATCTCGCGAATACTCGCCCCGGCCGTGGAAGACGAGGCGGAGGTCGTCGTCGACCGAACGCTGCGACCGCGCACGCTCGACGAGTACATCGGCCAGCGCGAGCTAAAGGCCAACCTCTGGATCCTGCTGGGTGCCGCGCGGCAGAGAGGGGACGCAGCCGACCATGTCTTGCTGCACGGTCCGCCAGGCCTTGGCAAGACGACCCTCGCCACGATCATCGCCCGGGAGCTCGGCGCAAACATCCGCTACGCCAGTGGCCCGGCCATCGAGAGGGCCGGCGACCTGGCGGCCATCCTGACCTCGCTCGACGAGCGAGACGTCCTCTTCATCGACGAGATCCACCGTCTCAATCGAGCGGTGGAGGAAATCCTCTATCCCGCGATGGAGGACTTCGCTCTGGACGTGATGATCGGCAAAGGGCCGTCGGCGCGAAGCCTGCGCCTCAGCCTCAAACCATTCACGATCGTCGGCGCTACGACGCGCGCAGGCCGGATCTCCAGCCCGCTGCGAGACCGCTTCGGTGCGACCTACCGCCTCGACTTCTACGATCTAGCGGATCTCACAGCCATCGTTGAGCGCTCCGCCCGGGTGCTCGGCGTCGAACTGAGCCCGGACGGCGCCGCAGCCATCGCCAGGCGCGGCCGGGGCACGCCGCGAGTTGTCAACCGCCTTCTACGCCGAGTACGAGACTATGCCCAGATTCACGGCGACGGTACGGTGGACGCGGCCACTGCAGACACGGCCCTCGCGGCTTTGGAAATAGACGACGCGGGCCTGGATGGCACGGACCGGAAGCTCCTGGCCGCGATAATCCAGAAGTTTGGCAGCGGGCCGGTCGGAGTGCAGGCCCTGGCGGCGGTTCTCGCCGAAGAGCCGGAGACCGTCGAGGACGTCTACGAACCGTTCCTGCTCCGCCTCGGCTTCCTCGATCGGACGCCACAGGGCCGTATTGCCACGGACGGCGCCCGCCAGCACCTGGCCCGACTCGGGTACGAGATCCCGCCCGCCCGTAGAGGCGACCCGGAGCAACCGGCGCTTTGGGACGGTGCGGCCGGCCCGGACTCGACAGCGGGCTGATGTCGATCACGTCCCAGGGAAGCGGCGAGGGCCGCCGCTCGCCCGCGGAGTTCGAAGTGCTCGTTCCGCCGCCGGCGGATGGCTCGACGCGGGCGCGACTCGGCAGGCTGTCCCTTCCGAACGGTGTTGTCGAGACACCCCAGTTCATGCCAGTCGGCACCAATGCCACCGTCAAGGCGCTCGATCCGGACGACCTCCGCGCCGCCGGCGCCACGATCATCCTGTCGAACACGTACCACCTGTACCTGCGGCCCGGCCATGAGCGCATCGCCGCGCTTGGCGGCCTCCACAAGTTCATGGCCTGGGACAGGCCGATCCTCACCGATTCGGGTGGCTTTCAGGTCGTCTCGCTCGGTGAGTTGCGCAAGATCGACGGCGATGGCGTCACCTTCCAGAGTCATCTGGACGGGTCGTATCACCGTTTCACCCCGGAGCGATCGATCGCCGTCCAGGAAGCCCTTGGTGCGGACGTGGCGGTGGCCTTCGATCAGCCTGTGCCGCCGGCATCCTCGAGTCCTGAGACAGTTGCCGAGGCGACCGCCCGGTCGAACCGCTGGGCCGCGAGATCGTTGACCGCGCACAGCCGGCCCGACCAGGCGATCTTCGGGATCGTCCAGGGCGGCCTGGACACCGTTCTCCGGGCCGAGTCCACCAGGATCGTCGCCGACTTGCCGTTCGACGGCATCTGCATCGGCGGGCTGGCCGGCGACGAGACGCCGGATCAGCGTCTGAAGGTCCTGGACACCGTCGTCGACCTGCTGGCGGCGGATCCGCGGCCGCGCTATCTGATGGGCCTTGGCTCCCCGGCCGACCTGCTCGAGGCGGTGGGCCGCGGCGTGGACATGTTCGACTGCGTGCTACCGGCCCGCGTGGCTCGCAACGGCCAGCTCTGGATCCCCGGTGGGCGGCTGAACATGCGCAACGCCCGCTTCGGCGACGACCCCCGGCCCGTGCAGGAGGGGTGCCGCTGCCCGCTTTGCCGCAACTTCTCGCGCGCATATCTGGCCCACCTCTTTCGGGCCGAGGAGCTGCTCGCCTACCGTCTCGCGACTTGTCACAACCTGACCTTCACCCTAGACTTCATGGCCGAAATCCGCTTCTCACTGCGCTCCGGTACGTTTGCCGCGCGCCTGCCCGAGCTTCGGGCCTACGCGGATCCATCAAGGTCGCGTGCATCGGCAGTGCAGTCGGAGTGAAGAGCTCAGCCGTAGCCTGCCGCACCTGGAGGCGCATCAGATGGCCAGTCGAGACCGCCCCCACCGTCAAGAGAAGAAGAAGCCGAAGGACGCGTCTGCCAAGATCAACAAGATCCAGCCGTTGCTGGAGCCGCCGACCAATGTCGAGGTCTGGAAGCCCAAGCGGAAGCCGCGGACCGAAGAACCCGAGAACTGAGTCGCGGGCGAACGCCATCAGGCGAGTCGCTCCGCTAATCCCTGAAGGACTGGAGCGAGGAGCAAGGTGGCGATAAGCGAGCGGGGGACCGATTCCCGCGGCTCTGCCGGCGCCGGCGCAGACCGGACGAAGGCTCTCGATGCGGCCATTCTGGCCATCGAGAAGCAATTCGGGCGAGGCTCGATCATGCGTCTTGGCTCGTCCGAGCGTCAGGCTGTAGACATCATCCCGACCGGGTCTATCGCCCTGGACCTTGCCCTCGGTGTGGGGGGGATTCCGCGCGGCCGCATGACGGAGATCTTCGGCCCCGAGTCCTCCGGCAAGACGACGCTCTGCCAGCACATCCTGGCGGAGGCGCAGCAGCGGGGTGGTGTAGTCGCTTTCATAGACGTGGAACACGCCCTTGACCCGGGCTACGCGCGCTCCTGCGGCGTCAACGTGGATGAATTGCTCGTCAGCCAACCTGACACGGGCGAGGACGCACTCCAGATCACCGAAACTCTGATCCGGTCGGGCGGGGTCGACTGCGTGGTTCTCGACTCCGTCGCCGCCCTCGTTCCGAAAGCCGAGATCGAGGGCGAGATGGGCGACTCGTTCGTCGGCATCCAGGCTCGCCTCATGAGCCAGGCTCTACGCAAGCTGGCCGGCGTCGTCAGCCGGTCGAACACCGCCCTCGTCTTCACCAACCAGCTGCGCGAGAAGATCGGCGTCATGTTCGGCAACCCTGAGGTCACCCCCGGCGGCCGCGCTCTGAAGTTCTACGCGAGCGTCCGGTTGGACATCCGGCGCATCGAGACGATAAAGGTCGGCACCGACTCGGTCGGCAACCGCGTCCGGGTCAAGGTCGTCAAGAACAAGGTCGCGCCGCCGTTCCGAGTCGCGGAGTTCGACATCATGTTCGGCGAGGGCATCTCGCGCGAGGGCGGCCTGCTCGACGTCGGCGTGGCGATGAGCATCGTCACCAAGACGGGCGCCTGGTTCACGTTCGGCGAGACGAGACTGGGCCAGGGTCGCGAGGCGGCCAAGGAATTCCTGAAGTCCAATCCAGACATTTCGAGCGAAGTCGAGAAGCTGATCCGCGGCAAGATGTCCGAAGTTTCGCTGCCGGTCGAGGGCATCGAAGAGGCCGAATAACCGCCATGGCCCGGCCTTCCGGCACCGAACGGCTCGAGGCGCGACGGGCGCGACTTGAGCGCCATGCCGCCGAGAGGGACCCGGCGATCGTTCTGAGTGCGGCGGCGCGATTCCTGCAGGCTCAGTCCCGTTCGGTCGACGAAGTCCGGCGTCACCTGGCGGCTGCAAGGTATCCCGCCCCGCTCGTCGAGGCTGCCATCGCCCGCCTGGTGGAGTTGCGCATACTCGACGATCGTGCATTCGCGCAGGCCTGGGTTGAGTCGCGAGACCGCGCTCGGCCCCGAGGGCGGGTCGCCCTTCGACGCGAGCTGAACCTCAAGGGCATCGACCGCGAGATCGTGGCGGAGATCCTGGCCGAGCGAAGCCAGACGGTCTGGTCGGACGGCAGGGGCGAAGAAGGCGGCTCGGCCGACGCCGACGAGGCGGTGGCCGCCCGGCTCCTGTCGAAGAGCCGCGCCACGCTTCTGCGAGTAGCCGATCCACGGGCTCGTCGTCAACGAGCCTACGCGCTGCTGGCTCGAAATGGCTTCGATCCCGACGTATGTCGCGAGGTCAGCGCCGGGTTTTGCGCCGTGGAGCCCGAGGCGGGGGGCTGAACTCGTCTCCGTCCGGCCCAGCCCGAGCAACTGCCGGACCGGGTGCTGGGCTCCATGACCCATTTGCTGCAGGCGCCGTAGACTACGCGGCGAGACGAACAACGCGTCGCCGGCCCGGAGCGAGCGACGACGCCAGCTCGAATCAATGACAACGCGGCTTCACTCGACTTCACCGCGGGAGCGGGCGAGGTCGAGGTTCGGGGCCGCTCCGACTAGTCTCAACGTACGCTCGGCCGCATTATCCGGCCGGGTGGGAGGCAAGTTCATATGGATGCCGTCCTTGTGGCCGCCGCCCTTGTGGCCGCCTTCCTGGGTATCTGTTTCGGCTTTCTTGCCCGCGGCTTTGTCGCAAATCAGGCGCTTCAGAGCGCCCAGGAGAAGGCAGCCAGGATAGTCGCCGAGGCGCGCACCCAGCAGAAGGAGCTGATCCTCGCAGCCAAGGACGAGAAGCTAAGACTTCAGCACGAGGCGGAGAACGAGGCCCGGGCGAAGCGAGCGGAGATGGCCACTCTCGAGAGCAGGCTGCTGGCTCGCGACGAGCAGCTCGACATGCGGGCCGACATGTTGGAGCAGCGCGACCGGAAGCTGCTCGACCGCGAGCGCGAGTTCGAGAACAGCCGACAGGAGCTGGCCCGCGCCCAGCTCGAGCAGGTTGCGGCGCTGGAGCGCGTCAGCGGTATGTCGGCGGCCGAGGCCAAGGCCCAGCTGCTCGAGGCGGTCCGGGACGAAGCGGACCGTGACGCCGTTCGTCTGGCCAAATCGATCGAGCGACAGGCTCGGGAGGAGGCCGAGGAACGAGCTCGCGAAATCGTGATCACGGCCATGCAGCGCATTGCGGCCGACCACACCGCCGAGCACACGGTTTCCGCGGTCCACTTGCCGAACGACGAGATGAAGGGCCGCATCATCGGCCGAGAGGGCCGCAACATCCGCGCTCTTGAACAGGCCACGGGCGTCGATCTGATCATCGACGACACGCCGGAGACTGTCGTAATAAGCGCCTTCGACCCTGTCCGACGTGAAATAGCACGCCTCGCGCTGACCAAGCTGATGGCGGATGGCCGTATCCATCCAGGCCGGATCGAGGAGGTCGTGGCGAAGGCACGGGCCGAGGTCGACCTTGCGATGCGCCAGGCCGGCGAGCAGGCCGTCTACGACGCCGGCATTCCGGCATTGCCGTCCGAGATAGTCAAGCTGTTGGGGCGCCTGAAGTTCCGCACCAGCTACGGGCAGAATGTCCTCGTCCACTCGGTAGAAACGAGCCGACTTGCCGCGATCATCGCCGCCGAGCTTGGAGCGGATGTCCAGGCGGCCAAAGTCGGCGGACTGTTGCACGACCTCGGTAAGGCGGTCGATCACGAGGTCGAAGGTCCCCATGCCCAGATCGGAGCTCAGATCGCCCAGCGCCACAACCTCTCGCCGAAGGTTGTGAACGCAATCGCGGCGCACCACCAGGAGGTCGACTTCGCCTCGCAGGAGGCGCCGATCGTCCAGGTTGCCGACGCGATCAGCGCTTCGAGGCCGGGCGCGCGCGGCGAGTCGATGGAGACGTACGTCCGCCGCCTCGAGGATCTGCAGGCGATTGCGGAGAGCTTCGAAGGCGTCGAGAAGAGCTTCGCCGTTCAGGCCGGCCGGGAGGTCCGGATCCTGGTGAAGCCCGAGCAGATCGACGACGTGACTGCGACGAGGCTGGCGCGCGACGTCGTGAAGAAGATCGAGGCGAGCCTGACCTACCCCGGCCAGATCAAAGTGACGGTCATCCGCGAGACGCGGGCCGTCGAATACGCCAAGTAGCCGCACGTGGCTACCGCCGGAAGCGTGCCGCGGACAGCCGCATCGGATCGCCGAGCCTGCCGGATCTTGATGGTGGGCGACCTCATCGGCAAGCCCGGACGGCTCGCCCTGGAGCAGATCCTGCCCGATCTGCGACGCGAGCGCGATATCGCCTTCGTTACCGCCAACGGCGAGAACGTCGCCGGCGGGATGGGCTTGACCGCCTCCACCGCCGAAGCTCTGTTCAAGGCGGGCGTGGATGTCATCACCTCGGGCAACCACATCTGGGACAAGCGCGAGATGTACGACACTCTCGAGCACGACGAGCGGATCCTCCGGCCCGCCAACTACGGCACCGACGGCGTTCCGGGGCGAGGCTGGGGGGTATTCCACGCCGAGGATGGCACCGAGGTGGCGGTGCTGAATTTCCAGGGTCGGACGTATATGACGCCCATAGAGAACCCCTTCACCGACTTCGATCGACTCGTGGACCAGGCATCAGAGCCGCTCCCTCCCGTCCGGGTAGTCGACTTCCACTGCGAGCTGACGAGCGAGAAGAACGCCTTTGGCATATATCTCGACGGCCGGGTCAGCGCGGTCGTCGGCACCCACACGCACGTCCCCACCGCCGACGAACGAATCATGCCCAAGGGCACGGCCTACCAGTCGGACCTCGGCATGGTCGGCCCGGTTAACAGCGTCATAGGTTTCGATCCGGCAACCGTCTTGCCGCGCTTCATCAACGGCCTGCCGACACGCTTCGAGGTGGCGACCGGGCCGGTCGTGTTCAACGCCCTCCTTGTCGATGTGGATCCCGCAAACGGCCGAGCAGTGGCCATCGAACGTATCCAGCGCGTCCTGGAGGTCTGAGATGCCCCGGGACGCCCACCGGGCAGACCAGGAGGCTGGGCGCATGGTCGCCCCGGAGATCAACACGGACGCCATCCCAGACCTGTCGGAGCTAGACCCGCCTGGGAGCGCTGGGCGAGACGAGTTGGGCGGCGATGCCGGTTCCTTCCGGTTTCGCAACCGCGCTGGCAGGGCGACGGGCGGCCGGCCCGTGGTGGTGGAGTACCCCTCTCGTGTCGATCTTCATAGCCACAGCAGGCGATCCGACGGGATCCTCGAGCCGAGGGACCTAGTCGAGGACGCGAGCGCGGCAGGCATCCGAGTCTTGGCACTCTCCGACCATGACACCCTCGCCGGCGTTCGCGAGCTGTGCTCTGCTGGGGCGCCGGCACTTCCGCTCGAGCTCATGCCGGGAGTTGAGATCAACAGCGTGGCCTCCGGCATCGATGGCCTGTGGGAAGGTGAGCTGCACATCCTCGGTCTTGGAGTCGACCCGGACGACGAGCCGTTCGAGGCTGCCCTCGAGCTACAGCGCAGGTCGCGCACTGCCAGATTCTTGAGGATCGTCGCTCGCCTGCGTGAGCTGGGCATGCCCATCGATGAGGGCGTGGCAGCGCTGCGGATGGACCCCGGGTCGTCGCTGGGCCGTCCACAGATTGCCCGTCTCCTCGTCTCGGCCCGACACGCGCCTTCCGTCGACGCCGCGATGCGGGAGCTGCTGGCGCGCGGCAAAGCGGCGTACGTTCCGCGGCAGGGCCTGGGGCCACGCGAGGCAATAGCCGCGATCCGGGCCGCCGGCGGCCTGCCCACGCTGGCCCATTTCCCCAACGCGCTGGATCGGCGCGACCTGGTCGCGGACCTGGCAGCCGCCGGACTGGGCGGGCTGGAGGTTCACTACCGCCACTTCGATGCCGACACCGTGGGCCAGATGGGGGTGCTGGCCGACGAGTTCCGCCTGGTGCCGACAGGCGGCAGCGACTACCACGGTGATGGCGAGACCTATGCCCAGGCACACGCGGAACTCTTCGTGCCGGACGAGGATGCAGGCGCGTTGTACGCCGCGCTCCGTCGTAGGTTTGATGGACCGGTGACCGTCCCGGCGAGCGCGTCATGACGACCAGATCGATCTCTGAGCTCGCGTCCGGTTTCACGGCTCTTCCGCCGACGGAGCGGCAGGCTGCTCCGCCCTCCGTCTCCGCCGGCCTGCTTGAGTTCCGGCCTGAAAGCCACGGCATGCCGAGCTTCTACATGTGGACTCTCGGGTGCCAGATGAACCAAAGCGACTCGGAAGAAATGGCTGGCCAGCTTCTGGCCGCCGGCTGTACCCGAGCTTCCTCGATGGAGGACGCCGAGCTCGTCGTGATCAACACCTGCGCTGTGCGCGAGCATGCTGAGGCGAAGGTCATAGGCCGGCAGGGGTTGCTCGCCGGCCTCAAGCGGTCGCGGCCGGGCATGAGAGTTGTTCTCACGGGCTGTGGTGTTCGCGAGTCCGAACGAGCAGGGCTCGGCCGTCGCTTTCCCGCCGTCGACATGTTCCTTCGGCCCGACGAGGAGCCCGAGCTCGCCTTGCGGCTGGGTCTCGCGTCCGCACAGGCGCCGATCGGGCTGAGGACCGTTTCCACGGCAGCAACGACCATCCTGAGCGGCAGACCGGTCAGCGCGGCCGACCGCCTGGCCGCCTCTCGGACCAGCGCCCTGGCCGAGGGCCGCGTCGCCAGGGCGTCGACGATCTCGGCCTGGCTGCCTATCGTCTATGGCTGCGACAAGACGTGCACCTACTGCATCGTTCCCTTCAGCCGAGGTCCCGAGCGCAGCCGACCGTTCGACGACGTCGTGGCCGAGGCTAGGGAAATCGCTGCGGCCGGTTACCGGGAGCTGACCCTCCTCGGCCAGAACGTCAACAGCTACGGCCACGACCTGCCCGCGGAGGATCGTTTCGCGCACATCGCGACTGAGCGGTCTACCGGACGCGCCCTCGACCTTCGATCCAGGCCCGACCTGGCCGAATTGCTTCGCGCCATCGACGGCATCCGGGGTGCTGACGGCCGGCCGGCCATCCCGCGGCTTCGCTTCATCACGTCCCATCCGTGGGACCTATCGGACAGGCTGATCGACGCGATGGCGACGTGCGAGTCGGTTGCCGAGCACCTGCATCTGCCGATCCAGTCCGGCGACGACGCGGTGCTGCAGCGTATGGGCCGCCAGTACACGCTGGCTCACTACAAGGAGCGGCTGTCGCGAATCCGGGCGGCCCTGCCGGGCATCGCCGTATCCACGGATGTGATCGTGGGCTTCTGCGGCGAGACGGAGGAGCAGTTTCAGACCACGCTTTCGGCTCTCCAGGACATCCGTTTCGACACTGTCTTCGCGGCGGCGTACTCACCGAGGCCGGGGACGCCGGCTCTTCGCCTGGTCGACGATGTTCCGCCGGCGATCAAGCGCCGCCGCCTCAACGAGCTGTTAGCCTGCCAGGAAGAAATCGGGCTCGAACTGAACAGGCAGTGGCTGGGCCGCCAAGTCGAGGTTCTGGTGGAGCGGGTCGTGCCGCCAAGGCGCGGAGCGTTGGCTGAGGACGGCGACGACCCGACGGCGCGCCCGAGCTCGGATGCCGGGATTGCGGGCATTCCAGACCTTGCGGGCGCGGCGGGGGAGGGGAGCGTCGCGCTCGCAGGTCGAACCCGCCACAACAAGCTCGTCCACCTCGCCGCCGACTCCGCGACGCTCGGGCGCGAAGTGACCGTCCGGATCGAGCATGCGGGCCCGTTCGCGCTTCGCGGGCGAGTCGTATCGGCTGCCTCCTAGGGTGGACGTCCCGGGGTCTCCGCCGCTGATCGTGCTTGCCGGCCCGACGGCCAGCGGCAAGACCGCCCTCTCGCTCGCATTGGCCGGGGAGCTCTGCGCGCGGGGTATCACCGTCGAGATCATCTCCGCGGACTCCCGCCAGGTCTACCGCGGCATGGACATCGGCACGGCCAAAGCGACCGCCGAAGAGCGGGCGCGCGTCCCGCACCACGGCCTGGACCTCGTAGACCCCGACCAGCCATTCAGCGTCGCCGACTTTGCGGCTTGTACGACCGACGCCCTGACCGGGATCGCCGAGCGAGGCGGGCTCGCGATCCTCGTCGGAGGCACCGGCTTCTACCTTCGTTCCATCGCCGGAGGCCTTGCCGTGGACGAGCTGCCCTGGGACACCGCGGTTCGCGCCGACATCGAGGCGCAACTGGCCGTCGAAGGGTTACCTGCCCTGGCCGCGGAACTGTGGCGTCTGGCGCCGACACGGGCCAGCGAGGTTGACCTGCGTAATCCGCGCCGCGTCGTGCGGGCCCTTGAGATTGCCCGACTCCGAGGCGACACCCCATTGCCAGTGCCTCGGGGGTACGGGCGGCCGGTGCTGTGGCTGGGGCTCTCGGTTGACGCGCAGACCCTCCGCGACCGAATCCGGAGCCGCGCACGTAGCCAGTTTGAGGCCGGTCTCATCGAGGAAACACGGAGCCTCGCCGCGCGCTTCGATCCGTCTCTCCCCAGCTTCTCCGGCATCGGTTACGCTGAGGCGCTGGCCGTTCTGGATGGCCACCTGTCCTACGAGCAGGCGATTGCCGAGGATGCTCGACGCAATGTTCTCTTCGCGCGTCGCCAGGCTACCTGGTTCCGCCGCGAACGGGATATCCGCTGGCTGGACGCCAAGAACGGTAGTCCTCTCGAGGGTGCCCTTTCGAGCACGCTCGCGTATCTCGGCGCCTTGAATCCGGCCACTTGACGACCGGCAGGTCGGCGGGGCCGGTTGTGGGCTCCTTCGGCTATCCTGAGGCCGTATGACGAAGGACATGATCGACCTCACCGCGCCGGTCGAGCGGGCCTTCCTGGTGGCAGTCGATACAGGCGACGACCCCGGCTGGACAGCCGAGGAGTCGATCGGCGAGCTGGCCAGCCTGGCCGACACCGCCGGGGCCGAGGTAGTGGGCGCCGAATGGCAGAATCGCCGCCACGTGGACCCTAACTTCTACGTCGGCAAGGGCAAGGTCGACGAGCTCGTAGCTGCGAGGTCGGAGACCGGCTACACGATCCTGGTGACCGACGACGAGCTCTCTCCGGCCCAGCAGCGCGCCCTCGAAGAGGCTGTGAAGACCAAGGTCGTCGATCGTTCGAGACTCATTCTCGACATCTTCGCCCAGCACGCCCAGACACACGAGGGCCGGCTCCAGGTGGAGCTGGCACAACTCGAGTACCAGCTGCCGCGCCTGACCCGGCTGTGGACGCACCTGTCGCGGACGGGCGGGGGGATCGGCACCAGAGGACCGGGCGAGTCGCAGCTCGAGACGGACCGCCGCATCGTCCGCGACCGCATCAAGAAGCTCAAGGAGCGAGTCGAGCAAGTCGCCGAGCAACGCCGGACGGCTACCCGAGCGCGCGACCGGCGTCTCTTCGCCACGGTTGCGATTGTGGGCTACACCAATGCCGGCAAGTCGACCCTGCTGAACGCCCTGGTCGGCCAGGAGGTCGTCAAGACCGAGGACCGGCTCTTCGCGACGCTCGACCCGACTTCGCGTCAAGTCAAGCTCGGAGACGGCCAGACGGCCATCGTGACCGACACCGTGGGCTTCATCCACAAGCTGCCGCACCAGCTCGTCGACGCCTTCCGCGCCACCCTGGAGGAAGTCACGCGTGCGGACGTCCTGCTCGAGATAGTCGATGTCTCGGACCGCCACTTCGCCGAGCACCGCGCCACGGTTAAGACCGTTCTCGAAGAACTCGGGGCAGGTGACAAGCCACGGTTGGTGACATTCAACAAGGCCGACCTCATCGAGGCGGCCGCCCGCGACGGGAACACGCCTGCGCCGGCTATCGCCGGTCAGGTGCTCATTTCGGCGATGACCGGGTACGGCATGGAAACGCTGAAGGCCGAGCTTTCCGCGCTGCTGGCCTCACTCTGGGTCGACGTAGACGTGGCCATCCCGTACCGCGCCGGCGAGCTCCTGGCGCGGGTCCGCGAACGTGGTACGGTCGAACTCGACTATCGGTCGGGCGATGTCCGCGTCAGCGGTCGAGTTACGCCAGGTCTTGCCGGAGAACTCGAGGCTGTGGCTGCGAAGTGGGACGAATCTCTTCGCAACGACGGCGGAGACTCGACAGACGGCTGAAGCCGACGCAATACGCACCGACTCACCACCCGTGCGGGCGGACCGGGCGATCAGGGAAGTCTGCACGCGGTCGTCGGCTCACAGAGTCTAGAACGCCCGTTCACATCTGATGACCGTAGGTCTGACGGAGCAACTACCCATGTTGGCAGGCAGTGGACAAGTCCCCAAACTTCGTGGCCCGCGCCCAAAACTGGTGGATAAGCCACTTCCTCAGGGGGGCCGCGTGGCCTACATTCTCTCTTGCCCGGAGGGGCAAGCGCGATCGACACCAAGTCAGCGGTTTCGACGGAAACGGTGACACGATCTGCGTGAAGGTTCTCGGACCCGCAAGGGCTCGTGGGTTGGATCGCAGGACGAACGCCGCGGAAGGCGGAATGTAGAGGGCTCGGTGGCAGGACTGGCAGTGGCCGGAGCGCAGGTCGCCGCTCGAGCGAGGAGTCCTCGGACCCCTTGCTCGCGGAGGTCGAAGCGGCCGGTACACGCGGACCCGCAGCAAGATCAAACTGGTTCCTCCGGGCGTTTCGTTGTGCCTGGAGCTTCTCCCGGGACGGCCGTACCAGCCTGACCGCGGTCGGCCGGTCAGCGGAGTAGGGGAGATAGGCGGTATCCTCGGACGCTGAGCCTTCAGCAGCCAGGAATTCGATGCCGCCCGCCAGCCCAAGCATCTGGATCATCGTTCCCACGTACAACGAGCGCGAGAACATCGGCCCGCTGACCGACGCGATTCTCGGCGCCGTCGCGGAGGCCCACATCCTGATCGTCGATGACGCATCGCCGGACGGGACGGGGCAGATGGCGGACGAGATGGCACTGGCGACGCCAGCGATCGCCGTCCTTCACCGGGCCTCGAAGCAGGGCCTCGGGCGAGCCTACGTCGCCGCGTTCAAGGAGCTCATCGGCCGTCGGGCAGACATCGTCGTCCAGATGGACGCCGACTTCAGCCATCCCGTCAGGTTCTTGCCGTCGCTTCTGGAGCCGCTCCTTACGGGCCAGGCCGACGTCGTCTTGGGGTCGCGTTACGTCAAAGGCGGCAAGGTCCCACGCTGGAACATACTGCGGCGGCTGGTGAGCCGAGGCGGCAGCGTATTCGCAGGAATCGTTCTGCTGATGCCCTACCACGACCTGACGGGCGGCTTCAAGGCCTGGCTTACGCCAGTTCTGCGCGACATTGACCTGGACCGCCTCCATGCCGGGGGCTACGCCTTCCAGATCGAGACCACCTTCCAGGCCCGGCTGGCCGGTGCGCGCGTGGTAGAGGTCCCAATCACCTTCGAGGAGCGGCGCGCCGGCACCTCAAAGATGAGCATGACCATAGTACTCGAGGCCTTTCGACTCGTCCTTGCGCTGCGGGTGAAGAACCTCCGCCGGCGCAAGCGCCGGGTGAGCGACCAGGCCGCCTGAGGAGTTGAGGGCTGTGGAGTACTTCCGATAAGATAGGTTATGTCCGTTAGCCGCATGGCGCGCAGGGGCGCGGCTACTCGGCAGCGTGGTGCCTATTCGACGGCCGCCTAGTACTTTGCGCGGCGCGTCTCTTCCTTCTTCGGTGGGCGCGGTTCATGGCCCGGTCGGGGCGGGTGCGGGGCGGTGCCTGGAGCCATGTCGGGCTGGCGGGGCCGCGGCCCGCGAGCCCGGGCTGCCTCTACCTCCAGCGCGAAGGCTGCCGCACGCTCGGGGGGAACAGCCCGCTCCCAGTCGGCAGTGATCTGCTTTACGCGGATGTTCTCCGCCGCGCGCTGCTCGCGCTCGTGTCTTGACCGCTTCGTCATCTGGTCCTCGTCTGGGATGGCCGGCGTGGCCGCCGGACAAGGCCATCATCTTGCGCTCTTCGGCGACGCCTGTCTCGGAGGTCGCCGGAATCCGTCGGATACAGAAGAGTGGAGGGTCGGAATGGCTGGTGATCTACGCCGTGTCCACCAACGCCCGGTAGTGGTCGTCGGCGATTCGTGCGCCACGGCCGGCTGACATAGCCCAGCATCCAGCGGCGCTGCGCGCGACCCGCCGCACGTGTTCCGGTCTCAGGCTGCCCGCAAGGCACCTGTAATCGCCGGGTCGGCGCGCGCTGACCCTGTCGGCGCCGAGCGCCAGGCCCGCCGGCTGGTCGGAGGTCGGGATGGCGGCCTCAAGCTCGGTGACGTCGCAGTTCGGATCCAGGAACTTGGAGACCGCGGACCGATCCTGGGGGATCGAGTCGAGTATGGGAACGCCAGAGCGCGGAGTTCGCCGCCGTTTGACGTCGTCGCCGGGCCGCGCCAAGCTCACCTGGAAATGCAGGCCCGTCCCCTCCCCTCTCTTGCCGATGCCCAGGCCGAGTTCGGCCGCGCTTATCCCGAGTTCGAAGCCACCCATCGGCTGGACGAACTGCGGGTAACTGAGTACGCACGCCTGGATCGCGGCGGCGACGTCTTCCTGGACTACACCGCCGGCGGCGTGTATGCGGACTCTCAGGTTCGCGCTCACGCCGATCTCCTGACGGGCGGGGTATTCGGCAACCCGCACTCGACGAACCGAGCCTCGCTGGCGATGACGGAGTGGGTAGAGCGCGCCCGAGCTTGCGTGCTGCGGTACTTGAACGCCTCTTCGGACGAGTACGTTGTGTGCTTCACCCAGAACGCGAGCGGCGCGCTCAGGCTCGTCGGCGAGGCGTATCCGTTCACCCCGGAAGGACGCTACCTGCTGACGTTCGACAATCACAACTCCGTCAACGGGATCCGCGAGTTCGCTCGGGCGAAGGGCGCGCGGGTGACCTACGCGGCCGTGATCCCGCCGGACATGAGGATCAACGATGCCCGACTGGCGACCTATCTCGAAGACGTCGGCACGGGTTCCTGCAGTCTGCTCGCCTACCCCGCCCAGTCGAACTTCTCGGGTGTGCAGCACTCGCTCGACTGGATCGAGCGGGCGCACGAGCGAGGTTGGGACGTCCTGCTTGACGCAGCGGCGTTCGTGCCGACAAATCGGCTCGACCTGGGACGCTGGCATCCCGACTTCGTACCGATCTCGTTCTACAAGATCATCGGCTACCCGACCGGCGTGGGAGCCCTTGTCGCCCGCAAGGCGGCCCTCCGCAAGCTGCATCGTCCCTGGTTTGCCGGTGGGACGATCACCGTCGCTTCGGTCGCGGGCGATCGCCACTACATGCAGGAGGGAGCAGAGGCGTTCGAAGACGGAACGCTCGACTACCTCTCGCTGCCCGCGGTCGAGATCGGCCTGCGTCACATAGACGGCGTTGGACGAGACCTGATCCACACCCGAGTGCACTGCCTGACCGATTGGCTGCTCCGGGCCCTGGCCTCGCTCCGCCATGAGAATGGCGAGCCGGTCGTGCAGATCTACGGCCCTCTCGACTCAACCGATCGGGGCGGAACGGTTGCCCTGAACCTGTACGACTCACGCGGGCATTTCATCGACCATCGGGCCGTGGAAGGGCGCGCCAACGACGCCGGTATTTCGCTGCGCACGGGCTGCTTCTGCAACCCCGGCGGCGGCGAGGTGGCCCTCGGCCTTTCCGCGGACGAGCTGGCGTCGTGCTTCGTTCGCGCGCCCGACCGGTTGGCCCTCGATGAGTTCCGGCGATGTATCGACGACAAGAGCACGGGGGCGGTCCGCGTCTCACTCGGGTTGGTCACGACCTTCGCCGACGTGTACCGTTTCGTGGACTTCGTGTCCGGCTTCGCCGATGGCAACGCCGCCCAGACCTAAACCGCGTCTGGTACTTGGGCCGGCCGCCGTTCTACGCCGAGTCACAGTGGTAGATAGCAACGCGCCTGGCGGCCTGGATCGGCGGGAGAACATCTGGGTCAGTCGCCGCCGACCCGCTATCTCGTCGAGACGACCCGCAAAGCCATGCGCTGCGGTCAGTCCCCTACGACCTCGGCCAGCAACTCCTGAGCCTGGAAGAGGTTGATGCCACTCGCCAGAAGATCGAGCAGGGCCCGCATCGTGCGCTCCTCCTCGACCTGTTCGTCGATGAACCACTGCAGGAACTGGAGGCCTCGATGGTCTCCTGCCTCGAGCGCGGCCGTGGCCATCGCGTTGAACTGGCCCGTCACCTTGACCTCGCTCGCCAGCGCAGCCTCGACCGCGTCTGCGGCCGACTTGTAGTGGGTCGTGGCGGCCGGAAGACCGGGGAGATCGAAGTCACATTCGTTGTCGATCAGGAAGGCCATGATCTTCGAGGCGTGGTCGGCCTCCTCAATAGACTGATCGTGGAATAGCTTTGCCCACTTGCCGAGGCTTTGGCGTTCGAAGTAGAGGGAGATTCCCAGGTATGCCTGGTGGGCCCCGAGCTCGGTGGCCACCTGGGTCACGAGGAGCTCACCCAGTCGCTTGCTGATCATCCTGTCCCCTATTGCGGAGCTGGCCAGACCGTGCGTCCGTCTGGTGGACGACGCGTTGCCTGACATCGTAAGGCAAGCCGCCTCGAAGCCACCGACCATATTCCGTGGAGGGGCCCCAGCGCCCGGCCTCAGGCACGTTCTGCCGCTTCTTGCCTCAGCGCGGCTATGCTGAAACGAACGAGGTCATCTGCTCAAAGGTAGGTCCGGAGATATGCAGCGAGGGCCCGATGTCCAGCCTGTCTGAGTTGTACCGTGCGAGCCTGGCCACCCTCACGGATCTCTACGAGCTGACCATGGGCGCAGGCTACGACGCCGTCGGCGTTGCGGACCGCGAAGCCGTGTTCGCCCTCCATTTCCGAACGCTTCCGTTCGGCGGCGGCTACGCCGTCGCCGCCGGCCTCGACGATGCCCTGGCTTTGCTTGAGAACCTACGCTTCGACGCGATCGACATCGACTACTTGCGTGGCCTGCGTGCCGCCGGGGACACACCGCTCTTCGGTTCGGCCTTCCTGGCGCACCTGGAGGCTCTCAAGTTCAGCTGCGACGTCGACGCGATACCCGAGGGCACCGTCGTCTTCGCCAACGAGCCGCTCCTGCGCGTGCGTGGGCCCCTGCTGCAGGCGCAGCTCGTCGAGAGCGTGCTGCTAAACGTCATCGGCTTCCAGACACTCGTCGCCACGAAGGCAGCTCGGGTAGTCGAGGCGGCCGGTGGCGGTCCCGTCCTGGAGTTCGGCCTGAGGCGAGCCCAGGGGCCGGATGGCGCGCTGTCGGCCGCTCGAGCCGCCTACATCGGCGGTGTTGCGGCAACGTCCAACGTCCTCGCAGGACGCCTCTACGGGATACCCGTCCGCGGCACTCACGCCCACTCGTGGGTTCAGGTCTTCGAAGACGAGCAGCTAGCCTTTGACACCTACGCCGACGCGCAACCCGACAACGTCACGCTCCTGGTGGATACGTACGACTCCCTGGCCGGCGTGGCTCATGCCATCGAGACCGGCCGCCGCCTGGAGGCCCGCGGCGGCAGGCTGGCCGGCATCCGACTCGACTCGGGTGACCTGGCCTACCTTTCGATCGAAGCCCGACGGATGCTCGATGGGGCCGGGTTCGTCGATACCAAGATCGTTGCCTCCAACGACCTCGACGAGCACACCATCGCCTCGCTCAGGGAGCAGGGCGCCCGGATCGACATCTGGGGCGTGGGTACCAGGTTGGACACGTGTTACGACCAGCCGGCCCTGGGTGCGATCTACAAGCTCACGGCCATGTGCAGTCCCGATGGCGGGTGGCGCTACCCGGTCAAGATCTCAGAGCACGCCGCCAAGATCTCCATCCCGGGAGTTCTCGGAGTCCGGCGCTTCGTCGACCGATCGGGCCGCTTCCGGGCCGATATGATCTACGACGAAGACCTGCCCGAACGGACCCAGGGTGACGTCATCGTCGATCCTGCCGACTCGCTCCACATGCGCGCCCTCGAGCCCGAATGGACCGCCGAGGAGCTCGTCCTACCGGCGCTGCGCTCCGGGGCTCGGGTCTCGCCATCGCCCTCTCTGGACGAGATACGCACCCGAACCCAGGCCCAGATTCGCAGCCTTCACCCGACGATTCGGCGGCTACTTAATCCTCACACCTACCCGGTGGGATTGGAGCGGGCGCTCCACAACCGGCGGACCGAGCTGGTCATGCAGCGGCGATTGGAGCAGCCGACAGGCTGATAGCATCGCGGACGCGGGCGAACAGAGGATCGTGCTCTGCCGTCAGCCAGGCCCACTGTCGGGCTCGGGCTCGGGCTCCGGCGGCGGAACCTCGTCGACGTCGGTCCAGAAAGCGGCTGGGGCTGCCGCTGCGGCAGTTTCCAGCACATCGTCGAGTTGAGCCGCAAACTCAGCTACGGCAGCTGCCACGGCCGCCTCCAGCTCGGCCTCGCGCGCCGCGTCTTCGATTGAAGTCGGCAGGTCTTCCGATGCGAGCTCTTCAAGCGCGAATTCGGCAACGGCCTCGTCCACCGACGCGTCTGATCTCTCTTCGTCTGGAGCGGCGGCATCCACCGTGGTCCAGTGCGGATCGAGGGCAAGGTGCAGCAGCGCCGGCCGGCCCGCCTCGAGGGCCTGGCGTAGGGCGGGCTCGAACTCGTCGTCGCTGCGAACCGCCAGCCCCAGGGCGCCACATGCCTCGGCGACCGCTGCGAAGTCAACGGGACCGAGGCTGGTGGCCAGGCCGACGGCATCGCCACGGGCTTGTTGCTGACGCCAGATGGTGCCGTAGCGCCCGTTGTCGAACACCAGGACCACGACGTGCGCCCTCTCGCGCACGGCCGTCTCCAGCTCGGCCATCGTCATCGCGAAGCCGCCGTCCCCGGCAAGAGCGACAGCCAGGCGACCCGGCCGCGCAAGAGCGGCCCCGATCGCAGCGGGCAGGCCGTAGCCCATGGGCCCGGCCGAGGAGCCAAGGAACGAGCCGGGCCGATGGAACCGGTAACCGCGGGCCGCCCACGTCCCGAAGTCGCCCGCGTCGGTCGTGAGGATCGCTTCAGGCGGGAGGAGTCGGGCCAGCGTTGCCACGACACGGCCCGGATGCACGCCGGGGCCATCCCACGGTTCCGCATCCACGATCGAACCGGCCTCGTAGGCTTGCCGGTCGACTCCGTTGATCGCGGTGCGCTCGTCCAGGGACGCCGCATCGAAGACGGCACGCGCCAGGACGCGCTGAGCGACGCGCAGGAAGGCCGCAGCGTCCGCTGCCATGACAATGTCAGGTCCGTGGGAGTCCGCCGCTCCTCGTGGCTCTACGTCCACCTCAGCCCAACGTGTTGCCCCACCGGGCACCCGATATCCGAACGTGGTGATCTCACCCAGCCGGCAACCCAGGACGAGCAGCGCGTCCGCATCCTCCAGGCGGGCAAGCACGCTTGGAGGAGCGCCAAGACCCGTCATGCCCAGGTAGAGAGGGTTGTCGTTGGGGAATACGTCCCCCCGTCGCCACGACGAAATCACCGGTACGCGCATCGTCTCGGCGAAACGGACGAGAGCATCCGAGCTCCTCGCCCGAAGAACGCCCGCCCCTGCCAGGATCAGCGGCCGATGAGCGTCCGCGAGCAGATGAAGCACTTTTCGCACGAGCGTCGGGTCCGGCTCCGGGCGATGCTCGGCAAGGCCGGCTGCGGCACCCCCTTCGCCGCTGGCGGCCGGAACGAGTGCATCCACGAGGTCGGCCGGAACGGAGATGAGAACCGGCCCGGGGCGGCCCCTCGTTGCCGTCGCCACGGCTCTCTCGATCAGCGAGCCCGCCCCATCAGCGTCCTTCAACTCAACCGCCCACTTGACGATCGGCTCGAAAGTGCGCACGGAGTCCAGCTCTTGGAATGCCTCTCGCCCCTGCACGTCGCGACGAACCCCGCCGACGATGGCGATCACGGGCGCAGAATCGGCGCGGGCCGCATGGAGACCAATAGCCAGATTTGCCGCGCCCGGTGCGCGGGTACCGATGCAGGCGGCCGGGCGACCCGTGAGTTGGGCTACAGCCGCCGCCATGAACGCTGCCGAGTTCTCGTGGCGCGTCGCGACCACCCGAATTCGGCTCGCGGCGAGCCCTTCGATCAACCCCAACACGCTCTCGCCCGGCACGGTGAAGGCGATCTTCACTCCGGCTCGAGCCAGGCCTTCGGCCAGCACTGCGCCGACCGTGGTGGTGGCGCCCTGGTTCTCAGTCATAGACATGGCCGCTCTCCTTAGGATCCCCACGCCGCATCAGCGGGCGGGTCTCACCGGTAGTTCGTGAACTGCAACGGGACCGGTTCATCGAGTTCCTTCAGCCTGGCGATCACGCGCTGAAGGTCGTCCCGGCTCTTGCCGAAGACTCGCAATGCGTCCCCCTGGATCTGCGGTTTGACCTTGGGGAACTCGTCGCGAACCAGCTTGCCGAGCTTGCGAGCCAGATCCTCGTCAAGACCCCGCCGGAGCCCGATGTGCTGGCGGACTTTGTTTCCGCCCGCGGGTTCAACCTTGCCCCAGTCGAAGATCTTTAACGACAGGCCGCGCCTTACCGCCTTGGACTCAATGAGATCTCGGATCGCTTTCGCCCGAAACTCATCGTCCGTCAGGAGGACGAGCTCGGTCTTGGCCTGCGACAGCTCGAACGTGACACCTTTGAAGTCGTACCGCTGCTGAACCTCGCGACGCACCTGGTCGAGCGCGTTGCGCATCTCCTGATCGTCAAAATCGCTCACCACGTCGAACGAGGACTCGCCTGCCATTGGCCCTCCTCTGGTCTCGCGCACAGTATTGATGGTGCGCCCTGGGGCCGCCACTGAAATCGCCAGGGCTTCGCGGGCGGCCCCAAGCGGCGTCTTCCGAGTGGAGAGATTGTGCAGCACCCGGGCATGGTTTGGTGGAGCAAGATCGTCCTGCCTCGAGGAGGTCCAGATCTCAGTCCGAGAGCGCTTCCATCAGCAGCTCCGCGATCCGGTAGCTCCTTCCGCCGCCCATGACGAGGACCGCGTCGCCGGCTTGAACCTCGCGTGCTAGCCATGCGGCAGTCCGCTCCACCGACCCCGGGGCGACGGCGGTCAGGCCGGGCCGTATTCGCGCAGTGGCCTCTGCCAGCGCCGCGGCCGACGTGACGGTCGTGTCCGGATCGCGGCTGGCCCAGATGTCCGAGATAGCCACGGCATCGGCAGTCGCCAGCACCTCGGCGAACTGGTTGAGCATGGCCGCCGTGCGATGGTAGGTCAGGGGCTCGTACACGGCCCAGACTCGTCGGCCCGGCTCCAGCTGCCGCAGTGCGGCCAGCGTCTCTCGGATGGCCGTCGGGTGATGGCCGTAGTCGTCGTACACGACCACGCCCCTCCCCTCCCCCTTTCGCTCCAACCGACGCCCAACACCGCCGAAACTGCCGAGGCCTGCGGCAAGCGGATCGCCGGACACGGCCATCTGGATCGCCGCGCCCGCCACGCACAGGGCGTTGGCCGCGTTGTGTCGGCCCGCCAGGCGAATCCGTGAGGTGAAGACCTGTGGCTCCGTGCCACGTCCTGCAAACGCCAGAAGCGCGCCAGCTGGGCCGACCTCAGAGGTTTGGCCGAGGAGAACCTGAGCCGGCCCTCTAGCCGTGCGGAATCGAGCGCTGAGCTCCTCCCGGTGGGCCACATCGAACAACGAGCGGTCGTCGGCTAGCAGCGACACGGCGCACACCAGGCCGGGCCAGTTGCGGAGCCGTTCGACGACGATGGAGACGCCGGGGTCGGCCACGTTGGCTACGAGAGTGGGCGGACGAGGGCCGCTCGGCGATCTCCGAAGCCAGGCCTCGAAGGCCGTGAGGACGGCCTGTCTGTCGGCGAAGACGTCGGGATGATCCCACTCGGCTGAGGTCAGGATCGCGAGGTTCGGCCGATAGGCGTCGAAGTTCCCTGCGTACTCGTCGGCCTCCACCACGAACGGCGAGCCCCTGCCCGTCCGTGCAGTCGATGGCAGGCCCCCGGTGACCGACCTCGGAAGCAGCGCGCCGACAAATGCCGACGGGTCGAGCCCTGACTCGACGAGTACATGGACCAGCCAACCCGCCGTAGTGCTCTTGCCGTGAGTTCCGGCGACACCCACGAGGAACCGGCCCAAAGCCGCGTCGGCGATCACTTGCTGCCATGGCTCGAGAGTGATTGAGGCCGCTCTGGCGGCGGCGAGCTCCGGGTTGTCCGGGTCAACGGCCGTCAGGGCCTTGGTCACCGCCAGACGCTCTGGTGCGGGCTCGAGGGTCACGTGGCTCGGGTCGTGGGCCCAATCGAGGTGGATTCCGGCCGCTTCCAGGGGCGCCGTGTACGGAGACGGCCCGCCTCGATCGCACCCGCTGACGGTGGCTCCGCCAGCGTGAGCCAGGAGGGCGGCCGCGCTCGCTCCGGCGCCGGCCGCGCCGACGACATGAATGCGCTCTCCCTCGCGGATCGGGCGCGCATCCCTGGCCGGCGACAGGCCGCTGCCGATGGCCGCCGCTCCTCGCACGGCGCTCACTGATCCCCGGCGGACTGGATGGCAGCCGACACGCGCTCCAGCAGCAGCTCGATGGCCGCGCGAGCGCTGGCCGATCGGTTGGCTGAGCGGTCGCCGCTCCACACGAACCGACGAACGTCGACGCCAGCTGCGTCCGCAACTGCCACGTAGGTCAAACCAACAGGCTTGGCCGGGCTGCCGCCACCGGGTCCGGCGACACCGGTCACGGCTACCGCGGCATCGGCTCCGGCCCGGTTCAGGGCGCCGACGGCCATCGAGCGGGCCACCTGGGCGCTCACGGCGCCGTGAGCGGCAAGCTCTTCTTCGGGGACGCCGAGCAGGCGCGTCTTGGAGCCGTCCGAATAGGTCACTAGGCCAGCGCGGAAGTAGCCGCTCGATCCGGCGACATCGGTGATGAGCTTGGCGACCAGACCGCCGGTGCACGACTCCGCCGCAGCCACTGTCAGCCGACGCTGCAGGCAAAACGCCTGCAGGCGCTCCACCAGTTGCGCAATCGGATCGCTATCCATGCCCGACTAACATGAACTGACGTTCCTTACCCCGCTGGCGTCGATATACGCGCGCCTGCCGCCGAACGCGCTGATCGCTCCGTACGATTTGCCGTTCACCGTAATGAAGACCAGCGTTGGACGGGTCGTGTTGACGCACACGTACTTGCTTCCGACGACCGTGGTCGTCCATCCGTCGGGTCGAACGACGCCGGCGCTGCCGGTTACGCCGTCGTGATAATAGGCGACCCACACGGCCGAGCCCTTCGCCTGAATGACGACGGTGAGGCCCTTGAACGGAACCGTAACGCTCCGCGTTACCGGCGCCGAGTGGACTCCGTTTGCACCCGTCCCCACGATGGTCAGTTGCCACCCACCGGGGGCCAGTTGCAGAGTAAACGTGAATGTGCCGTCCGCCGCGGTCGCAGCCGTCGTCGGTTGCGGCGTCGACGTGGGAGACAGACCGGCCGACGCTCCAGGCGAGACGGTTGCGGCCGGACTCGGGATTCCATTGGGCGTCGGCGGCGGCGGTAACGTCGCTCCGGCAGCCAGCGGCAGGCCCAGGTAGGTCGGCGTGATGGTGACCGACGAGACTTCCATGGAGGTTCCGGTCACGGTCACCGATCCACCGGCGATAGATGCCCCGTCGGCAGGCGTCGAGAACATGACCACGGGCACGGGCGGCGTCGGAGTGGGGACCGGAACGAGGACGATGCGCCTGATTGTCGCGCTGGCATGGCTGGTATCGAGGTTCTCGGCCGTGACATCGAACTGGTTGCTGCCGCCTTGAAGGGGCGCCGTGTAGGTCCAGTGGCCGGAGTCATCGGCAATCGCGGTCTTCGGCTCCTGGCCGTTCCAGGCGATGAGCACCGTGGACCCCGGCGTCGCGGTTCCGCTCAATAAGTAACTGCCGGTCCCCATCGGGACCGTGACGGTAGCCGCGGTCGGCGTATCGACGCCGAGGGTCGGGTAGGAAAGGTATCGTGTCAGCTGATAACCGAAGTAGCCACCCACGAGTACGACGACGAGGACCACCATGGCGAGCACCAGGTGGCGCCGTTCGAACGTGATCCTCCGCAGGACCATCAGCGGCTGAGGTCCGACCATGGTAGGCATCAGCGGCCTGATCTCTCCGGCCTCTCCGCGCCAGCCCTCCTCGATCTCGTCGGGATCGAGGTCCAGGTATGTCGCGTAGTTCCGAAGGAACCCGCGCGTGTACACGTCGCCTGGAAGGTCCGCGAATTCGCCGTCTTCCATGGCGGCGAGAAACTTCGCTCGGATCTTCGTATCCCGCTCCGCTCGGTAGAGGTCCAAGCCTCTGCGCTCCCTCGCGTCGCGGAGCCTCTCCCCTACCGGCGATCGCCCTTCGCGCTCAGCCCCGTAGCCCACCCGACGCCCTGTCCGATGCGACGAACGTCGAATCGGGTTGGAGCTCGTCATACTTCGTCCTCGCCGTAGCCGGTCGGGCTCGACGGCGCACTATCGCGACGCAGCACCTGTCGCGCGTTCGACCCGTCAAATGGCCCAATGTATCCGCGTGCCTCGAGCTGGTCGATTATCCGCGCTGCCCGAGCGTATCCGATCTTGAGGCGCCGCTGGAGGAGTGACGCGGACGCCCGATCGTACTCCTGGATGACCGCCATCGCATCTGAGAGGAGCCGGTCGGCATCCTCGTCAGGGATCTCCGCCAGGCCCTCCGATTCCTCACCCGTTTCGATGATGCCCATGTCGTAGTGAGGCTCGGCCTCTGCCCGCCAGTGTTCGCAGATGTTGGCGATCTCTTTGTCCGACACGAAGACTCCCTGGAGCCGGATCGGCCGAGGCAGGTCCGCCGGCTGGAAGAGCATGTCGCCGCGACCTATCAGGTCCTCCGCGCCGGGCATGTCGAGGATCGTACGGGAGTCGATCTGCGACGCCATGGCAAACGCGATCCGGCTCGGGAAGTTGGCCTTGATCAGGCCGGTGACCACGTTGACCGACGGACGTTGCGTCGCCAGGACCAGATGGATCCCCGTGGCCCGAGCCTTCTGGGCGAGTCGAACGACCGGATCCTCCACGTTCTTGCCCTCGCGCATCATCAGGTCGGCGAGCTCGTCGACGATGATGACGATGTAAGGCAGGCGGTCGGCGGGGTCGGCCCGGGTCTCGTTGAATCCGGCCACGTTGCGAGCGTTCGCGCCGGCGAACCGCCGGTACCGGTTCTCCATCTCTACCACGGCCCACTTGAGGGCGGCCTTGGCGCGCTCCGTCTCCGTGATGACCGGCACCATCAAATGAGGCAGGCCGTTGTAGGCCGACAACTCCACCCGCTTGAGGTCGACCAGCACGAGTCGCACCTCGTCGGGCGTTGCCTTGCAAAGCAGGCTCGAAATCAGGGCATTGACCATGACGCTCTTGCCCGATCCCGTCGCGCCGGCAATCAGCAGGTGGGGCATCTTGGCGAGATCGGCCGCCCGGGCATGACCGGCGACGTCGCGACCGAGGGCAAAGGTCAACTTGGAGGCCGCCCGGAAGTCGACCTCCTCGAGGATCCGCCGGAGGGCGACGAGGTTGAAGTCCTTGTTCGGGATCTCGATGCCGACAACGCTCTTGCCCGGAATCGGCGCCTCGATTCGAATCGTTCGAGCGGCGAGCGCCATGGCCAGGTCGTCCGACAGGGCCTCGATCCGGCTGACCTTGATCTCCGGCGACGGCTCGACCTCGTACTGGGTCACTACGGGTCCCGCATTCCACATGACGACACGCGCCGGGATGTTGAAGCTGGCAAGTTTGGCGGCGATGATCGCCGCGTTCCGCTCGTGATCCATAGTGCTGTCGCCGACCCGGGCGGCGATGTCCTCCAGCAGGGTCAGCGGCGGCAGCTTGTACTCGGGCTTCGGCTTCTCGCCCAGGGCGAGCTCACCCCTCAGCTTGGATTGCGCAGGAACGTCCGGGAGGACGCCCCGAACCGAGGCGCCATCACGGACTGATGGTCCCTCGCGACCGGGCGGTTCACCAGGCTGCGCCGCGCGCTGAGCGGCGACGTCGTGGGTCGGGCCGGCCTCGCCGGTAGTCGATGCGGCCCCGAACGGCGGCGCGAAGGTCAGGGACGTAGGCGCCGGATTGGGAGTGGCGGTGGGTATGGCCGACACGCGCTCGTCGCCGCCCCGGCGGACGCCGGCCATGCCAGCTTCCTTGACGGCCCCGTTGGCTCGCCCACCCCGAGACGTAATGGACGTCCCTCCGGCCCTCGAAGCGTCCGACGGAGCCTTGAACAGAGCTGCCATCGCCCGAGATACGAGGCCCCCGAGTGGGGCCACTGCGGCAGGGAAAGACATGTCGAGCGCAAGCAGCAAGCCCGAGATCATCAGTACGGCGAGGATGAAGCCCGCACCGGGAGTCGTCAGAAGGGGCGACAGAAAATGGTCAAGGGCGCGCCCTACGGTCCCGCCGTACTTGCCCGCCACAAGCGAGGACAGGCCCAACAGCGATCCGTAGGCCAGGGCGCTACCCAGGAGCGTAAGTTCCCAGTCCCACTTGGTGCCGGCGGCTCGTTCCAGGTAGTAGCCGAGCAGAATGAGGATCACCGGCAGGAGCCACCGGGCGCTGCCGAACCACGGCGCGACCACGTTCCGTTCCCAGTCCGTGAGCTGCCCGCCCTGAACGGTCAGCCCGATCAGCAATGAGACTCCGACCAGTAGCATCGCTAGGCCAATCAGCACGCGCACGATCTCGGCAGACATCTTCCATCGTCGGCTCGCCCGTCTGCGCCGGACCGGCGACGTAGTGCGGCTGCCCCGCGTGGAGCTTGGACGGCTTGAGGTGGCCGAGGATCGCGCGGGCATCTACACCTCCACCACTACCGGGAAAACGAGGGGCCGCCGCCGCGTCTGCTCGTACAGGTAGCGCGAAATCTCGTCCTTGATCTGACTCTTGAGCAGTCCGACTTCGCTGGTGCGATCGCCCGGGCTCTCGACTGCCGCCATCACGTGCTCGACCGCTCCGTCGATGAGTGGGTCGCGCTCGTTTCCGTGGACGAAGCCACGAGTAACGATCTCCGGTCGCGCCACGACCTTGCCGGTCTGCTTGTCGACGGTCACGACGATGATGACCATGCCGTCGCTAGCCAGCGCCCGACGATCGCGCAGGACGACCTCCCCCACCCCGCCGACGGACAAACCGTCGACGAGGACGTAACCCGACGTCACCGGCGCGCCCCGGCGGGCACTTCCGTCGGCGAAGAACTCGATCGTCTGGCCGTTCTCGATGATGAAGACGTTCTCTGCCGCGACGCCCGTCTCGACTGCAAGCCTCCCGTGCTGGACCAGCATTCGGAACTCGCCGTGGATCGGGATGAAGTACTTGGGCCGGGTCAAGCCGAGCATCAGCTTGAGTTCTTCCTGGCTGGCGTGGCCCGAGACGTGAGCGTGCTTGACGGCGTGGTAGTAGACGTTGGCCCCCGCCTTGAAGAGGTTATCGATCGTCCGGGCCACGTACTCCTCGTTACCGGGGATCGGGCTGGCGCTGACGATGACCGTGTCCCCGGCCTGGATCTCGACGAAACGATGATCGCGATTGGCCATGCGGGCCAGGCCGGCCATCGGCTCGCCCTGGGCGCCCGTCGTCGCGATCACAAGCCGATTGGCCGCCACCGAGCCGATCTGGTCCTTTGGCAAGACCTGGCCGGGAGCGTAGGTCAGGTAGCCCAGGTCGGTGGCGATACGGAAGTTCTGCTCCATGGATCGCCCGACAACGGCGACGCGGCGGTCGAACGTTGCGGCCGCATCCATCACCTGCTGGATTCGGGCTATGTTGCTGGCGAACGTAGCCACGATGACCCGACCGGCGAGGGGTTCCATGATCTCGCGGAACGTCTCGCCGACGGTCCGCTCCGAGAGCGTGTAGCCGGGGTTCTCGGCGCGCGTTGAGTCGGAGAGGAGGCAGATCACCCCGTCCTCGCCAAGTCTCGACAGGACGGCGAAGTCCGACCGGCGACCGTCGACCGGCGTGTGATCGAACTTGAAATCCCCGGTCGTCACCACTGTCCCGACTGGTGTGTGGAGAGCCAGACCCATGGCGTCCGGGATCGAGTGGCTGACCCGGAACGGCTCGATGCGGAACGGACCGATCTGGAGGTTGTCGCCCGGATCGAGAGGGAGGAGGGGGTTGTCACGGAGCTTGTGCTCCTTGATCTTGATGCCCAGCAGACCGCGCGCCAGCGTCGAGGCGTACACCGGCACGGCTGGGAAGTACGGCAGCACGTAGGCCAGCCCGCCGACATGGTCCTCGTGGGCGTGGGTAATCAGGAAGGCGCGAACCTTGTCATGGTTCTCGCGCAGGTAGGTGACGTCGGGGATGACGAGGTCGATCCCGAACATCTCTTCATCGGGGAACATGAGCCCGCAGTCGACGACGACGATGTCATCGCCGTACTCGAAGACGTACATGTTCTTGCCGATCTCCCCCACGCCTCCGAGGGGGATGATTCGGAGCGGAGTCTGGCTGTCAGGCATCGATGCTCGTGTGACGGGACCGTCCGGTTATGTGCATCCTAGAAGAGGGTGAGCTGATCTGTCGGGCTGGATTCTGCAGCCAGCCCGGCCAAAGCAACTGACCCCATGTGAGGCTCGCCTTGAGAGGCCGGTCTGTCAGTGTGCTGCGAGCCGATTTCAGATCCTGCCGACCCCTCCGACTCGCCGGCATCCGAAGGGGATGTGACGCGCATGGCGACGGCCGCCCGCCTCTGGCGAGCTTCGAGGAGCGCCTCCGGCACGCCTTCCATGTCACGGAAGAGCGTGGCTTTCAGAGACCCCTGGTGCAAAGCTGCGGCGGGGTGGTACATGGCGTATGTCAGCGCCTCGAGGGCGCCTGATTCTGGATCCGCCCCCCTGAAGGTGCCGTGGACCTGGCCGATCCTCGCCCCGGGGCTGAACCGCGCCATCGAGAAACGGCCGAGGGTGACCACCAGGGCAGGGTCCAGGGCTGCGAGCTGCCGGGTCAGGAACGGGGCGCAGGCGGTGATCTCGGCGGGCTCCGGGTCTCGGTTACCGGGCGGACGACACTTGACGACGTTGGTGATGAAGACCTCCTCGCGAGACCAGCCGACCGAACGAAGCAGTTCTTCGAGCAGTGCACCCGCCTGACCCACGAAAGGCCTGCCCTGCCGATCCTCATTGAATCCGGGGCCTTCACCCACGAACATGACCTCCGTCGCGGCGATCCCCTCTCCTGGAACTGCTCTTGTCCTCGTTCGATGCAGCGGACAGCGGGTGCATGCCGCCACTTCCGCCGCGATTGCGTCGAGCGCCAGCTGACGCTCGGCCTCGATCACGATGCTTCCCCGGCCCCACTCGGCGCGACACGACGGGACATTGCCTTGACCCAGCCACGCTCGATGAGGACTTCCGCGATCTCGACCGCGTTCGTAGCGGCGCCCTTGCGGAGGTTGTCGCTCACGATCCAGAAGGCCAGGCCACGCTCCACCGACGGGTCTTGCCTGACTCGGCCAACGTAGACCGCGTCCGTGCCCGCTGCTTCGGTTGCGATCGGGTAGACATGAGCCGCGGGATCGTCCATGACGACAACACCGGGGACTGCCGCGAAAGCCTGTCTTGCCTGGTCAGGCGTCATTGGCCTGGTCGTCTCGACATGAACTGCTTCCGAGTGGCCGACAAAGACCGGGACGCGGACGGCCGTGCACGAGATCCGCAACCCTGGCAGATGCAAGATCTTGCGGCTCTCGGTGACGACCTTCCACTCCTCGCGCGTGTAGCCGTTGTCGAGAAAAGAGTCGATTTCCGGCAGGGCGTTGAAGGCAATCGGGTGCGGGTAAACCCTTGCCACCTTCGACTCGCCGGCGACGTGAGCCCGAATCTGCGTCTCCAGTTCGGCAAGGGCCTCCGCGCCCGTCCCGGACACCGACTGGTACGTATCTACGACGACACGGTCAATCCCAACCGTGTCCCGAATGGCCATCAGCACTGGCACGAGTTGCATGGTTGAGCAATTGGGATTGGCGATGATGCCTTCGTGCCACTCGCTGTCGCCGGGATTCACCTGGCTGACGATCAACGGTACGCCGGCTTCCATCCGCCACGCATTCGAGTTGTCGATGACGGTGGCGCCGCGTGCGGCCGCCTCTGGTGCAAGCTGACGCGACACGTCGGTGCCTGCCGAAAACAAGGCGACGTCAACGCCCTCGAACGCCTCCGGGGTTGCTTCCCCAACCGTCAGGGTACGACCCTCGGCGCTGACGGTGGACCCGGCGGACCGGCCTGAGGCGAGCAGGCGGAGCTCCCCGAGGGGGAACCGCCTCTCGGCGAGGACCTGGATCATCGTCCGACCGACCACGCCAGTGGCTCCGACCACCGCGACAGTCAGCGGCACACCTTCCCGGGACATGGCATCACTCGGACTGGTTGAGTTGACGGGCACCGGCCGAGTATACCAGCGACCAGCCCCGACTCCCGCGCCAGGTGCATGCGGGACTAGTTATGCACTCTCGATATGCATAGGCATACGGGCCGGCCGTCAGACGGCTGGCCCCTACCCGATTCCTGCCAGCCTACGCGTCGGTGCGGGCCAAATGGCGCTGCATGGCCGCCTTGCGCGAGAGGTTGATCCGGCCCTGGCGATCGATCTCGACGACCACGACCATGACTTCGTCTCCGACCGAGACCACGTCTTCGACCGTGGGCACGTGGTAGTCGGCCAGCTCGCCGATGCGAATGAGACCTTCCTTCCCGGGCAGGATCTCGACGAAGCAGCCAAAGCCCATGATGCGAGTGACCTTGCCCAGGTAAAGGCCGCCGACCTCTACCTCGCGGGTGAGCGACTCGATCCATTGGACCGCCTTGCGCGAGCTGTCGCCCGATACGGCGGCGATCTGGACGGTGCCGTCGTCCTCGACATTGATCTCGGTGCCGGTTTCCTCCTGGATCTTGCGGATCACGGAACCGCCCTTGCCGATGATGTCCCGGATCTTCTCGGGGTTGATCTTGATGGTGATGATGCGCGGCGCAAAGCTGCTCATCTCGGTGCGGCTGCTGGAGATGACCGCGTCCATCTTGTCGAGGATCGCCATCCGAGCCGTGTGGGCCTTCTCGAGGCCCTGGCGGATGATCGCCTCGCTGATGCCCTTGACCTTGATGTCCATCTGCAGCGCGGTGACACCCTCGCGGGTGCCGGTCACTTTGAAGTCCATGTCGCCGAAGGCGTCTTCCTTGCCCAGGATGTCGGTCAGAACGACGAATCGGCCGTCGGGCTCGCTGATGAGGCCCATGGCCACGCCACCGACGGCCGCCTTGATCGGCACGCCGGCGTCCATGAGCGCGAGACTCGAGCCGCATGTCGAGGCCATCGAGGTTGATCCGTTGGACGTCACGCACTCGCTCACGAGGCGGATGACGTACGGGAACTCATCTTCGGACGGCAGGACCGGCAGCAGCGCCCGCTCTGCAAGGTGTCCGTGGCCGATCTCCCGGCGGCCGGGACCGCGCATCGGCTTGTTCTCGCCGGTGCTGTAGGGCGGCATGTTGTAGTGGTGGAGGTACCGCTTCTCGGTCTCCGGGCTGATCGTGTCGATTCGCTGAACATCGGAGGCGGGGCCGAGCGTGGCAACCGTGAGGGCCTGGGTCTGGCCCCGGGTGAAGAGGCCGGAACCGTGCGCGCGGGGCAGCACGCCGACCTCCACCGAGATCTGGCGGATGTCGTCGACGCCACGGCCGTCCATGCGGATCCCCTCGTCGAGGACCACCTTGCGAACGGTCTTCTTCTGCACGAGCGAGAAGAGGTTCTTGCTGACGCGAACCTGACGGCGCGCGGCTTCGAGCAGGCCGGTCGCATCCTCGCGGTCCTTGCGGTTGGCGCGGATCGAAATGGCGATCGCGTCCTGGAGGTTCTCGATGCGGTTCGGCAGGTCGCCCGCGAACTGGGCAACCATGGCCGCAGTCGTCTCGGCGTCGGCAAGGCCGCGGTGAACGGTCTCGACCGTGACGGCGAAGAAGCGGGCGACATCGCTGAGCTTGTACGACTCCAGGTCTGGGTAAGCCTCGCGAGCGATGGTCAAGGTATCGAAGTACCCGGCCTGGGTGAACTGACCCGGCTCGCCCAGGGCCGCGTCGAGGAAGCCCAGGTCGAAGCCCACGTTGTGGCCCACGATCGGAGCGCCGGCGGCGAAGGCGAGCAGTTTCTGCGCCGCCTCCTTGGCAACGGGGGCGCCGGCCACATCGGCATTGGTGATGCCGTGCATCTGGGCACCGAAGATGTCGCGGCCGGGATTGACGAGAGTGGAGAAGCGATCGACTACCTGGCCGTCGCGGATCCGGACGGCACCGATCTCGATCAGGTCGGCAACCTTCGGATCGCGACCAGTCGTCTCGACGTCGACGACGACAAGCTCGTAGCCAGGCTCGCGGACCTTCTTGATGAACTCCAGCACCGAGGCTGTGCCGGGCTCGAGGTAGCCAACGGACTTGGGCTTGCCAACAGCTGAGCGCATCTCATCCTGGATGTCGATCAGCGGCTGGAGGGCACGATGGCCGAACAGGATCGCGTCGGCCATGACGTCTTCGGGAACGATCGACGCACCTGCCTCGACCATCATGATCGCATCCCGTGTGCCCGAGACGATGAGATCGATGTCTGAGCGCTCGAGGTCGCCAACCGTGGGGTTGACCACGAACTCGCCGTCGATGCGGCCGATCCGCACGGCTCCGATTGGGCCCAGAAACGGGATCGAGCTGATCGTCAGGGCGCAGGACGCCGCGAACGTGCCCACGACATCGGACTGATTCTCCTGGTCCGTCGAAAGGACCGTGATCACGATCTGGATGTCGTCCTTGTAGCCTTCTGGGAAGAGCGGCCGGATGGGTCGGTCGGTCAGCCGGCAGGCCAGGATTGCCTGCTCGGACGGGCGCGACTCGCGTTTGATGAAGCCGCCCGGGATCTTGCCGGCGGCGTACATGCGCTCTTCGAACTCGACGGTGAGGGGGAAGAAGTCGAGTCCAGGCCGCGGGTCCGACCGGTTGGCCGTCCCCAGGACCATGGTGTCGCCGAAGCGAACCGTGACAGCGCCGCCGGCGAGCAGCGCCATCTTCCCGGTCTCGATGGTTAGAGTGCGACCGGCGAATTGCGTCTCGAATGTCTGAGACACTGGTTTCTATTCCTCCTGAGCCAAGGAGGAAGAATGTGCCCTTTGTTCTCGCCTGGACGAGCCTGGCGCGAGGTAACCTTCGCGAGGTCAATCCCCCCGCGACGAGGCAATTGCGCTAGCGGCGCAGTCCGAGCCGTGCGATGACGGCGCGATAGCGAGCGTTGTCCTTCTTGATCAGGTATCTAAGAAGGCGGCGTCGCTCTCCGACGAGCTTGAGGAGGCCACGGCGGGATTGATTGTCCTTTGGAAAGCCGCGCAGGTGCTCCGTCAACTCCTTGATCCTTTCGGTCAGGAGCGCTATCTGCACCTCCGCTGAGCCCGTGTCGCCATCCTTGACGGCGTACTCCGAGATCACCTGTTCCTTCGTCTCCCGCGCGAGCGGCACACGATCCTCCGAATAGCTCTCTTAGTGGGTTTGCTTACTCTCTAAATGCCTGGCGGATGGTATCAGGGTTCGTCCGCCCGCGCCACACCGCCGCCGCGTCGTCGGATCCGAGCTGCTCGCGGCCGTGCAACCGTCTCGATCACTCGGCCGGCGCCTGGTCCGCGAGGGCACCGACCAGGACGACGCGGACCTCGTCGGTGGCCGGCGGGGTGGTCATGTCGAGCCGGACTCGGCCATCTTCAACGGTGGCGGCTGCCCTGATCGATGCAGGCTCGGCAGCCCGTCCGAGTTGCCACGACGGCCCGACCAGCGCCTGATAGCGGCCGGTCGGCGGAAGCGCGATCGGCAGTTCGAAGTTGAGTGGGACCTCGCCCAGGCGGTCGCGCGAGGCGAGCCGGCCGCTGAAGCCGTGCGCCCGGCCGAGGAGCTGCCTCGCTCCGGACAGGTCGCCGGACGCGATGCGGCGACGAATCTCCGAGCTACGGACCTGCTCCCCGTTGAAAAGGAACGATGAGACAACGGTGACCGAGAACCCCTCCCGCGCGCCGAGGGCGGCAAGTGTCTCGGCCGTGCCTGCCCGCTCGAAGCCGAAAGCGGCATCTGGGGTCATCACGAAACCCGCCAGGTCGACTCGTTCACGGATGGCGGCCACGAACGCCTCGTACGGAGTCACTCGAAGCGCGTGGTCGAAGTGCTGCACGACGGTGACCTGGATGCCCGCGGCCTGGAGGCGCACAAGGCGCTCGTCCGGATCACACAGCAGGGGGGGTGCCAGGCCCTCGATGAGTTCCTCGGGATGGGCGTCGAACGTGATGACCGTTGGCCGGGCTCCCGCGTCCCGGGCAGCTCGACGCAACTCACGGAGGAGATACAGGTGGCCGCGATGGAGGCCGTCGAAGACCCCGACGGCCACGTAGATCCGACCGAAGTCCGAGCGGAGACCATCGAGACCGGCCGCGACGATCATGCGGTTGCCCCGGTCCAACACTCGCAGCCTGGGCTCGGTCGATTGGATGGAGCCGGCCGCGACGTCGGTCGATGCCGCCCCCGTTCCACCGGAGCCGGCCGGTGGCGGGGCGGTCACGAAGATCTTCTCGGGCACAAGACGGCCGCCCTTCCACGATCCCATACCCACCAACGAGCCACCCTCGGTCACCAGCCTGACGCGCGTTCCTTGCTCCAATACGGGTCGATGCGCCGGCTTGACCTGTTGGCCGCGCGCCGCGGCAGTTACTTCAGGGTCGGTCAGGACCGCCTCCGGTATGCCATCCAGCCCCGCGTCCACGGGCAGCAGCAGCTCGGCCAGCGCAGCTGGACCTTCGGCAGCCGCCCGCCGGATGTCGTCGAGTGGGTGAGCGGCCGCCAGCGCAAAGGGACCACTGGCCGTTCGGACGAGAGCCCCCAGATAGGCGCCGCAGCCGAGCCGTTCTCCAAGGTCGCGCGTCAGGGAGCGAATGTAGGTGCCCGCCCCGCACTCCACCTCGAGCACGGCCGTGGGACGCGCCGGGTCGGATCCGTCCCAGTCGACAAGGTCGAGGCGCACGATAGTCACCGCCCGCGGCGCCAGCTCCACCGGCGTTCCCTGCCGGGCCAGCTGGTAGGCCCGCCGTCCGCCGACCTTGAGTGCACTGTAGGCCGGCGGTCGCTGCTGGATGTGACCTCGGAAGCCGGCCAGGGCCGCTTCCAGCGCCTCCCGAGTGGGCGGTGGGCCGGATCCCGCCACCAGCTCGCCGTCTCGGTCGTCGGTCTCGGTCGATGCCCCGAAGCAGACGGTCGCACGATAGGCCTTGTCGTCGCGCATGTGGTATTCGACCAGCCGCGTGGCGAGGCCAAGAAAGACCGGCAGAACCCCCGAGGCAAAGGGATCGAGGGTTCCACCGTGGCCCGCGCGACGCGTTCCCGTCAACCGACGCACAACGGCCACCACGTCCTGCGACGTGAACCCGGGGGATTTGGCAACGACCAGCACCCCGTCCATCCCCCGCCCCGATCCAGGCATCTTCAGCGATCTATCGCGGCGACGAGCGCCGCCGCCCGTGCCAGGACCACCGCGCGGGCTTCGGAGAGCGGCAGGCCCAGCGTGGCTCCCGCCGCGCGAGCGTGGCCGCCGCCACCGAAAGTTCCGGCGAGCGCGGTCGCGTCGACCCCACCGTCGCGAGTGCGGATGCTGATCCGCGTCGACTCGCCGTCCTCCTTGAAGAGAATGGCGGCCTCCGCCGTCTCGGACTGCGACAGGAGATCGATCAGACCCTCGGACTCGGCCGAGTCGGCACCGCTGGCCGCAAGATCGGCGAGCTCCAGGGTGGACCAGACCAGTCTGCCCGCCAAACCGGATTCCATGCGAGCGAGGACTCGCCCGAAAAGCATCAGCTGAGTGTTCGGCTTGGAACGGTACAGGCGTCGCGCGATCTCACTGAACGGCGCTCCGGCTTCCCTCAAGGCGGCAGCCACGACCAACGTCCGGGGCGTGACGTTGGGATGCTGGAAGTTGCCGGTGTCCATCACGACGCCGCTCGCCAGGGCCGAGGCGAGCATCCCATTCGAAGCGGTGAGCGGAACTCCGGCCCGGCTTGCCAGCAAGGTGACCATCTCGCAGGTGGCGGAGCTCGCTCCGTCCACCCAATCCACGGCGCCGAAGCTCTTGTTGGAGATGTGGTGATCCATGTCGAGGATCGGCACGCGCCTGAACAGATCGCGGTGTGTCTCCAGCACCGGCCCGACCCGTTCCAGCTCGCCACAGTCGACGACCACGAGCAGGTCGTAGTCGATCTTCGAGTCAGGCTCGCGGCCAAAGCGGTCCATGCCCGGCATGAAGCCGTACATCGCCGGCACTGGGTCCGCGCACACTGGCGTCGCCACTCCCCCACCCGCTTCGACGAGCAGGCTGACCGCCAGCGCCGATCCGAGCGCGTCCGCCTCCGGGTTCTCGTGGCAGATTGCCAGCACGCGCCGAGCCGCACTCAGCCTGTCGACGACTTCGCGGGGAACCGCGGCGGCGTATCCGGTCAGGTCCACGCGGGGCCCGGTACCGTTCACCGCCGACTCCTGCGAACTGTTGGCTTGCCGGGCCCTCGTCTGGCGGCCCCGTGGCCACCGTTGGCCTGGCGAATGCGTGGCTTCCCAGCTCCGGCGATCGGTGGCATCTGCCCGGCCGGCCCGCCAATCGACGGTCCCTCGGGAGTGTCGCCCTCATGGGGCAAGCGAGGGACGGGCGTCGGCAGAGACTCACTCGCCGGCGGTGTTTCCTCTGGGACTCGGCCCGCCTCGAGATCGCGGATGATCTGGAGAACCCGCGTGCCCCGCTCGACCGAGTCGTCGAGCCGCACGTCCAGCTCGGGAATACGTCGCAGCCTGATCTTCGAGCCGAGTCCTCGGCGTATGAACGGCATCGCCCGCCGTAGAGCGGCGAGCGCCTCCTTGCGCCGCTCGTCGGTGCCGATGACGCTGACCCAGACGCGTGCGTGCGCCAGGTCGGGGCTGGTCTCGACGTCCGTCACGGTGACGAACCCGATACCAGGGTCCGTCACCTCGCGCTCAAGGGCCCGACCGATTTCCTGGCGTAGAAGCTCGGCGATCCTCTCCGTTCGCTGTGTCATCGAGTCCCGTTACTCCGGTTCAACCGGTCGCCCGGCTCACCACCTGCTGTGTGAAGCACTCGATGATGTCACCCTCCGCCAGGTCGTTCGAGCCGGCAAGGCCGATGCCGCATTCGAAGTTCATGGCGACCTCGCGAACATCGTCTCGGAAGCGGCGGAGCGACTCGATCCGATCGGTCACGACCACTTTGCCGCTGCGCCAGACGCGCGCACCACCACCGCGAACGATCCGTCCGTCCGTGACGTAGCAGCCGGCAATAACGGCGACCTTGCCGACCCTGAAGATCTGGCGGACCTCAGCCCGGCCCTCGACGGTTTCGACCTGCTCGGGTTCGAGCAAGCCCCGGAGAGCCGCAGATATGTCGTCAGTGAGCTTGTAGATGATGTCGTAGCTGCGGACGTCGACCTTCTCGGTCTCCGCGGCACGACGTGCCGTTTCGGTCACCTTCGTACTGAAAGCAACCACAATGGCATCCGAGGCGGCCGCCAGCATGATGTCGTTGTCGGTCACGTCGCCGGCGCCTTCGTGCAGCACGTTGATACGGACCTCGTCGGTCGAGAGCTGGTCGAGGGCATGTGTGATCGCGCCGAGAGAACCCGACACGTCGGTCTTGAGAATGATCCTAAGTTCCTTGGTCTGACCGGCCTGGATCTGCGCGTACAGGTCCTCGAGAGTGGCCCGGCCACTCCCCTCCGACCGGGCCGCCGAGGCGAGCTTCCGCTCCTCGACCATGGTGCGGGCTGTCTTCTCGTCGGCCACGACGCGCAGGATGTCGCCTGCTTGCGGGACATCGGCGAGGCCAAGGACCACGGCGGGGCTCGATGGACCGGCCTTGGTGATCCGCTTACCGAGGGCGTTCTCAAGAGCCCGGACCTTGCCGTAGGTCTCACCGACGACTATGACGTCGCCGACGCGCAATGTGCCGGTCTGAACCAGCGCCGTGGCCACAGGCCCACGGCCCTTGTCAAGCTGCGCCTCGACGATGGTGCCGACCGCCGCGCGCTTGGGGTTCGCCTTGAGCTCCTGGAGATCGGCAACCAGGTTGATCATCTCGAGCAGCTCGTCCAGGCCGACTCGAGCCTTCGCGGAGACGGGCACCATCGGCACGTCGCCGCCGTACTCCTCGACGACGACACCGGCCTCCGCGAGGCCGTTCTTGACGCGATCCGGGTTTGCATCCGGCTTGTCGATCTTGTTGAGGGCGATGATGATCGGCACCCTGGCCGCCCGAGCATGGTCGATCGCTTCGAGGGTCTGGGGCATGACGCCGTCGTCGGCGGCGACCACGACGATCGCAATGTCCGTGACCTTCGCGCCGCGGGCGCGCATCGCCGTGAAAGCCTCGTGGCCCGGCGTGTCGAGGAACACGATGCGACGGCCGTCCTTGACGACCTCGCTCGCGCCGATGTGCTGGGTGATGCCGCCACGCTCTCCGGCGGCGACCTTGGTCGTGCGGATGGCGTCGAGAAGGGACGTTTTGCCGTGGTCGACATGGCCCATCACGGTCACGATCGGGGCTCGCGGCTGGAGAAGACTTGCGTCGTCCTCCTCGTACAGCTGCTCTTTCGTGGCGGCGCTTATCGGGGCGGCCTCGCCCGACGTAGCTTCGGCCCCGGAGGTACCGCTGGCCTGGGTCGCTTCCGCGACCTCATAACCGAGCTCCTCGGCGACGAGAGATGCCGTCTCGCGATCGATGCCCTGGTTGATGTTGGCAAAGATGCCGCTCTTGATCAGCTCGCGAATGACGTCGGCCGGGTTGACGCCGAGCAGATCAGCCAGGTCCTTGACCGTGACGCTCGACGGCAGCTCGATCGCGGCGCGATCGCGCGGGTCCGTTGTGGCCGCCACGCTTGTCTGGGTTCCGACGTCGCGGCGCACCGGCTTGCGAGGCCCACGACGGCCCCGCGTGCCGCTCCTGCTCTTAGCCACGACTGCCTCCTTCGATCCTGCTCGCCTCCCCTGTCAACTCGGCCCGGAGTTCGGCCGGGATCGGCGCCTCCAACGCTCGTTGGAGTGATCCTTTGTCCAGCGCCGCGGACCGGCACTCTTGCTTTTCGCACACGTAGGCTCCCCGTCCTGGCATCTTGCCGGTCGGGTCGATCGCTATGTGGCCGTCTGGTGTCCGCACGATCCGCAGAAGCTCGCGCTTTTGCCGCGCCGTCCGGCAGACGACGCACGACCGCGTTGGATATCGCCGCGGAGGCGCGCCCCGGACTACGGGGCCACCTCCCCATCATCGCCGGTCTCGGCCGACTTGGCGGCCCTGCGGCCCTTCGGTATAGCGGCCACGTCTTCGGGAGCCTGGACCTCGGGAGCGGCGATCGCTTCGCGCTCCGGACTGGCGACGGCTTCAGAGGCGACGGCCTCGGTCGACGAATCCGGAGTCTCGGCCACCACCGATTCCAGGTCAGGAGCGACCTCCGCTTCGGCCCTGGCAGCTTCCGCTACGGAGACGTCGCTACGGATGTCGATTCGCCAGCCGGTGAGCTTCGCCGCCAGCCTGGCGTTCTGGCCCTCACGGCCGATCGCCAGCGAAAGCATCCGTTCGGGCACTACGACGTTCGCGATGCGATGCTCATCGTCGATCCGGACCTCGATGACCTGGGCCGGGCTCAGGGCCTTGGCGACGAAAGTGGAGGCATCCTCCGACCACTCGATCACGTCGATCTTCTCGCCCCCCAGCTCTGCCACGACCGCTTGCACGCGAGCGCCGCGCTGGCCGACCGTCGCCCCGATGGGGTCGAGGCCCTGCTGGCGGGAGGCGACGGCGACCTTCGAGCGGCTCCCGGCCTCGCGGGCGATGGCCTTTATCTCGACCGTCCCGGCGTGGATCTCCGGAACCTCCAGCTCGAAGAGGCGCCGCAGGAAACCCTTGTGAGTTCGGCTGACATAGATCTGGGGGCCCTTCGCGCTGCGCCGAACTTCCAGGACGTAAGCCTTCACGTTCTGGCCGATACGGGCGTGTTCCAGGGGCGATTGCTCGGTTGTAGCCAGGATGGCCTCGGCCTTGCCGACATCGAGAATGATCGCGCGGGGCTCTATGCGCGAGACCGTGCCGGTAATCAGCTCGCCTTCACGACTCGCGTACTGGTCGAACACGACGTTCCGTTCGGCTTCGTGGAGGCGCTGGAGGACCACCTGCTTGGCGGTTTGAGCGTGGATCCGGCCGAATGCCTCCTGGTCGAGTTGCTCGGTCTCGACGAGGTCGCCGACTTGAGCTCCCGGTACGTATGCCTGCGCATCTGCCACCGTCGTCTGGGTCGCTGGATCGTCGACCTCGTCGACTACCAGGCGAGCGCGGAAGACCCGCACCTTCCCGGAATCGGCATCGATCCGAACCTGGATGTCCTCGTCGCCCGGCGTACGGCGGTAGGCGGCCTGAATCGCCTCCTCGACGGTTCGAATGAGCTGTTCCCGGGAGACCCCCTTCTCCGCGTTCAGCTGCAGGAGGGCGCCGACGAAATCCCGACTCACTTCGCGCCTCCCGATCGTCATGCTCGGCCGCCATCCACTGCCGACCGACCTGGGCCTTGTGGCCAGTCGACGAGGCCTGCCGGTCCACCACGAGCCACTCAACAAAAGACGTGGGGGTCACCCACGTCACGAGCGGCCGGTAGATTGAGGGAAGTATACACGGCGCCCCCGGACCATCCAAGAGGTCCGGCCGGGCGGGCGCGGCGTCGTTCGTGGGCGTTCGCTGCCCGCAAGGCCGGCTGACGGAGAGTAAGGTCGGCCAGAGCGCGACAAACCGAACCGCTCAGCCGGATGGGACGTAGATATACACGTCGTCGAAGTTGTCAGCCTTACCGAACGACGCGGCCAATCGATAGTGCGAAGCGACGAAATCCCGCAGGGGCTCGAGCGCGTCGGGAGCGCCACCGCCGTCTACCCCGCTCGGCTGTCTGAACATCGGCACAGACGACGGACTCTCGACCACTACCGCAGGTGGTGACGCCGTCCAGGTCGCGAGAAGATCGGCCGTCCGGTTCGCCGACCAGTACCTCCCCGACTCCAAAGCGAACACGTCTACGTATTGATCGTTCGGGGCACGGCCGGCGCTCAGGAATAGGCTCGGCTCGTAGCCCCACACGAAGAGTGTTGCCGAACTCGGAGTGTTCGCCCGAATCCAACTGGCCGTGGTGTCCTGGAGTCGCGCCTCTTGTGTTAACTGCCCAAAGACCGTTTCACTGAGTTGCAAAGTCACGCTCGCGGAGATCAAGAACGCAGTGGTAGCTACCGTACAAAGAAGCGTCGCCAGCCCGCGAGTTCGCAAGCTCGGCGACCAAAGGCGCGCCCATAGCCACTGTGTCCCCTGGCTCGCCAGCACGATCAGCGGTGGGATCACGAGAATGACGTAATGCAAGAATGCGCGACCCTGGTAGGCGATAAACACGGCAAACGTCAGGCACCAGGCAAAGCAGGCCCAATCGACGCGATCAAATGACCGCGGCCGGTGCAGCTGCCTCAACACTGCAACGCCAGCAGGGATCGCCAGGCAGCCAAGCAGCAGCACCACCACGGGCAGGATCGCCCGGAGCTGGGTCCCCGACGCGCGATAGGCGACGTTGTTGTACGTGAGGATCTGGTCCACAGCATAGCCACCGGCGCCTCCCGCCAGAAGCCAACCCGAGACAACAAGCGCGACTGGCATCCCGCCGGCAACGACGGCTGCGGCTCGTCGAGCGAACGCTGCCCATCCGCCGCCGTTCCATGCGGTCGTGGCAGCCAGGACTCCCGCCGCAGGCACGGACTGCAAGGACAGAATGCAGGCGCAACTCAGCGCACACCCGATCGCGATTGCTGTGAGCCAGGTCCGCGGCCACGCTGCGATCGCCAACAGAGCCGCCACGAGGGGAAGTAGGGCGAAGGATTCGGTTAGGCCGCCGCCAAGGGCGATCGGATAGCAGGCTACGCCGACGCAGCTTACGAGGCTCCAGCCCCAGGACGCGCTTGACGAGAGGCGACGACGCAACAGCAGGTCAATGAGCAGGACGGCGGCGGCAGTGGATGCCAGCGTCAGCAGCCAGCTGATCAGCCACGCGTTTACCCAGGGAAGCGCCATCTGGCCCAACGCGTTGATCAGGTACACGCCCGGCGGCTTCTGATCCCACAGGTCGCGATAGGGCATGTAGCCCTCGCGGATCCGAGATCCCTCGAGGACGAACACGGCTGAGTCTCCCAGTGGTCCCGTCACCAAGCCGGGCCCGAGCAGCATCGCCGCGGCGGCAACCAGAGAGCCCGGGCGCAGAACTCTCGCCACCTGCCGTCGCCGCGGAAACGAGCCGAGGGTTGCCTTTATAGCGCTCGCTCTGCCCGTCATTGCGGGACTCCAGCTGGCCGTACGACCCGCAAGAACGCCAAGTCTGGAAATGTAATCGCGTTCCGCACCCGCTCCATCGAAACTCCAACTGCGCCTCAGCGCGGCTGTCGGCTTGGTCCTACAGAATGCAGGGTCGAGGCATCCCTCCCCAACCGGCCGCCCGGAGCGAGCACGCAGCGAGTGGAGTTATCTCAGTAGGCCCTTGCGAAGAGAACGCGCCGCTCGGACGAACCGCCGCAAACGATGCACTTGCCAGTTTCGGCCGGCGAGTCGAACGGAATGCACCGGATCGTGGCACCGGTCTCCTCGTTGACCTGGCGCTCGCATCTCGCGTCGCCGCACCAGGGCGCCAGGAAGAAACCCCCCTCGCCGTCCAGTCCGTCCTTGAGCTGCTGGTACGTGTCGACCCTGTAGGTGCTCGCCGCTCGAAAGTCGACCGCTCGTTTGAGAAGCTCGGCCTGGTAGTCGCGGAGTCGAGCCGGTAGCTCGGCGGCGAGCCGGTCGAGTGGGACGGCTTCCTTGACGCGGTCGACGCGCTTGACGAGCACTCCCTGTCCCGCCGCAACGTCGCGCGGCCCGATCTCCAGTCGGAACGGCACACCACGGAGCTCCCAGTGGTTGTACTTGAAACCGGGCGAGTCGTCCCGCCAGTCGACCTTGACCCGGACGGCCCTGCCTTCGGCAGTCGCCTCTAGGGCCGCTTCGAAGCGCTCGATCGCAGCTGCCACGGCCGCCTTGTCCTCGTCCTTACGGAAGATCGGCACGACCACGACCTGGACCGGCGCCACGTTCGGCGGCAACACCAGGCCGGCGTCGTCGCCGTGGGCCATGATCGTGGCTCCGACCATGCGCGTCGAGAAGCCCCACGAGGTCCCGTATGGGTTCTTTCGCACGTTGTCGCTGTCGAGGAACTCGATGCCAGCGGCACGGGCGAAGTTCTGGCCGAGCATGTGACTCGTGCCCGCCTGCAGTGCCTTCCTGTCGCGCATCATGGCCTCGACGCACCAGGTCCAATCGGCACCGGGGAACTTCTCGCTGTCGCTCTTGCGGCCCTTGATGACGGGAATGGCGAGCCAATCCTCGGCCACGATCCGGTAACACTCGAGTCCGGTGGCGACCTCGTCGGCCGCCTCTCGCTCGGTCGCGTGGAAGGTGTGGGCCTCCTGCCACAGGAACTCGGTCGTGCGCAGGAAGAGGCGCGTTCGCAACTCCCAGCGAACGACGTTGTTCCAGATGTTCATCAGCAGCGGCAGGTCGCGGTAGGACTGGATCCAGTCCTTCACGCTGTCGGCGATTATCGCCTCGCTCGTCGGTCTGATCGCCAGCCACTCGTCGAGCGCCTTCCCGCCGGCGTGGGTCACCCACGCCACCTGCGGGTTGAAGCCCTCGACGTGCTGAGCTTCCTTCTCGAGCAGCGACCTGGGCACGAAGAGCGGGAAGTAGACGTTGCTGTGGCCCGTCGCCTTGATGTGGCGGTCGAGCTCCCCCTGCATCGACTCCCAGATGGCGTACCCGTACGGCCGAATCACCATGCAGCCGCGAACCGGCGAATAGTCGGCGAGCTCCGCCTTCAGGACCACGTCGTTGTACCACTCCGGGAAGTTCTCGGATTGGTGCGTGATGCTGGTGACGAAACCCTCTCTGGGCACGCTAGTCCTCCTTGGGCAATCTGATCTCGGCGACTTCGCCCAATCGTACCGCCTGAGACCGTGCGGCGGACGTAGTGGATCAGAGCAAGCGGCGCGCACCGCTGCCCCTACCCGACGAGGGCCCCCGGCGCGGGGAAGCGGCGCTCGACATACGACTCGAGGATCGCCTTGAATTCGTCGACGATGTGATCGCCGCGCAGCGTCCGGTCGAGCGCTCCGTCGATGAATACGGGCGCGACCGGCTCCTCGAATGTCCCCGGCAGGCTGATGCCGACGTCGGCGTGCTTGGACTCTCCGGGTCCGTTCACGACGCAGCCCATGACCGCCACGCGGAGTTCCTCCACCCCAGGGTGCCGTTTCCGCCACGACGGCATCTGGTCGCGCAGGTAGGTCTGTACGTCCCGGGCCAGCTCCTGGAAGTACGTGCTGGTTGTGCGGCCGCAGCCCGGGCAGGATGAAACCTGCGGCAGGAACGAGCGCAGCCCGAGCGATTGCAGGACCTGCTGGGCGACCGCGACCTCTTCGGTCCGGTCGCCACCTGGCTCCGGAGTGATCGAGACGCGAATCGTGTCGCCGATCCCCTGGGCAAGTAACAGCGAGAGGCCGGCCGACGAAGCGACGATGCCCTTCATGCCCATGCCCGCCTCGGTCAGCCCCAGATGCAGGGCGTAGTCGCCGCGCGCGGCCAGCCGCCGATAGACCTCTACCAGGTCGCGCACCCCCGAAACCTTGGCCGACAGAATGATCCGGTCGTGACCCAGGCCGGTTGCTTCCGCCAGCTCAGCCGAGCGGATCGCGCTCTCGACGATGGCCTCGACCATCACCTCGCGCGCGGCGCGCGGCGCGGCCAGACGGGCGTTTGCATCCATGAGCCCGGCCAGCAGCTCCTGATCGAGCGAGCCCCAGTTGACCCCGATCCGAACCGGTTTGTCGTTCTCGATCGCGACACGAACGATCGCCGAGAAGTGATCGTCATGGTGACGGCCGGGGCCGACGTTCCCCGGATTGATCCGGTACTTGGCCAGGGCCTTTGCCGTCTCCGGGTACTCAGTTAGCAGCTTGTGGCCGTTGTAGTGGAAGTCGCCGACGACGGGAACTGCCAACCCAAGGCCGCGCACCTTCCTGACGATCTCGGGCACGGCGGCCGCGGCCGCCTCCGTATTCACCGTGATCCGAACCAGCTCAGATCCGGCATGCGCCAGCCGCGCAACCTGAATGGCCGTCGCGTCGGGATCGGCCGTGTCCGTATTGGTCATCGACTGAACGACGATCGGGTGATCGCCGCCTACCACGACTCCGCCCACGTCCACGGCAACCGAGTGCCGTCGAGTCGTGAAACCCGGCTCGCTCACGGCTACGGAGCGCCGCCGCGCACGATGTCGAAGTATGTGATCCAGCCGATGAAACCCAGGAGCAGGGCGAAGCTCGCTACATACGCGAAGGCCTCGACGGCGCTGACCCCCCTTGCTCCGAAGATGCGCTTCACGACCATGATCACCATCTTGCCGCCGTCCAGCACCGGGATGGGCAGGATGTTGACGAGCGCCAGGTTGGCCGAGAGCACCGCGGCCATGAGCAGGAGGAGCATCAAGGCATTGGGCTGCGAAACCACCTGGCCGACATCAGTGGCAATCCCGACGGGACCCTGCACACCGGCCGGGGTCTGCGTCGGGTTTGTTACCAGCTGCTTCCCGAGATCGCCCAGCGCACCAACGATCAGGTTCATGGCCCGAGTGGTGCCCGTGAACGCGAGGCCGGCTGCCGTTACCGGGTTTCCGGCCGTGTTGGCGAGCGTGAAGCCGCTGATCCCAACGCCCAGGGCGCCGTCATTCGCCTTCGGCACGCGCAAGGTCACCACGACGCTACGCTGCGTGCCAGTCGCGTCGGCCACCATCAGGTCGACCGTCTGGCCCGCGTGGTCCAGCAGATCCTGTCGCCACGCCGCCGTTGAGTCCGAGCCGGAGAACTCGAGAACCGAGTGGGTCCGGCCGTCGATCGAGATGAGAGTGTCGCCCGCCTGCAAACCCACCGCCGCCGCCGGCGAGCCCGTCACAACCGAGCCGATGGTCGGCTCCACCACCGGGTTGAAAGCCCAGGCCACGACGAAGAACAGGACGAACGCCATCAACACGTTCATCGCCACTCCGGTCACGAGCACGACCAGCTGTTTGGGAAGTGGTGCGTTCGTGAAGGCGCGAGGATCGTCCGAGTCAGTCTCCTCGCCCTCGAGACGCACGAAGCCACCGATCGGAAGGTAGTTGAGCGTGTATTCGGTTTCGTGGTCGTGGCCCAGAACCCTGGCCCGCGGCGGGAAGCCGACCCCGAACTCCAGGACCTTGATACCCGACAGGCGAGCCATGATGAAGTGGCCCAGCTCGTGAACCAGCACCAGCGGAACGAGTATCAACAGCAGGACCGGAATCGCGACTGCCCAGAAGAGCAGGCCGTCGATGGTCACAGGTAAGACTCCGCGAACAGCCGAACTTCAGCGTCCAAGCTTACAAGCTGATCGAGCGACGGCTCGGACGAGGCTCCAGACCCGAAGCGTTCGACTGCGGCACCGAGGAGCCGTGGGATACCGGTGAAATCGAGACTGCCAGCCAGGAACCGGGCTACCGCGACCTCGTCGGCAGATATCAGGGCCGTACTGGCCCGCGGGCCGGCCATGCCCGCCTCGCGGGCGATGCGCAGCGCCGGAAAGCGGCCCTCGTCGGGCGCGCGGAACTCGAGCAACCCGGCCGCGATCAGATCCACGGCCACCGCCGGAGACGGCACTCGCCTCGGGTATGTCAGGGCGTACTGGATCGGAAGTCGCATGTCCGGAGTTCCCAGCTGTGCCTTCACGGAGCCGTCCACGAATTGCACAGCCGAGTGGACGACACTTTGAGGGTGGATTACGACCGAGATGGCCGACAGCGGCACATCGTACAGCCAGCTCGCCTCGATGATCTCGAGGCCCTTGTTGGCGAGTGTTGCCGAGTCGACGGTTATCTTCGCCCCCATCGTCCACGTTGGGTGGCGCAGGGCCTGCTCGGGCGTTACTGTCGCGAGGTCCGCGACGCTGGCGTCGAGGAAGGGCCCACCCGATGCAGTGAGCAGCAGACGATCGATGGCGGAGTGATCTTCCCCGTTCAGGCATTGCCAGATTGCGGAGTGCTCGGAATCGATCGGTCGCAGCCAGGCCAGCGGGCTCCCAAGGTGATGGTGCCGATCGCCCGAAGCCTCAACGGCATCGGCCGCCAGGCGTCGAACGAGCGGCATGACCAGGTGGCCGCCGGCGACGAGCGTCTCCTTGTTAGCCGTCGCTACGATCTTGTGCGCCTCCAGGGCCGCGATCACGGAGCGCAGCGCAACGAGCCCGCCGGTCGCGACCACCACCAGGTCAACGTCCGCGCGTCTGGCTAGCGTCTCGAGGGCGTCTGCGCCGCCGATCAGCTCCGTACCAGCAGGCAGATCCAACCGCGCCGCCGACCGGCCGTCGGCGAGAGACACCACGATGGGTCTGAGCAGCCGCGCTTGCTCTTCCAGGATCTCACCTTGCGATCCCGTGGCGAGGGCCACGACTCGAAAAGCGTCCGAGTTGCGAACCAGCACGTCGACGGCCTGACGCCCGATCGAACCGGCCGAGCCCAACAACGCGACCCGCATGGGAGGGCTCACGTTGCCGGGCTTCTTCCGCCCTGCTCCGGCCGCCACTCAGCGCACCAGAGCCGCGATGAACAGCGCCGAGGCCGGCGCTGCGAAGATGAACGAATCCACCCGATCGAGTATGCCCCCGTGGCCCGGGATCAGCCCGCCGGAGTCCTTGGCGCCCGCAGCGCGCTTCAGCATCGACTCGGCCAGGTCCCCGGCCTGGGCCAGGGCCCCCACGAGCGGGCCGAGCGCCAGGCCCAGTCCCGCCGGCTGGCCGAGGGCCCAGAAACCTGCTGCGGCCACGGCTGTCGAGGCAGCGAGGCCTCCGAAGAGGCCCCAATAGCTCTTGGATGGCGAGATGTGGGAGAGGAACTTGCGTTTGCCGAGCGCGACGCCGACGCAGTAGGCGCCCGTGTCGTAGGACCAGACCGTCAGTATCACGAGAAGAATCCAGCCCCGCTCGGCCCCGAGTTGGGCCGCCGGCGCATTGAGGGACAGCGGCGGGGCAACCTGGCCCACGCGAACCAGCCCCCCGAGCATACCCACGTAGAGGGCCGTGAACGCGGTCGCCATCCACGAGGCAAAGCCCAGTTTCGTGTCACCCTCCGCAAACGCGGCAACGCCGCTCACGATCACCACCATTCCCACCAGCAGGTCCGCGTAGGGACGCATCTGCCCGAAGGATGCCGCGTCCGCGGCGACGGCCAGCCCTCCGGCAATGGCCAGGGCGGGGACAACCGGGTAACCAGCGGCCCGCACCAGCCGAACCGCTTCCCAGGCGGCGACGGCCACGAAGACGGCCACCAGCGCACCGAACCACGGCTCCCCGAGGGCAAGCACGACCAGCAGCGGTGGGACGAAGATGGCGGCGCTGAGCGCCCTCTGACGCACTCCGTTCCCTACCGGCCGAACCGCCGCTGGCGGCTCGCATACTCGAGCAGCGCCGCGTCGAAGGCATCCGGCCCGAAGTCAGGCCAGAGGATCGGGCTGAAGTAGAACTCGGCGTAAGCTGCTTGCCAGATGAGGAAGTTGGACAGCCGCTGCTCTCCGCCGGTGCGGATGACCATGTCCGGGTCCGGCAGGCCGGCCGTGTAGAGAGAGCCCGCCAGCACGTCCTCGTCGATCTGTTCGGGACTGAGCCCCTGCGCCACGAGCTTGCGGGCGGCATCTACGAGCTCTGTTCGGCCGGAGTAGTTAAACGCGATATTGAGCTGCAGCCGCGTCCCGCCCGAGGTCGCGTCGAGAGCCTGCTCGATCGAGAGGCGATCCGCCGGGGGGAGCTCTTCGATTCGACCCAGCAGCCTGACCCGAGCGCCCTGCCGCTTCAGCTCTTCCGTCTCGTTGCGGAGGACCTTGTCGAGCAGGAACATAAGCCCGGCGACCTCCTCGTCGGAACGGGCCCAGTTCTCACGGCTGAACGCGTACAGCGACAGCACCCCGATATCGCGACGCACAGCGTTGCGGATGATCTCCCGGGTTGCCTCGACACCCGCTGAGTGGCCCTCCATCTCGGTGAGACCACGAGCCTTCGCCCAGCGCCGGTTGCCGTCCATGATGATTGCGACGTGGCACGGCAACTCGTCCTTGGGGACGGCGAACGAACCGGCCGCTGCCGCTTCGGATGGCGCGTCGGCCGCAGCGCCCTCGGAAGCCGCCCGCGTCGACTCGCGTTGAACGCGCGCCGGGGAGTCCGTCGGGCGCGAAATCCGGCGGGCCACTAGACCTCCAGGATCTCCTGTTCCTTGGCGGCGCCGACGTGGTCGACGTCGGAGATGTGCTTGTCCGTGATCCGCTGGAGTTGCTCCAGCTCGCGGCGAGACTCGTCCGTGCCCAGCATGCCTTCGTGCTCGTCCTTCTTCAGACCGTCCGCGGCCTCGCGCCGAAGGTTCCTGATCTCGACCCGCGCCTCTTCCATGCGCTTGTGGACCTGCTTGACGAGGTCCTTGCGCCGCTCCTCCGTCAGAGGAGGGATGTTCAGCCTGACCACTGCGCCGTCGACGTTGGGAACCAGACCGATGTCGCTCTTGATGATCGCCTTCTCGATAGCCCCGAGCACGCCCCGATCCCAGGGCTGGATCACTATCTGGTGCGCGTCGGGAACGTTGATGCCGGCCAGCTGGTTGAGTGCGGTGGGGGTCCCGTAGTACTCGACCATCACGCGCTCCACCAGGGAGGTGGATGCGCGGCCGGTTCGGACCCCTTGCAGGTCGCGCTCGAGGACTTCCACCGCCCGGGCCATCTTGCGTTCGGTGGTCGACAACGTCTCGCTGCTCACGCGGGGCTGCCTCCGGTGATCAAAGTGCCGACCGGCTCGCCGGCGGCAACTCGGGTGATGTTCTCGGGCTTGTTGAGATCGAAGACCACGATCGGTGTGTCATTCTCCATGCACAGTGAAACGGCCGTAGCATCGAGCACGCGCAACCGCTGAGCCAGAACCTGCGAGTAGGTGAGGCGCTCATAGCGTCTCGCGCCCGGGTTCGTCAACGGATCCGAGTCGTAGACGCCGTCCACCCTGGTTGCCTTGAGGATGATCTCGGCGCCGATCTCGACCGCCCGTAGGGCGGCGGCCGTGTCCGTTGTGAAGTACGGGTTGCCGGTGCCGGCGGCCAGGATGACCACGCGGCCCTTCTCGAGGTGGCGGACGGCTCGTCGCCTGATGTACGGCTCCGCGATCTCGTTCATGCCGATGGCACTCATGACTCGCGTCGCCACGCCGGCTCTCTCTATCGCATCCTGCAAGGCCAGCGCGTTCATGACCGTGGCCAGCATGCCGATGTAGTCGCCCGTGGCTCGGTCCATCACTCTGGCAGCCGCCGCCAGGCCTCGGAATATGTTGCCGCCGCCGACAACGATCCCGATCTCAACTCCGGCCCGATGGACTTCCGCGACCTGGGCCGCGATGAAGGCGCAGAAATCCGGATCGACACCGTACTGCCGGCTGCCGAGGAGCGCCTCTCCCGAAAGCTTCAGCAGGATGCGACGATAGGGCGGTCGCTTCGCAGTTCCGGCCGCCGGTCTAGATTCGACCGCACCGGCAGCCTCGCCTTTGGCCCCAGTGGCCTCGCTCATCTACTCCCCCAATTCGAACCGGACGAAGCGTCGTACCTTGATATTCTCGCCGGTCTTCGCGATTGCTTCAGCGATCAAGTCGCCGACGGTGCGATCCTGATCGCGGAAGGGCTGCTCCACGAGGACGACCTCAGCAAACCACTTCTTGAGCTGGCCCTCGACGATCTGCGCCCGGATGGCTTCGGGCTTCTTGAGCGTCGTCTCGTCTGTCAGAAGGGCCTCGCGCTTAGCCTCGAGGTCCGCCGCCGGGATGGCGTCGATGGTCGTGTAAGCCGGCCGAAGCCCGGCGACCTGGATGGCCAGGTCGCGGACCAGCCTCTGGAACTCGTCGGTTCGGGCAACGAAGTCCGTTTCGCAGTTGACCTCCACGAGCACGCCGATCTTGGCACCGGTGTGGATGTAACTACCGATCTGGCCTTCGTTCGCCGCGCGACCGGCTCGCTTGGCCGCAGCCGCCTGGCCGCGTTCGCGCAGGAGGACGGCAGCCTTCTCAATGCCGCCGTCGGTCTCTTCGAGCGCGCGCTTGCACTCCATGACCCCGGCGCCGCTGAGTTCGCGGAGGGTCTTGACGGTCTCCGCAGTGATCTTTGCCATGGTTGTTTCGTATCTCCTGTCGTCGGCGCCTGCCGGCCACCCGGATCCCCGGAGAGCCCGGCGGCGCGAATGGCGCTAGCTCAGTGGGATCTCGGCGCAGGCTCGCCCTCGGCGTCGCGCGGATGGGACGGGACCCGCGCGCCAGGAAGAAGAACCTCCTCGTCATCGACATCCGGCTCGAACGTGAGAGCTCCACCGCCTGCAAGAGCAGCGACGAGTTCTTCTGACGCGGCCTCCTCGATCCCGACCTCAGCTTCGGCCGGCGCCCCCGGAGCCTCGGCCTCGGCACTGATCCGGACACCACGCTCGCGCTGACCTTCGACGCAGGCGTCGGCGACGAGCTGGCAGAGCAGCCGGATGGCGCGAATGGCGTCGTCGTTTGCGGGGATGATGTAGTCGAGCTCGTCGGGATCAACGTTCGTGTCGCCAGTGCCGATGATCGGTAGCTCGAGTTTGCGAGCCTCGGCGACGGCGATTCGCTCACGATGCGGGTCGACGATGAAGACCATGCCAGGCAGGCGCTTCATCTTGCGGATGCCGCCGAAGTGGTCGCGCAGGTGCTCCATCTCCTCGACCAGCTTCGCTGTCTCCTTCTTGGTCAGCCGTTCGAAGTCCCCGCTTGCCTGGCGAGCTTCGAGTTGATCGAGCAGCGCGATGCGCTTCTTGATCGTGATGAAGTTGGTCAGCATTCCGCCGAGCCACCGACGGTTCACGTAGGGCTGACCGGCTCGCGTGGCTTCCTGAGCGATCGGCTCCTGGGCCTGCTTTTTCGTGCCGATGAACAGCACGCTGTCACCCCGGGCGACGGTCTCTCGGGCGGCATCCAGCGCCAGGTCCAGCCGATCGCGGGTCTGGGCGAGGTCGATGATGTGGATCCCGTTGCGCTCCGCGAAGATGAACGGGCGCATTTTGGGATTCCAGCGACGAGTCTGGTGGCCGAAATGGATCCCGGCCTCCAGGAGCTGTCGCATCGATACGGACGGCATGAACGAACCTCCTGCGGTTTCTTCCTCCGCAGCGCTCATACCGAGAACCGGGAGCCTCGGAGGCTCGTCCGGCACCGCTCTCGGCATTACGGCCCTGCGTGTGATCTCCGCTTCCGACCACCTTGCGGCGAGCCCGAAGCGGGAACCGTCGCGACGCGACGATCGGCGCGGAGTGTAGCACAGGGGCAGATCGGGCCAGGGTTCACCCGCTCAGTACGTTCCGGTAGAGACGCACCCGAGGCCGGCCTTCGGGTCCGGGCTCCACGGTGGCCAGGTCTACGGCCATCGGCAGCGGCGGCAGCGGCGATCCGTCCGGCAAGCTGCCCCGTCCCAGGAGGCGGGCAATTCCGACCCCCATCTGCGCCTGCTTGCGCCGGTCGAACGATTCCGCCGCTCCGCCAAACCCCCTCGATCTGCGCCACCGAACCTCGACGACCACGAGCCGAGCTGGCGGGCCCGGGTCGACGGCGACGATGTCCAACTCGCTTCGGCCCACGTGGACGTTTCGAGCCAGCACTGTCCACCCACAGCCGCTCAATAAGCCGGCCACCAGGCACTCGGCTGCATCGCCGGCCAGCTGCCGGCACGTTCGCCCGCGATGAAGAGGTGGAACCACGCCCGGCGCCAATCGACCCGCCACCGACCCACCGCCTGCCGCGACGCGCTGCTAGGTGGAGTCGGCAGCAACCTCTGGATCGTCCGGCTCGATGGTCCAATTCGTTTCTTCACGCGCGTTCGCGGCGGTATCCTGCCACAGCGTCATTTGCTCGCGGTCACGGCACGGCGCGAACGAAAGCCGGTGGATCGGGCTCAAGCCTTGGCGATCCAGTCCGGCCCGATGCTCCGGCGCGGCGTAGCCCTTGTTGCTGGCAAGGTCGTAGCCCGGGTACATCTCCTCGTATTCCTCCATCAGACGATCGCGGGCGACCTTGGCGATGACAGACGCGGCGGCGACCGAGGCGCAAAGCCGGTCGGCCGAGACGAGGACCCGCTGGTGGACCGAAACTTCCGGCAACGTCACCGCGTCGAGCAGGAGCGCGTCGGGCCTGATTGGGAGACGAGCGGCGGCAAGGGTGCTGGCGAGCAGTGTCGCCTGGAGGATGTTGATGCGATCGATCAGTTCGGGCCCCACGAAAGCGATCGCCCAGGCCAGGGCGTGAGCCCTTATCTCCAGGTCTAGCCGACGCCTTTCCTCCGGCTTGAGGAGCTTGGAATCACGCAGGCCGACCGGCTTCCAGTCGCGTGGAAGGATGACCGCCCCGGCTGCGACGGGACCGGCAAGGCACCCACGGCCGACCTCATCGATCCCGGCAACGTGGCGGTAGCCTCGGGACCACAGAACCCTCTCCTCGGTGAAGTCGGGGTCCAAACGGGGTCTGTGCCAGGTCGAGACCTCGACCCGACCGCCCCTCGAGCCCAGGGCAAGAACAGTGAGACCCCGCCGCATCCCCAGGGGAGACCGAACGGGGTCCTCGACCGAATCGATTGAGCGACGAGCACCTGGCATGTCGCCCCGGGTTCCTAGCTGTTGGTTCGCCGCTCGCGCAGCGTGGCGGCCTTGCCGATCCGCTTGCGCAGGAAGTAGAGCTGAGCCCGGTGAGCCTGACCGTGGCGAACGACCTCGATCTTGTCAATGCGCGGGCTGTTGATCTTGAAGGTCCGCTCCACTCCAACGCCGCTGGCGATCCGGCGAACCGTGATCGACTTCTGGATCCCACCGGCGCGCATACGCATAACCGTTCCCTCGAAGACCTGGATGCGTTCGCGGGTGCCTTCCACGACTCTGGCAGAGACGCGCACGGTGTCGCCCGGTGCGAGTTCCGGGATGTCGGTCCGGATCTGTTCCTGGGTGATCTCTTCGAGCACGTTCACGGTCGATCCCTACTTCTAGCGGCGGCGCGACGGCGCTGCGGTGGCTATGTGGGCCGCAGCCCGGCTGCGATCAAGGTACATCGGAAAAGGCCGCCAGGGCGACCGACGGCGAAGGATAGCACAACCGCGCGAGCCAGAGGCGCGACAGGCGTAGGCACGACAGCCAGAGGCTCACGCCAGCCACCCGGCCAGCTAGCCCTCCTCGCTCTGCCACGCGGGCGCCGTTTCCCCGGCACCGCCCCCCGAACGTTCCTGCACCGCTTCTGCGGCGGCGGCTTCCTCGCCGCGGACTTCTACCAGCAACTGGGTCTCCATGCGCGTCAGCGACCGATGCTCGATAAGCTCCGGCCGGCGTCGCAGCGTCCGCCGCAGCGATTCCTTCAGGCGCCACGTGCGAACTGCCTCGTGGTGGCCGCTTGTCAGCACGACCGGGACCGCCACATTGCCGAAGACCGGGGGGCGTGTGTACTGGGGATACTCGAGCAGCCCTTCTGCGAAGGACTCCTCGGCGGTGGATTGCGTGTCGATGGCGCCGGGCAGCAACCTGAGTATGGCGTCGACGATAACCATGGCCGGGATCTCCCCCCCGGAGAGGACGTAGTCGCCGATGGACAGCTCCAGGTCGACCATGGACCGAATCCGGTCGTCGACGCCTTCGTACCGAGGGCACAGGATGATCAGATGGCCGCGCCCCGCAAGATCGCGGGCGCGGACCTGCCCGAACACCTCGCCACCCGGGTCCGGAAGGATCACGGTGCTGTCGGGGCGCCTCAGGGCCTCGAGAGCGGCACCCACCGGCTCGGGTCGAAGGACCATGCCCGCACCCCCACCGTAGGTATAGTCGTCGACCGTCCGGTGCCGCCCAAGGCCCCACTCGCGCAGGTCGTGGACCCGAATCGTCGCGAGGCCGCGTGACTGGACGCGACCCGGAATGCTCTCCGACAGTGGCCCGGAGAACATGCCCGGGAAGAGCGTCAGGATCTCGACCTCGAGGGACGCGCGAGAAACGGACCCGGAAACGGTGGGGTCCCCCTCGCTACCCGGATGACTCGGCTCACGGGTTTCGCTCATCTGGGCCTGCCGGACTCGTTCTTCGCGTTCAGTTTCGCGGCACCCCCAGAAGAGGCGACCTCGCCCGGAGTTGGGGACTCACCGGGCGCCGCGCCTTCGCGGGCTTCCCCGTCCTCATGCAACCCCAGCGCCTCGCCGTCGACCACTATCTCGCCCCGAGCCGGCGCAAGAATGCGGACGACGGAACGAACCAGTGGGATGTCAAGCCCGCCTCGAGGGCCGTCGACGACGACGACCTCAGCGCCACCGGCGCGGTAGATGTCGACCACCTTGCCCAGTTCCGTCCCGTCTACGTCGACAACGGCCGAACCAACGACCTCGTGCCAGTAGAACTCGCCGCGTGGCAGTTCCTCGCCGGGCAGTACCACCGCCTCGAGATAGACGTCACGAAGGGACTCCGCTGCCGTTCGATCGGGCACCTCGGCGAAACGCAGGCGCCAGCCGACCGCGTCGGCGTCGGCCTGCACGATTGTCAGCTGGGTATCCGTGCCTTCCGTGAAGAGGGCCCGACCCACGGCAAATCGCTCATCAGGCCGATCGGTCAGGGACTCGACCCGCACGGTGCCACGGAGCCCGTGGAAACCACGAACCTGACCGACCACGAGCCGCTCCCCGGCGGTCACGGCCGGAGGCTCAGCCGATTTCCAGGGAGACGGGTTCGCCTTCCCGAGCGGACATGACCTTGAGCAGCGTTCGGAGCGCCTTGGCGACGCTGCCGTTCCGCCCAATCACTTTGCCCATGTCCTCCTCGGCGACGTGGAGCTCGATCACCGTGCCGTCCGGGCCTGTCGTGACCTTGACGACGACGGCATCGGGATCGTCAACCAGGTTACGGGCAACGTACTCGACTAGATCCTTGGCTGCCATTGGCCTCCTCGGTGTTGTGTCCGGGCTGCGCCGGACCATCTCGTGTTCGGGACTACTTGGCGGCGGGTGCGGCCTTGCGCTCGACTTTCGGCAGGACACCTGCGTTCTGCAGGAGCCTTGAAACCGTGTCGGACGGCAGAGCGCCCTGGGCGAGCCACTTCTTCACCTTGTCGGTGTCGACGGCGAACTCAACCGGGTCGGTTCTTGGGTTGTAGTGGCCGAGCGTGTCGATCGCGCGGCCGTCTCGAGCGCTGCGCCCGTCCATGACGACAACCCGATATGACGGTTGCTTGGTGGCCCCGACGCGGCTGAGGCGAATTCGAACTGCCATGTGCGAGCTTGCTCCTCCCGAGTTGTGCGGCGTTGTGCCCGGCGCGCTATCTGGCCGTGACGACCAGCCGCAGAATAACCGTATTGCCGTTGACCAGACTGGATCCAACGCCACCGACATGGTCGAAATAGGGCTTGTAGTCCTGGGTCCACCGTGTCGGCGACGCCGCGAAGACGGCCTGGCCGATCTCGTCCTCCAGCGCCGGGATGTCGACGTAGAACGACCCCATGTCGCTCGAGCCGGCCGCGGCCATGACCGCCGAGTAGTCCGCCTGCGACGCAAGCGAGTTCGCGGGCGATGTGTCGATAACCGCCTTCACGAACGCATCGGTATACCCGGCCACCATCAGGTTGCCACTGGCGGCCACTGCGATCTGGAGCGGACTCCCGCCGGGGCCGTCCGGTATGCCGATGATGGTGATATTGACGCCCTTGTAGGTTTCGCTCCGACTGGTGAGGTTCAGGCTGCCCCCGGAGAGGGCGACGAGGTTGGTCAGCAGCGCCATCTTGGCGCTCGCCGTCGAGGCGTCGGTGGCCTCGGCGACGAAACCGCCGCCATACGTTGAGGCGTCCTTGGTCACGACGGCAGCACCGTCACCCAGCCAGTCGATGCCACCGAACCGCGCCAGCGCGTCCTGAATGTTCTTGATCGAGGCGGTCGAGTCGCTCGGAGCTTTGGCCTGGAGAGTCGTCAGCCCGTCGGTGATGAGCTTCCCGATCGAATGAACCTCGAACACGCCTACTGTGGTGCCTGGCAACGCAGCTGCGAGGGTGCTGAGGTGGTTGGTGAGGCCAGTCGACGTCGGGGCTGGCATGACGACATCCACGACCATGTCGTTGGACTCCGCCCGGACCGAACCCGCAATCCAGGCCGGAGCGTCCTGCGGAGATAGGCCCAGCGTGGCCGCCGGAGAAGCGCCCGCCACTCCGCCGAGCATTGCCCCCACCATGGCGTTGTAGTTGGTCAGCTCGTAACCGACGACTGCCCTGGGATCAAGGTAGAAACGGGCCAGACTGTCGCCCGATAGCGAGTTCATCGCCGCCTGGTAGTTGGAGTTGTCGGCGAGCGACCCGTTCGCCTTGCTGTCGAGGGCAGCTTTGACGCCGTCAACGGTCCCGACCAGGAGATCCTGATCGGTGAGGGCATAGGCCCCGCCGGTGCCGGCCCCGAGCGTGTAGAGCGTCGTCCCGGCATAGGCCTGGGCGACAGACTTGATCCCAGTCTGGTTGAGTTCGGACGTGACCCAGCTCTCGGCCGCGGCGCGATCCTTGAGAGCGAATATCGCCACGGCGCTGGGCGGCGTGTGGCCCGAGGTGTCCGCCGAGCCAAGGTCGGCAACGGCAATCGATACTTCGCCCTCCATCCACGGCTTGAACGCCGAGGTGTAGGCGAGGTCCGGCGACACCTGACTGGTGAGCTGGTTCAGGAGCTCGTCCAGGGCATTGTCGAACTGGGCTCGATCCTCGAAGCCGGGAAAGTGGCTCATGAAGTCGGCCAGGTTGGCGTGCTGGTCACCCGGCAGGTCGGTTCTAATCTCGAGAAACGCGATCGAGTTCTTCGGCGCAATGCTGGTGGTCAGCGACTTGAGGCCGGAGGCGCCGGAGAGGACGAATGCACCGGCGGCTGTGGCTACCACGACGGCGAGCACAACCGCTCCCGCGACGCCCCAGCGCAGACGCCGCGAGCGCGGCGACACCGTCAGCGCATCGACGCCGGCAGCCCACGTCTCTCCCATCGGCACCACAGTCGCCTGCGGCGCAGGCGACTGTGGGAGCCGGTCTTCGCCGCGCTCGACGTTCAGTTTCTGATCCATCTCGCGGTCCTCCCCTACCCGAACATCCCGGGGATGCGGCGGCCGAGTCGACCCCCGGTCATCTGCTTCATCATCTTCTGCATCGCGCCGAACTGCTTGATCAGCTGGTTGACGTCCTGCAGGCGCGTGCCCGATCCAATGGCGATACGGCGGCGCCTGGCTCCATTGAGGATGTTGGGGTCGCGCCGCTCGGCCAGGGTCATCGATCGAATTATCGCCTCGACCCGCTTCAGGTCACCTCGATCGACCGACTCCTGGGCTTGCTTGGCAAGGCCGCCCATGCCCGGGATCATCTCCAGGATCTGACCCATCGGACCCATCTTTCCGACCTGCTCCATCTGATCGAGCATGTCCTCGAGGGTGAAGCTGTTCTTCTTCAGCTTCTCGGCCATCCGGGCGGCCTGCTTCTCGTCGTAGTGTTCCTGGGCCCGCTCGATGAGGGTCAAGACATCGCCCATGCCGAGGATCCGCCCGGCGAGGCGGTCGGGGTGGAATGGCTCGAGGGCGTCCGTCTTCTCGCCAGTGCCCAGGAACTTGACCGGCAGTCCGGTCACGGCGCTGATCGAGAGGGCGGCACCGCCGCGCGCATCGCCGTCGATCTTGGTCAGGACCAGGCCCGTAACGGGCACGGCTGCGTGGAAGGCTTCGGCCACGGCCACGGCTTCCTGACCGGTCATGGCATCGACCACGAGCAGCGTTTCAGAGGCTTTGACGGCCGCCGCCAGATCCGCGAGCTCCTTCATAAGCGGTGCATCGACGGTGAGGCGGCCCGCCGTGTCGAGGATTACCGTGTCGCGAACGAGCTTCCGAGCGGCATCCAGGCCGCCCCTGGCGATGCCCAGGACGTCCATCCCGGCAGATCCGCGGTATACCGGCAGATCGAGCGACTTCCCGAGTGCCTCCAGCTGGTCGGCGGCCGCCGGCCGGTACGGGTCCGCGGCGATGAGCAGCGGCCGACGCCCTTGCTTGTGCAGATGCCTGGCGAGCTTCGCGGCGGTCGTCGTCTTGCCCGAGCCTTGCAGCCCGACGAGCACGACGACGGCGGGGTTGCCGGTAAATTTGAACGACCGATCGCCGGCGGATAGCAGCGCCACCAGCTCCTCGTTGACGATCTTGACGACCTGCTGGCCCGCGCTCAGGCTCTCCAGTATCTCGCCCCCGCTAGCCCGCTCGCGGACCCGACCGACGAAATCCTTGACGACCTTGAAGTTGACGTCGGCTTCCAGGAGGGCCAGCCGGACTTCACGCATCGCGATGTCGACGTCCGCGGCGCTCACTCGACCGTGACCGGTCAGGGTACCGAGTGTCTTGCGCAGACGATCGCTTAGAGCGTCGAACATGGGCGGCTTGGACTCCTGATCCGTCCCACCGCCCCGACCGGTGGGGCGGCGTTGGGCCGCGGATTCTGGCGGCACCGAAGGCGGCCGGAGTGTACCTCATCGGGCACCGCCCGGACAGTAGGGGCCATTACTCGATCCAGGTCCCAGACTTGGGGTGTGCCGGCAGGTGGCTACACGGAGCTCCTGGGGCCGCGAGCTACGGACCGGAGCAGGAGCCACGCCGGGTCCAGCGCCGGGACACATGCCGGGCTCAGGGCGCTTCGGCCCCTAGACGCCGCTACGCGAAGAGCGCGTCCACGAAAGCCTCGGGATCGAACGGCAAGAGGTCGCCGAGCTTCTCCCCCACTCCGACGAATCGAACGGGCACCTGCAACGAGTCCTCGATCGCGAAGACGATCCCGCCCTTTGCAGTCGAGTCGAGCTTGGTCAGCACGATGCCGGTGAGGCCCACGGTCTCGTGGAACACCTGTGCCTGCGAAAGCCCGTTCTGGCCCGTCGTCGCATCCAGCACGAAGAGGACCTCCGGCCTCGCTCCGGGCAGGCGCTTGTCAATGACGCGACGCATCTTCGCCAGCTCGTCCATGAGATTCGACTTCGTGTGGAGCCGCCCCGCCGTGTCGGCGATAACGACGTCGGTATGGCGAGCGATCGCCGCGTCCAGGGCGTCGTATATGACGGCCGCCGGGTCGGCGCCGGGTGCATGCGAAACGAACTGGCTGCCCGTCCTGTCCGACCAGATGCGGAGCTGGTCAATCGCCGCCGCCCGAAAAGTGTCGGCTGCCGCGAGCAAGACCGAACGGCGCTGGGCCCGATAGAGATGGGCCAGCTTGCCGATAGTGGTCGTCTTGCCGGTCCCGTTGACGCCCACCATCAGGATCACCGCCGGCTGGCCCGGTTCCGCCGGCCCGGGCAGCCAGTCATGCTCGCGCGGCTGCAGGCGCGCTGCGAGCTCGGCTCGAACGGCGGCCTCCGCGGAGGACGCGTCCTTCCGGGCCCGGGCGCGCTCTACGATCTCCATGGCCAGGCCGCCGCCCACGTCGCCTGAGATGAGAAGCTCCTCGACTGCCTCCCAATCGGCTGCCGACGGGCCACTCCGAAGGATTCCACGAAGACGTGAGATGAACCCGCCGCGGCTCCGGGCAAGGCCGACGACCAGGTCTCCTGGTTCATCGTCCCCCGTCGAGAGCGCGGGCCCGGTGGCTTCGGCTTCGTCCACGACCGGATCCGCGAACAACTGCGCCGCGGAGTCCTCCGCCCCGGAAGGGCCCATGCCTCCGTTCGCGTCGATCGACTCGACCGCAACCGTCGGCTCCGTCGGCAGCTTCGGCTCATCATTCTTGGGCTTGCGTCGTAGGAACAAGGGAAACCTTCCCGATCAACCGGCCGTAGCCGCTGCGCTCGCCTTCTTGACTTCGTCGGCGAGATCGCGAGCATCCTCGAGCCGAAGGCTGACGACGCGGCTCACGGCATCGTCTCCGACGGTGACACCGTAGAGCGCATCCGCGATCTCGATGGTGCCTCGATTGTGAGTGATCACGATGAACTGCGTCCGGTCGGCCAGCTCCCGAAGGGCGTCGGCAAAGCGGCCGACGTTTGCCTCGTCCAGCGCCGCGTCGACCTCGTCGAGCACGCAGAACGGCACGGGATGAACCTCGAGCATGGCGAAAAGGAGCGCAACGGCGGTCAGGGCGCGCTCCCCGCCCGAGAGCATGCTCAATGGCTGAGCCTTCTTGCCGGGAGGCCGAGCCACTATCTCCACGCCAGTGGCGGCGAGGTCTTCCGGTTCGGTCAGAGTGAGCCGCGCGAAACCGCCCCCGAAGAGCTGCCGGAACCGTCGATCGAATGCAGTCTCGAGCGCGTCGAACGTCGATCGGAACTGGGTCGCGATCATCGCGTTGAGCTGGTCGATCAAGGTGCGCGTCTTGGAAATGGCTGCGGCCAGGTCCGAGCGCTGCGCCTCCAGGCCGTCCAGCCGTGTCTTGATGTCCGCGTACTCCTCGACCGCGAACGGATTGGGGGCACCGAGCTCGTGGAAGCGGCGTCGCAGCGCGCCCAGCTTCGCGACTCCGGGCGGCTCGGGGACCGATGCCCCGGCCCACCACGTCGTCGCCTCCGTAAGCAGGGTCTCGATGGCGGTGGCCGACGTGGCGTCTGATCCGATCCCGTCCACGCCAAGGGCTGATTCCCAGCTCTCATCGGAGTCACCTGCCACGGACGTTCGGAACGTCTCGCGTCCATCCCGTGGCCCGATCTCGTCCAGAAGCAACCGGACGCCCAGGCCGCCCAGGCCTGCCAGCTCTACGAGCAACTGCTCGCGTATCGCATCCAGGGCCAGCCGAGCTTCCAGTTCCGCCACCTCTGCCGTTCGAACTCGCTCCTGACAATCCCGAAGCCGATCGCGGGAGTGCACCGCGGACGCTTCGGATGCCGTCAATCGGGCGCGCCCTGCTGCCGCGCCTGCACGGAGCTCCTCGAGCTCGGCCCGAAGTGCGGCCTCACGAATTACGGCGGCTGCCAGGTCCTCGCCGAGGCTATCGCGCTCTTCCGCGATCACCTGTTCCCGTTTCGCGAGCTCGATCCTCTGAAGACCCAGGCTTGCGATCCGCTCCAGGTCGAGATTCGCGGCGGCCGAGGCCCGAGCCCGGCGGCTCTCTGCCTCCCGGCGAAGTGCTTCGAGCGAAGCCTCCTCGGACGCCAGCTGGTCGCGACGAGTCCGCAGTGATGCCGCCCGCAACTCCCACTCACGCAGCGCGCTTGCTCGCTCGTCGGCCGGGCCGCCGACAAGCGCGGCCGCGTCTCTCCCACCCACCCCCTCCGCTACCGCCGCCGCAGCTGCCTCGGCCTGCCGGAGAGACTCCGCGAGCCGATCCCGATCCGCTTCCAGCCGTGCCGCCTGCGCCAACCGCCAGGCGGCCTCCCGAGCGATCGTCTCGTGAACACGGGCGGCATGCTGCTCTGCCTCCTCGGCTTCGCGACGAGCGAACCCGGCCAGTCGCTCAGCCTCACGGGCGGCCTCGAATGCCGCGCGAGCCGCCGCGGCGGCCTTGTCCGCGTCGGCGGCTCCGGCCCCGGCGCTGCTCGACTCCGCTTCGAGGCGCGCCGCCTCCTCGGCCAAACGCTCGATCTCGGCCCGCCGTTCGAGGAGCGACTCGGCCCGGCCCATGCTGACTACTCCGAGCGAAGTCACGACCGTTCCGCCCAGGGTGACGGCGAGCCATCCGGTGGGCAGCTTCGCTTGAACGGTGAGGGCGGCGCTCAGATCGGGCACCCAGACCGAACGCGCCAGCAGTCGGCCCGCAGCACCGACTGGGTCGCCGTGGATCGCTTCGACAAGCCTGCCGCCGCCGCAACCCACGGCGGCCTCCACCGCCCATTCGACCTCGGCCGCTCGGTCGAGGCCGCCGGCGGCCCGCCGACCGTCTTCCACCGAAGCGCCGTCGAGCACGAGTACGCCTCGCTGTCCGTCAAGCCCCAACGCTGCCTCTCGCCCGACTACATAGCCTCTGATCGCCTCTCCGAGCGCCGCCTCGACGGCGACTCGGAAGGCCGATTCGACCTGCAATCCATCCGACAGCGGCCGGCCACCGGCGAGGCGGGCCGCTGTCGATAGGCCATGGCTCTGATCCTCGACAAGCCGCGCCTGCAAGCCTCCAAGCCGACCACGGAGCCCCGCGAGCCGGCTGGACGCAGCCGACGCCCGCTCGGCCGCCGCTCGACGCGCGCCTTCAAGTCGGTCGAGCTCGGCCCGGGACGCTTCTCGCGTGGCCACGGCCGATCTTTCGTCTTCGATCGCCTTCGACAAAGCAGCCCGAGGAACCCGGAACGCCGCCTCGGCCGCCTCGAGCCGCCGCGCGACGTCGTCTGCGGTCGCTCGCTCGTCGGCGGCCGCCCGAGTGGCATCGGCCAGCCGCCGCGCCGCGGTTTCCATCTCTGCGGCTCGCGCCGCTTCCACGCGGCGGAGTGCGGAAAGCTCCTCGCCATGCGCCTGGCGGGCGGCCCGCACCGAACCCAACTCCTCCAGCGCCTCCGCGAGCGATCGCTCCGCTTCCGACATGGCCGCGGCAAGAGCCAGGTCCCGCGCTGGAACGGGCGCAGCTTGCTCGCGCCGTTGCACGGCCAGGTCACCTTCCGCCGCGCCAAGCTCCTGCTCCAGGCGCTGTCGATCGCGCCTTGCCGCAGCCGCGTCGCTCGCGGCGCGGGCGTCGCGGAGCTGCAGTTCGGTCAGCAACCCCCGCGCGGCCTCGTGGGCAGTGCGACGCTCGGCCTCGGCTTCGGATCCGAACGCAAGGTCTCGGGCAACGGTTGCGGCAGCATCCTCCGCTTCCCGCAGCGCGGCCAGGGCCGCTGCAATCTGGATGCGTCCCGTCGCAAGCCGCTCGGAAGCCTCTCGAGCTCTGCCGGCGACCTCGGCCCAGCGCGATCGGGCCAAGGCGATGACTGCCCGCCCGTACTCGCGGCCAGCGGTCTGGCGTGACGCCTGCTGCTCGGCCTGGACGGCCAGCCGGCGTGCCTGGGGCCGCAGCTCGGCCAGCACGTCCTCAACCCGGGCGAGATTGGCCTCGGCCTCGACCAGCTGTTCCTCGGCCTTGGTCTTGCGTCGCTCGTGACGCCGTACGCCGGCCACTTCCTCGAACAGCGGCCTGCGCTCCTCGGGCCTCAATGCGAGCGCTTGATCGACCATACCCTGGCCGATGAAGAGGAATGCGTTATCGGCCAGATGTGCCGAATCAAGCAGGTCGACGAGATCCTTGAGGCGGACGCGCTGCCGGTTCAACAGGTAATCGTTCTCGCCGGAGCGAAAGAGTCGCCGTCCGAGCTCGACGGTCTCGTAATCGATTGGCAGCAGGCGGTCCGAATTGCCGACGACAAGCGTGACATCGGCCATGCCCAGGGCGGACCGCCTCTCGGAGCCGGCAAAGATCACGTCCTCTGACTTGCGCAGGCGGAGTGCTCGACCCTGCTCGCCCAGGGCCCACCGCAACGCGTCCGCGAGATTGCTCTTGCCCGATCCGTTCGGTCCGACCACGGCGCTGATACCCTGGCCGAACTCGACGATGGTTCGCTCGCCGAACGACTTGAAGCCCTGCAAGCGCAGCGCCAGAAGGCGGGCAGGCGCCGTCATCAGGCGTCACACCCTGGCCGCCAGCCGGCCGCCGCCCGCTCGTATTCCCGCCAGAGCGTCGAAATCAAGAACACTCGCTCTCTCCGGCCGATCGCTTGTCTATCGAAGGCGCTCGTCCGCCGCCTGCTTCGCCGTCCGCGACTCGTCGCTCCGCAGCCAGGTCGGGCGTGTCGACGGACACTTCGATCCACGGCTCGCCGTCGGCATCAGACCCTCTCTCTGCGCCCCCACCGCCCTCGGGCCCGTCTTCGACATCGAGACTGTCGAACTCGGCCAGCTCCGGGGCATCAGGAGAACCGTCGGACGAGGGCCCGGACGCAGCCCGGAGGGTATCAATAGCCTGAGCCGCAGCGCCGGTCTCGGCCACGCGACGGGAGTGCCCTTCGCCAACGCCGATCACTCGCCCACCGATCGCCACTTCGATCCGAAACACCTTGTCGTGGTCTGGGCCAACGGCCTCGATCAAGCGATATTGCGGCCGCTCGCCCGAGAGGCGCTGGGTGTACTCCTGGAGTCGGCTCTTTGGGCTCTTAAGGGCGCCGACGGGACGATCGCTCGTCAGCTCCGCCGCAGCGAGGAACGTCACGAACTCGCTGGCGGCCTCATACCCGAGATCAAGGTAGACGGCACCAACAAGCGCCTCGAACCCCGACGCGAGCAGTGACGGCCGCCGCCGGCCGCCCCGCTGCGATTCCCCCTCGCCGAGCAGCAGGTAGTTGCCCAGCTCGAGACGAGCGGCCAGGCGGGCCAGCCCGGCGGTGCTCACGATGGATGCGCGCCGGGCGGACAGAACGCCCTCGTCATCGTCGGGATGGCGACGGAAGAGGGCGTTCGATATCGCCAGGCTCACGACCGAGTCGCCCAGGAATTCCAGGCGCTCGTTGTGGCCGGCGGCCAGGTCCCGATGCTCGTGTAGATAGCTGCTGTGGATCAGCGCCTGCTGCAGCAGATCGAGGTCACGGACCGGGAGCCCCAGCCGCTCAGCAAGAGCGGCCGCGGGGCGCATCAGTCGAGTTTTACTAGGCCGCGTGTTCGTCGATGTAGTCGACGGCGTCCTGCACGGTCCTGATCTTCTCGGCGTCTTCGTCCGAGATCTCCGTGCCGAACTCTTCCTCGAGGCTCATGATCAGTTCGACGAGGTCCAGCGAATCGGCGTTCAGATCGTCCACGAACGAGGCTTCGGGCTTGACCTCATCCTCGTCGACGCCGAGTTGCTCGACGACGATCTTCTTGAGTCGCTCGTAGGTAGTGGCCACTGACTCCCTCCTCGGGGTTCCCTGGCTTGCGATTGACGGCTGCTGCGGCCCCGGATCCGGGGCGCGGTGCGCACCGGCTTCGGAGTCGCGAGCAATTCTCCCGAGTACACCGTTGACCAGACGCCGCGCCGGTTCGCCGCTGTACGTGCGAGCCAACTCGACCCATTCGGCAATCGCCACCCGGGACGGCGTGCCGGAGTGTAGCACCTCGCCGATGCCGCTACGCAGCAGAGTCCGATCCATGCGGGCGAGTTGGACGACGGGATACTGGGGGGCCAGCCTCGCTATGGTTCCGTCGATTTGGTCGCGGTCCTCGACGATGGCCCCGACCAGCTCACGGGCAAAGGCCGACGTCGCGGCGTCCGCCTGGCTTTCCGCCAGGTGCCGCTCCAGGATCGAGACCGCGGTCCGCTGGCCGAACTCGGCCTCGAACAACGCAGCGAGCGCGAGGCGACGGCCGAGCCGGTGAGACCTCACCTCATCCGAGTCGCCGCGGCGGCGCCCCCCCGAACCCGCGTCGCGCGCGGTCGGGGTCACTTGCCCCGGCCCCCCACCCCATCGACGACGACGGTGACCTCACCAAGCTCAAGGCCGAGCAACCGCTCGACGGTGGCGCCGACGGCCTGCCGGACCTGTGCGGCGACCGGTCGCAGGGCATGTCCGGGCCGAGCGACGATCCAAAGGCGCACGGACACGCGGCCGTCCGCGACCCGGGCTCGAACCGGCGAGCCGCCCAACCAGGACAGCGGTCCACCGTGGCTCACCTTCAGCACACCCGGAACTTCGAGCGCGGCGGTCCGCACCATCTCGACGACGACAGAGTGGCTCACGGCGAGCGGGTCCGGTTTCCTTACCGTGGACGAAGCCGCGGCTGGCGAGACGTTCATCGGATCACTGCACCCTCTGCTCGCTTCGGCGCGGCCGGCCGCGGAACGCGTCGGCAATCAGATCGGGAATGTGAGCCCGAGCCGCCTGTGCGCCAGCCTCAACCGCGAACTCAACCATACGCCGCTTCGCCGACCCGTGAGTGATCAGGACCATACCATTCACGCCGAGCAGCGGCGAAGCGCCCAGCTTCTCGTAGTCGAAGAGCGTTTGGATCCGGCCGATGCCGGGCCGCATCAGCACGTAGGCGATCTTGCCGCGAATGCCCCGCTGGAACTCCTTCCGCCACAGACTGAAGATGAATCCGGCCAGACCCTCGAAGAACTTCATCGTCACGTTTCCGACAACGGCGTCACAGACGGCGACGTCGGCCATGTGCTTGACGAGGTCGCGACCCTCCACGTTGCCGATAAAGTTCAGGCTGCCATCCTGGTCGAGCATCTGCGTGGCCTGCTGGATGGCCTGATCGCCTTTGCCCCTCTCCTCCCCTATCGAGAGCAGCGCTACCCGTGGCTTGTCGACGCCCAGCACGCGCTCCGCGTAGAGCGAGCCCATGTGGGCGAACTGGTAAAGGTTGTCGCCGGTCGAGTCCATGTTCGCGCCGATGTCCAGGAGGACGAACGGGCCCGTCTCCGTGACCATCTGGACCGCTAGGGCCGGTCGGTCCACGCCGGGTAGACGGCCGAGCTTCAGGACGGCCGCGGCCATTCCAGCGCCGCTGTGGCCGGCCGTCACGAGAACGTCAGCCCGGCTCTGCTTGAGCAGGTCCATCGCGACCATGATCGACGAATCCTTCTTAGCCTTGAGGGCAAGCGCAGGGGATTCGTCCATCTCCACGACCTGGCTGGCCGCCACGATCTCCACGTTCGGGGGAATCGGCCCGCCGGCGACATCCCTGATCCGCTCGGGGATGCCGACGAGCAGCACGGAGTCTGCCGAGTGAGCGCGCGCCCAGGACAGCGTCCCGACGACAACTTCCCTGGGGGCGTGATCGCCGCCCATCGCATCGACGGCGACTCGGACAGAGCCCCCGCTGATCGTGCGAACCGTCGTCAGGTCCACGGCTTCAGGCCGTCTGCTGCGGCTTTTCCTGCTTGATCTCGATCGTGGGCCGGCCGGCGTAGTAGCCGCAAACCGGGCAGGCGTGATGAACCTGCTTGGGTTGGTGGCAGTGCGGGCACGGCTCCAGGTGCGGGACCGCAATCGCGAGGTGAGCGCGACGATCTCCCTGCCGGGCGTGTGAGACTCTCCTCTTGGGAACACCCATTGAAGTGGCTACTCCTTTCGCTCCGGCGCGGAACCAGATGGCTGAGCCGGGAAGACGCCGGGGCGTGGTTATCCGATCTGTGACGGCCAGGGCGAATCATACCCTGCACATGGGGCCGAGGCGGGAGTCTAGCGGTTTCGCGCTGCTCTGTCACCGCGCTGACACACGTCTTCGCTTATCGGCTCCGCCGTCGAACGGTCACTCCGCACCGGGCTCGTCCACGAGACCGCGCAGAATCTCGAGGCGAGGATCGACCTCCACGTCGGGGTGGTCGTGCGCACCGCTGGCCAGCTCCTGGCCGCAGACGACGCAAAGTCCGGGACAGTCGTCCCGACACAACGCGGCCATGGGTTCCGCCAGGATGATCGCGTCACGAACCTCGCCTTCGAGATCCAGCTCGTGGTGGTCCGTTAGCCGCAGGGCGTCGGGCTCATCGGCCGTCTCCACCGACAAACCGCTGCTGAAGTCGATGCTCGGCAGGGCCTCCTCCTCTAGCTCGATATCGACAGGCAGTTCGATCTCGCGCAGACACCGACTGCAAGTCTGCTCGATGGCGGTGTGCAGCCGGGCGTACACCAGGAGGCCCCGGTTCGTGCGGGTGAGCCGCAGCGCACCCTGGACGCCGACGCTCTGCCTCAGGTCGGGCCCAAGGTCGAGCGGCGGTCCCGAGACGGACACGCTACGCGTCGAGCCGGCTGGTTCCGCCAGAAGCCCCGTGACGTTGAACGTGAGCGCTTCAGCCGCTGACAGGTTGCCCAGCGTCCGACTCGGGGTATTCCTCGAGGTCTTCATGACCGTCGTTCTCCATGACCGCCACCCCGGCCGCGGATGCGGCAGCGGCGGCCGACGAGCGCCGGTCGTCTAGCAACTCGAGACCATGCTTGATCGTCTTGAGAGTCCGCATCACCTCGGTCTCGAGCCCCGCCAGGACCTCGGCCGCGTAGTCATCGGCGCCACGCCGAATCTCGTCCCCTTCGAGCTGGGCTTGGCGGACGATCTCACGGCTGAGCTCCTCAGCCTGCCGAGTCAACTCCCGTTCCTCGATGAGATACGTCGCCTGCTCCTGCGCCCGAGCCAGGACCTGCTCGGCTTCCTCGCGGGCCTGCTCGAGCAGTCGCTCCACCTCGTTCGTGACGCGGCGGGCGGACTTGATCTCCTCGGGGATGGTCACCCGCAGCTGGTCGATCCACTCGAGGGCCTCAGCCTGATCGATGATCACGTTGTTGCTGAGCGGGAACTTCCTGCCGTTCGCGACGAGCGCCTCCAGGCGCTCGATCAGGACGATGATGTCTATCGGTCTGGCCCTCCTTGGGCAGGTAGCAAGGGCTGCCGGTTGGGGCGATTATAGACCTCGGCGCCGGCTCGCCAGACGCCTGACAACGGCCGGCGGCACCATCTGCTCTACGTCGCCGCCGAAAGCCGCGATCTCCTTCACCAGGCTCGAGCTCAGATAGCTGTGCTCCAAGGCGGTCATGAAAAAGACGGTGTCGATCTCCGGAGCGAGCTTCCGATTCGTGTGTGCCATCTGCAGCTCCGACTCGAAATCCGAGATGGCGCGCAGGCCGCGAACGATGAAGGTCGCGTTGCGCCCACGGCAGAAGTCGACCGTCAGCCCATCGAACGACTCGACCTCGATACGGGTCGCCACTTCAGGCGGACACGACTCGTCGAGCGCCTCACGGATGACCTTGAGACGATCGTCCGTCGCGAAGATTGGGGCCGCCTTGAGCGGATTGACGAGAACCGCGAGAACGACTCGATCGAAGACCGCTGCGGCACGGGACACGACGTCGAGGTGGCCAAAAGTGATCGGGTCGAACGAGCCGGCGTAGACGGCTATCTTCACCTGGTTGCCTCCTCAGGCTCGCCGGCGGATCGTCCCGACGTGACGTCTTCATCCCCATCGTCGGCCGGGATGGCCTCACTCGCCCTTCGGTAGAACGTGAGGGCGGTCTCCCCGAAGCGACGGGTTCTCACGGATGCTAGCAGTCCAACGACGGTCGGTGGAGGGGTCCGCCAGAAGTGCTTGGCGACTACCCAGACCTTCGGCGTCACGAGAGGAGTATCGGGACCGCCCAGGCGGGCCAGCGCGGCGTCCATGAGGCCGGTCTCGGCGTACGGGGGGTCGACAAGGACCAGGTCGAACGGCCCGTCGTCTGCGGCCCTGCCATGAAGATAGGCCAGGACGTCGGCTCGGGCCACGTGGCCGCGATCGCCGAGCCTCGTGCCGGCCAGGTTCGCCAGGATCATCCGCGCAGCGACCTCGTCGCTCTCTACGAATGTTGCCCTCGCCGCCCCTCGCGACAGCGCCTCGATGCCCCCGGCGCCGGAGCCGGCGAAGAGATCGAGAACGCTGGCGCCGGGCAGGTCAGGCTCGAGGATCGCGAACAGCGTTTCCTTGACGCGGTCTCCCAGCGGCCGTGTGCCGCCGCCCGGCGCCCGAAGGCGGGTGCCCCGAGCCGAGCCGGCGATGACGCGGCCGGCGTCACTCATCGGGTTGACCGCGGGGGTCGTCCGAGACGTCCGCGAGGACTTCGCCCGCCCCCACTCGGGCCAGCCAGCCGTCACGAAGCTCCGCGGCGAGGGCTTCGTGACCGGGGCGAAGCGCGCCGGAGCCGTCGACCAGCCTCTCCGCCACCGCGCGCGCGACCGCCGCTAGCTCACGGTCGGCCTTATCCCGAAGGGACGCGATTCGCAGCGTTGGCATGCCACTCTGGTGCAGCCCGAGCAACTCACCTTCCTGCCGCAGCTCCAGGTCGATCTCGGCCAGCTCGAAGCCGTCGGTGTGGGCGACCAGAGCCTCAAGCCGGGCCCTGGCCGTCGCGTCGGGAGAATCCGATACGAGGATGCAATACGACTGCGCATCACCCCGCCCGACCCGGCCGCGAAGCTGGTGCAACTGGGCCAAGCCGAAGCGATCCGCATCGAGGATCATCATGACCGTGGCCTCGGGCACGTCCACGCCAACCTCCAGGACGGTCGTGCTGACCATGACGTCCAGGTCGCCGCGGCGGAAGCGGTCCATTGTGGCGTCTCGCTCGGCGGCCTTCATCTGGCCGTGCACTACGCCGAACCGGGCGCCCGGTTCGGCCGGGAGGCCAATGCGCGCGGCGGCATCGGCCAGCTGTACCGGCAGGGCGAGCGCAACCTCGGCCGCGGAGCGAGAGGCCATCTCCTCGTCTTCCTCCACCAGCGGAACGACCACGAACGCCCTGTGACCGGCTCGGACCTCGCGCACGATCAGCGGGTACGCGCCGCGCGCCGGGTCGTCGGGGTCACCGACGAGGTCCTTCGTTCGGCGGATGCCGGTCCGGACCGTCAACCTCCCCGCCGGCAGGGTCCGCAGGTCCGACACGTCCACGTCGGCCAGCAAGACCTGGGTGAGCGTCCGAGGGATCGGTGTCGCCGTCATCAGAAGCACGTGCGGCGACATCCCTTTCGCGCCGAGGGCTTCGCGCTGCGCGACCCCAAAGCGATGCTGCTCGTCGACCACTACCAGGGCAAGGTCGGCAAACCGGACGGACTCCTGGACGAGGGCGTGCGTCCCTACGACGACCCGACCGCTCGTGAGGCCCAGCAGATCGCCGCTCGTCGGGGCCGCGAGGTGATCCAGGGCTTCGCGCCGCTTGTCCGACGGCAGCGAGCCGGTCAGGAGAGTGACTCCGTGGCCGAGTGGCTCGAGGAACCGGTGGAGCGCGACTGCATGCTGACGGGCCAGCAGGTCGGTGGGCGCAAGGAGCGCACCTTGCCGGCCGGCCTCGGCCGCGAAAGCCAGAGCCATTGCCGCGACCGCAGTCTTGCCCGACCCGACGTCGCCCTGGAGGAGCCTCATCATCGGCCATTTCCGGCCCAGGTCCGCGGCGATAGCAGCCACGGCGGCAGCCTGGTCGTCGGTCAGCTGAACCGACCGATCGGCACCCGATCGGGCCCCCAACTGCTCGTTCAGGGCTGCCTCGATCGCCTTGACGGCACGCCTTACCGTCTCCTCGGGCACGTCGATCGGCTGCCCAAGGGCGAGCCGCCTTCCCCGATCGCGGGCCACCATGCCGACCTGCAAAGCCAGAAGCTCGTCGAAACCCAACCGGCGCAGGGCCGCATCCCTCGCTTCGAAAGTTTCGGGGTAGTGGGCGTTCTCGAGAGCCATGGCGATGGGCACAGGAAGCGAGGGGACATCCGCGGCGCCGACCTTCGAGCGAGCGGCCAGGGTTCCCCATTCGGCCGCCCAACCGTCCAGGGGCAGGTACTCGGGATACGTTGACCCGACAGCATCGAGAGCCTGCCGGATCGCCCTCCTCAGAGTGGCAGCAGTCAGGCCGGCGGTCAGCCGATACACGGGCACGATCCTACCCGCGTGCAACAGCGCCGAGCCGTCGTCGGCCTGGAACTCCGCGTTGTCGAAGACGGTCGTAAACCCCCGGCGCCGGACCTTGCCGCTGATGACGACCCAGTCGCCTTCGTGCAGCCGACGTTCGATGAAGCGGCGGCCGAACCAGGTCGCCTCGACGTCGCCTGTCTCGTCGCCCAGATACGCCGTGGTCCGCTCAACGCGTCGCCGGAGAGTCTGCTCGTGGCGTATCGCGCGCACCTGCAGCCGGGCGCTCGCGGCCTCGCCGTCGCCGATCGAGGCAAGCTCCCGGGCCGTACTCAACTCGCGCAGGTCGTCGTAGCGGCGAGGTAGGTGGAACAGCAGATCGCGCACGGTCCGGATCCCGAGGTGTCCACCGACCCGCCGAAGGACGCCAGCGCCGGCAAAGCCGCTCGCGCCGATGGGCGTGTCGGGCCCGACCGGACGTCGACCTGGGCCGCCGCCTGTGGAACGTCCGCTGGCGGCGCCGCTGCCGGCCGAGCCTCCCCCCGCCGACTTGCCACGCGCTCCGGCGCCGGTCCCGTCCACCGGGCTATGCCCCCGGGCCTCCGAACCACCGTATCGCCGCGCGGCCACTTTCCTACTCGGCCGCGATCAGATACCGGTAGTGGGGCTGCCCGCCGTGAATCACCTCGACCTCGACTCCGGGCCGCCAGGCGCCCAACCGACGGCTCAGGGCCTCCGCCTCGGCGAGGTCGGCCCCATCGCCGTAATAGAGCGTGATCAACTCGAATCCCGGCTCGAGCGCATCCAGGGCGGCCAACACAGCCTTCATTCGGTCATTGTTCGCGGCCAGCAAGCCATCGTCCGGATCGAGGACGATGGTCTGGCCCTTCTTCACCTTCCTGCCGCCGATCGTGGCATCGCGGACGGCCTCGGTGACCTGCAGTGTCTGTACGGCTCTGCCGGCGAGCGTCATCACCTCGGCATTCGCCGTGGCATCGCGCTCGGGGTCGAGCGCGAGCAGCGCCGCGAAGCCCTCGGCCGCGTTGCGGGTTGGCACGACACGCACCCGTCGCGTCGTCAGCTCAGCCGCCTGCCGCGCCGCCAGAACGACGTTCGGGTTGTTCGGAAGGAGCAGAACCTCGCCGGCGTTGATTTTCGCCACGGCATCGAGCAACTCGCCGGTGGACGGGTTGTCGTTCTGCCCACCCCGGACGACCGCAGCCACGCCGTAGGAGTCGAAAATCCGGGCCAGTCCATCGCCGGCGACGACTGCGACTACGGCCAGCGGGATCGCCTCGGCCACTGGCGTCGTCGGCGCCGATCCGTTCGAACCCGGCGACCCGATCGACCCCGCCCCTACGCCGTCGACCTCGGACCGGACGCCGTAGGTGTCGAGCTCGACATGCGGCCGCCCTCCCTGATGTCCTCCTCGAAGGCGCCCGTCGATGGGGCTTCCGACGATCAGCGCGGCCCGCTTCTCGCGGACTTCGCTCGATTGGGCGTCGAGGTTCTCGACGGTGATCCGTGTCATTGAGCCCATCGACAACCCGAGGGCGATCACGTCGTCCGGTCGCTCGTTATGGACGTGCACCTTGACCGCCCGCGAGTCCCCGGCCACGAGCACCGACTCGCCGAACTCCTGGAGCTTTTCGCGCAGCCCCTCGACGTCGATCGGGGTGCCCTGTGACTGCAGGAGGAACATGGTCTCGTAGCCAAATCCCTGGTCCGCGTCGGGGAAGTGCGTGGGAGCTCGCAGGGCCACCTCCGAAGCCGCGGAGATCGGCTCCGCCGTCCTCGAGGCGAGGTACTGCAGTGCGCCCTGCATGAGTCGGTAGAGACCCTGCCCCCCGGCATCGACGACGCCCGCATCATGCAGGATCGGCAGCATCGACGGCGTCTTCAACACCGCTGAGCGAGCACCTTCGACCGCGGCCGACAGGACATCTTCGAGGTCGCCGCCGGCCTCCGCCACCTCCACCGCAACCGCCGCCGACTCGCGAACGACGGTCAGGATGGTGCCTTCGACAGGTTTGACCACGGCCTTGTACGCCGTTGCCGTGCCCTGGGTCAATGCGTGCGCCAGGTCGGCTCCGTTGAAGCGATGCTTGCCGCCAAGCCCATCTGCCATGCCGCGGAAGATCTGGGAGGCGATCACGCCGGAGTTACCCCGCGCCCCCATCAGCGCGCCGAAGCTGATGGCCTGTGCTACTCGATCGGCAGTAGGCTCGGAAACGGCCTCGGCCTCGGCGAGAGCGCCTTTGACGGTGGCCAGCATGTTGCTGCCGGTGTCGCCATCCGGAACGGGGAAGACGTTGAGAGCGTTTATCTCGTCGACGTGGGCGGCGAGGTTCTCGACGGCAGCCCGAAAGGCTGCCAGCAGCCCGGCTCCATCTCCGGCTCGGCGCGTCACCAGTCGGCTCGAGTGGTCATCTGGTCTTGCGTTTCCTCGGCGCCGTCTCGCTCTTGACCGGGCTCGCACTCTTCGGCTGCTCGTGAGTTGCTTCAGTCCGCTCGGAGGTCTCCATGCGTTCGATCTCAACCGCACGTTCGACGGCCGCCGGCTGATATCGCAGCCCGTCGACGTGGATGGTCAAGCCGGCAACCTCCGCTCCGACATAGTGCCGCAGCGAATAGCGCACCGCCGAGTCGACCTGGCGCGCAACCTCCGCGACAGGCACGCCGTATGCGACCGTTATGAACAGGTCCAGCTTCAAGCCACCTTCGGTGGCGAGCCTGATCCCCGGTCGATCCAGACCGACCCAGCGCAGCAATCTCCGCCCGAAAGAGGGATCGCTGAACCCGGTCACGCCGTAGCTGCCCTGGACCGCGGTTCGAACAATATCTACGATGGCCCGGCGTGTGACGATTGATCGGCCGGCCACCGAACGCTCCGGCATGCGCTAGCAACCTCCAGCCTGAGCGACGGAAACGGTGTGCTATCATACCGCCCCGTCCGGCCCCGGTCGGGGCTGCCCGTTCCGATCAACCAATCGAGAGGACCCTATGGCTCGCTCCTGCGCCGTCTGCGGGAAGGTCTCCATGGACGGCTTCAACCCGCAGTCGTCCGGAATGAACCGGGTCCGCGCGCACCGTCGCTACCAGCCGAACCTCCAGCAGACGACCATCCAGGTCAACGGCAAGCCGGTGAAGGCTCTCGTCTGCACGCGCTGCCAGCGGACACTCTCACGCGCGACCGCCAGCTGACTTCGGCCCGCCGGCTGTGGGCCGGTCGAACGAACCGACTCGGCGTCGGGCTCCGGCCCGGCGCCGTCTTCGTGTGCGGGGTTGCGGCTCAAACCGACCGCCTACGCCCCCAGCCTCGGCTCGATCCCAAGAGCATCGCTGTCGAGCCAGATCGTGAACGGGCCTTCGTTTACCAGTTCCACCTCCATGTCGGCGCCGAAACGCCCCTGTCGGACCGGGATCCCGGTCGAAGCCAGGATCTCGCAGAAGACTTCGTAGAGACGCTCGCCGACGACCGGCCCGGCCGCATCGATGAACGAGGGTCTGCGACCCCGGCGCGCATCGGCGTAGAGCGTGAACTGGCTGACGACCAGCACCGATCCGCCGACTTCGCTGATCGACAGATTCGTCAGCCCATCCGTATCTGGAAAGACGCGCAGCCCGGCGACCTTGGCGGCGAGCCCAGCGGCCACGAACTCGTCGTCACCCGGTGCGACACCGAGCAGCACCAGCAGGCCCCGCTCGATGGACGAGACCAGGTCCCCCTCGATTCGGACCTCCGCCCTCGAGACGCGCTGCAGCAGAGCTCGCACCTGCGCCTCCTAGCGGCTGACCAGGCCGACGGCGCCTCGCCACAAGCCGCCGAGAATGGCCAGCCAGGGCAGAAGATACGCAGCACTGCTCGTGCCTCCGGCCCATCCCAGTTTGTTCATGCCATAGGCGGCGAGTGCCCCGACCAGGGCGACCGCCAGGCCCTGGACGACCAGCGCCCAGCGCACACGCCGACCCGTCCGGCCCAGGGCGCCGACATCGCCGCCGTCCTCGGCCTCGACCCCGGCCTCGATTTCCTCGTCGGCCATCCGCTCCATGAGGCTGCGGATCCAGCGCGGACCACGCGTGATCGCGAAGTAGGCGGCAAACGCGTAGGCCACCCCGCCGACGATGTCGACGACCCAGTGCTCACCCAGGTAGACGATCGCGAACCAGACGCACACCGTGTACGCGAGCATCAGCCAGCCTACCCGTCCGAACGCGCGTCGCGCGAACAGGAAGGCCAGGAAAGGGTAGGCGGCATGCAGCGACGGGAAGGCAGCCACCTCGTTCGGGCTGATGCTGTAGACGGAGTACGAGTAGAAGTACTGGTCGGGGTGGAAGCCGAAGAAGCCGGCCAGACCGTCGAAGCCCGTTTGGCTGAGGTGGAGGACGCCCGTCACGTAGCCATTCTGGGCGGCCCACCAGGGCGGCGCCACGGGTAGCAACAAGTAGGTCACGAAGGCGGCCATCGACAGGACGATCAGGGCCGCAACGAAATCGTAGTAGAAGCGCCGCTGGTGGATCCAGAGCAGAAAGCCAATGGCCAGGGGCAGCGGGAAATGCAGGAAGTAGAAGACGATCGAGATTGTGGCCAGGATGTCGGGGCTCGAAGCCGGGCCGTGGTGGAGACTCTGGACAATGGTCGTCGGCAGATTCCCGAGCCCAATGAGCCGCTCGATCGAGACGACGTCCGAGACGTGGATCGGCAAGCCGAACTTGTCGGCGTAGCCGCGCATCAACTCATAGGCGAAGAAGAGCGCGACGAATGGGATCCAGTCGCGCAGGAATAGCTTGCCGCGCCCGAGCACCAGAGCGGCCAGGGCGAAGCTGACGACGATTACGTCCGGCGTGACGGAGATGCCGCGCGCGATCATCAGGAAGGAGAGCAGGATCGCGTAGGCTGCCACTGCGCCCAGCAGGAGCCGGTCGTTCCGGCGCCCGAGATGGGCGTTCGGCGGATCCACGGCCGATCCCTGGCCGACCGCGCCATCGACCAGGTCCGGACTGGCTCCCGCCGGGCTTGCCGCCGCGTCCTCAGCCACTCAGCTTCTCCACGGCTCCGCCGGCCGGTCGCACCCCGCGTGCCCGGTGTCTGTATCCCCTGTCGGCGAGCGCTTTGATGAGCGAGATTTCGCGCTCGATGTCGACGCCCTTCTTCCAGAGCACCGAGCCAACGACGAGGACATCGACTCCGAGGCGGCCACATAGCTCGGCGGAGTCTCGATTGGCGCCGCCATCCACGTGGACTTCGCGCCGCGACGGCGCCTCACCTGGCCGATCGAGGAAGACCTGATGCGCCGGGCCGATCTTCGCGGCCGCGTCGGCCATGAACTGCTGTCCGCCGAAGCCCGGCTCCACGGTCATCACCATGACGATGTCGAGCAGGTCGCGGTAGGGGTCCAGCGCGGAGAGGGGCGTTGCGGGCTTGAGGGCCAGACCGGCCAGCCGGCCGGCCTTGCGGATACGGACCAACGTGGGCGCGATCGGCTCCTCCACCTCGACATGGAAGGTGATCGAGTCGCACCCGGCGTCGATGAACTGATCCACGTAACGCCCGGGCTCGGAGATCATGAGATGGGCGTCGAACGGCTGCTTGCCAATCGCTCGGAGACGCTTCACGATGCCCGGCCCAAAGGTGATGTTCGGCACGAAGTGGCCGTCCATGACGTCCAGGTGGATCCGATCCGAACCGGCCCTGAGCGCCCGGCGACACTCGTGCCTGAGGCTCGACAGATCCGCGTCCAGGATGCTGGCGCTGACGAGCGCGTGATGACGGGCCATCAGCGGGTCGCTCCGGCTCTGACGGCGTCGGACAGCTCCGGCGGCAGGCCGGCCGTGCTGCGACTGCCGCGCAACGCCGCCTCGCTCTGGCGGACGAGCTCGTCGCGGCGGCGCGCGACGGCCGGGACCGGCGGCTCTCCCGCCCTCTCGGCAGCCAGCTGGCCGCAGGCCGCGCCGGCGTCCTGGCCACGATTGGCGCGAACGGTGACGCCCACTCCGCCGCGACGGACCATGGCGGCGAACCCTGCGACGCGAGCGGGGCTGCTGGCCCGCCAGGGCGTGTGGGCGACGGCGTTCATCGGGATCAAATTGACGTGCGCCAGGTCGCCCCGCAAGAGAGTGGCCAGCGCAACTGCGTCGCTGTCCGTGTCGTTCACACCCGAAATCATCACGTACTCGTAGCTCACGCGCCGGCCCGTTACGCCGGCATGGTCACGGGCTGCGGCCACGACTTCCGCCACGGGCCACTTTCGGTTGAGCGGCACGAGAACGTCGCGCAGTGCATCGCGGGCGGCGTGGAGGCTGATCGCAAGCGTGAACTGAGGCCCAAGTGCGGTCAGGCGGCGGATCCCTGGCACGACACCCGACGTCGAAACCACGACGTGCCTGGCGCCCAGACCAAACCGGTGCGAGTCGGACAGGATGCCCATGGCCCCCAGCACGCGGTCGAGGTTGAGGAGTGGCTCGCCCATTCCCATGAAGACGATGTTGGTGAGACGGCCGCCTCTCTCTCCAAGGCGCCGGGCTGCATGTCGGACCTGATCGACGATCTCGGCGGTCTCCAGGTCGCGCCCAAAGCCGAGCTCGCCTGTGGCGCAGAACGGGCACCCGACAGCACATCCGGCCTGACTGGAGATGCAAAGGGTGTGCCGTTCCCGGTGGGTCGCCCGGCCCGTCCCGTTCAACCCGCGTGCCGGATAGTGCATGAGCACTGACTCTATCAACGCCCCGTCGGAGAGCAGATGAAGAGTCTTCTCCGTCAGACCGCCATCGGCGATCTTGACCTCGTCCTCTGCAATTGTGTCGAGGCGGAACGACTCGTCGAGACGCACCCGCAGAGCGGCCGGGAGGGTGCTCAGCTCCTCAACGGTCCACGCGTTCTGCCGCCAGACGGCGTCGCGGATCTGCCGGAGCCGGTAGCCCGGTTGGCCCTCTGCTGCGAGCCACTCCCCCAGCTCGCCGTCGGACAGACCGCTCAGCCCCGGCCGACGGTCGCTCGAACGGCGGCGGCTTGACCCGGCCCTATCCCGGGAGGCAGACGCACCGGCGAGCGTGGCAGTCACGTCGTCGTTGGGATCGCCGGTCTCGTCGGTGGGGATCACAGGCCCGCGATTATCGCACGCCATGCCGGCGTCAGGCCGGTCGCAGGCTATCGAACCAGGCCGGGGTGGCCCCGAAGAAGTTCCTCGGCGGCCATGCGCCGACCGCCCGACAGCTGGACGGCGTCGAGAACGAGCCTGTCAGCGGTCGTCGTCAGCGCTAGCCCGTCGAGGCCGGCTGCGACCAGCCTGCCGGGCACGTCGCCCGGCTCGGAGGGCACGACATGGGCACGCCAGGCAATCAGACGGCCCTCGGGAATCTCGAGATGAGCCCCGGGCCACGGCTGGTAGGCGCGGACTTGCCGCTCGAGTTGAACAGCTGGCTGGCTCGGGTCCAGGCGCCCGTCCTCGCGCCGGAGCGGCCTCGTCAGGGTGACACCCTGGCGCGGCTGCGGGCGGGCCTCCAGGCCCCCCGCCAGCCACTCGGGCAGGGCGCGACGCAGCAGCCGGACAGCGACCTCCGCGGCGCGCTCCTCAAGCGTCACTCCCGTGTCGTCGTGGACGACCTCCAGCCGCTCGGTGGCCACGATCGGGCCCGCGTCCATCTCCTCCGTTACGACCATCAGCGTCACGGCCGAGTCGGTGTCACCGGCGAGGATCGTCGCCGGGATCGGGGCCGCTCCCCTGTAGCGTGGCAGCGCAGATGGATGGAGGTTCAGGAAGCCGCGTGCCGGCAGCTCGAGCAGAGCGGGCGGGATCAGCTGACCGTAGTCGGCCAGGACTATCAGTTCCGGCGCGAGGGCACGGATCTGGCCTACCGACTCAGGTCGCCGGACGCGTTCGGGCTTGAGCACCGACAGGCCGAGCTCGCAAGCACGGGAGGTGACCGGCGTCGGCGTCAGGACTGCTGTTCGGCCGACGGGTCGATCGGGAGCGGACACCACCGCCAGGACCGCGATCCCCGGCATGCTCTCCAGCGCGTCGAGGATCGGCACCGCGAAACTGCCGCTGCCGAAGAACACGGTCCGAACAGGCGCCACCAGGGACGCGCGACCGCCGGCCGAGCCCTCGGCCGCCGCGCGGCTCACCCTACCGGCGTCCGCGCTCTCGCCGGTCGCCCTTCCTCTTCCTCGTCCTGGGCCGCGGCGATCAACTCGTCCATGGAATCGAGGTAGTCGATGTAGAGCTTGCCGTCCAGGTGATCCAGTTCGTGTTGGAGAGCGCGGCCCAGCAGACCCGAGCCCGCCACTTTGATCTTCTTTCCAAACCGGTTCTGGGCGACAACCCAGACCTTCTCGCGCCGGGTGACATACGCCACGTAGCCAGGGATCGACAGACAGCCCTCGAGATCACGGTCGTCGCCATCCGAACGGACGATGCGCGGGTTGACCAACTCGTGCAGCTTGCCCTCGGCTTCGACGGTGCAGGCTCGCAAGGGCTCGCCGAGCTGCGGTGCGGCCAGGCCGACACCCGGGGCGTTGCGCATGGTTTCGGCCAGATCGTCGAGGAGCTCGTGGAGGAACTTGCCAAAGCTGTCGACGGTCTCACCCTTCAGGCGGAGCCGAGGATCACCGAGGAGAACGATGGGTCGAACGCTCATGGCCCGAGAGTATACCGAGAGCCCGAGCCTGGGCATTTCAGCAGCCAAGCGCCGGCCGGAGGGTCACCCTGTATCGGCGGCGGCTCAGCGTGCGCGCCGCCGGCGCGGCCGGCCGCTAGAGAAGCGAGTCGGGATCCACGTCGATCGACCATGGGGCACCAGGCGGCGAAACCAGGATTTCCAGCGGCCGGTTGCCCCTCAGGACGACGTTCCAGCGCCAGCGACCCGCACGGCGGGCGACGTACGCAGGAGCCGGCCCCAGGACCGTAACTCTGATGCCTGCCGCCGAGGCCGACGTAGACGAACACAGGCCCGAGAGGCGTTCGGCCATTGCGGCCGCCTCCTTCTCGGCCGCGAGATGGTCCGACAGACCCACGGTCAGCTTCACCAGCCGCCCGAACGGCGGCGACCCGAAACGGCGGCGCACCTCGAGCTCGGCATCGTAGAAGGCGGCGGCATCGCCCGTGGCCACAGCCCGGATGGCGGGATGGTCCGGCTGATACGTCTGGATTATGGCCAGGCCGGGCAGCTCGCCACGACCCGCCCGACCGACGGCCTGGGTCAGCAGCTGAAAGGTCCGCTCGGCCGCTCGTTCGTCCGGCAGATTGAGGGCAACATCCGCCGAGACCACACCGACCAGGGTCACTTCCGGAATGTCGATCCCTTTGGCGACCAGGCTCGTGCCGACCAGGACGTCGAGGCGGCCCTCGGCGAACGCGTCGAGGACACGCTCCACCGCACCTTTGCGCTCGGCGATGTCTCTATCGAGTCGGCCGACCCGCAGGTGCGGGAAGGCAGATCTGACCTCCTCCTCCACTCGCTGGGTCCCGCCACCGAGATACCTGATTCGGGGTGACTTGCAGGCCGGGCAGCGAGCGGCCAGGGGCGATGCGGTCCCGCAGTGGTGGCAGCGTAGCGTGACGCCGGCCTGGTGGTACACCAGGCTCCGCTCGCACTCGGGGCAGCGCTGGACGTACCCGCAGTCCCGGCACACGACCACCGACGCGGTTCCGCGGCGGTTGATGACCAGGATGGCGCGCTCGCCCTCTGGCAGCGACTGTAATGCGCTGCGCAGCCGCCCGGAGAGCAAGCCCCGATTTCCTGAGGCCAGCTCGGCGCGCAGATCGACGACCTCGATCTGCGGCGGCACTCCGGTGGGCCGGTCCGGAAGCGCAGCGTGGCGGTATCGGCCTTCACGGACGCGGCCGACGGTCTCCACCGACGGAGTAGCGCTGCCGAGGACGACGGCCGCGCCGGCCAGCCGTCCGAGCGCTATGGCGGCATCTCGTGCCTGAAGCCGCGGCGTCCGGTCGCTCTTGTAGGCCGCGTCGTGCTCCTCGTCGACGACGATCAACCCGATGTCCGAGAGGGGTGCGGTCAGGGCTATCCTTGTGCCCACCACGACGTCGACCTCGCCGGCCCGGATGCGACGCCATTCGTCGGCCCGTTCGCCCTCACCGATGCCCGAGTGGAAGATGGCGATCTCCGCCTCCAGGTCGGTTCGCAGCCGGTCGACGAGGGGCATAGCGAGAGCGATCTCAGGCACCAGGACGAGAGCCGCGCGCCCGGTCGATATCGTCTCGGCGATGGCCTCGGCATACACCGCCGTCTTGCCCGATCCGGTCACGCCTTCGAGAAGCATCGGTTTCGGGTCGCGAGCACTCACCGCAGTCAGGATTGTGGCGAGTGCCGCGTGTTGGAACGGCGTAAGCGTGGATCCTTCGGGACGTGTGCCGCGCCGCCCGGCCTGGCGCCGCGCCAGCGGCCGGCGCGGCCGTTCGCGTGTTTCGGCTGCCACCAGACCCCGCCGAACGAGCCCGGTGGCAGTCCGGGACCCATGCCGATGGGCGGCTTCGGCGCCTGAGATGCCAGCTTCACCGGCGGCCTCGGCGCGGGCCAGATCTGCAAGAAGCGCCCGTTGCCGATCGCCCAGCCGAGCGGCGAGTACTCGACCCCCATCGGCACGCCCGGCGATCGTCTCGGGCACGCGGCTGGAAGTCACCGGACTGCTCGTCTCGCGCACGGCACCGCCGTTGCGCCCCCAGCCGGCCGCGATTCCGGGCGAGGACAACGCCGCCGCCTCGAGCCGACCCGCTGCCGTCAGGGTTAGCCACCGTTCGAAACGGGGCCCACCCGAAGCAGCCGTCAGCGTCCACTCGAGCTTGATCAGCCCATGCGCCGCCATGGCGCGCAGCTGTCTCAACAGGGCGGCCCGCCCCTCGCCTCCCTCGATGTCCTTGACGGCCCGCGGCCCAGCCGCGAGCCTGTCCCGGATCTGCACCTCGATCGCATTCAAAGCCGACACCGCACCGCCCTCAGGGCGGGCATCGGAGCGGCTGCCCGAGACACCCTCGGGGCCACTCTCGGATCCACTCTCGGCATGGCTATGTGCCGGACTCCAACCCGACGGCAGCCACTCGGCCACGAGATCAAGCCGTTCCAACATGCCGGGCGGCAGCATCGAGCGAAGCGTCCCCGCTGGTGGGGCAAGGTATTCGCTCGAAATCCATCGGGCGAACTCGAGGGTCAGCGGTGGCAGCAAGGGTCCGTCGGCTCGAACGCGTGCCAGGATCGGCTTGAGCCCGGGAGCGGAGGCGTCGACCGAGGGTCCGAGAACCAGGCCGAGTGCCTGACGGCCGCGCCCGAACTCGACCAGTACCGCCTCACCGGGCCTGACCGGAACGAGTCGATCGGGCACCGCGTAGTCGTACGTTCGAGATGTGCCCGGGGCGTCAACCGCCACTTCCACCGCGCACTGTGCCTGCGGCCGATTCCTATCGGTGGCAAGCTCGGCCGTCACCAGACCGAGATCGAGAGCCGACACCTCGCCGTCTGCCGTCATGCCACGTCTCTCAGAGCAGCCTGGCAACCGGACATCGCGCTCCTCAGACGGTCACCGCGTGGCGAGATCCTCGTCGTTCCTCCTGCGCGATTATCTCCTCGATCCTCTCGGCCGTGAGGTCAACGCGGCCCTCTTCGTTGACGACGACGTAGTCATAGTCGTCCTTGCGAGCTAACTCGATGGCGGCGTTGCGCTGTCTGATCTCGAGCTGTTCGGCCGACTCGGTGCGACGAGCTTTGAGGTGCTCCACCAGTGTCTCAAACGACGGCGGCACCACGAAGATCAGGAGAGCCTGGGGCACGCAACTCTTGATCACGTGGGCACCTTGAACGTCGATCTTAAGGATCGCGTGCTGGCCGCCGGCGAGCGCTCGGCGAACTCCCGCGCGGGGCGTGCCGTACCAGTTGCCGTGGACTTCGTTGGCTTCGAGCAGCTCGCCCCTCTCGCGAAGAGCGGCAAACTCCTCAGGCGAGACGAAGTTGTAGCTGAGGCCGTCGGTTTCAGTGGGACGGCGACCCCGCGTAGTGCAGGTCACGACGTAGTGGTAATCCGGCCTGTGCCCCCGTCTCTGGAGCGCGTCGATGATCGTGTCCTTGCCCACGCCTGAGGGCCCCGAGATGATGACGAGCATTGGAGTCGGCGGGTCCGCCTCATCGGCCGGCGGGCTCCCATTGGCCGCCGACTGGTCCGCTGCCGACGGCGTCGGCGTCGGGCGCTCGAGTGAGTTCGAGGTCATGCCGGCCTCTTCTCGACGGGCGGAGTCGATTCTGCCGAGTCGGCCGACCCATCGAAGCTGCCGCCCGCGCCGAGCGCGCCCGACGCGCGGGCGCGCAACCCGACCAGCACCGACTCGAGTTCGGGCGGAAGGGGCGCCGTCGCTCGGATGACGTGGCCGTCGCTCGGCGACTGCAGCTCGATGCGCCAGCTGTGCAGGAAGAGACGCGTCGTACCATCCGGCCCTCGCCGTGATGTCCCGGTGCCGTACAGCGGGTCACCTGCCAGCGGATGCCCGATGGCCGCCAGGTGGACGCGGATCTGGTGAGTTCGGCCGGTGACCAGATCGAGCTCCAGGAGCGTCCATCCGGGGAGGCGCTCGCGAACGCGATAGCCCGTGACGGCGTCCCGCCCGGACGGCACGACCGCCATCCGAGTGCGGTGGTGTGGATCGCGCCCGATCGGCGCTTCGATGCGGCCCGACGTAGCCGCGACGGCGCCCTGGACCAGGCCGAGATAGGTCTTCTTCACCCCACGAGCCTTGAGCTGAGCCATCAGGCCCGCCTGGGCCAGGTCGTTCTTGGCAACCATCAGGAGGCCGCTGGTATCCCGATCGAGGCGATGGACGATGCCGGGCCGTTGGACCCCCGCGATGCCGCCGTACTCCGTGTCCCGGGCAAGGAGAGCGTTGACGAGCGTACCCCCGTGGTGGCCGGGGGCCGGGTGGACGACCAGCCCGGCTGCCTTGTCGACGATCAGGACATCCGCGTCCTCGTAGACGACGGAAAGCGGCATCGGCTCCGGAGCCAGATCGAGGGGCCGTGGCTCCGGAATCTCCAGCTCAACGACCTCGCCGGTCACGATGGCCTCGTTGGCCTTGATCGGAAGGCCGCCGGCCGTGACGTGACCTTCCGTGATCAGCTTCTGGACATAGCTCCGCGACAAGCCTGAGATGTCGGCGACGAAACGATCCATCCGACCTGCGGCTGTATCGGGAACGACGATCGTCAACCGCCTCATCGGCTACCGGCCCCCCGGGCTGCCGGGGTCCGTCTTCGTGACGACGCCCTCGCCGTCCCTCTGGGCGGGCTTGTGGATTCTCAGGTAGGGTGCCACGAACCAGATTCCCAGCACCAGCACGATCGCCACGGTGACCGCGGAATCGGCGATGTTGAAGATGTAGAAACGCCAGGTTCCGACGCCTATATCGGCGAAGTCGACGACATAGCCGAAGCGAATGCGGTCGATGAAGTTGCCGATCGCCCCACCCAGAAGCAGGGCTAGACACAGTGTCACGAGCCAGCTGCGCCAGCCGGATCCGACCTCGAGGGCCACCAGGATGGCCACCACACCGATGGTGACGAGCGCAAATGCCGGGGCCGATCCCTGGAAGAGTCCGAAGAGCCCGCCGGCGTTGTGTATGAAGTCGATTTGAAGCCAGTCGCCCAGGACCGGCGAAGGCGTGTTGAGAGTGAAATTGGCGATGACCCACTGCTTGAGCAACTGATCGCTTGCGGCGATGCAGAGGGCCACCACGGCGAAAGCTATCAAGGCCGCGCGCCGCCGCAACTCGGGCGCGCCGCCTTCGTGAGTTCCGGTCGATGGGTCCGTCGGGTGCGTGTCGCTGGGGTCCAGTCAGAGTCTCCGTAACGTGCTCGTAAGCCTAAGGGGCGACGGCTCTCGGTATCAAGCCAACGCGCGCGGGTCCCGAATCGAGATCTACCGCCAGCGCGCTGACGCCCGGCAGCACGGGACCGAAATCGATCCTGCTTCGTGTCTCCACTTCGACGGCGGCGAGATAAGACGACAACGTCCGTTCGACGGTCGCGGGCGCTTCCACTCGCACCTCGACTTCCTCATCGAGCGCCACGCCGGCGTCCTTGCGAGCGTCCTGGATGGCCCGCTGGAGTTCGCGGGCGTCGCCCTCGGCGCGGAGCTCGGGCGTCAGCTCCGTGTCTATCACCACGACCAGGCCCTCATCGTGGGCGACGGCCGTGCCGGGCCGAGGCATGGCCTGGATCTCCACCTCGTCAGCGGCGAGCGTCAATCCGGCCAGACGGACCGAGCCATCGCCGAGTATCTCGAAGCGACCCTCGTGCGCTGCGGCCATGATGGCCGGGATCGCAGACCCGAACTTCTTCCCGATCCTCGGCAGCAGCGGCTTGACCCGCCGATCCACCAGCTCGGACTCGTCGCCGATCAACTCGATGGATTTGACGTTCACCTCGTCGGCCAAGAGTGCAAGCAGCGAGCCGTGCTCGACGAGGTCGCCGCCCGGCAGAGCCAGCCACATCCGCGACAGCGGCTGCCGGACCTTGAGGCCGGCCTGGCTCCGCAGAGTCCGGGCGAGATCGACGGCGCGAGTTACGACTGTCATCGAGGCCTCGAGTGCTGGCTCCCTGAACTCGGATAGCTCTCGCGAAGGCCAGCAGGTGAGGTGAACGCTGTCCGGCTCTCCCTCGAGGCCGGCGGCGACCACGAGGTTCTGGTAGATCGACTCGGTCGCAAAGGGCAGGATCGGGGCCATGAGTCGCACCAACGCCACCAACGTCGTATGCAGCGTGGCAAAGGCCGCGGCGCGATCCGTTGCATCCACGCCGCGGGAGAACCGCTTGCGCGAGCGGCGCAGGTACCACGTCGACAGCTCCTCGACGAACCCGTCTATCGCGCGAGCAGCATCCAGGGCGTCGTAGCTCTTCAGGTCTCCTTCGACTTCGCCGGCCAGCCTCGCGACCCGCGACAGGATCCAGCGATCGAGCGGACTCCGTTCGGCGACGCCGGGCGCGGCATCGCGTGGATCCCACTCGGCAAGGCGGGCGTACGTGACGAAGAAGGAGTAGACGTTCCAGAAGACGAGCAACCTCCGCCGCGCCTCGTCCGCTGCGTGCCAGCCGAAGTTGATGTTGTCCTCAGGCCTGGCGTTGGCGAACATCCAGCGCATCACGTCGGCGCCCATTCGCTCAGCCGCCTCGTCGAACTCGATAGCGTTGCCCCAGCTCTTGTGCATCTGGCGGCCGTCCTCGCCGAAGACCAGCGCGTAGCCGAAGAGGGTCTTGAAGGGCGCCTCGCGTCGCAGCACCGTGCTCATCGCGAGCAAGGAGTAGAACCAATTGCGGAACTGCCCCGGGAAGCTTTCCGTGACGAAGTCGGCCGGGAACCAGCCCTTCCAGTAGTTGGGCTCGCTCCGGTAGTGCATCGTCGAGAAGGGCACTATGCCCGCGTCGAGCCACGGGTTGCCGACATCGGCAATGCGGCCAACCGACCCGCCGCAGCCGGGGCACTTGATCTTGACCGCGTCCACGTAGGGCCGATGCGGAGTGTGGCCTTCGAACGCCTCCCAGCCCTCGACCGCCCGCTCGGCCAGTTCGTCGCGGCTGCCGACGACGGTGACCACGCCGCACGACGGGCAGTCGTAGATGGGCAGCGCCAGGCCCCAGTAGCGCTTCTTGCTGATCATCCAGTCGTGCATGTTCAGGAGCCAATCGAGCTCACGCTCGTAGCCGAAGCCGGGGATCCAGTGAATCTGCTCGATGACATCCATGATCTGGTACCGAAGACTGGCCTCCACCTGCCCTCGGGTCAGCTGATCGCGCGGGACCTCGTAGACCGGACCCATGCTGATGTACCACTCATCTACGACCCGGAACACGAGCGGCGTGTTGCAGCGCCAGCAATGGGGGTAACGGTGAGTGATCGTCTCGAGGCGGTAGAAGCGGCGATGGTGCTTCAGCGTCTCGACGATCGGGTCGGCTACGTCGCGCACATCCCGACCGGAGTACGGCCCGAAGCCCGGCAGGACGACGCCACTCTCGTCGAGCGGGGCGATGATCGGCAGGCCAAGCTTCTTGCCCAGGGCGAAGTCCTCAGCGCCGCAGCCCGGAGCGATGTGGACTATGCCCGTGCCTTCCGCCTCGCCCACCTCGTCCCAGACCACGACTCGATGCTCGTACGGTGTGCCGGCGGACCCGCCCTCTGCGAAGGCCGCCTGGACCGCCGGCAGCTCGTCGAACGGGCCGGAGTAGCGCCATCCGGCCAGCTCTCGCCCCCTGCGCTCCTCGAGGACCCGGAACGGCCCGACGAGCGCATTCCCAACCGTACCTCGGCCGAGCCAGTAGATCTCACCGTCCTGCTCGACCTTGACGTAGCGAAGATCCTCGCCGACGGCCGCGGCCACGTTGGAGGTCAGCGTCCACGGGGTGGTCGTCCAGACGAGAAGCGCCTCGCCAGGCCTGTCCAGGAGCGGGAACGTGACCGTAAGGCCGGGGTCCTCGCGGTCCGCATAGCCCTCGGTCATCTCGTGCTGGCTGATGCCGGTACCGCAGCGAGCGCACCAGGGCATGGAGTCGTGGCCCTTGTAGAGCCACCCCCGGCGATGGCACTCCGCCAGGAAGGACCAGATCAGGTAGTTGTTCTCGTTCGAGAACGTGAAGTAGCTGCCGCCCAACTCCGGCATGCCCAGCCGCCCCACCAGCTGTTCGGCGGTGTCGGTCACGGGCCGGCCATCCGCGCCGCTCGTCGTCACGGACTGGCCAGGATTCTCGGCCAGGATGTCGCGCAGGCGTCGCAGCTCGACCGGGTCGTTCCAGTCCATCCACATGCCCAGGCGGACGGACTGCTCGGTCTGACGTGCCGCGAACGTCAACACTCGCTGTTTGCACAGGCTCACGAACTCCGCGATGCCGTAGCCCTCGATGTCGCGCTTGTTGGTAAAGCCAAGGTCCCGCTCGACGTTGACCTCGACCCACAAACCCTGGCAGTCGAAGCCGTTCTGGTAGCGCTGGTCCCGACCCTGCATCGCCCAGAAGCGTTGAAACAGGTCCTTGTAGGCCCGGCCCCAGGCGTGGTGGACGCCCATCGGGTTATTGGCCGTAATAGGACCATCCAGGAAGCTCCAGCGCTCGTTGCCGGCGTTCTGCGCGCGCAGACGGGAGAACGTCCGGCGCTCGCGCCACAGCGCAAGCATCTCGTGCTCCTGGGCTACGAGGTCGGGCTTGGAGCTGACTGGTCGGAACATACTCCTCGGCTCGTTAGCTAATCCGTGACTCGTTGATTTCCCTGCCCCTCGCCGGGGGCGCGGTACTCCGGCTGGCTGATCGGACGACTGCGAGGGGACGTGTGCGTGGATATCCTAGCGAACCGGCGCCAATCTCAGTCCGTTCGGCGCATCCGGAGTCTCCGTTCTGTTGACGGCGAACGTGACGCCGGCCTTCTCGGGCTCGGGCAAGCCAGCCTCCGGGGCTAAGCCTTCTCCGTGACGCGGTACTCCAGATAGCGGCCCGTCAGCAGGCGCGTCTGCGCGTCGAGGGCCGGCAGATTCGTGAACACCGCGCCCACTACCGGCAGGCAGATCCACTGCAACCACGACACGATGCGCATCCCGATCCCCCACTCCGCCGGCCGCGGCGGCGCCAGCTGGTCCTCGATGAATATCAGGACAAGGAGGGCCGCCATGGCGCCTGAGAGCAGCCACCCCGTGTACACGGGCAGTTGCTGGCCGAACGTGGCGGCAGCGAATGTCTGGTTGAGGGCGACCGGCAAGGCCGCGCCGAAGATCATGATGAACGGAGTGACGGACCAGGTGATGTGGTCGAGCCATAGGTCGAAGAGGCGCGAGATCCGTTCGTGTAGCGGGATCTCGGAGTGATAAAGGGCGTTGTCGATGAAGAACGGGATGTCGGTGATCCCCCAGGCCCAGCGGCGGATCTGCGTGTACTGCTGCACCAGGCTCCGAGGGTACGACCTGGCCCGGACCGCATCCCCGTACACGGGAATGAAGAGCGGCTCGGCACGGAACTGGCCGCTGTAGCGGAAGAAGCTCTTCCAGTAGAAACGGCTGTCTTCGGGGATGGCATCCGTCGCCCAGTAATCGACCTCGTGGATCGTCTGCAGAGAGACCGCGTACGAGCTGAAGCTCACCAGGCGCTCGGGCGTGAGATGGCGCCACATCTGGACGTGAGTCGTGCTGACGGCGATCAATCGGACTGGGAGCGGGCATTGCCACAGGTTGTTGTGAAACATCGGGACGGGCTGATACAGGCGCCTCAGCCGGTCGCGATCGGTCACGAACTTGTAGGTGAGGTAGCCGAAGTACTGCTTGTGAACGCGGTAGTCGGAATCCAGGTCCGTGACGATCACTTGCTTGGGATCGAAGCCAAGCTTCGTCAGTTCTCGGTAAAGCCACCGACCGCCGTACGCCATCGCACTCGACTTGCCCACGACGACGCCCGGCTCGAGCGGGTCGAGAATGTGGAAGAAGTGGGCGAACTGACGGCCGAAGATCTCGCGAAGCCTGGCGACGTTCTCGCGGCCTTCAAGGTCCGTCTCGCGGGTGATTATCGCGACCATTCGGCGATCGCACGGGTAGTCCGAGTCGGCGAGGGCTTTCACGGTCTCGTATAGCTTCTCGTACGGTTCCGTGTAGGTCGGGACGAGGGCCACGTGCCAGAGCTCGCGCGGATCCGGGATGGGCTCCTGCAGGTTGATAAGGCGCTCGATACGACGCCTCTCGTCGATGAGCCGGCGAAGCTCCCGCCGTCCACCGTGTGCCGCCAGGGTTTGGCCGGCGGCATCGAGCTCGACCGCGCGGGCGCGCACTCGCTCGATCAGGTCCGACAATTCCCGCAACCGCCTCGCCGGATCCGAGAGCGAGAAGGCCTGCTGGCGCCAGTCGATTGCTACGACCCGGCGTATACGCCGGAAGGAGATCGCCACGCTGACCGAAAGCACGATCGCCCTGTACATCCAGTAGAAGTCGAAAGAGAGGACGAAGGCGCCCAGGATCACCGGCCAGCGGATGGCGACCGGAATCATGCCCAGGATCAGGATCCAGGTCACCAGCCCCGGAATCATCTCGAGAACCCGGCGCAGAAAGTGCGGCCGGATTGCCGCAGCCGGTGCCTCGGTCGCTAGGACCGCCCGCGAAGCGGAGGAGTCTCGAGCCGAAGCTTCACTCACCCGTGTCGTATACGGGTGTCACCCAATGCCGGAATGCCGGAAGGCGTCCCCGTACCGCGTCGAAGTAGGTCTTGCTTATCTGCCTGGAGATCGGCCCGACCCGGCCATCCCCGACCGGACGATGGTCCACCGACGCCACCGGCGAGACCTGCGCGCCCGTCCCGCAAAGGAAGACTTCGTCGGCGATATAGAGTTCGCTCCGGTCGATTTGTCGCTCCACCACCGAAATGCCGAGATGAGCGGCGATCTCCATGATCCCGGCCCGCGTGATGCCCTCGAGAATGTCCTCCGTGACCGACGGCGTAATCAGAACGCCGTTCCGAACCATGAACAGGTTCTCGGCCGAACCCTCGGCGACATGGCCATCGGCTGTCAGCACGATGGCCTCCTCGAAGCCGTTGAGCATCGCCTCGGTCTTGGAGAACGCCGGGTTGACGTAGCTGCCGGTTATCTTGCTTCTCGACGGCATCGACATGTCACTCGTTCGGCGCCAGGAGACGGTCCCGGTCGGGATTCCCTTCTCGGTATCGATGTAGTCGCCCATCGGGATCGCCAGGACGTAGAACTCGTGGGTCAGCCCGTGCAGCCTGACGCCGATGGCCTCGGTGCTCTTGTAGACAGAGGGGCGGCAGTACGCGTCTTCCCGGAAACCGTTGCGGCGCAGGACCTGCAGGACGATCTCGACGAACTCGTCCACGGTCGGCAGCTCGGCCATCAGCATGATCTTGCTGGAGTTGTGCAGTCGGACGATGTGCTCCCGCACTCGAAGGGCGTACAGCTGCTTCTCAGCCGGGTTCCAGTAGGCCCGAATCCCCTCAAAGACGGCCGTTCCATACAGGAACGCGTGCGTCATGATTGGGACTCGCGCCTCGCCTAGAGGAACGTAGGCATCCCTGAAGTAGCAGACCAGGCTGTTCTGGTCCGGCTTTGACGCCGCGCCCTCGGTTGGGGCCGTTGATTGCTTTGTGACCATTCTGTCGGCCCTCCGTGGTGATGCTGCCGACCCTGACTCGGCGAAGACCAAGTATAGAGCCGCCTCGGGCCGCGCCCCAGACATGCGCACGACGGCGCCGCTTCAGCCGCCTGGATGGGCGAGAGCCGAGACCACCAGGAGCAGATACGCGAGGTAGAAGGCGCCGCCAACGAGGAGTGACCTCCCCCCGAGGCGCTTGCGGAGGACCATCGGCACGAAGATCGCGGCCGACGAAACGAAGGTGATCGCGGCCGACGAAAACGCCACGCCTGAGCCGACCACTGTCCACAGCGCCGGCGCAAACGCCAGCCCGATCGAGGTTGGGATGGCGCTTTGAAACACCATAGCCCCCGTAATGTTGCCCATCGCCAGCGTGTCCTTCCCTCGCCGGACCCACAGGACGCTATTGAGCTTCTCCGGGAGCTCGGTCGCGATTGGAGCGACAACGAGAGCCAACAGGGTGCCGTTGAGGCCAAGCGATGCGGCCAGACTCATGACGGCCGACACGAACCCCCACGCCCCCCCGACGATGCAGACCAGAGCGAAGGCGACCTGGACCGAGACGATCAACAGTCGCGGCGGCTCGGGATGTTGCGGAGCACGACGATCGAGCTTGTGGAACCTCAGCGGCTGGAGACCATCGTGTTCTGCGGCCTCGGCGCGGAAGTGACCGAAGACGTATCTGCCGTAGATGCCGAGCAACACCAGGGACACGAGCCGGCGTGGCCACTCGAGATCGACGGGAATGAAGGCCGCTCCGATGGCAATGGCGTACGTGACCGCGAAGTAGCCCATGTCATGGCCGAGAACGCTCGTGTCGACGGCCAGCGCCGCGCCGTTCAGCCTGCGGCGCCGCATCAGCAAAGCCGCCGCGCCGGTCACGAACATGGCCAGCGTCGCCAGCATGAACGGGGCGCCGAGGATGGCACCGACCCCGACCTCGCTCGCGGCGATGCCGCCGCCGAAGACGATGGCGATAAGGGGGATCATCGTCTCGGGCAGAGCCGTCCCGACGGCCGCCAGCACGGATCCGATCGCCCCCTCGCTCAGCTCGAGCTTGTGCCCGAACCACTCGATGCCGTTGGTGAACAGCTCCGATCCGGCGAGGATGACCGCGAACGAAGCGGCCAGCAGCAGGATGTCCACTCAGCCTCCGACGCCCGTTCGGGCGATCATGGCGAGCTTGACCTGGGGCGCAGGCGGGCGCCCGCGATGCTCTCCGGCTACGGTCGAACGTGCTGTGGGGCGTACGGCAGAAGGGCGACGATCCGCGCGCGCTTCAGGGCCAGCGCGAGCTGACGCTGGTGACCGGCGCACGTGCCGGTCTTCCGACGCGGCTCGATCTTGGCGCGCTCCGACAGGTAGCGGCGCAGCCGGTTGACTTCCTTGTAGTCGATCATGACCGTCTTGTCGGCGCAGAAAGTACAGACCTTGCGCCGCCGGCGATCCCGGTAGTAGTCGTCACGCTTACCGCGGGTCTTCTCTCGCGGGTTCATAGGCATGGTGTTCGTGTCCTTTGCTTAGGTTGTGCCGCGTGCACGTCGTGGCAGTTTGGGTTCGTCAGGTGCTGCGAAGGCGCGCCTAGAAAGGCAGCTCGTCCAGGTCGCTGGGGCCGAAGTCGTCGCTCCCGCCGCTGCCGGTTTGCGCGCCGGGCCTGGCTGGTCGAGCTCCAACCGGCTCGGCGGCGCCGTCCTCGCGCGGCCTGGGGTCGAGGGGCGTCACCGTGTTGGCGATCAGCTCGGTCGTGTAGTGCTTCTGTCCGTCCTTGTCATCCCAGGTTCGCGTCTGGAGCCGACCTTCGACGTAGACCTTCCGTCCCTTGCGAAGGTACTCAGCTGTGCGCTCCGCGAGCGCAGCCCAGGCCACCACCCGGAACCATTCGGTCTCTTCCTTCCACTCGCCGTTCGAGTCCTTGTAGTTGCGGTTCACGGCGACCGTGAACTGTGTTACGGCCTGACCGTTCGGCGTGTAGCGCATCTCAGGATCGCGACCGAGATTGCCGATGATCATCGCCTTGTTCAGCGACATCGAGCATGCCTCCAGTCCGCTGGGCGCGGGCCTCAGTCGATAGCGGCCGGCGCCGCCTCGGTCTCGGACTCGTCGATCAACTCGCCATCCTCTTCGGGTTCCTCATCCTCGGGCGGGAGATCGACCTCGACGTCGGCGTCGGCGTCCCGGCCACGCGTCGCGCGAACCGGCCGTTCGACGCGGGTAACGAGGTGTCGAAGCACTTCCTCGCTGATCAGGAGGCCGCGCTCGAGCTCGACGATGGCGGTCGGCGGCCCCTCGAACAGGATGACGAAGTACGAGCCCTCGCGATGGTGGTCGATGGGGTAGGCCAATCGTCGCCGGCCCCACGGGGCTTGCTTGACGATTTGACCACCCCCGGCCGCGATAGCACGGGCGGTTCGCTCGAGCGTCACCTGGGCCTTATCGTCGGCCAGGTCAGGACGCAACACGAGCATGAGTTCATATCGGCGCATGCGCCAGAATCTCCTTCCCATGGGAATGCCCCGATGCGCGAGCGGCAGCGCCGGTCGGTCGGAGCCGAAAGGACCGTCGAATTTTAGCAGGCACCTGCGTTGGCGCGTCGCCACGAAGACTCGAGCGTCTCGCGCCGCCGTCAGTAGCTTCGCGATCACTTCGAGTGGTTCGCGCCCACACCGCGGTCCAGTACGAAAGGGCTGTCCAATTTGCCGGCCGGCCGCCATATCCTGAGGCGACGCTCCGGTCGTCGTCACCCGCGTGCTCTTTGGCACCTGGCCCGCCCGACGTCGCAACGAATACCACGACCGTCGTTTCGAAAGGAGGCAGCATGTTCTCGGTCCTTCACCGCGAGGAAGGACAGGGTCTCGCGGAGTACGCAATCATCCTATCTCTCATCGCCGTACTCGCTGTTGCAGCCGTTGCCGTCATCGGCGGCAACCTCAATCAAATGCTGAGTACGGTTGGCGCGAAGATCTGAGGACTCGGCAATTCAAGAGGACGGGCCGCGAAAGCGCCCGTCCTCTTCTTGTGCGCGCGGATGTGTGGGGAGAGTGCCTGGTGCCGGAGCAGGGGTTCGAACCCTGACGCCCTTTCGGGCCGCGGATTTTAAGTCCGCCGCGTCTGCCAGTTCCGCCACTCCGGCACGCCCGCAAGGTTACCGCGCCCCAGGCGTCCGGGTGCTCTGGCGATCGCGCCAATATCGCCCGGCTCCTGGGACGGCCGGCGCAAGTCGGTGTCGGCCCGGTCTCGACTTCGGGGTGAGGCCGTGGAGGCCCGTGGCGCCGCACGGCGGCGACGCCGCCGCTCAACTCGGCTTAGGCTTGTGTGGTCCAGATTCAACCGGGATGGAGAGATGAGAGGCCGCTTCTCAGTTCCGTTCCTCGTCGTGGCACTCGCCGTTCTCGCCACCGGCTGCGGCTCGACGATACCGTCGCCGATCGGATCTGCCCCAAGCCAGACGCCCGCCGTGGCGGCAAGCGTTCCATCCCCTATCACGCCCGCCCCATCGCCCACGGAATCGGCGACCGTACCGGCGACACTTCAGCCGATCGCCGCCGACTGGCCGCTCTACCACCTGGATGCTGGCCGCACCGGCAATCAGCTCGCCTTCCCCGCGTTCAGCGGCTCGTTGTCGGTGGCCTGGTCGGTCAAGCTCGACGGCGCCGTCTATGCCCAGCCTCTCGTCGTCGGCGGGCACGTCATCGCCGTAACCGAGAACGACAGCGTCTATGCCCTCGATCCGGGATCCGGCTCAGTGCTGTGGCGCCAGCACCTCGGCACGCCGGTGCGCCTGTCCACCCTCCCGTGCGGCAACATCGATCCGCTCGGTATCACGGGGACGCCGGCCTTCGACTCGGCGACCGGATCACTCTTCTTTGTCGCGGAGGTTGCCGGTCCGCATCACGTGCTCTTCGCCCTCGACCCTTCGACCGGCTCCGTTCGGTGGTCGCGCGGCATCGACCTCGCGGGCGACTCGCCGGTCACTCACCAGCAGCGGCCGGCGCTGGCCGTCGCCAACGGCTACGTCTACATCGGCCTGGGCGGCCTCGCCGGCGACTGCGGCCAGTACGTCGGAGAGGTGGTCGGCGTGCCAACGAGCGGTACGGGAGACGCAATCGCGTACCGCGTACCGGTCAAGCGCGAAGGCGCGGTCTGGGCCACTGCGGGGCCGGTGATCGACGCTGCCGGAAACCTGTACGTCGCGACCGGCAACGGGAGCTCGACCACGACCTACGACGGCAGCGACTCGGTTCTCGAGCTCTCGCCGAGCCTCAAGCTGCTATCCCGGTTTGCCCCCTCTACCTGGGCTGCCGATAACGCCGGCGACGCCGACCTGGGTTCCACCAGCCCCGTTCTGGTACCGGGAGGCTGGGTCTTTCAGGTTGGCAAGAGCGGCACCGGGTACGTCATGCGCCAGGGAGCGCTGGGCGGCATCGGCGGCCAGGTCTCAAGCGCGTACGTGTGCAGCGCGTTCGGAGGAGCGGCCCAGGACGGTGCCACCATCTACGTGCCATGCCGGAGCGCCCTTCGCGAGGTCCAGGTCGGGTCGGACGGCAAGCTCTCCGTCGGCTGGATCACGAAGAGCGGCGTGGGTGGCGGGCCGCCGGTCATAGGAGGCGGAGCCATCTGGAGTCTCAACGTCGACGGTGGGCGGCTCTACGCGCTTGACCCGGCCACTGGTGGAGTGCTCGCCAGTGTCTCCATCGGCGCTCTGCCGCACTTCGCCTCGCCGACACTGTGGGACGGTTGGGTGCTAATCGGCACAATGTCAGGACTGGTCGCCCTCAAGGGCTAGCTCGGGTGGTCGGACCTCGGCTCTCGTGACCGGCAAGGGCCCGCGCTGCCGTCCCGCCGGGCCGATCGTGCGCACGGCCTGCCACTCGCTCGCCTCCCTGCGATTCCTGGGCCTCGCCGCACCCTCCGCCTTCGTCCGGTAGCATCTTATGTGCGTCATTCTCCTGCCGGCTGACGATTCGATCCTGGCTACGGCGCCCGACGGACCAGCGGTGTTGCCCCCGGCATCGCGCCCAGCCTCCCGAGCACCACGGGCAGTCTGGTGTTCAGTCACAGACGGAGTGGCCGCGTGATCGACCACTGCCGGTTACAGCGAAGATGATGAGCCGGTTCAGCGCAACGGGTTTGGCGCGTCGAGGAGCAACCATGGCAAGAACCACAGAGATCGAGGAAAGCGTGCGGACACCTGAGTCAGTCGTAGGCGTCCTCGGCGCCCTGCGTCGGCCGCTTGACTCGATCTTCACGCCGCAATCGGTTGCCGTCATTGGCGCGACCGAGAAGCAAGGCAGCGTTGGACGCACGGTGCTCTGGAATCTCATAAGCAGCCCGTTCGGCGGGACGGTCTTCCCGATCAACCCGAAGCGCCCCAACATACTCGGGCTGAAGGCGTATCCCACGCTGGCGGACGCGCCCGACGCGGTCGAACTTGCCGTCATCGTGACCCCGTCGGCGACCATTCCGGGCGTAGTTGACGAGTGCGTCGCCGCCGGCGTTCGAGGAGCCATCATCATCTCGGCCGGCTTCAAGGAGATCGGCCCCGAGGGCGAGGAGCTGGAGCGCCAGGTCCTGGAGCGTGCGCGCCGCGGTGGAATCAGGGTCATCGGCCCCAACTGCCTGGGTGTCATGAACCCGGTCGGGGGCCTCAACGCCACGTTCGCGGCCGGGATGGCACGGGCCGGCTCGGTCGGCCTTGTGAGCCAGAGCGGCGCCCTGCTCACGGCCATCCTCGACTGGAGCCTGAGCGGCAACGTGGGCTTCAGCTCCGTGGTTTCGCTCGGTTCGATGCTGGACGTCGGGTGGGGCGACATCATCTACCACTTCGGCGACGACCCCCAGACGGAAAGCATCGTCATCTACATGGAGACCGTGGGAGACGCGCGGGCGTTCCTTTCGGCCGCGCGCGAAGTCGCACTGGCGAAGCCGATCATCGTGATCAAGCCGGGCCGCACGGCCCAGGCAGCCAAGGCAGCCGCGTCGCACACGGGGTCGCTCACCGGCAGCGACGAGGTTCTCGACGCCGCCTTCCGCCGTGTCGGCGTGCTGCGCGTCGACACGATCGAGGACCTCTTCGGCATGTCGGAGGTGCTCGCCAAGCAACCCAGGCCTCGTGGGCGGCGGCTCACGATCGTGACGAACGCGGGCGGGCCCGGCGTTCTCGCGACCGATGCTCTGATCAGTGGCGGCGGGCAGCTCACCGATCTCACTCCGGCCACGAGCGAGGCGTTCAACGCCGTGCTGCCGTCGGTGTGGAGCCACAACAACCCCGTCGACATCATCGGCGACGCGCCCCCGGAACGCTACGCCGCCGCCCTGGAAGTCGCAGCCAACGACCCGGGCTCCGATGGATTGCTCGTGGTGCTCACCCCGCAGGCGATGACCGACCCAACGCGCACGGCCGAGCTCCTCGCCCCGTTCGCGCGCAGCACTGGCAAGCCGGTCCTGGCCAGCTGGATGGGCGGCGACAACGTCGAACCCGGCGCGAATCTCCTGCGCGAGGCCGGGATCCCCACCTACCCCTACCCCGACACCGCGGCCGCGATGTTCAACTACTTGTGGCGCTACGGTGAGAGCCTGCATGCACTCTACGAGACGCCGCTGCTGGCGGACGATGCGGCGAGCTTGCTGAACCGCTCGCTGGCGACCGAGGTAGTCGACGCCGCGCGGCGTGAAGGCCGCACGCTGCTGACCGAGTTCGAGTCCAAGCAGGTCCTGTCCGCCTACGGAATCCCGATCACCGACACCCGCATCGCCCAGACAGAGGATGCCGCCGCCGCGGCAGCCGACGCCATCGGTTACCCGGTGGTCGTGAAGCTCCACTCGAACACGATCACGCACAAGACCGACGTCGGCGGGGTACAGCTGAACCTGGCCGACCCGTCCGCCGTTCGCGACGCCTATCGCTCGATCGAGGGGGCCGTCCTCGAACGGACCGGTCCGGGTCATTTCGACGGCGTCACCGTCCAGCCGATGATCAACTACAGCGGCTATGAGCTCATCGTGGGCAGCAGCATCGATCCGCAGTTCGGTCCGGTGCTCCTCTTCGGGATGGGTGGCCAGCTCGTCGAGCTCTTCCGCGATCGCGCCCTCGCGCTGCCGCCGCTTACCACGACACTGGCACGCCGGATGATCGAGCAAACGAAGATCTACGGTGCCTTCCGAGGAATCCGAGGCCGACGGCCGATCGACCAGGGCGCACTCGAGCAGCTCCTGGTCAGGTTCGGGCAACTCGTGGCCGAGCAACCCCGGATCAAGGAGATCGATATCAACCCGCTGCTCGCCTCACCCGAGCGGCTCATCGCGCTCGACGCACGTGTGGTCCTGCATGATGCTGACCTCCCAGAGTCGGCCCTGCCCCGCCTCGCCATCCGCCCGTACCCGCGCCAGTACGCCAGCTCCTGGACTGCGGGCGACGGCACTGAGTTCGAGGTGAGACCGATTCGACCCGAGGACGAGCCCCTCATGGTCCATTTCCACTCGTCCCTCTCCGACCGCACCGTCAGGGCGCGCTACCTGGCGGCCCTGGGACTCGACGAGCGAACGGCGCACGAACGGCTGGTGAGGGTCTGCTTCAACGATTACGACCGGGAGATTGCGCTCGTCGCGCAGCGCCCCGGTGACGACGGCTCGCCCGAGATCGTCGCAGTAGCGCGCCTCAGTAAACGTCACACCGAGAACGGCGCCGAGTTCGCGATCGTCGTCGCGGACTGCTGCCAGCGTCTCGGCCTCGGAACCGAGCTCCTCCGACGCCTGGTCCGGGTGGCCCGGGATGAGGGACTGGACTGGATTGGGGCAGACCTCCGGCCGGATAACACAGGAGCGCGCCGCACGGCCGAGAAGGCCGGCTTCACAGTCCGGGAGGCGCCGACGACGGCAGCGACCCTCCGGGCCGAGCTTCGTCTGCAATCCTGACCGCAGGCACGCCTGCCCACGCACCGGGTTGCCAGCCGCGCCGACGCGTCGGTCAGAGCAGTAACGCTCCTCCCGGCCCTTCTGCCCGCCGAGTAACTCGGCCGTCGAACCCGGAGTTGCCAACTGGTCGAGATGGGGCGCTGTTCCGTGCTGCGTACCATCGTCCTCCGCCTCGCGCGGCTGCGCCCTCCGAGAGGCCGATAGTGCGCCTGAGCGGGATGGCCGGCCGCGGTTCGGCCGCGGTCGGACCGCCAGACAATTGGGTCGACGCGACCGTAACTCGCCAG